>Ga0255353_1000076_pt1 | contig 57009 bp, 44 predicted proteins | sample HBST25metaG_FD_189941 | JGI IMG/M metagenome (GOLD analysis project Ga0255353, IMG submission 189941) | Peat soil microbial communities from Stordalen Mire, Sweden - H.B.S.T25 | ecosystem: Environmental > Terrestrial > Soil > Wetlands > Peat | place: Sweden: Norrbotten County, Stordalen Mire...
TAAGCTGGGCCGATCAACTGAGAATCCCGAGACTCTGTTGACCTCAACTTCTCGAACCGCCGGATGCGGACCCGCTTGTCCGGTGGTGTGGCAGGGGAGAGCAGGTGACTGCTCCCCCTATGCCGATGCATCGACCGATTGCCGCCAGCCGCGTCTAACGGACAGGCGGTATTCTCTTTCTGGAATGATGCAGGTGCGAGTTCTTGTTTTTGGCGTGTTGAAAGATTGGCTGGGCGCTCAGGAGGCAACGGTCGAGTTGCCGGAGGGCGCAACGGTCGCGGAGTTGCTGGTGCGGCTGAACGCGCGGCAGCCTGTGCCCGTGCCGCGCGGGATTGCGGTCAGCGTGAATGCGGAGTTTGCCGCGGCAACCCAGGTGCTGCGCGAAGGCGACGAGGTGGGGCTGCTGCCGCCGGTCTCGGGCGGGAGTGCGCAGGCGCCCGAAGGAGCTTCCGAAGCGCCGGCTGTCGTGACCGTGCTGACGCGGGAGACGATCGATGCGGAGAAGCTGATTGCCGCGGCCAAACGGGGTGAGGACGGCGCGGTGGTGGTCTTCGACGGGGTAGTGCGGAACAACACCCGCGGGCGTCAGACGCTCTATCTGGACTATGAAGCCTATGAAGAAATGGCCGCAAAACAGATGAATGAATTGGCGCACGAGGCGGTCGGCCGCTTTGGGGTGCGCGGCGTGACCCTGGTTCACCGGCTGGGAAGGCTGGAGGTGGGCGAGACGAGCGTGCTGATCGTGGTGGCTTCGGCTCATCGCGGAGCCGCTTTTGAGGCTTGTCGCTGGCTGATCGATACCCTCAAGAAGACCGTGCCGATCTGGAAGAAAGAGACCTTTGCGGATGGAGTCGTGTGGGCGGCGGGAGAAGCCTTTCCCGCTGGGGTGGCTGTGGACGCCGCGGAGGTTGTGGATGAGACATAGCTGGAGCGGACTCCGAGGCTTCTTTCTGCTTGCGGCCGCGGCGCTCTGCGCAACGGCTCTGGCGGCGCAGGAGATCACGCTCCATGTGGACGTGAAGCTGGTCAACGTCTTTGTGAATGTGACCGACCGGAACGGGGCCATTGTGGGCGGGCTCGCGCGCGAGGACTTCGCCATCGCCGAGGACGGGCGGCGGCAGGAAATTGCGGTTTTCGAGCGCCAATCGGAATTGCCGCTGAACCTGACCTTGGCCATCGACACCAGCGGCAGCGTGAAAAAGGATATGGAACTGGAAGCGGATGCGGGGCGGCGGTTTGCCCACGCGCTGCTGCGCCCGCAGGACCAGATGAGCCTGCTGCAGTTTGCCACCGACGTACGCGAACTGACGCCTTTTACCAACAAGGCGAGCCTGATCGACCGGGGACTGGGACAGTTGCGCCCGGACTTTGCCACTGCCCTCTACGACGCAATCTATCTGGGCGCGGATCGGCTGGGACGGAAGCAGGGGCGCAGGGTACTGGTGCTGGTCTCCGATGGGGGCGACACCGCCAGCACGGCCACCTACGCCAAGGCCCTCGAACAGGCGCTGCGCAATGAGGTGATGATCTACAGCGTGATCGATGTGCCCATCGAGGCCAGCGCCGGGCGGGAACTGGGCGGCGAACACGCGCTGATCACTCTGGCGGAACAGACCGGGGGAAAGAGCTTCTACGTCAGCGACGGCGGGCTCGACAAGGCCTTTGCGCAGGTGAGCGACGACCTGCGCACCCAGTATTTACTCGGCTATTACCCCAGAAATCAGGAGCCGGGAAGGGCCTTTCACCGCGTGGAGGTGACCATTCCCAGAGCTGCGGCGGAGGCGTTCAACATTCGTCACCGCACCGGCTATTACGCGGATTCACCGGTGAAGGCCAACTAGTGTTTTGTCCCAAAAATTCTTGACAAAATTGCCGCTGTCCTTCCGAGTCCCAAAACTTCCTGACAAAATTGCCGCTGTCCTTCCGAGTCCCAAAACTTCCTGACAAAATTGCCGCTGTCATTCTGAGCGAACGGGGCCCCGAACGGTTTTCAGTTCGGGGGTGGTGAGCGAAGAATCTGCTTTTGTATCTCCTGATTTCTGGTAAGAACTTCTGGGACAGGACCCTAAGCCCCGGCCCGCTTGAAGCGGTATCAATGCTGGGCGCCCCAGGATTCGGGGTCCCCAGCGACAGGTCTTCGTCGCTGGGGTGAGGATTCGGGGTCCCCAGCGACAGGTCTTCGTCACTGGGGTGGTGATTCGATTTTGAGACCTGGGAAACCACCGATTCAACGGTATGGAAACATCCGGTCAGAGACCTAACCGGGGAGATACTATTCCACCAGTGAGCATTACGTCTAAAATGGCAGCATGACTCCGACATCGTCTTTGCGTCGACGCTCCAAGACGCCTCCGCCGGGTGAAACCGGTCAGGAAATGCTCTATCTGCGTTCCCTCAGCGACCGCCAGGTGAACGTGGCGATCAAGTTGCGCGATGGAGAGACGGTGCGCGGCTGGATCGAGTACTTCGACGAGGGAATGCTGCGTCTGACGCGCGAGGGCAAGCCCAACCTGTTCATCTACAAGCATCAGATCAGCACCATCACCGAGTCGGGCCACCACAAGGCGCCGCGGATCGCGACCAAAAGTGGTTTGGATGAAAGCGGATCGGCGCAGAACGGGGTAATTTCGTGAGTGAAGGGCAAGCGGGTGTGCCGCAGTTGACCTGGGTTCCCAAGGCTTCGGCCATTGCGCGCGAGGCGGGAGCAAGGCTGCGCACGTTTTTTGTGCAAGGTGTCGAGACAGAGTACAAGGGCGATGTGGATTTGGTGACGGTGGCCGACCGGACCTCGGAGAAGTTGATCCGGGAGCGGCTTGCCGAGGCCTTTCCGGAGCACGGAGTTTACGGGGAAGAGGGCACGAGAGACCGCCTGGAGGGCGAATTCCGCTGGTATGTTGACCCCCTCGACGGAACCACCAACTTCGCGCACGGGTTTCCCCATTTTTGCGTCTCGCTGGGGCTGGAGAAACGCACTCCGGGGCAGACCGCGGGCCAGGATGGAACGCTGGTGGCCGCAGTCATCTACGACCCGCTGCTGGACGAACTGTTTGCCGCGGAACAGGGATGCGGCGCCACGCTGAACGGCCGGCCAATGCGGGTTTCGCGGACGCCGGAACTGGCCGAAGCGCTGGTGGCCACCGGTTTTCCCAGCCGCAAACGCCACGAGAGCCCCAACGTTCACTTTTATCAGGAATTCACGCTGCGCTCGCACGGAGTGCGCCGTGCCGGTTCGGCGGCGCTGGACCTGGCCTATGTGGCGGCGGGACGGATGGAAGCGTTTTGGGAGTTCAACCTGAATCCCTGGGATACAGCGGCCGGAATTCTGCTGGTCGAGGAAGCAGGCGGCCAGGTGACGGGCTTCTCCGGAAATCATTTCAAGCTCGACAGCCGGGAGGTCCTGGCCTCGAACGGCCTGATTCACGCGGAGTTGGTGGGCCTGTTTCAGCAGATGTTTGCCGGACGCGATCTCGAGCCCATCCCCACGCCGCAGGAGTTTGCGGCGCGGCGTGCGGAGCGGGCCGCCGGGTAAACGCATGAGCCGGAAGCTTTTGGGAACCGGAAACACAGTGACGATTCTCCCGGCTCCCGCACCTTGAAAGTGGGCTCCAAGGGGTGGCGCAGCCCTTGGTGTCTTGTGCTACTATCACGTCGAGAAGTTTAGTTCCCCGGAGATGAATCAGAGATGGCATACGTCATTGCAGAACCCTGTATCGGCACCAAGGACACCGCCTGTGTGGACGCCTGTCCTGTCGATTGCATCCACCCCAAGAAGGACGAAGACGGTTTTGCCGAGGCCGACCAGTTGTTCATCGACCCGGTCGAATGCATCGACTGCGGCGCATGCGTCCCGGCCTGCCCGGTTTCGGCCATCTTCGCGCAGGACGACCTGCCGGAGAAATGGGCTCACTTCACCGAGAAGAACGCCACCCACTTCGGCCGCTAGTCGGCACTGCGTTACCTACTGTTTTCGAGTTTCAACAGAACGCGCGTCCCGGCTGCCGGGATGCGCGTTTGTGTGTGCGCCGGTGGACTCCGGTTTGGGAACGGACCAACAGTGCGATGATGGAAACGCATGAGCGTGCTTACCTCGGAAGCCGTGGTCTTACGCACCTGGCCGGTGCATGAGGCCGACCTGATCGTGAGCATCTTTACGCGCGACTACGGGCGGGTGCGGGGCGTGGCCAAGTCGGCGCTGAAGAGCCGCAAGCGCTTCGGCGGGGCCCTCGAGCCCATGACCGTGGCCCGGGCCTGGTTTGCCGAGCGGCCGCGGCAGGAACTGGTGCGGCTGGACCAGTTGGAAATAATTCGCTCGCCGCTTTCGTTGCCGGTGGATTCCACTCGCCTGGCGGTGCTGAGCTTCTTTGCGGAGTTGCTGGACGAGGCGCTGCCGGAGCGCGATCCGCAGGAGACGGTCTTCCGGCTGGCGGTGGCGATGCTGGAGCAGACCACGGTCGAGCAGCCGTGGATGCCGCTGACCTATTTCCAACTGTGGATGACGCGCCTGATGGGTCTGCTGCCGGACATTGGCCACTGCACGGTCTGCCGCGAAAAGCTGGTGGCCGGCCAAATTAGTTTCAACACCCTGGGCGACGGGCTCTTCTGCGCGGTGCACCGTAACGGAAGCGCCAGCGAACTCACGGCCGACAGTTGGCAACTGGCGCAACGGATGCTGCGGGCGCCGGCTTCGGCCTTTGCCGCCGAACTCTGGCCGAGAAGGCGCGCCCAGGACCTGCGTCACTTTACCTCGCAAGCCCTGGAACGGCATCTGGAGCGCCGATTGCGCTCGGCGGAGGCGCTGGCGAAGCTGGGAGGGTGAGGGGCTGGTAAAATCAAGGAAGTCCCGTCGAGAGAGAAATGCCTGTGCCCTTATCATCTGTGTCGTCATCTCCGGTTACATCCCCTTTGAAACCCGCTGCGCTCACCTTTCAGGAGCTTCTCTTCCGTTTGCAGAGCTTTTGGGCCGAGCGCGGCTGCGTGTTGCAGCAGCCTTTCGACGTGGAAGTCGGCGCAGGCACCATGGCGCCCGAGACGTTTCTGCGCGTGCAGGGGCCCAAGCCTTACAAGGTTGGCTATGCGCAGCCTTCGCGGCGTCCGGCCGACGGCCGTTACGGCGAAAATCCCAACCGGCTCTTCCGCCACACCCAGTTTCAGCTCATCCTGAAGCCGCCGCCGGTGAACGTGCAGGAGCTGTATCTCCAGTCCCTGGAAGCTATCGGCATCGACCTCCGCAAGCACGACCTCAAGTTTGAAGAAGATAACTGGGAAGGCCCGACGGTCGGCGCCTGGGGCGTGGGCTGGCAGGTGATGATGGACGGCATGGAAATCACCCAGTTCACCTACTTCCAGCAGTGCGGCGGGCTCGATCTGGACCCCATCTGCGCCGAGTTGACCTATGGGCTCGAACGGCTCTGCGCTTTCATGCAGGATGTGGACTCGGTCTACGACGTGGTCTGGGCGCGCGATCCGGAAACCAGCGCGGTGGTGACCTACGGCGATGTGCGGCTGACCGAAGAACTGCAATACTCGGTCTATAACTTCGAGAGCGCCGACGTGAGCAAGTTATGGGCGCATTTTAACGAATATGAAGCCGAGGCCCATGCGCTGCTCGCTCAGGCCAACGCGACCCTGGCCAGCAAAGAGGCCAGCGCAATCGAGAAGCGGCGTTTCCCGCTCATTTCCACATATGAGTTGGCGCTGAAATGCTCCAATCTCTTCAATGTGCTCGACGCGCGCGGAGCCATCAGCGTGACCGAGCGCGTGGGCATGATCGGACGCATTCGCAACCTCTCCGTGGGTGTGGCCAAGGTGTACGCGGCGCAGCAGACGGCATAGCAAGTCAGCGAGTCGGCAAGTCAGCAAGTCGGCAAGTCAGCAAGTCAGCGAGTTACTGAGAGAGCAATAAGATTATGGCGGATTTTTTGTTGGAGATTGGGTTGGACGAGGTTCCAGCCCGCATGATTGCCGGGGCTCAGGCCGAGCTGGGTCAGCGGGTTTGCGACCTGCTCACGCGCGAGCGGCTGCTTGGGCCCAAGGCCAAAGTGACCACGTACTCCACGCCGCGCCGCCTGGCCGTGCTGGTGGAAGATGTGCTGGCCAGCCAAGCCGACAGCGAAGAACAACTCACCGGTCCCTCGTGGAAAGTAGCTTTCAAGGACGGCGCACCGACTAGGGCGGCCGAGGCCTTTGCCAAAAAGGCGGGCGTGGCCGTGGAAGCTCTGGAAAAAATCACCAACGCCAAGGGCGAGTACGTAGGCGCAACGGTAAAGCGTCAGGGAGTGGCCGCGCCGCAGGTGCTCTCTGCCGAACTGCCCAAGGAAGTGCTCAGCCTCTACTGGGCTAAAAATATGTATTGGCGCGCGGGCAAGCCGGAGCGTTTTGTGCGCCCGGTGCGCTGGGTGGTGGCGTTGCTCGATGCGGCGGTCGTCCCGGTTGAGATAGCCGGCATCCAGGCAGGCAATACGAGCCGCGGGCACCGCATCCTGCACGGTGCAGACCCCGTGCTTTTGGATCTTCCCAAGAGTTATGTGGAAGCTTTGCGCAAGGCCTACGTCATGGTCGATGTGGCCGAGCGCAGGCAGACCATTCGCAAGGCTCTGGATGCGGCCACCCGCACGGTGGCTGGCGCGCGCTGGCGCGAAGACGAGCCGCTCATCGAGACCGTCGTGCACTTGACCGAGTGGCCTTCCGTGGTGCTGGGCACTTTCGAGTCTGAGTATCTGGAGCTGCCCGAAGAAGTGCTGGTCACGGTGATGCGCGACCACCAGAAATATTTTGCGGTCGAGGGCGCGGACGGCAAGCTGGCGTCATATTTTCTGGCCGTGCTGAATACGCAGGTGGACGCCGAGGGTGAGGAGATCATTCGCCACGGCAATGCGCGGGTTTTGCGGGCGCGCTTCAAGGACGCGCGCTTCTTCTGGGACTTCGACCAGAAGACGCCGCTTGTTGACCGAGTCGGGAGCCTGAAGAACGTCACCTTCCAGAAAGAGTTAGGAAGTTATCACGACAAGACCGTTCAGAACATTTGGGTTGCACATAGACTGCAAAAGACCTTGGAGTTGAGAGACTTTTCGGGCGTCGACTATTCCGCATTGGGCCAGGCACTCGAGTTAGCGAAAACCGACCTGACGACCGAGTTAGTCAAGGAATTTACCGAGTTACAAGGCATTATCGGCGGGCTCTACGCCAAGGCGCAGGGACTGGGCGACACTGTGGCGAAGGCCATCTATGCGCAGTACACGCCGGCTTCGACCGAAGATGCGATTCCGACGACCACCGAGGGCCAGTTACTCGGCCTCGCTGACCGCATTCAGACCATTACCGCCATGTTTGGGATTGGCAGTGCGCCGACCGGCTCGAAGGACCCGTTTGCGCTGCGCCGCGCCGCCAATGCCATCGTGAAGATTCTGGCCGAATCGGGATTGCCATTAACGCTGGCTGACGTTGTTGCGGCGAGCGGTGCGGAAGAGGCCAACAAAAAGCTGGTTGCAGCCTTCCTGAAGGAGCGGCTGAGTTTCTATCTGAAAGACGTTCGCGGCTTTGCCTACGACGTGGTGAGCGCTGTGCTGGCTGCGGACGCCGATGACGTCCGCGACGCGATTGCGCGCGCCGAGGCGTTGACGGCGGCGCGCGAATCCGCGGATTTTGCGGCGATCTCCGCCGCTTTCAAGCGGATCAAGAATATTCTCCGCCAGGCCGAAGAAAAGGGATTTGCCCTGGGCTCGCCGAAGGACGTTACCCTTGCTCCCGAGGCGCAACAGCTCGCCGATGCTGCTACTGCGCTGGCTCCGCAAGTGGCGAAACTCCGGCAGGAGCGCGCCTACGGAGAGGCTCTGGCTCTGATCGCCACGCTGCGCCCAACGGTGGACGCCTTCTTTGACAAGGTCATGGTGCTCGACCCCGATGCGGCGATTCGCGGAGCGCACCTGGGGCTGATCGACCAGATTCTGCGCGGCTTTTCCGGCATTGCGGACTTCAGCGAGATAGTCACCGGGTAGAACGGCGGTTTGTTTTCGCAGGCTGTCGAAGTCTTCGGTTTCTCGCCCTTGCGACAGCGTAAAGCAACGGTTCCCAGGTCTCTGAATCGAGGCCTGGGACACTCGTCTGTGTGGTTGTCCGTGGTTCCATCCTGAACGAAGTGCGTTGTCCTCACCTGCGGGTTCCTTCCGCCGTCTACAATCAAGAGTGATGTCTGACACCCTTTATCTGAGTCTGTGGTATCCCAATCTGCGGCTGGCCGCGCTGGCGGACAAGCTGACGGCGGTGCTGGGCGCGTTTGCCGCAAACGGTGGCGAGGCGCGCGTCTATTCGGCCACGGTTTGGCCGGTAAGCTGGAGCGAACCGCCGGTCTTTCAGCAGGTGTATGGGCGGCGCATCGCGGCGGGAAGCGAGGGCGTAGCCGCGCTGGGCGCAGAGCCTCGTGTTGCGGTTGCGGAGTCGCTGGAACTGCTCCACGAGGACTTCGCCTACGAGTTCCAGATCGGCTGGAGCCTGTGGGAACTGGAGACTGGTCCGAGTCTCGATGCACGCTGGGCGCAAGTTCCGCGGCTGGTGCGCGTAACCGGCTTCGGGCCGCTCTTCGACCAAGGGGCCTACGAGGCCGACGGGCACATCCGCGTGGATTTCGGTTCCGATGCGCCTTTTCTTGAAGAAGACCTGGAGTTGGACTCGGTGGCCGCAAAGCATGTGGAAGAAAATGTGCGGCAACTGGTGGCGCTGACGGCGGAGGTCGAGAAGGCTTCGGGGGCTACGGCGCGGCTGTTGTGGAGCGAGTTGGGCGAGAGCCTGGCCCAGCGACTGGCGGCACGGCTCAAGGCGGGGAACTAGACGGTGCGACTCACCATTGAGCGGATGCGGACCCTGGTGCTGGCGGCGGGAATTCTGCTGCTGGTGGCGCTGGCGGCGTTTCTGGCCATCGGAAAGTGGAAGAATCCGCTGAACCGGCGCGATCTGCCCAAGCGTCTGGGCCTGGACATTGTGCAGGAGGCCAACGGCTACACCTTTTCGCATGCTTTCGGCGCGCATTCGCAGTACAAGATCCACGCGTCCAAGGTGGTCGAGCTCAAAGACAAGCGCGTGCTGCTGCACGACGTAAAGATCGAGCTGTATGGCGACAACGGCAGCCGTGCGGACCGGATCGAGGGCGGGGAATTCGAGTACGACCAGGAAAAGGGCCTGGCCAAGGCGGATGGGCCGGTAGAAATCTGGATGACGCGGCCGAAATTGGCGCCGGTGGTAGCGCCCAAGGCGGCTCCAGGGCAGGGTGCGGGCGCGAAGCCCAAAAGCACCCCGCTGACCGCCGCCGCGGAGGTCGCCTCGGCAGGCGAGATTCACGTAAAGACCAGCGGACTGACATTCGAAACGGACAGCGGCGTTGCAAAGACCAGCCAAAGGGTGGAGTTCGCGATGACCCAGGGAACGGGCAGCGCACAAGGAGCTTCGTACCACTCCCAGGATGGCGTTCTGGTGCTGGACGCTGCGGTCGAACTGAACACGCGTCGGGGCGCAGAAGCGGTGGAACTTCATGCTGGCCACGCTGAGTTCGAGCGCGAAAGCCAGGAGTGCCTCCTGCACGCGGCCAAGGCCGATTATCGGGGTGGGGTAGCTACGGCCGGGGATGCGAAGATCCTCTTCCGGGACGACGGATCGGTGGTGCGGCTGGAGGCGACGAGCGGTTTTACGCTTGCCACTGCGACCGGCGGCCACCTGGCAGCGCCCACCGGGCAAATGGATTTCGACGCGCACAATCAGCCGCGCCACGGCCACCTGGCAGGCGGAGTCACGATGGACGCGGTGGGCGGGAAGGAAGAGAAGGACCGCAAGCTCCACGGAACCGCGCCCTCCATGGAGCTTGAATTCACGGCGCGCGGCCAGTTGCGCCATGCGCATTTGGAGCGGGGCGTAGAGTTTCTGAGCCAGGAACAAAGCGAGCAGGCAGGCGGGCTTTTGCGGGTGAACCGAACCTGGCGTTCTCCGGTGGCCGACCTGGAGTTTCGCGCGGCCGGCCATGGACAGCTTGAGCCGAGTGCGATTCACGGCACGGGCGGAGTGGTGGTGACGGGCGAGAGCCAGCGCGGCAACGGCGTCAAGATGCCCTCGCGGATGGCGGCGGAGGAAGTAACCGGACAGTTCGGACCGGGTTCGGTGCTGACCGCGATGACCGGGACGGGACATGCGAGCATGGCGCAGACCAGCCAGACCGGGACGCGGCAAACCACCAGCGGCGATCGTCTGGAGGCCCATTTCGATGCTCCCGCGAAAGGGGCAAAGACGGGGGCGAAACACGGCGCAGACGGCGAGACCGGGATTCAATCGGCCACGGTCGATGGGCATGTGACGCTGACCAACGAGCCGGCGGCCAAGCCGGGCGCACCGGCCGCGGCGCCGCTGAAAGCCACGGCGGGCCGGGCGGTCTACGAGGGCGCAGGGGAGTGGCTGCACCTGACCCTGGGGCCGCGGGTGGAAGACGGCGGCTTGCAGCTTACGGCCGACAAGATCGACGTTTCCCAGGCCTCCGGCGACGCCTTTGCGCACGGCAACGTGAAGGCCAGCTGGGTGGGCAACGGCGGGAACCGGGAGCAAGGAAAGACCGGCCAGGACGGCATGGCGCTGGGCGGGCAGGGGCCGGCTCATGCCATCGCGGCCGAGGCGCAATTGCACCAGGCGACCGGCGAGGCAACCTTCCGCGGCCACGCCCGGCTGTGGCAGCAGGCCAACTCGGTTTCCGCACCGGTAATTGTGCTGGACCGCACGCGGCAGACGCTGGTGGCGCGGACGGCGGACTCGGGCGAGCCGGTGCGGGCCGTCATGGTGAGCGCGGCCGGTCCTGGGCCAGCCAGGGATACAAGCGGAAAAACGCAGGAGCCTTCCGTGATCCGCGTCAGCGGAGGCGATCTGAAGTACTCCGACGCCGAGCGCAAGGCCGTCATGCACGGCAGCACAGCGGGCATCGTTACCGCCGAAACGGGAACGGCGACGGTGAATTCCAACGAACTTGAGTTGCTGCTGCTGCCGCCGGGCAATCATGCCGGCAAGGACGGCGGTGCGGCGCAGGTGGACCGCATGACCGCCAGCGGACGCGTGGTGGTCGCCTCACAGGGCCGGAGGGGAACCGGCGAGCAGTTGGTCTACACCAGCCAGACCGGAGAGTATGTTTTGACAGGGACCGCCTCTCTGCGGCCACGCATGACCGACCCGGCGCGGGGAACCGTCACCGGCGAGGCTTTGATTTTCAATAGCCGCAATGATAGCGTCAGTATCGAAGGCGGCGGACGCAAGACCACAACCGAGACCACGGCGCCGAAATAGGGGCGGAAGAGAGTCTGACGCACACATGGAAACATTGATCGCCGAAGGAATCGGCAAGACGTACAAGGGCCGCCAGGTGGTTCGCGGTGTGGACCTGAGAATCTCGCGCGGCGAGGTCGTGGGGCTGCTGGGGCCAAACGGCGCTGGCAAAACCACTAGCTTCTACATGATCGTGGGACTGGTGGCGCCGGAGACCGGCCGCGTGCTGGTGGACGATACCGACATTACGCGGGTTCCGATGTACCTGCGTGCGCGTAATTTCGGAATCAGCTATCTGCCCCAGGAGCCTTCGGTTTTTCGCAAGCTGACGGTCGAGGAGAATATCCTGGCGGTGCTGGAAGCGCAGCCGCTGGGCAATCGGGAGCGGAAGACGCGGGCGGAGCGGCTGATTCACCAGTTGAATCTGGGGCACATCCGCACCACGCGGGGGTACGCTCTCTCGGGCGGCGAACGGCGCAGGGTAGAGATTGCGCGTTCCCTGTGCATCCAGCCGAACTTCATCCTGCTCGACGAACCCTTCAGCGGCATCGACCCGATTGCGGTTCTGGAACTGCAAAAAATCATCTTCGACCTGAAGGCCAGCGGCATCGGGATTCTGATCACCGACCACAACGTACGCGAGACCTTGAGCGTCACCGATCGGGCTTATATCATCGCCGAAGGGCGGATCTTCCGGGCCGGAACGCCGCACGAGTTGGGCAACGACGTAGAGGTGCGGCGCGTTTACCTCGGCGAAGGATTTTCGCTGGGGTGAGGCCGGGTTTCGGGCAGGTAGCGGCCGAAAGCAGGAGGAGGGCAGGCGCCCTTCATCGCCAAACCGGCCGGCCGCTCGCAGGATTCTGAGAGATCGATTCCCGGATTGAGCACCTCCCAATCCGGGAGCAGGTGATCGGCGCGGGGTAATTTGCCCCTTGGCTTTTTCATCATCCGATTACACTATGGGTGAACCCAAACGGGAATTGAGTCCTTCCTATGGCGTTATTGCAACCCAGATTGAGCCTCAAGGTCGCGCAACGCCAGGTCCTTACTCCGGGCCTGATGCAGATGGTGAGCGTTCTTGCGCTCAACAAGCTGGAGTTGAAAGAGATGATCGATGCCGAGATGGTCGAGAATCCCGTCCTGGAAGAGATTGACGAGTCGGTTCCGATGCTGGACGAGGTTGCGGGCCGGCAGGAGCGGCAGGAGCGCCAGGAACGATTGGATCTGGAGGATCACGGAGCCCCGGAGCCAGCCCCCGCGCCAAAGGACCCCTTCAACGAGATCGATTTCGGATCGTATTTCCAGGAGTATCTGGACCCCGGCTATCGCACCCAGCCGGAATATGAAGACAACGAAAAGCCGTCATTCGAAAGCTTCCTCTCCCAGCCTACAACTCTGTCCGATCACCTGGCGTGGCAGTTGGGGGCTCTGACGCTGGAGCCCGGGGTACAGAAAGCGGCTGAGTTCGTGATCGGCAACCTGGACGAGGACGGGTACCTGTCTGGCAGCGAGGACGAACTGGTCGGAGCTTTCCTTGAGTTTCCGGAGAGCAGTTCCGAGGAAAACAGGAACCAGGAGGAACTGGCGGAGATTGAGCTGCTGCGGCGGGGCATGGAGTTGGTGCAGCAACTCGATCCTGCCGGGGTGGGAGCGCGAGACCTCAGGGAGTGCCTCCTGATCCAGATTGCGGCCCAGCAGAAGGAGTTTGCCCAGGTGTATGCGCGGCACGCGGCGTCCGCGGACGCGGACGCGGACGAGAACCCCCATGGGAGCTTTCGCGAGGAAGCCGAAGCCAAGCTGGAGGAGCGGCGGCGCAGCATGGAAGTGGCGGCGCTGATTGTGGATCGTCACCTGCACCTGCTGCAGAAGCGGGACCTGAAAGACCTGGCGCGGGCCTCGCAGGTGACGCCCGAGGAGGCACATGCCGGGGTGGAGTTCATTCGCACCCTGGACCCCCGGCCGGGCCGGCTCTACAACCGCGAGCAGACCAGGCTGATCGAGCCGGATGTGGTGTTTCTGAAGCGGGGCGGCGAGTGGGTGGTCTCCATGAACGAGGAAGACATGCCCAGCCTGCGGCTTAGCCAGCGCTACCGGCGCATGCTTTCGGCCGAAGGCACGGACAAAGAGGTCAAGGACTACGTCAAGGAGCGCTTCCGCTCGGCGCTGCAACTGATGCGTAACATCGCGCAGAGGAAGAGCACCATTCTGCGCACTTGCGAAGTGATTGTGCGCCGGCAGCAGGACTTTCTGGATTACGGCGTCGAGGCGATGCGGCCGATGATGATCAAGGAAGTTGCCGAGGAGATCGGAGTTCATCCCTCGACGGTAAGCCGGGCGGTGTCCAACAAATACGCGCACACGCCACAGGGAGTGATCGAGCTGCGCTACTTCTTCTCGGAAGGATCGAACGGGCCCGAGGGCGCCGACACGACCCTGGTGGTGCTGAAGCGGAGGGTGCGCAAGCTGATCGAAGAGGAAGACGCGCGCCATCCTTTGACCGACGACCAGCTCACCGCGCTGCTCCACGCCCAGGGCATTCAGCTCACCCGCCGGACGGTGGCCAAGTACCGCGAGGACATGAATATTCCCTCCACCCATCAGCGGCGGCGCAGAGACTGATAAGTTTCCTAAAAAGAAGCCAAAGTTGACTTCTTTTGCAAATCCGAACAATAGGCAACTGACAGAACAAAAACAATTTTGGGCATCTGTCCGGAATGTTGTTAACGTCCTCTCCTTTCTAATCGTTGTATAGATGAGGATCATTCCACAATGGCCGCTTCTAATCAGAGGTACCTTCCAAAATCGTCTACGTCGCCTACAAAACTTGCCCGTCTCTTCCTGCTTGTCATCCTCGGATTAGGCGGGGCAACAGCACAGGGGGTTTTCCCTTCCCTGGCGGCGCAGGCGGCGACTGCAGCACCGAACAAAACCTTCGAATTGACGCCGGCTGAGATGCAAGCAGACTTTGACCGGATGCGCGCGATGCTTGAGGAAGTCCATCCCGGTGTATACCGGTATTCGACCAAGGCTGAGATGGACCGGATGTTTAGAGCGCAACGGGCGAAGCTGAACCATTCGATGACCGAGCAAGAGTTCATGATGGTCGCTTCGGAAACGGTCGCCAACATTCGCTGTGGGCACACAAAGGTGAGCCTGGACGACGCAACTCAGGCGGCGATGGAGAGCGCGCGGAAACTCCCTTTGCAGGTGCTGGTCCAGGGAAGACGCCTCATGGTGGTCACCAACGACACCCCGGATGACCGGACAATCCGGCCCGGGATGGAAGTGATTGAAATCAACGGGCACAAGGTGGCCGACATCCTTCGCCGCCTGCGGCCACAGGTCTCCGCCGATGGCGACATTGAGACGGGCAAGGCTCACGACCTGGGCGGAGGGAGATTTGCACAATACTATTGGCTACTGTTCGGCGATGCGGATAGTTTCACAATCAATGCCCGAGATATCGACGGGAGTGGCGTGACCGCAAAGCTGGCGGGGGTTACGGACGCCAAGCGGAAGACGAATCGAAATCCTGTGAATACGGTGCTGCTGGAAAACGTGGGCAAGTTGATGAATTGGACGCACGACAATCAGGCACTTCGCTTCCTGAAGGACCCCGACGTAGCCGAAATCCGCATTCGGTATTTCGTGGGAAACGATTATCCAGCGTGGGTTGAAAACACATTCAAGACGCTTCACGAAAAGGGAACCAAGTCGCTCATTATCGATTTGCGCGGTAATGGCGGCGGCGACGACATGTACAGCGCGATGTTTGTGTCGTATCTGACGGACAAGCCATTCCGTTACTACGACCGCATCCACGTCAACACCATCGATCCTTCTTTTAAAGATCAATTGGGTTGGAGCGCAGATTTCGATCGAGACTTACATGAGTACACGATGCCCGACCCGGCCGGCGGCTATTTGCTCACGGATAAAATGCATCCGGGACTGGCGGAACAGTCGCCGGGCAAATATCCGTTCCTGGGAAAGGTCTTTATTTTGATCGACGGTGGGAGTTTCTCGGGAGCTGCAGATGTGTGTGCGGTCGTTCACCATCTGAAACGAGCGACGTTCATTGGTGAAGAGACGGCCGGTGGATATTACGGAAACAACTCGGGCAGTATGCCAACGGTGACCCTGCCAAACTCGAAGCTGCGCATCAGACTGCCGCTTTACGAATACTGGAATGCGGTTCCGGGCTACGCAGGCCTACGCAGAGGCACGCTCCCAGACCATGAGGTCCCGTTGAGGTTAACAAGCGTGCTGCGCGGAGTGGACGAGTCGTTGGATCTTGCATTGAAACTCGCGGGTGACTGAGGAATCCCTAAAGGGAGAGGGATTCCTCCCGTCTCTGCCTGGGGATATTTACAGCAGCGCTGATTATGCTGGCTTTAAGCGGGGGTTGAGCCCCCCGCCTCCCTCCGCAAAAGTTGATCTACAACTCTGTTACTAGAACGGCTTTTCGGTCAGGAAGGGCTCGGGCTTGAGGGAGCCGTCGCGCTGCTTGACCAGCATTTGGACCTTGCCCTCGGCGGCGTCCAGCTCGGCCTTGCAGTTGGCCGACAGGCCCACGCCCTCCTCGAAGAGAGTGAGGGACTGTTCCAGGGCCAGGTCGCCCTTTTCCAATTGATCGACGATGGTTTCCAGCTTCTTGAGCGATTCTTCGAATGAGGGCATGGGATTTACTCCGTAGGGGCGGTGGGCAGCACGCTGGCAATGACCTCGGCGGCGGCGGTGTAGCGGCCGAAGGGAGCGCTGACCTGAACGCCCTGGACGAAGGGGCGCACGGCCTCCAGCATCTCCTGGGCGATCAGGATTCCTTCTCTTCGCGCGGCGTCGGGCGAGTCGGCCTGAGCCATGCGCCACATAATTTCTTCGGGCATGGAAACGCGCAGGTCGTTTTTCATGAATTCGGCGTTGCGCAGGCTGGTGAGCGGCCAGATGCCGGCAATGACCGGAATGCGGTGGCTCTCGATGCGTTCGAGGAAGCTCTCCAGCAGGCGTAGGTCGAAGACGGGCTGGGTAATGGCGTACTCGGCGCCGGCGTCGACTTTGTAGAAAAAGCGGCGAATTTCCTGTTCGATGTCGGGAACGCCGGGATTGGCGGCGACGCCGATGGTGAAGTTGGTGGTGGCGCCGATGGAGTTGGCGCCGATGTCCAGGCCGTAATTCAGTTGGCGCACGATGTTGACCAGACCGATGGAGTCAACGTCAAAGACTGCGGTGGCATCGGGATAATTGCCCAGCTTGGGCGGGTCTCCGGTGAGGCACAGGATGTTGTGCAGGCCGATGGACGAGGCGCCCAGCAGGTCAGACTGAATGGAGAGAAGATTACGGTCGCGGCAGGTGTAATGAAGGATGGTCTCGATGCCGGTGTGCTGCTGAATCTGGATGCAGAGGCTCTGCGCGCTCATGCGGGCGGAGGCGCGCGGCGAATCGGGGACGTTGATGGCGTGGACGCCGAGCTGGGAAAGCAGGCGCGCGCCTTCGATTTCCTTGACGCAGTTGATGCCGCGGGGCGGCACGATCTCAACCAGGGTGACAAAGCTGCCGCTGGCCACCAGGGCGCCGATTTGGGAACGTGCGGCCAGAGGAGCCGGCGGGGTTTCCGTGTTCAAGGTCGGGGCGGCGCCGGTGACCGTGATGCGGGCCTGTGCGTCGAGAGCGCGCATGGCGGAGCGCATGGCGCGGATGTGGTTGGGGGTGGTGCCGCAGCAGCCGCCCACGATCAGCGCTCCTGCGGCGATGGCCTTGCGGGCAAAGCTGGCCATGTACTCCGGGGAGCAGAGGTAGATGTTGCGCCCTTCGACGGCGCGGGGCATTCCCGCATTGGGCATGGCGGCCAGCGGCAGAGTGGTGGCGGCGTGCATGGCTTCAATGGCCGTCAATACCGTGGCCGGGCCGGTGGAGCAGTTGACGCCGATGGCGCTGGCGCCCCACTCGGTCAGCAGGGCCGCGGCCTGGGCGGGCGAAGCGCCGTCGAGGCAATTGCTTTCGTCGTCAACGGTCACCATCACCAGCACAGGCAGATCGGGCGCGATCTCCCGGGCGGCCTCCAAGGCCATGCGGGCCTCGTTCAGCGCGGGCATGGTTTCAATGACAATCAGGTCCACGCCTTCGTCGGTCAGAGCGCGAATTTGCTCGGCAAAGGCGGCGCGGGCTTCGTCGAGTCCGGTTTTGCCCAGCGGCTCCAGGCGCACCCCGAGCGGGCCCACCGAGCCGGCTACCCAGGCCTCGCCGGCCTGCTTGTCCCGGAGGTGTTCCACAGCCTGGCGAGCAATGCGCACGCCGGCGGCGTTGATTTCGCGCACCTTGTCGGCCAATCCATGGCGGGAGAGCCGAAAACGGTTGGCGCCAAAGGTATTGCTCTCCAGAATTTCGGCTCCGGCCTGCAGGTACTCCTCATGAATCGCGAGGATAAGACCGGGATCGGAGAGATTCAGCTCGTCGTAGCACCGGTTGATGAAGATGCCACGGGCGTAAAGAACGGTGCCCATGGCGCCGTCGGCGAGCAAGGGGCGGCTGGCGAAGATGTCGGCAAAATTCGGCATTGTATCGTTATGTTAAGCCCGCTCGGCCGGGTACGTCAGCAGGCCGGGCTGCTTTGTTATACTTCGAAGGTCATAAGCTTGGGCTGCAGCGGTTCCGGACCGGCGGTCTTTGCGCGCCGTCCGATGTGCCGGCAGCCGGCATCAAATTGTTCACGCTGCGGCTACGGCCGTGGGAAAAATCTGCGGCTTGTTCCGCGCTTTCCGTCGAGGTAAGGGATTTTGAAGAAGAGAAGTCTTTGGATGAGCGCCACCGGCGCCCTGGCGATTGCAGTCGCGCTGGCGGGATGTGGCACCACTACCTATTTTGCCGGGCGGACATTGCCGCCCAGCGGGTTGGTCAATCGCGTACTGATCGCGATACAAAACCCGAGTTCCTTGACCAAGGGCGGTCTGCAGTTTGTGGACGCCAATTACGATGTCCGGTTCAACTATGACAGCAAGCTCGGCTCCTTCTCCATCTCGGGATACTCTGGCGCACTGCCTATCTCGATCCAGAACATGCCCGAGGAGCAAGCGGGCGCGATTTATGGCGCCGGAGACGGAAGCTTCTCGGTGGTGAACTACGCCAAGGAGGCCGGCGGCGCAGCCATGTTCACCGGGTTTTCCTCCAGCATCTACATCACCCGGAGCGAGTCCTATATTTTTGCCGCAACCCAGGTCTCTCCGCGCACGCTCACGGTAGTGGACAAAACCGGCAGCGGCGCCAACATTGGGCTGAGTCTTCCCGGCATCTATCGGGTGAGCGTCAATCCTGGCGGCTCGGTGGCTCTGGCCTTCGTGGAAAATTCGAATTACATGTACTACCCGCGCAAGCTGTCGTCCACGCAGACCATTGCCTACTCCGGCGGTCCCAGCACCTGGCCCAAAGCCGCGACCGACTGTGAGCCGTTCAATGCGCCGACGTGGTGCCTGTTTCAGGCGCAGAGCCCGGACAGCACCGACGCGACGGGCAACTTCTATGGAGCGCCTCTGACCTTCGACCGGCCGGTGAAGGCAATCTTCTCCGCCGACGGCGGCACGGCGTACGTGCTGAACTGCGGAGTGGAGTGCGGTGGTTCCAAGTCGTCGGTTACGCCGATACCAACGGCGCCGACGATCTTCCTTACCGGCCAGCAGTCGGGCAAGCTGCCTACGACCTCCGCGCTTGCCAGTTCGACGATCAACATTCCCGGGGGCGCGAGCAACGCGCTGTTGGACAGTCCGACGCTGTATGTGGTGGGCCAGGAAAAAATGCAGGACGGCCTGTTTGGCGGCAATCTGACCGTGGTTACACTGCCCACCAATACCACCGCGGCCTCGGTCTCGGCGCCGATTTCCATCAGCGACGGCGCACCGGGCGCGGTGAGCCGCATGATTCTGGCCGACGACAATACGTTGTGGATCGGGATGACCAAGTGCACCAGCGGCGAACGCTACAACAACAATCAGGCGTACGGCTGCCTGACCATGGTCAACACCTCTACCAATACGGTGGATCTTCTGGAGCCTTTCCTGGGCGATCTGACAGGAATTGCCGCGGTGACCGGCAAGCACAAAATCTATGTGGCGCAGGGCGGGCAGGTGTACATCTACAAGACCACCGACGGCTCGTCGATGGACAACCAGTACGTGACGGTGACCGGTACGGCCTGGGATGTGGCCTACATGGACGGGCTCACCGACGGCAACAACACTGTCTATTAATCCGATGACAACCTCCAGCAGAACCGATCCGCCGCCAGCCGACCAGCTGGCGGCGGCCGACGTTTTAGCCATCGCCGCGCACCGCGACGACGTGGAACAGACCTGCGGCGGAACGCTCTTGCGCATGGCTTCACGGGGCCTGCGCACCGCCATCCTGGACCTGACCCAGGGCGAAGCGGGAAGCCGCGGAACGGCTGAAGAACGCGGGCAGGAAGCGGCGGAAGCGGCGCGGATTCTGGGCGTGGGTTGGCGACAGGCTCTGGACCTGCCCGACGGCGCGCTCGAAAATACGCTCGATAACCGCATCAAAATTGCGCGCGTGTTGCGGGAACTTCGGCCGCGCGTGGTGATTCTGCCCTATTGGCAGGCGCGCCATCCGGACCACGCCACCGTGGCGACGCTCGGCTACGAGGCCTGTTTCCTATCCGGTCTCAAGAAGGTCGATACCGGGCTCGCGCCGCACCGGCCATTCAAGATCGTCTACGCCAGCCTCTACGCCGACGTGCGGCCCAGCTTCATCGTGGACATTACGCCGTTCATTGAGCAGCGCTACCAGGCGCTGATGGCTTACCGCTCGCAGTATGCCAATCAGGCGGCAGCGAGCGCGCTGTTTGTTCCCGAAGAGGAGATTCGCGAGCGCACTTTCGCCGAAGCCCGCCATTATGGCCTGCTGGCCGGCGTGCGCTACGGCGAGCCCTTTGTGCAGAAGGAAGTCGGGCTGGTAGACGATTTGACGCTGCTGCCGGTGCAGACGATCTGAAGCTATAGCATTTTCGGAATTGGTGTAGACCGAAAGCACACACTCAAGTGGCTTTTTTCTCAAGAAAAAGCCACCTTTCACTGCTCTCAAAAAGTCTACGTGTATTCCGAAAATGCTCTAGCGCCTGCGGTTCATGGCCACGGCGTGACGCGCCGCTCAGTCGCACGTGGCATCAGCGAGTAAAGAGCAGCTTTCCGCCCACCACAATCAGGGTTGTGGCGAAGATGCGGCGCAGCCAGAGGTCGGAGATCTGCTGCGCGCCGACGGCTCCAAAATAACCGCCCACCAAAAAGCCGACAGCCAGCAGCAGCGCCACGCGCATGTCGGCGTTGCCCTTGCGGTAATACTCATAGAAGGCGAAAATGCCCACCGGCGCCAGCAATGCGCCCAGCGAGGTTCCCTGGGCCTTGTGCTGGTCCATGCCCATGAGCCAGACCAGCGCGGGAACGAAGAGGATGCCGCCGCCAATGCCGACCACACCAGAAACCATCCCGACAACGAGCCCAACCAGCAGAATCAACCAGGTCATACGAATTCCCCATGAGAGCGGCTCAGTGGAGCGCGCCCGCATTTCCAGCGTAAACCACCTGCGGTGGGGCCAGCTGCCTTCGGCCAGTCCGCGCCAGAAAGAAGGCGCGGAATCGACGGGCGTCTGACTGAGTAAGGCGCCGCTCACGGCCAAATTCACAGAACGTTTGCAATATCTTTGCCTGATTGCAGTACTCTGTTAACGGTTCCGTGCGGCCTCCGTACCTGAAATTCAACGGCCGCCGGGCGAGGGCAGACCGGTTGAGCCAAACCGTATTTGTACTGGAAGACGACACTGACATTGCGCGGCTGGTGCAGCATCACCTCGAGGCAGCCGGATTTGCGGCACGCCTGTTTCACACCCCCGCCAACCTGATTCCCGACGCCGAACGTCAGGCCCCTGCGCTGTTTCTTCTGGACATCATGGTGCCCGGCGGAGATGGCTTGGATGTATGCCGCCGGCTGCGTAGCCATCCGGCGCTTTCCACCATTCCCATCATCTTTTTGACCGCGCGTGCGGGCGAAAACGACCGCGTCCTGGGGCTTGAACTGGGGGCGGACGACTACATCACCAAGCCCTTCGCAACCCGCGAACTTGTGGCGCGCGTCAAGGCCGTTTTGCGGCGTTTCGAGCGGCCCACGTCGCCCTCGGTGATCAGTTTCGAAGAAGTGGTCATCGACGCCAGTGCCATGCAGTTGACGGTACGCGGCGAGTTGACCACCACCACGGCTACTGAGTTCCGCTTGCTGGATTATCTGGCGCGGCACCCGGGCAGGGTTTTCAGCCGCGATCACCTGCTGGACGCAGTCTGGGGCGATGCGCGCTTCGTCACTCCCCGTTCGGTGGACGTTTACGTGCGCCGAATCCGCGAAAAAATCGAAGTGGACCCGGAAAACCCGCGCTACCTCAAGACGGTTCGCGGCGCCGGCTACCGTTTCGAGATCCCCAAGAGCGAGTAGGATTCCTTGATCCGCAAAGTATTCACCAAGCTGCTTGGCCTGTTTGTGCTGCTGCTGGTTTTTCACACCGCGGTGATGGAGCTGGTTTTCAGCCGCATGGTGCATGACTGGGCAGGGGAGACTCTGCATCTGCTGGGCCGCGAGGCGCTGCTTTCCGGGCTAATCGCGCTGGCGGTGGCTCTGCCGGTTGCCGCCTGGGTAGCCGGAGCTGTCTCTTCCCGGCTGGAGCGAGTGATTGGCTTTGCCCGGCGCATAGCTGAGGGCGACCTGGACGCGCGCCTGCCCCATGCCGGCGAAGATGAGCTGTCGAGCATGGAGGCGGCTCTCAACCAGACCGCCGAACGGCTGGGACAGAGCTTTGCCGAGATCGAGAGTCAGCGCCAGGAGCTGGCGGCGATGCTGGACTCCATGCAGGAAGCGGTGGTCGCGGTAACGCCGGAGGGGTTGGTGCGCTGGTCGAATGCCGTCATGCAGCAGATGGCCGGCACGCAGATTCGCGTGGGCCGGCCGCTGGTCCACTCCGTGCGCGATCCGGAGCTGCTGGCCTGCGTGCACGGAGCCTTGGAACACGGCGAAGTGCGCTTTGGCCGGGCCAGTTCCCTGGCGCCGGGACGCGTCTTCGAGATCAATGCCGCACCGCTGCCTTCCGGCGGCGCTCTGGCGGTGCTGCACGACGTGACCCGCATTGAGGCGGCGGAAAAATCGCGGCGGGAGTTCATCGCCAATGTGAGCCACGAGTTGCGCACGCCACTGACCTCCATCCAGGGGTATGTGGAGACGCTGGTCGAGGATCCGGAAACCAACCCGGAGACCACGCGCGAGTTCCTTGCCGTGATCCTGAAAAACGCCACCCGCATGAATCGGCTAACCGAAGATCTTCTGGCCCTGGCCAGCGTGGAAAGCCCTAACTACAAGCTCTCGCTGCAGCCGGCCAAAGCCAGTGCGCTGGTGCAGGACTCGATTGAAGCACTGGGCGGCATGGTAGTGGATTCGGGGATCGAGCTGGAGTCGGCTGGCGCCCCGGATGCGATGGTGATGGCAGACCCCGACGCGATGAACCAGGTTTTCGGCAACCTGATCGAGAACGCCATGAAGTACGGGAAGACGGGAAAGAAGATTCGCGTCGGCGCGCGAGCGCTGGAGTCGGAAGTGGAATTCAGCGTGGAAGACTTCGGCCCTGGGATCGCCTCAGAACATCTGGAACGGATCTTCGAGCGCTTCTACCGCATCGACAAGGCGCGCTCGCGCGAGTCGGGCGGCACCGGGTTGGGGCTGGCGATCGTGAAGCACATTGTCATGGCGCACGGCGGCCGCATCTGGGCGGAAAGCGAACTGGGCTGCGGGGCGAGCTTTCACTTCACGCTACCCCTGATGCAGCCCGGTGGCGGACACATTTCCTAACAAATCTGGCGCAGGCCGGTGGTGGGCGCATTTCCTAACAAAATCGCGGTTGTCATTCTGAGCGAACGGGGCCCCGAACATTTTTCAGTTCGGGGGTGGTGAGCGAAGAATCTGCTTTTGTATCTTTTGATTTCTGGTAAGAACTTCTAGGACAGGACAGTGCCCCTGCGGAATTCTTCTTCCTGTATACAGTCAGCAAAAATGCACTAAGCCGGAGACGCTGCCTGAGCGCCCGTTGTGGCGATTTCACTCTACCCCACGCAGCATCTCCGGCTCAGTCGTTACTTGTCGATCACTCGCTCGACCTGTCCAATCTTCTTTTGGACCTTTCCTTCTATTTTTTCCTGTTGGCCTTCGGCCTCGACTTTCGGATTACCGGTTACATGGCCCACCGCCTGTTTAACAGAGCCCTTGACCTCATGCGCATTGCCTGCAACTTCATTTTTGACGCTGTCCTTCATTTTGTTCTCCTTCCGATCTCACTTCGACGAAGTGGCTTTCTGGTGCCGGGTTTGCAGGTCGTTCACGACCTGCTTTACGTTGGGAATTGAGTTTGCAATCTGTTCGGCCTGGTCGCGCGTGGTTTGGAAATCGACCTCTCCCGTGAGAGTGACCACGCCATTCTTGACCGCGTATTTAACGGTCCTGTGAAGCTTGCTCTGGATTAGAGCGGCGTCCAGATTCTTCTCGATCGCCTTGTCGAAATCGGCGTTCACCGCCCTGGCGTCGCTTTCGCCTCCGGGAGGAGTCACGACGATCTGATCCGCGATAACCTGTCCAGGCGCGATCCCTTTTGCAATCAATTCGGCCTGGGTCTTGTCAGCGTCCGCGAGAACGTGTCCGCCAAGGGTCACAATGCCCTTGTCGCGATCCTGTGTGATGGTGACGTCTTTGAGTCCGGCCTGGTCGAGAGATTTGCGGAGACTGTCCGTCACATCGGACGATTTCGGGCCGGTCGTGCGGCACCCTGCGAGGGTGACGACGACGAGCACGGCGAGCAAACCTGAGCACAGCTTGAACGATTTCATGTTTCTCCTTTGTTGAGGCATGGCTCTCGTCCGCAAAGCGCGGCTCAACGCGCCGCGCTTACTGCGAAATCAGAGCAGATGTATCCCGAAAACAAGACACTCAAGTCAACTTGGACCACCAGGGAGCGGCGACCCTGCACAACCCTCGACAGGACACCGCAACTCTGGTTTCGCTCTGGGGAAGTTCGACCCTCAGACTCTTCTGAACGTCAACTCAGAAGCGCGAGCCGCCGAAGACGTAGAAGAGCAACAGAACGATCAGGACGATTCCGAAGATCCCGATACCTCCGCCACCTCCCCATCTCCGATATCCGTAGTAGCCACCGCCGCCGCCGAAGACGATCAGCAGAATCACAATCAGCAAAATTAACGACATGAGAATCTCCCTTCAAATTTGGAATGGCTTCCATCTCCCGCTGCGGCGATCTGCCGCGGACAAGGAGCCAATTCAGCACCGAGTGCAACCGGACAATCTGCATTAGCAACTGGCAAGACCGTCGTCAGAAGGCTTGTTTGCGCTCTAGCCATTTTCCCCGCGTTACGGCTTGGATATTAAGTAACCGGGAACCAATCCAGAGTGAAATCTTGGGCTTTTCATGGAACCCAGTCTGGTCAAATTGGCTCACCGCGGCGGTCGATTCCCCAAGAGGCCGAATCCGTGGGCCGACCCTGGAAGCGGTTCGACTATACTTAGTTGTCTTTGGGGGCGCAGGCGGCAGAGATGCGAACTCTGCACTGTCCGAGGCGTTCCGATCCTCATTCCGGCCTGAAGAGCTGGAGAAAAGAGCTTTTAGCGTGAAAACGGTTTCACTTGTTGCACCTTCGACCCTTCTCCGCAGTTGCCTCCTGGCCGCGTCCGTGGCATGTCTCGCGGGCGCGCAAGAGCGGCCTCCCGCAGTCCCCCTGGTGGCGCACAACCCCTATTTCAGCGTCTGGTCCATGGCCGACAAGCTTACCGACCGCGAGACAAAGCACTGGACCGGCGCCGGACAACCCATCACCGGCCTGGCGCGGATCGACGGCAAGAGCTACCGCTTCATGGGCTCGGAACCGCGCGATCTGCCCGCCATGGATCAGGTCTCTCTGAAGGTCACTCCGACCCACTCGATCTACAAGTTTCAAACCGGCCAGGTGAGCCTGACGGTGAGCTTCTTCACCCCGGCATTTCCCAAGGATCTGGATGTGCTTTCGCGGCCCGTCACTTACTTGACGGTGAGCGCGACCGGGCAGGGCGACCACGAGCTTTCCGTCCTCATCGATGTGGACCCGATCATCGCCGTCAATAGCGACGATGAAGCCGTGACCTGGGGCCGTTCGCGGGCCAAGGGATTGACGGTGCTCAATGTGGGCTCGCGCGATCAGCGCCTGCTCAACCGGCCGGGCGACAACCTGCGCATCGATTGGGGCTACTTCCGGCTGGCCGTTCCCGACCAGGCCGGGGCGCAGTTTGCCCAGACCCGGGACGCGGTGGACAAGTTTGCCGCCACCGGCACGCTGCCTGAGGGCGACGATATGGATATGCCGCGCATGACGCGCGATGGCGCCGCGCACCTGACTGCCGTGTTGCCCATGGGCAAACTGTCTGAAACTCCCATCAGCCGCCACGTGCTGCTGGCCTACACCGAGGACTACGCCATCGAGTACCTGGGCCGGAAGCTGCGGCCCTACTGGCAGCGCAACAACATGAGCGTCGAGCAGATGCTGGCCACGGCAGAGAGCGAGTACCCCAACCTGGAACAGCGCGGCGAGAAGTTTGATCGTGAGCTGACCGCCGACCTGGAGCGGACCGGCGGCAAGGATTATGCCCAACTGGCCACGCTCGCCTACCGCCAGACACTGGCCGCGCATGGCTTCGCCGCGGACTTTGACGGCACCCCGATGCTGTTCTCCAAGGAGAACTTCTCCAACGGCTGCATCTCGACCGTCGATGTACTTTATCCCTCGGCGCCCTTCTTCCTCTTCTTCAACCCCGCGCTGATCGAGGCGCAGTTGAAGCCGGTGCTGGAATACGCGGCCCTGCCGCGCTGGAAGTGGCCCTTTGCGCCGCACGATCTGGGCACCTATCCCTTGGCCAACGGGCAGGTCTATGGCGGCGGCGAAGTCACGGAAGACGACCAGATGCCGGTCGAAGAGAGCGGCAACCTCCTCATCATGGTTGCCGCAATGGGCCGCGAAGAAGGGAACTGGGAGTTCGCGCGCAAGTATTGGCCGGTGTTCACCAAGTGGGCCGAATACCTGAAGGACAAGGGCCTGGACCCGTCGAACCAGCTCTCTACGGACGACTTCGCCGGCCACTTGGCGCACAACTCCAATCTCTCCATCAAGGCCATCGAGGGTCTGGCAGCTTATGCGGCCATGGCGCAGGGCGTGGGCAAGCCCGATGTGGCGGCGGAATACTCGCGTACGGCCAAAGAGATGGCCGCAAAATGGCAGACCATGGCTCTGGACGGAGACCACTACAAGCTGGCCTTCGACAAGCCCGGAACCTGGAGCCAGAAATACAACCTGGTGTGGGACCGGATTCTGGATTTCGGCCTCTTCCCGGACAAGGTGCGGCAGACGGAGATGGCTTTCTATCTGACCCACTTGAACAAGTTCGGCCTGCCTCTGGACAATCGCGCCGACTACACCAAGCTGGATTGGGAGATCTGGACGGCGACCCTGGCCGATTCGACCGAGCCCAACGCCTTTGCCTCACTGATGGCGCCCATCGGTCACTGGATCAACGAAGGGCCGACGCGGGTTCCACTGACCGACTGGTACGACACCAAGAACGGCAAGCAGATCGGCTTCCAGGCGCGCTCGGTGGTCGGCGGAGTCTACATCAAGGCCCTGTCCGACAAGGACTTGGCCGCGAAATGGCGGAATCGGGTCGAGTAGCAGATCTTTTTTTAGCAACAAAAATGAGCGCCTCGCCAGCCAGCGGGGCGCTCATTTTGTTGTCCGGTTTTCCTTGCGCATAATTAAGCCCCATGAGCGCATGATGTCTTTAGGGAAGTAACGCTGACTCGGAAAGCAGCGCCGGCCTCTCGGCCGGCTGTAGCGCGGACGTCCTCGTCCGCGCCCGCGCTCTGAGGCCCGGGAAAGACCTTTTTTGAGGTCGATTCCGGGCAAAAAAACAGCCGAAATCGGCGGTTATCCCCACCCCCCTATCGATTATTATCACTTTTTCAGCGATAAAAATTGAGTAAGTCTAATATATTGAATAATATACAAAAATACATAGTTAACTATTAAGTAACTGTAAACCCCCGATTTTGGCCCTTTTTCGGGCATTTATGGCCTCTTTTTGGCCTAAAATGGCTAAAAATCGATGCCAAAACGCCCCCATTCTCGCCGCTCCGGTGCGGTTTCGAAGAAGGACCATTCCGCTTCGGGGTCGAGCCATCCTGGCTTCGCTTTAGCGCCATCGGCGTCGTACAACCTCTGAAAAATCAACGTTCATTCAAATGCCCGTAACATTGACCGTAGACAATCAATCACGGCAGTAAATCTGCAAGGGAGCTATCCGTGAAGAAGACGTTGATTGCCGTTGGTTTGTTGATAATGGTCATGAGTACCGCTCAGGCCCAGAAATTGACTGGGGCTGGTGCGACTTTTCCCTACCCAATTTATTCGAAATGGTTCAGCGAATACGCAGCGGCGCATCCCGGCGTCCAGATCAACTATCAGTCCATCGGCTCGGGCGGCGGAGTTCGCCAGGTAACGGCCGGGCTCGTCGACTTCGGGGCCTCGGACATGCCGGCAACCGATGAACAGCTTTCCTCTTCAAAAATAAAGCTGGTCCACATTCCCACGGTTCTGGGCGCAGTGGTGCCTATCTTCAACGTTCCCGGCGTCAACGATGTGAGGTTCAGCCCTGAAGTGTTGTCCGACATCTTCCTGGGTAAGATCTCCATGTGGAACGATGGGCGCATCGCCAAGGACAATCCTGGCGTCAAGCTGCCCGACCAGAAGATCATCGTGGTTCATCGTTCCGACGGCTCGGGCACGACGTATATCTTTACCGACTACCTGAGCAAGGTCAGCAAGGAATGGGCCGGCGGCCCCGGCAAAGGCGGTTCGCCCAGCTGGCCAGTAGGTGTTGGCGGCAAGGGCAATGAGGGCGTGGCCGGTCTGGTCCGTCAGCTTCCCGGAGCCCTCGGCTACGTGGAACTGATCTATGCCCTGCAAAACAAGATCAGCTTCGGTGAAGTGAAGAATGCCGCCGGCAACTGGGAAAGAGCCAGCATTGCGGGCGTCACCGAGTCTGCAGCCAACGTGAAGCAGATGCCGGCCGACTACCGCGTCTCCATCACCAACGCACCCGGCGCACATGCCTATCCGATCTCGAGCTTCACCTGGATTCTGGTGCCGTTGAAGTCGCAGGATCCAGCCAAGGGCAAGGTGATCAAGGACTTGCTGAGCTGGATCGTCAACTATGGCGAGAATGAAGTCTCTGCTCTCTCCTATGCGCCGCTCCCGAAGAACGTGGTCGAGAAGGAACTGAAGACCATTTACGCCCTGCAGTAAGCCTCACCCTGCAGCCATCGATCAGAAAGGCCCGGCGACCACGCCGGGCCTTTTTGCGTGTTCGCCTGATGACGACCAGGTTGCTTGCCAGTCCTAGCCTCCCAGCGAGTATCATGGCTGTCCTGTCAGGGAATTGTTTCAGAGAGGATACAGATTTGCGAGCTTCTTTTGCATTGCGCTTTAGCCTGGTTCCAGTTCTCCTACTGGCCGGCCTTTCCGCCGCTGCCCAGTCCGCTTCCACCCCCTACATCGCTGTCGACCCCTTCATTGGCACCACCGGAGGCGGCAACACCTTTCCCGGCGCAACCCTGCCCTTCGGCATGATGCAGTGGAGTCCGGACACCAATCACGATGCCTGGTACATTCACGACGACAAGCAGATTACCGGCTTTAGTCTGACCCACGTCAGCGGCGCGGGCTGCGCAGTGTATGGCGACTTTGCCGTACTGCCGGTGAGCGGAGTTTTGACCACCAGCCCAGGGACGAAATTCGATTCCTACGCAGCCAGCTTCGATCACAGCAAGGAAGAAGCCCACCCCGGCTACTACGCGGTGACCCTGGCCAATGGCGTCCGCGTCGAAATCACGGTCGCCGATCGCGCCGGCATCGCGCGGTTCATCTTTCCCGAGGGCTCTCCTGCCCGCTTGCTGGTCAACGCCGGCTCGAGCGCCAACACCATCGTCAACCCGGCGTCCCCGGCGCCAGGCAGCGACGCATATGGCAATCAAATCGAGCTAAACAGCGCCAGTTCCTACACCGGGTCTGTCTCGGCGGGCGGCTTTTGCGGGCCGGAATCGCATTACAAGCTTTACGTTGCAGGCAACTTCAACAAGCCCTATCAGAAGTCGGCCGTGTGGCAAGACGATAAAGTCTTAAGCGACAGCAAATCGGCGCAGGGCAAGCACACAGGCGCCTGGCTGGACTTTGGCAACGAGCGCGAGGTCGTGCTCAAGGTCGGCATTTCGTTCGTAAGCAAAGCCGGCGCGCGCAACAATCTCGCCAAGGAAATCCCCGGCTGGAGTTTCGACGAAGTACGCGCCAAGGCGCGGTCCACTTGGAGCGAATTGCTGGGCCGCATCGCGGTCGAAGGCGGCGCTCCGGACGAGCGCACAAAGTTCTACACCGGCTTCTATCACAACCTGCTTTCGCCCACCGTGTTCAGCGATGAAGACGGCAAGTACATCGGCTTCGACAACCAGGTGCGGTCATTGGCCGGTTCCAAGCAGAAGCAGCAGTACGCCAACTTCTCCGACTGGGACATCTATCGCAACACCGTGCAACTGCAAGCGCTCTTCGAGCCCGCATGCGAAGGCGACATGATGCAGTCGCTGGTGAACGACGCGGTGCAGAGCGGCTGGTACCCGCGCTGGCCTGCGGCCAACGACGTGACTTATGTGATGGACGACGATGCGCCCGCCATTCTGATCGCGGAGTCGTATGCCTTCGGAGCGCATAACTTCGATCTCGAGACGGCCTTGAAGTACATGGTGAAAGCTGGAACGCAGCCCGGCCTGGGGCCGCGCGGCGGGGCCGAGCGCGCCTTCCTCGCTGAATATCGCAAGCTGGGTTACGTGCCAGTCGAGAAGTTCAACGTTGGCGCATCGGTGACGCTCGAATATGCAAGCGCCGACTTTGCCGTGGCGCAATTCGCGAAGAGCCTCGGCCATGAGGCCGAATACAAGGCCTTCATGAAACAGTCCGAGAACTGGAAAAATCTTCTGGACCCGGAAACAGGCTGGATTCGTCCGCGCTCGAGCGATGGAACCTGGCTGCCTGGATTCGAGGCGGATCGTTCGCTTCCCAAGAAGGAAGCGGGTGCTCCACCTGCCAGCGACCAGATGGGATTTGAAGAGGGGAACACCTACCAGTACACGTTCATGATTCCCTTCGATTACCCGGCACTGTTCAAAGCCATCGGTGGAGAAGACAAGGTGATTCCACGCCTCGACAAGTTCTTCCTGAAGCTCCGCTGCTGGGGTGAGCCCTGTTACAACATCGAGAACGAGCCCGACTTCGTCGTTCCCTATGCCTACGACTTCGCCGGTCAGCCCTGGAAGACGCAGGAAGTGGTGACACGCATAGGGAAAGAGACCTTCAAGACGACTCCCGACGGCATCCCGGGCAACGACGATCTGGGCGCAACCTCGGGCGTCTACGTGTGGAATGCTTTGGGTTTCTACCCCGCAGTTCCAGGCGTGGGTGGACTGACGCTGGGAACTCCCATGTTCGACAAGGCGACCCTGCGCCTGGCCGGCGGAAGAACCCTGGTGATCAGCCGCAAGGGCGAAGGCATCTATGTGCAGAAGGTCGAGCTGGACGGCAAGCCTTATACGAGCACGTGGCTGCCGGTCGAGAAACTCCACCCCGGCACCACCCAACTCCAGTTCACCAACGGCGGAGAACCCAATAAGCAGTATGGAAGCGCGCCTGCGGATCGTCCGCCGACCTTCCGCTAGTCAGAGCATTTTCGAATCGCATATTGACTTCACGGCGGCACAAAAGGTGGCTTTTTCTTAAGGGAAAAGCCACTTAGAGCGGTTCTCCAATGAGTGTGCACTGATCCAGTTCGTGCAAGGTGGCTTTTCTTGGTGAAAAAGCCACTCGACCGCAGTGGTTTCGGTGTATAGCAATTGGAGAACCGCTTTAGCCTCCCGGTTTCGGTAGAGAGCAGAATCGAAAACGCTGCAGCCTTCCAGCAAGCTCCCCGATCGCTTGATCGGGGAGCTGTCGCGAGTCACGTTCTCGGTGTGCATCTCTGCTGAACGCCGGGCTACTCTTCCACGTGCTCAGAGATCAGGCGGTCGACGAGCGGAATGAGTATTTCGCCCGTACGTGGCAGGATGAATGCCGAAGCGGCTGCGTCCCAGTCGAGTTTGAAGCTGGTGGAGAGCGCGGAGATCCAGATTTGCCGGACCGGCGCGTTCGGAGTGATGACGAACTTGGTGGTTGGCCCTTCGAAGAGGACATTCAAAACGCCATTCTGTTCCTCGACTTCGAAGCCGGCGCTTTCGGTATCCTCGCGGACGAATAAGTGCTTCTTAAGCGCGTCAAGAGCAGTTTCGGCCAGACGGCGGAACTCCAGATCATCGATCATTGCCCCAGTGTAGCAACTCCGGAGGGAGTGCGGGATATGCTCCCGGCGCTGCAGCAAACTGTATGAAATTAGGACAAAAGGTCATTGAAAAAATTAAAGTCCGTTCTCCAGGGGCCGATAGTCGCCCACAGGGGGAGTTCCCGAGCAGATCATGGAAATCAGCCCGGTATCTGGAGTTCGCATCGCACCGATGGTGAAGCCACGAGAGACCGTTCTCGGGATGCCCGGCGTGTTTGAGGTGGAGTACTCCTCCAGAACTGACGACGAAACTTACTCGCCCAGCAGCACCAAGGCCGCCAGCGGTGCCGAAGAGGATGAGGGCGACGAGGAGGAAGGCGGCGAGACCGAAGAGAGCTGGAACGAGCCGCGGGTAGGAGCAATGGAAGGCGGAGTAAAGCGGCAGATAAACTATTATGCGTGAATGGGCGGCCCAAGCGGGGCAGGGCAGGAGTGAGCGGTCAGGATCTATATTATTTAATATAAGTAGGATGCAAACAATTCACGGAGAATAGAAGCGGGTTGGCTTGCGCAGATGGGGCGTTCTGAATTAATTTACTAACCAGTTAGTTAATCAAATGACCAGGGACACCCTATCCCGCTCTCAGAACGAACGTGCCGATCAGACCAAAGCGCGCATCCTCGAAGCCGCCGTCCAGCAGTTCAGCGAAAATGGCTTGGCCGGGGCGCGCACTGAGCAGATTGCCGAGGCGGCCGGCGTCAACAAGGCGCTGCTCTACTACTATTTCAAGGGCAAGGAAGATATGTATGCAGCCGCCCTGGAGTCGGTTGCCGAGGGCGTTCTGGCTTCCAACATGGCTGTTTTCGATGCGGGCGGTTCGGCAGGCGAGCGTTTTCTGCGGTCGACGCTGAGTCACTTCGATCGCCTCCATACCAATCCCGGCTTCCAGAGCCTGATGCAGCAGGAGATGGTTCGCCTGCATCGCGGCGAGGCCTATGCTCTCTCGCCTCTGGTGGAGAAGTTCTTCCGGCCACTCATGCTGCGCATGGCGGAGGTACTCGACGAGGGCATCGCTTCGGGCGAGTTGATCGCAGTTGACCCGGCGCAGATACGCAATACCGCATTGGGAGCCAATGTTCTGTATTTTCTTTCCGCTCCACTCATGCACATGGCTATGGGGACGGACCTGCTGACATTGGAGGCGCTGAAACTCCGCCGCCAGGCGGCGATCAAGTTTCTGGGCCAGGCGATCTTTGTCGATCGGGAGCACGGGGCGCGCGTGGCTGCATGCGTGCTGGCGGAGATGCCCATGCCGAAAAATGGCGGAATCAGGCCGCAGCCAATGCCTGAACTTCGCGCAATCAAGACTGAAGAAGTGAGGCGCACGTGAACGCACGCAATCGAGTTTTTTTGATCCTGGCCCTACTTGCCGTGGGCTCGCTGATCTGGTACCTGGTCACGGTAAGACCTACGGGCGATCTGCAACTGATCGGCACGATCGACGCCAACGAGGTATTGGTGGGCGCCAAGATCGCGGGCCGCATCCAGACGTTGACCGTGGATGAAGGGCAGGATGTAAAGGCCGGGCAGTTGATCGCCATTATCGAGAGCGACGATCTGAACGCGGCGCAGAGGGCAGCCGAGGCCACCGTGTCCAGCCAGAGATCGAAGCTGGGCGAGACGGTCGAAACGGAGCGCCAGACCAGGGGCGAGGTAAGCAGCGCTGCGGTCAACGCCGAAGCCCAGGCGCGGGCGGCGAAGGCCTCGCTGGCCCAGGCGCAGGCCAACTACGAGCACCAGCAGGCCGACACCAGTCGCACCGTCGCGCTGGCCAAGCAAGGCATTATGAGCGCGCAGGCCAAGGATGATGCGGCGACCAGCCTGCAGGCCGCGCAGGCTGCTGTGGAGACCGCAAAAGAGAACGTGGCCGCCGCGGAAGCTTCGCTGCGCCAGGCCCGTGCGCACGAGATTGCCGCAACGGCGGCAGCGCGCACCGTGGACTCGACGCGCCAACTGGTGGTGAACGCGCGGGCAATGGCGGATCAGGCCAAAGTGCAGGTGGGTTACGCACAGGTTTTCGCGCCGGTCAGCGGCAAGGTGAATGTGCGTGCAGCGCGGCAGGGCGAAGTGGTGGCGGCCGGCGCCACGATTGTGACCATCATGGACCTGAGCCAGACCTGGATTTACGCGCCGCTGCCAGAGACGCAGGCCGACGCCGTGCAGTTGGGCGATTCGCTGCGGGTGGTGATGCCCTCAGGCGCATCTCTGCAGGGCAAGGTCATCAACAAATCCGCCGAGGCCGACTTTGCAACGCAACGCGATGTGAGTGCCCGGAAGCGCGACATCAAGACCGTGCAGTTGAAACTGCTGATCGACAATCCCGGAGACCGTTTTGTGCCCGGCATGACCGCTGAGGTCTATATCGCCAAGAACCGGCTGGTGAAGAAATGACCGTTCCGGCCACACATCCTGACCAAAACGCAAAACCGCCCACGGCGGCGATTGCGGTGGAACATATCGTCAAGCGCTACGGCGACTTTGAAGCGGTGAAGGATGTGAGCTTCTCCGTCGCCGAGGGCGAGATCTTCGGGCTGCTGGGGCCGAACGGCGCGGGCAAGAGCACGCTGATCCGGATGATGACAACGCTGATTCCACTGACCGGCGGCAAGGCCATGATTGCCGGGCACGACGTGGCCAAGGATCCCGATGCGGTGAGGCGCATGATCGGCGTCATTCCCCAGGCTCTGACCAGCGACCCGGACCTGACTGTCGAAGAGAATCTGAGCATTTACGCCAAGCTCTACTCGGTTCCGCGGGCGCAGCGCGAGAAGAGCATCGACGAAGTGCTGGAGGCGGTCGATCTGGTGAAGTGGCGCGGGGCACAGGTGAAGACGCTCTCCGGAGGGATGCGGCGGCGCGTTGAGATCGCGCGCGGGCTGGTGCACAATCCCAGAATCTTCTTTCTCGACGAGCCGACCACAGGGCTCGATCCGGTTTCGCGCATCGCCGTGTGGGAGATGCTGGACAAGCTGCGCTCGACGCGCAACCTGACCATGCTCATCACCACCCACTACATGGAAGAGGCCGACAAGCTCTGCGACCGCATCGCCATTGTCGATCACGGCACACTGGTGGCATTGGGTACACCCATCCAGCTCAAACACAATGTTCCCGGCGCAAATGTCGTCGAGGTGCATTTCGACCGCGAAACGCCGGAGTGGCAGGGCCACCTGGAACAACTGGAAGGCGTGACCAGTGTGCAGGCGGAGAGCGCGGGCTTCTATCGCGTGCTCACTTCTTCGGGATCTAAGACCACCATGCAGCTGGTCGAACTGGCTTCGCAACTGGGCGAGACGCTCACTTCGCTCAGCGTTCAGAACACCACGCTCGACGACGTTTTTGTCCATTACACCGGGCGCCAGCTCCGCGATGAGCAGGTCAAGCCAGCGGCCTTCACCATGCCGCCCCGGCCGGGAGCCCAGCCATGAACAGAATGTTCGCCATTATCGAGCGCGAGATGCGCAAGTTCTTCCGCTCTCCCACGCTGATGATCATGTCGCTGATGATGCCGATTCTGCAGCTAGTCATCATGGGCAACGCCTTCGGGGGAAAGATCGTGGGCACGCGTGTGGCCGTGGTGGACTACGATCACGGTCCGCAGGCTGTCAAAATCCGCGAGGCCTTCGACTCCATCGCCGTCAACATCAAGACGTTCACCCCGGTCGAATACAGGGACGAGAACCAGGCGCGCGAGGATGTGCGCACGGGCAAGATCGACGGCGCCGTGATTATTCCCGCGCAGTACTCGCGCCGCGTCTACGCCGAGGATGCGCCGCGCATCGGCTTTGTCGTCGATAACTCCGACCAGTTCACCTCGGGCTCGCTTGAATCCGAGATGCAACTGGTGGTGGACGCGCTGGACACCCCGGTGATTCAGCCGCGCCTGGCCACATCGATCGCCCTGGAGGTCGTGGAACTCTACCCTTATGTGAACTACATGAAGTTCCTGCTTCCCGCGACGATTGCCTTGGCCATGTATATCTCGGTGATGATCGGGGGCGGGATGCTGTACATCGACGACAAGGCGCGCGGCGTGCACGAAGGCTACCTGGTCACTCCCATTACCAAAATCGAGCTGGTCTTCGGGCTGAACACGGCCGGGGCGATCAAGGCTACACTGAGCGGCATCTGCTTGACCGTCATTGGTTCGCTGATGGCCGGGCTGGGTGTGATCTTTCACCCCATGGTTCTGCTGGAACTTCTGGCGCTCATCCTGGTCACGTCGATTGCCTTCAACGGCATGATGTTCCTGCTAATGGTGCGCGTGGACGACCCTCTGGTTCCGCGCGCGATGTTCGGGGTTCTGAACACGCTGCTGTTTTATCCCTCGGGCGCCATGTATCCCATCGCGGCGTTCCCCGCCTGGCTGCGCGCCATCTCGGTGGTCGATCCGTTTACCTACTGTATCCACGGCTTCAAGGCTATTCTGCTCAAGGACGGCGGCTTTGCGGCCATCCAGTTTGACCTGCTCTTCCTGTTTGTCTTCGGCATCGGCACACTGCTGATCGCGACGCCGCTGTTCAAGCGCACGTTGTAGGAGACTCCGGTTTGGAGCAGGAAAAGAATTTCCGGCGGACAAGATGCTTGAGTCGGAATGCAAAGAGGCGGTCCATTCCTTGTGGGAGGGTGGGGCGCCTTGTCGCATTGGGGACAAACGGTCAAGTTGCTCCGCGCAGCATCCCGGCAGGCATTGTACGGAGAGCATGGGACCGGAGAACAACTGTCCGAAAACGGACAGTCCCATGCCGTAAGTGGTCACTATGGCAGAATTTCCCCCTTTTATATCTGTAGCAAGTGCTTTAGTTTCAGCGTCAAGATGCGGGTGGGCATTGGCACGGCAAATGCTATCTCACAGAGTGATGGATATCGCACGCCCAGATTTATTGCTGAAGAGGAAGCGCCGGTTTTGGATCTTTGCCGGCGCCGCGGTGGTGGTGTTGGTCCTGGGAGTTGTGGCCGTTTCACGGCTTAAGCCGGCAGCGCCCACGGTGGACCGTTCCACCATCTGGCCGGAAACGGTCAAACGCGGACCGATGGTCCGCCAGGTACGCGGGTCGACGGGGACGCTGGTTCCGCGCGAGGACAAGCTGCGCTTGATTCCCGCCGAGACAGAGGCCACGGTGACACGCATTCAGGTGTTACCCGGCGCCCAGGTCAAGCCGGATACGGTGGTCATGGACCTGGCCAACCCACAGCTCGAGCAGGAGGCCATGAATGCCAGCCTGGCGCTGAAGGCCGCTGAGAGCGAGTACCACAACACTCAGGTGAAGCTGCAGAGCGACCTGATGACCCAGAAGGCCGGCGCTGCCACGGTCGGATCGGACTTCAGCCAGGCCAAGCTGCAGGCGCAGACCGACAAGGCGCTCTACGACCTGGGCGTCATCTCTGGACTTACCTACAAGGCCTCGCAGAGCAAGGCGGACGAGCTGACCACGCGCAACAAGATCGAAGACGACCGGCTCACCATGAACGAGAAGGTCATTGTCTCGCAACTGGCGGTTCAGCAGACGCTGGTGGACCAAGCGCGAGCTCTCTACCAACTGAAGAAGGAGCAACTGGCGGCGCTGCACGTGACGGCGGGGATTCCCGGCGTCCTGGTGGACCTACCGCACCAGGTGGGCGAGCATGTAGCTCCCGGCGCCACGCTGGCCAAGGTGGTGCAGCCCGACCAGCTAAAGGCCAGCCTGAAGATCGCCGAGACCCAGGCGCGCGACATTCAGATCGGCCAGCCGGCCACGATCGATACGCATAACGGCGTGATTCCCGGCCGGGTGCAGAGAATCGATCCCGGCGTAACGAACGGAACGGTCACCGTTGACGTAGAGCTTCTTGGGGCTTTGCCGCCTGGGGCGCGTCCTGACCTGAGCGTGGAGGGAACCATCGACCTGGAACGCATGGTCGATGTCCTCTACGTGGGCCGGCCGGCGCTGGGCAACGAGAACTCGACGCTGAGCCTGTTCAAGGTGGACTCGGATGGCAAGGGCGCCACGCGGGTACCGGTGAAGGTGGGCCGCGCCTCGGTGAACAGCATCCAGGTGCTGGAAGGACTGAAGGAAGGCGACACTGTGATTCTGTCGGATATGTCGCGCTGGGACAACGTGGACCGGATACGTCTGGAATAGGAAAGAAGCAGGGATTAGGGAACAGGGACTAGAGACCAGAAACCGAAAACAGAAAGATGAGGGGAATTGAATGGCAACGAATGACAAGCTGATTGAAATTGAGGATTTGACCAAGGTGTTTTACACCGACGAAGTGGAGACACATGCGCTCTCCGGGATTCATCTCACCATCTCGCGGGGCGAGTATGTGGCCATGTCGGGCCCGTCGGGCTGCGGCAAATCCACGCTGCTGTCGATCCTGGGGCTGCTCGACACACCTACCGGCGGCAAGTACCTGTTGAACGGCCAGCCGGTGGAGAACCTGAGCTTCGGCGACCGCTCGCGCATTCGCAACCAGGAGATCGGCTTCATCTTTCAGAGCTTCAATCTGATCGGCGATCTGACGGTGGAAGAGAATGTGGAACTGCCGCTCACCTACCGCGCCGGAATGCCTTCGGCGGAGCGCAAGAAGCGGGTGAAGGAAGCACTGGAGCGGGTCAACATGGCGCACCGCATGCGGCACTATCCGGCGCAACTCTCCGGTGGTCAGCAGCAGCGTGTGGCCGTGGCGCGCGCCCTGGCCGGTTCTCCTTCCATCCTGCTGGCCGATGAGCCTACCGGCAACCTGGACTCGAAGAACGGCGAAGCGGTGATGCACTTGCTGGCCGAACTGCACCGCGAGGGCTCGACCATCTGCATGGTTACGCACGATTCGCGATTCGCCAAACATGCGCAGCGCGAAGTGCATCTGTTCGACGGCAAGGTGGTTTCGGAACAGGAACTGAAGAAGCTCGAAGAGGAAGTGGAGGCATAAAGGTGCTGCTCCAGAACGCGCTCCAGGACATTCGCTACGCGCTGCGCCAGTTACGCAAATCGCCGTGGTTCACGCTGACCGCGGTGCTGACGCTGGCCTTAGGGATTGGCGCGAACAGCACGATAGCGAGTTGGATCAGCTCGACGATGTTCAATCCGATTCCCGCTGTGTCGCAGACCGGTAACATGGTCACGATTCAGCGTGGGGACCGGAACGAGCATCCGAGTCCACCGTTGTCCTACCCGGATTATGTGGACCTTCGCGACAACGCACGAAGCCTGACGAGGCTGCTGGCGTATCACGACGACTACATGGCCATCACGGGGTCGGGCAAGCCGGAGCGCGTTTACGGGGCATTGGTCTCTGCGAATTACTTCGATGTGCTGGGTGTGCGGGCGAGCCTGGGACGGAACCTGCTTTCGTCGAAGGAAGCGGAACGCACCGGCGTTGCGGAAGCTGTGCTGGGTTACGACCTGTGGCAGAACCGCTTCGCGGGGGATCCGGCCATCGTCGGAAAGACCATCGGGATCAACCTGCACACCTACACCATTGTCGGTGTTGCCCCCAAGGGCTTTCAGGGATGCAAGACCGGGTTGCGGACGGAGATCTGGATGCCGCTGGGCATGACGCAGCAGGTTTGGGGCTGGAACCCCTTCGAGGATCGCGGTTCGTCCTGGCTGAACTTGTTAGGCGTGCTCAGCCCTGGGGTCGATCGGCGCCAGGCCGACAACGAACTGAATCTGCTGATGCAGCGCATTGTGGAGCACTACCCGGATTCGCACCAGGGAGCCAACGCCCTGTCGACCGATCCACTGTGGCGTTCTCCGTTCGGGGTCAACGTCTATCTGGCTGGAACCTTGCCCATTCTGCTGGCGCTGGCGGCGGTGCTGTTGCTGCTGGCTTGTGCCAACGTGGCGAATCTTCTGCTGGTGCGTTCGGTCTCGCGGCGCCGGGAGTTCGCGATTCGCCTGTCGATGGGAGCTAGCCGCTGGAGGTTGGTGCGGCAACTGATGGTCGAAAACTTGGTGGTTGCGCTGGCTGGCGGAGGTCTTGCGCTGCTTGGAACTTTGTGGACGGCGCGGACCATGGGAGACTTTCTGCCCGCGGCGACTCTCCCGATTTCGCTCAACGGCGGCGTGGATAGCCGGGTGATGCTGGCGACGATTCTGATTTCCATGCTCACCGCCGTGGTTTCCGGCGCCGTGCCCGCGCTGCGCTCTTCCGCGCTGTCGCCCATGACGGTTTTGAAAGACGAGGCGCTGAGCACCTCAGGAGGGCTGGGCAAGTCGCGTCTTGCGGCTGGCCTGGTGGTTGCGCAGGTTGCGCTCTCTCTGGTTCTGCTCACCTGCGCAGGATTGTTTATCCGAAGCCTGAACAATGCGCAGAAATCCGATATTGGATTCGATCCCAACCACGTGTTTCTGGCCACGTTCGACCTTGACACGATGGGCTATACAAGCGTCCGGGGGACGGAGTTCGACCGGCAGTTGCTGACCAGGGTGAGGGCGCTGCCCGGTGTGCAATCGGCGACCCTGGCCGATTTTTCGCCGCTCAGCTTTACCATCCACTCGGGCGGCGTGAGGCCGGAAGGCTATGTGCCGCGCCCGCATGAAAACGTCGAGGTCGACTGGGGATATGTAGGAACCCAATACCTGCAAACGCTGCGGACTCCGTTACTGGATGGGCGCGACTTTACCGACCGGGACAATGCCGAGACGCAGCCGGTGGTCATCGTCAACAAGGCATTCGTGGACCGCTATTGGCCAGGGCAAGACGGAATGGGGAAGCGGATTGAATTCGGTGAGAAATGGGCGACGGTGGTGGGAGTGACGGCCAACGGGAAGTATCGGCGGCTGGTGTACGACCCGACGCCGCTGGTGCTGTTGCCGATCCAGGCGGATTACAGAAGCCAGGTGATCCTGCACGTTCGCGTGGCGGGAGATCCGTCTGCGATGGGCTCGGCGGTGGAGCGGACCGTAGGCGAACTCAATCCCGATCTGCCGCTCTTCAACGAGACGACGCTCCGCGACAACATGCAGATGGGGAACGTCTTCGAGCGCATCGTGGTGGTCTTCGCGGGCTTGTTCGGAGTGCTGGCGCTGATTCTGGCCATTGTGGGAATTTACGGCGTGATCTCGTACACCACCAGACAGCGCACGCATGAAATCGGAATCCGCATGGCGCTGGGCGCGGGCAAGGCGGCGATCTTCGGGCAGGTGCTCAAGCAGGGCTTGCGGCTTACGCTGATTGGTTTGACGGTCGGTCTGGCGGCGTCGCTGTTCCTGACCCGCTTCCTGCGTAACATGCTCTTCGGCGTGGGCACGACCGACGTGCCGACATTCGCGACGGTTGCAATCTTGCTCTGCGTGGTGGCAATGGCGGCGTGCTATCTGCCGGCGCGGCGCGCGGCTTCGGTCGATCCCATGCAGGCTTTGCGCACAGAGTAACCGAACAACCAGGAGAGATGAGATTGAATACGCTTCTGCAGGACCTACGTTTCGGTCTGCGCCAACTGCGCAAGACGCCGGGATTCACGCTCACCGTGATTCTCACGCTGGCCCTCGGTATCGGCGCCAACACGGCCATCTTCACACTGGTGCACGGCATTCTGCTGCGCTCGCTGCCGGTGGCCGATCCCTCGCAGCTTTATCGCATCGGCGATACCGACGATTGCTGCGTCGAAGGCGGTTTCCCGGGCGACGCCGACAGTACTGGCGATTTCTCCATCTTCTCCACCGACCTTTACCAGTACCTTAAGAACTCGACGCCGGAGTTTGAGCAACTGGCGGCGGTGGAGGCCGGTCAGTCGTCGTTCAGCGTGCGGCGCGGCAATGCTCTGGCCAAGTCCATGCACGGCGAATTCGTCACCGGCAATTATTTCTCGACGCTTGGCCTGGGAGCTTATGCGGGCCGAATCTTTGCCGATAGCGATGATACGCCCACTTCGGCTCCCGCAACCGTTCTTAGCTACAAAATGTGGCAGGCCGAGTTCGCCGCCGATCCGTCGATTGTCGGTTCCACAATCTTCATTCAGGCCCGGCCCTTCACTGTCGTCGGCATTGCGCCGCCCGGCTTTTTCGGGGATCGCGTCACGGACAATCCGCCCGATTTCTGGCTGCCGGTTCAGACCGAGCTGTATATTCGCGGAGACAGCTCGATCCTTCATCACACTGACTCCCACTGGCTCTATCCGTTGGGCCGCGTGCGGCCTGGAACCAACGTCGCCGCGTTGCAGAGCAAGATTTCGGTGACCCTGCGCCAGTGGCTCTACACACGTCCGCAACTGACAGAGAATGGCGGTTCCTCCGTCATCCCCAAGCAGCATGTGATTCTCTCGAAGGGCGGCGGAGGCATTCAGAACCTGCAACAGCAGACCGGCCAGGGATTGAAGATGCTGATGATCCTCTCCTCGGTGGTGCTGCTGATTGCTTGCGCCAATATCGCCAACCTGATGATGGCGCGGGCCACGGCGCGACGCGCGGAAGTGGCCGTGCGCATGGCCCTGGGAGCGGGGCGTCGCCGCGTCATCCGCCAGATTGTGACAGAGAGTGTGCTGCTCAGTTGTGTCGGCGGCCTGGCGGGACTGGCAGTTGCCTACGCCGGATCGCACACCATTCTCGCACTTGCCTTCCCCGATGCGCGCAACATGCCCATCAGCGCCAGCCCGTCCAGGATGGTGCTTGGGTTTGCCTTTCTGGTTTCGCTGGTGACGGGTATTCTCTTCGGCGCCGGGCCGGCGTGGCTCTCCTCGCATGCGCAGCCTGCTGAAGTTCTGCGCGGAGCAAACCGCTCCGCACGCGACCGGTCTTCTCTGCCGCAGAAGGCGCTTGTGGTTTTTCAGGCCGCACTCTCGCTGGTTCTGCTGGCCGGAGCCATCCTGATGACCAAGTCGCTGGCCAACCTGGAGAACCAGAAATTCGGCATCGCCACCAACAATCGTTACGTGGTTCACTTCAACCCGGCAGGCACGGGCTACACCATCGACCGGCTTCCTGGGCTCTACCGGCAAATTGAAGATCGCTTCTCAGCTCTGCCCGGGAACACCGCGGTCGGCATGGCGCTCTACAGTCCACTCGAAGGTGACAACTGGGGGGAATGCGTGATTCAGCAGGGCCATCCCGCCCCGCGGCCCGGTGACAAATGCGGCTCGACGTGGGATCGCGTGAGCACGCACTTTCTTGACTCTATCGGCGTTCCCGTGGTGCGCGGCCGCGGATTCACCGAGCAGGATACGGCCACTTCGCCGCAGGTGGTGGTGGTCAATCAGACTTTCGCCAAACAGTTTTTCCCCAACCAGGACTCGGTGGGCCAGCATTTCGGCATCGATATGCCGCAGTATTCGGGAAGTTGGGAAATTGTTGGAGTCTTCGCCGACTTCAAGATGAACAACCCACGCTCTCCCACTCACCCGGTCTATCTGCGGCCTCTTTCGCAAAAGTTCGCAGGCTACAAAGAAGCAGAGATCATGGGAGGTGAAACGCAGTCGATGTTCATGAACTCGATGGTTCTCAGCTTCAACCGGCCGCAGGGCAATGCCGATGCGCTGATTCGCCAGACGCTGGCCGGTATCGATCCGAACCTCACAGTGATGGACCTTCGCTCGCTCGATGCGCAGGTGGCGGGAAACTTCAACCAGGAGCGGTTGATTGCGCGGCTGACCGGCCTCTTCGGCATCCTGGCGCTGATTCTAGCCTCGGTGGGACTCTACGGAGTCATGTCCTACTTTGTGGTGCGGCGCACGGGCGAAATCGGCATCCGCATGGCGTTGGGTGCGACACGGCAAGGCGTGGTGGCGATGGTATTGCGCGACGCGCTCTGGCAGATACTCATCGGACTTGCGTTGGGGATACCCGCAGCCCTGTTTGCCGGCCATCTGATGGCCCATCAGCTTTATGGCGTGGGAAGTTACGATCCGCTGGCATTTATCGCTGCCGCGGCTGCGCTGGCGGTATGCGCTGCCTTTGCAGGATTCTTGCCCGCGCGCCGTGCCGCTTCCATTGAGCCGATGCAGGCTCTTCGCATCGAGTAACTTGCAGACCCGCATCATCGAGGAATGAGAAGAGAATGAACACGCTGCTGCAGGACATTCGCTACGCGCTTCGCCAGTTGCGCAAATCGCCGGGATTCACTCTGACCGTGATCCTCACGCTGGCGCTGGGCATCGGCGCCAATGCCGCGGTCTTTACACTCTTCGACCAGGTGCTGCTGCGCATGTTGCCGGTGGAGCGACCCAAGGAGCTGGTGCGCTTCCAGTGGAGTGGCGCGTTCTCTGGCTCGCAAAGCAGCTTCGGCGGCGACCACACCAACTACTTTTCCTATCCCATGTACAAGGACCTGCGCGACCAGAACCAGGTCTTTCAGGGAATACTGGCTGCCGTCAAAACCGGTGTAGCCGTCAGTTGGCATAACCAGGCTGAAAGCAAAGATGCTGAAATCGTGTCGGGTAATTACTTTCAGATGTTGGGGTTGAAGCCAACAGTGGGCCGGCTTCTGATGCCGCAGGACGATACGGTGAAAAACGCCAATCCGATTCTTGTCCTGAGCTATGACTATTGGAGAACGCGCTTTGGCGCATCGCGCGATGTCGTGGGACAAGTGGTGCTCATCAACGGCCATCCTTTCACCATTCTCGGCGTTGCTCCTGAGAACTTCGATTCGGCCATCGGTGGATACAAGCCCGGCTTGTTTGTTCCCGTCAGCATGGTTGAGGTTGTGATGCCGTGGATGGCGCCGCGGGACGACCTGAACAACCATCAGTCCACCTGGCTCACTCTGGTGGCGCGGCTCAAGCCAGGCGTTTCCATGTCCCAGGCCGAAGCGAGTCTTGGACCTGATTGGCACGCACTGCGGGCACACGAGCTCACTCTCTACAAATCGACCACGGAGCGCTTCAAGAAGGGTTTCCTCGACAACTCGCATCTTCAGGTCAAAGACGATTCCAAGGGATTCAACCCTGGTCGCATTGGTCTTGAAAAGCCCCTCATCATCCTCATGGGCATGGCCGGTCTGCTGGTAGCCATGTGCGCCATCAACGTGGCCACGCTTTTGCTTTTGCGCGCCGCCGGCCGTGCGCGCGAAATGTCCATGCGCTACGCATTGGGCGCAAAGCGCAGCCGCATCGTGTCCCAGTTGCTCGTCGAGGGCGGAATGCTCGGCCTCGGCGGCGGCGCCGCCGGACTTGCGGTGGCGCCTCTGGTTGCCACAACGCTGGTGCGTCTGATGATGAGCGCCGATCCCGGCAGCGAGCCCTATTCCACAACCATCGACGCGCGTGTACTTCTCTTCACGCTGGGGCTTTCTCTGGTGGCGACGGTGCTGTTCAGCATCGCCCCGGTGTTCCACTTCCTGCGTCCGGATCTCGCTAACGCACTGCGCCAGAATGCGGGCACGGCTTCGGCTGGCTCCCAGCGATTCCGCAAGCTGGCCGTTGGTGCACAAATCGCGCTGAGCGTGATGTTGCTGGCCGGCGCGGGCCTGTTTGTGCGCACGCTCGACAACCTTCGTCAACAGCCCGTCGGGTTCAACATCGGAAATCTCGTCACGTTCTCGCTCGATCCCACCAGCTCCGGCTACGGCGAAGATCGGACGGCGCAAATTGTTTCTAACTCGCTCGACGCACTGCGGCGTATTCCTGGCGTGACCCATGCCGTTGCCACTACCGACCCTGAACTCGCCGGGAACTGCTCCCATTCCTCCTTCACTCTGCAAGGTTACAAAACGGCCGAAGATGAAGATCTCCACTTTGAGGAGCCGCGCATCACGCCGGGCTACTTTGCCGCGCTTCGCCAGCCCTTGCTGGTTGGCAGAGAATTCACGCTCTCCGACGGAAAAGGGCAGCCCCAGGTGGCCGTCGTCAATCTGTCGCTCGCCAAGCGATATTACGGCTCGGCGCAAAACGCAATCGGTCGCGCACTGAGCGAAGGACGAGGCGACGATGTCAAGTTTGATACCACCATCGTTGGTGTGGTGGGTGACATCAAGCATCAAGACCTGCGCACGGATATAGGGCCGGCGGTCTATCGGCCTTATATCCAGCAGGTGCATCAGGAAGGTGTGCAAGTTTACCTGCGCACCGTGCAGCCGCCGGAGACTGTGGAAGCAGCGATTCGTCAGACCATGCATCAACTCGATTCCACGCTGGTGGTGGACGAGTTGCGCACCATGGAAGCGCAGATGGACCGCAGCGCCTCGGACGAGCGCGCTTTGGCCTTTCTCGCTATCGGATTTTCTATTCTGGCCATGGTGCTGGCAGCCGTGGGTCTTTACGGCGTCCTCGCCTACTCCACCGAACAGCGCAGCCGCGAGATCGGCGTGCGCCTCGCCCTTGGTGCGCAACGCTCGGGCGTGATGGTGCTGGTGGTGCGTGAAATGGCACTCATCGCTGCGATTGCCACAATGGTCGCTCTGCCCTCGGTCGTGGCCCTGGCGCGTCTCTTCCGCAGCCAGCTTTACGGCGTAACTACCTTTGATCCGGTATCACTTGCGGGCGCGGTGTTGTTGACCGCTGTTATGGTCCTCATGGCCGCGGCCTTGCCTGCGCGCCGTGCTGCTTCCATCGAGCCCATGCAGGCGTTGCGCAGCGAATAAACGCACTGAGCAGAAAGGAGACTCACGATGCGATCGATCTTTCAGGATATTCGTTACGCGCTGCGCCAGTTGCGCAAATCGCCGGGGTTCACGTTCACAGTGGTGTCGGTGCTGGCCTTGGGCCTGGGCGCAAACATCGCTGTCTTCACGGTGCTGAATGGCATCCTGCTTCGTCCGCTGCCTTATGCGCAGCCTGAACGCATCGTGACCGTTGAAGGCGCAGGCACCGCGCCAAATTACTCCATGTTCTATGCCGATATGCTGCAACTGCGCGACGCAGTGGGAACGCGACTGCAAGTTGGAGGGGTGCTTTGTTGCGGTAGCACTGCCAGCATCGTGGGACCCGGAGGCCGAGTGCAAGTGGAGCAGCAGGAAGTGACGGCCAACCTGCCCACTATGCTTGGAGTGCATCTCCTCATGGGCCGCACTTTTCGTGACGAGGAGAACGAGCCGGGGCGCAATCGCGTTGTGCTCATCGGCGAGGATGTATGGCGTAAGCTTTATAACTCCGATCCGCACATTGTTGGGCAGATCCTCACCATCAAGGGCCAGCCGCATACCATTCTTGGAGTGATGCCTGCAGGCTTGTCGATTCCCCATGACGGGCCGATGCAGATATGGTCCCCCGCCGCGCTGATTGCGGCTGACCGCTCCTCCATGAGTGACGGTGCTTTGTTCAATGGAATGTATGCCCGCCTGCCCGACGGCATCACCGAGGCGCAGCTCGCCGATCAGTTGAGCCGCGCGCAAGCATTGATCGCCAAGGAGGTTCCCGACGGCGACCTGCCCACGCGCGTCAAAGTCACAGGCTATCAGCAGTCGTTGAATCATCAGGTACGCAAGCCGCTCTTGTTACTCTATGCCGTGGTCTTTGGCCTCTGGTTGCTGGCCTGCCTCAACGTCACCAGCCTGATGCTTGCGCGCGCGGTCTCGCGCAGCCGCGAACAGGCGGTGCGCGCGGCGCTGGGCGCCAGCCGGGCGCGTTTGCTGCAACAGACCATCGTCGAAAGCCTCTTGCTAAGCAGTATTGGCGCGGCCTTCGGATTGCTTTTGGGACAGACCGCAATCAAGCTGCTGTGGCATCAAATTCAGAACAATATGCCTCTCACCAACGCAATTCATCTGGACTGGCGCGTGGTTGCCTGCATGGCAGCCCTCACACTTTTGACTGCGGTTGTGGTCGGGGCCTTCCCGGCGCTGCGAGCCATGCACCGCGACCTGCAGAGCGGTTTGCGTGGAGTGACGGCCACGGCCTCGACAGGCCAGAATCGCACCCGCGAAGCATTGGTAGTGGCGCAGTTCGCACTTACGCTGGTCTTTTTAGTGGGTGCCGGCTTGTTTCTCCGCACTATTCACGCATTGCGCGCGGTGCCGCTGGGTTTCTCGCAGCAGAACGTGCTCACCGGCGGCATCATTCTGAACCAACAGCCAACCCTGAACGACGGTTCGGCTGACACGAATACGAATATTGTCCGTACCTCTTATCTGCCGCTCTTGGAGCGGCTGCGCGCGATTCCCGGCGTCCGTGTGGCCGCGCTCAGCTCCGTTTTGCCGCTGCGCGCAGAATTTATCGTGACTCTCGACGGGACGATAGATCACAAAGATATGCCATGGAGAAAGGCCCCGCGGGCCGACGGTCGTCTGGCCTCTGCCGGCCTGGTTGAGGCACTGGGAATCCCAATGGTGCGTGGCCGCTTCTTCACCGAAGACGATTCAAGCTCTTCGCCGGTTGTGGTCGTCGTCAACCAGGCTTTCGTCAACAAATATCTGCTTGGCCAGAATCCGATTGGGCACACTTTTTCGATGGGCAAGGGACGCTTCGATGACGCCCACATTGTGGGCGTCATTGGAGACGTGAAACAGGGCAAGGTCACGGACCCGACGAAACCCGAAGTCTACTTCTGCTTGGCGCAGATTGAGCCGGGAACGCCGCTCTATGGCATCGCCACGGCTTTCATTCAAGTGGCGATTCGCGGCGCAGTTCCTGCCGACACATTACGCGCGCAGTTCGACAAGGTTCTGCACGATGTCGCTCCGGACGCTACCACCACGGACGTGAAGACAATTCACGAAGCGGTCGAAGACTCCTTCGGTAGCCAGAAACTGATTGCGCAACTACTGGAGAGCTTTGCCGGCCTCGCGCTGATGATTGCGACCGTCGGCCTCTACGGCTTGCTCTCCTTTGCCGTTGCGCAGCGCACCCGCGAAATCGGCTTGCGCATCGCTCTCGGCGCGCCGGTGGGTAACATACTGAAACTCGTGATGGGTCGCGCATCACTGCTGGTTGGCGTTGGACTAGCTATCGGCGGCGCGCTGGCCTGGTTCGCTGCGAAGTTAGCGTCGAGTTATATCTACGGAGTGAAGGCGCACGACGGCCTGACCTTCATCGCGGTTGTTCTCGTGCTGGCCGCGGCATCCTTCTTCGCTGCGTGGCTGCCGGCACGGCGCGCCGCATCGGTTGACCCAATTCTTGCTTTGAGATCGGAGTAACTACATGATCGAACTGAAAAATGTTGAACGCAGTTATAAAACCGGGCACACCGAAACCTGGGTGTTGCGCCGCATCGCACTCACGATCAAAGAGGGTGAGTTTGTTACGGTGATGGGACCTTCCGGCGCCGGAAAGTCATCGCTGCTGAACGTGCTGGCCCTCCTCGACGACGGCTGGCTGGGCGAGTACTGGTTTGGCGAGACGCCTGTGCACAAACTGAACCGCAGGCAGCGCGCCGACCTGGCCCGCGAACGCACCGGCATGGTCTTCCAGAGTTATCACCTGCTGGACGATCTTACCGTCGCTGAAAACATTGACCTTCCGCTGTCTTACAAGAACCTCCCCTCCAAGGAGCGTCAGGGGATGGTGGCCGACATTCTCGACCGCTTTCAGATTGTGGCCAAGAAGGATCTTTATCCCAGCCAGCTTTCCGGCGGGCAGCAGCAATTGGTGGGCATTGCGCGCGCCGTGGTGCACGCCCCGGCGCTGCTACTGGCCGACGAGCCGACGGGCAATCTGCACTCCACCCAGGCGCGGGAGATCATGGAACTTTTCCGCGAACTGAACCGCCAGGGCACCACCATCGTACAAGTGACGCACTCGGAAGAGAACGCACACTTCGGCAAACGGATTCTCGAACTGCGCGACGGGTGGCTGACGCGCGATGAAAACCTTGAGCCCAAGGCAACGGAGGCGGTTACAAAGTGACATTGATTCGGACTCGCATTGAAGCTATTGCCGCAGTGATTTTGTTGCAGGCCAATATGGCCCTGGCCGTGGAACCGTCGGCTCAGGTCCCGGCGCCCGCGCCGGCGACGCAGACTGCACCGCCGCGCATTTCTTTCGAACAACTGCTGCGGCCGTCGCACAATCCCATCGACGCGTATCGCGGCAAGACCGTGGATCCGCCCAGCCTGGCAAACTCCGCGCGCCTGGATTCGCTGGTGAAGGACGGCAAGCTCTACCTGTCGTTGCACGACGCCATCGATCTGGCGCTCGAGAACAACCTCGACATGGTCATCGCGCGCTATAACATGCCCATTGCGATGATGGACATTCAGCGCACCAAGGCGGGCGGCTCGGTGCGCGGCGTCAACACCGGTGTTGTATCGGGTACGCCCGGCGGCGCGGGAGCCTCGTTCGGCGGCGCCTCAGGCAATGGCGCTGGCGGTACATCGGGCGGCGCGGGTGGCGCGGGCGCCGGAGCTTCGGGACTGGTTACCTCTACCCTTGGTACCGGCAGCTCTGTCTCCAACTACGATCCGAACATTTCGGCCACTTCCTATGTAGATCACACCACACAACTGTTGCCCAACAAGACGCTGTTAGGCGTGCCGGTCATTCATCAGAACACCTTTGTTGCCGATGCGTACTACTCGCAGGCCTTCCCCACCGGAGGAAGCGTCCAGGTGGCCTGGGACAACAGCCGCCAGACCACCAACAGCCCCAACAACACTCTGAATCCGCAGCTCTTCTCGTCGGTTGAGCTCTATGTGCAGCAGCAGTTGCTGGCCGGCTTCGGCTTTGGGCCGAACCTGCGCTTTCTGCGCATCGCCAAGACCAACAAGAAGGTTTCGGACATCGCATTTCGCGCGCAAACCATCGCGACCGTCACCCAGATTTGCAATCTCTACTGGGACCTGGTGAGCGCCTATGACACGGAGCAGGTGGGGGCGCGTTCAGTGGCCTTTGCCACCGAGACCCTGAATACCAGCCGCAAGCAGCTTGAGCTGAATGCGATTCCGGAGATGGATGTGCTCAAGGCGGAGGGCGATCTGGCCACGCGGCAGCAGGACCTGACCGTCGCGCGCACCAATCTCGAACTGCAAGAGCTTTACATGAAGAACGCCATCACCCGCTCGCTGGACGATCCAGTGCTGCAGGAGATGCCGGTGGTTCCCACGGACCGTATAGGTGTCCAGACAGAGACCGTCTCCGAGCCGATGCAGGAGATGATCGTGGGCGCGCTGAAAAACAGGCCCGAATTGCAGGAGTCGAGCCTGGTGCTTGAAAACAGCGAACTCAGTCGCAAGACCGCGCGCAACAACCTGCTGCCGTCGCTTTCCGTGTACGGCTACTACACCGGCACGGGGTACGGCGGTACGCCCAACCCATTGAACGGCGGCGGTACCACAGCGCCTGCCGGTTACGGCGGCACTCTGGACAATGCGTTGAACTACTCCTCGCCGGAGTACCAGGTCGGCTTCCAACTCAGCATTACTTTGCGCAACCGCATCGCCAAGGCCGACCAATATCGCACCGAACTGGAGTACCGCCAGTCTCAGGTGTATCTTGAGGAGCAGAAGAAGCAGATTCGCATCGAGGTACGCAACGCGCGCTACGCTCTGGAACAGGGCGCTGCCCGCGTGGAAGCCGCACGCAAGGCCCGCGACCTGGCGCAGCGCACGTTGGATATTATGCAAAAGGAACAGAAGCTGGGCGCAGGATCGAATCAGCAGACGCTGTCGTCCGAGCATGATCTGGCGTTGGCCGATTCGGCGCTGGTGACCGCGGAGACCGCCTACGAGAAGGCGCGGATCGAAGTGCGGCGGGCGACCGGCACCGTTCTGGAGCAGTACGGCATCTCGATTGCCGATGCAAAAAGCGGTACGGTGGAGGCGGAACATCTCCAATAAGAACGCACAAGTACGGGTTTTGGTGGCCGACGATCAGCCGCACATCCTTGAAGCTGTCGAACTGTTGCTGGCGCCGCAGGGAATGACGGTGGACTGCGTACGCTCACCGCAGATGCTGCTGGAGGCGCTGGGCCAGTGCGACTACGATGTGCTGCTGATCGATCTGAACTATACCCGCGACACCACCTCCGGGCAGGAGGGGCTCGATCTGCTGGCGCGCATTCAGGAGTACGATTCGCGGCTGGCGGTCATCGTCATGACCGCCTGGGGCAATATCGACCTGGCGGTGGAAAGCATCAAGCGCGGCGCTCGCGACTTTATTCAGAAGCCGTGGGAGAACGATCGCCTGCTCTCGCTCGTCCGCGTGCATGCCGAGCTGCACCAGGCTCTGCGCCGCACGCGCCAGCTGGAACTGGAAAACCGCCTGCTGCGTGCCGAGGGAATGCCGGAGTTTGTTGCCAGCGCGCCCTCCATGCAGCCGGTCCTGGAACTGATTGGGCAGGTTGGCCCATCGGACGCCAATGTTCTGATCACCGGCGAGCACGGCACGGGCAAGGAGATCGTGGCCAAGCTGCTGCACGCCGCCTCGCCTCGCGCCCGCATGGCTTTGGTCGCGGTCAATGCCGGGGGCCTGCCCGAGGGCACCTTCGAAAGCGAGATCTTCGGCCACGTCAAAGGCGCCTTTACGGATGCGCGCACCGACCGCGTGGGCCGCTTCGAGCTGGCCAACGGCGGCACGCTCTTTCTGGACGAGATTGCCAACGTGCCCCTGCGTCAGCAAGCCAAGCTGCTGCGCGTCCTTGAAACCGGCGAGCTGGAGCGCGTCGGCTCCTCGCAAACCCGGCGCGTGGATGTGCGCGTTCTTTCCGCTACCAATGCTCTTCTGAACGAGGAGGCCAAGGCCGGCAACTTCCGTGAGGACCTGCTCTTCCGCATCAACACGGTGGAGATTCACCTGCCCGCGCTGCGCGACCGGCGCGAGGACATCCCGCTCCTGGCGCACCATTTTCTGGACCGCAACCGGGCCCGCTACCGCAAGCAGGTGGCTACATTCTCTCCCTCCGCCATGCAGCAAATGATGCAGTATCCCTGGCCGGGCAATGTGCGCGAGCTGGAACACACCGTGGAGCGGGCGGTGCTGCTTTGCCGCGGGGAAGAGATCGAAGCTTCCAATCTGGCCATCGCTGTTGCGCGTCCCTCTGTGCCGAACTTTGAGAACATGAGCATCGACGAGGTGGAAGGCTTATTGATCCGCAAGGTTCTGCGCCGCTCCGACGGCAATATCTCGCAGGCCGCCGAGGCGCTGGGACTGAGCCGCGCAGCCCTCTACCGCCGCATCGAAAAATATGGCCTTTGAAAACAGGGTACGCAGGCATCGCCGCTCGGTAGTGCGCCGGGCGTGGCTCTACTGTCTCCTGCTGGCGCTGCCGGCGCTGGCAGCTGCCGGGATTTTTCTCTACCGGCAGCAAATCTCCCTGGCCCCGGCCCTGCTCATCTCCGGCTGCCTGCTGATCTACCTGGCGCTGGTGGGCGCGGCGCTGATTGAGGGCATGATCCGCCCTTTGCAGACACTCTCGAATGTGATTTCTTCGTTGCGGGAGGGGGACTACTCCTTTCGCGCGCGCGGAGCCGGAACGCAGGACCCGTTGGGCGAGTTGTCCGCGGAAGTCAACGCCCTCGCCGACCTCTTGCAGAAGCAGCGGGTGCGATCTCTGGAGGCGACGGCGCTGCTGGCGCGCGTTCTGGAAGTCATGCACGCGCCTCTCTTCGCCTTCGATCGTGAGAGCGTGCTGCAACTGGTGAACAACGCCGGCCTCGAATTGCTCGGTCTGCCCTATGCGCGTTGCTTTGGGCACACGGCGCGGGAGCTGAACCTGGAAAACCTGCTGACCGCGCCGGACCAGAGCATTCACCTGTTCGGCGCCAAGCCCACGCGCTGGCTGCTGCGCAAGGCCACCTTTCGCCAGGACGGCGCGCCCCACACCATGCTGTTGCTGGACGATGTGAGCCTCCCGCTCCAGGAAGAAGAACAGTTGGCTTGGAAGCGGCTGATTCGCGTGCTGGGCCATGAGCTTTCCAACTCCCTGGCCCCCATCAAGTCCATCGCCGGCAGCCTGCTGATGCGGGTGGAACATATGCAGGGCGACCAGGAGACGCTGCGCGATTTCCGGCGCGGGCTGGGTGTGGTGGAGAGCCGCGCCGACGCCTTGCACCGCTTTGTGCAGTCGTACCGCCTGCTGGCCCAGCTGCCACCGCCGCAGCTTAAGCAGGTTCCGCTGGGGCCGTTGCTGGAGCGGGTGGTGGCGTTGGAGCAGCGTCTGCCGGTCGAACTCGACCCCGGCCCCGCGGCGGTGCTCGAGGCCGATCCCGACCAGTTGGAGCAGATGTTCATCAACCTGATCCGGAATGCGGTGGATGCTTCGCTGACCAATGGAAGCCAGCCGGTGCGGGCAAGCTGGCGGCTTGAAGGGGGGGTGGTGCTGGTGGCGATCGAGGACCGCGGACTGGGAATCGCGAACGCCGACAACCTGTTCGTGCCGTTCTATACCACCAAGCCGGCGGGCAGCGGCGTGGGCTTGGCACTGGCCCAGCAGATCGCGCACGCCCACGGCGGCGAAATCCGATTGCTCAACCGCGAAGACGGCGAGGGGGCGCGGGCCATTGTACGTCTACCTATCGAGAGCGCGTAGAGCTGCGCTGTTTTTCAAATCCTCCGTATTGCTGAGTTTGAGTCCTTGATGAACGAGGTTCGGCGCGGCGGCAAGCTGCAGCAAAGGGTCTGTTGGGCGCGGATAATCAGGAGTGTGGAGACGGCGCGCAATCTATCGCTGCTGAAGGACTACCAGGCGTACCTACGCGTGGAAAAAGGTCTGCGGCCTCTGACCTGCGAGGCCTATATGAGTGACTTGCGGATCTTTGCCGAGTTCATCGAGGGCCGCCAAGGGGTTCTGTTGACAGCGGCGCAAGGGGACGTTTCCGCCTTTCTCGAACACCTGCGGGATCACGGCATCGACTCGCGGTCGGCGGCGCGGAAGCTGAGCTGCCTACGGGGCTTTTACAAGTGGCTGTTGCTGGACAACCGGATTCATCACGACCCGACGGTAAATATCGAATCGCCCCAGGCGTGGAAAGTGCTGCCCAAATCGCTTGCCGAGCCGGAGGTGGCGGAGATGCTGGAGCGGGCCCAGAGAGCCGCCAGCCATCCGCAGGCGCGGGCGACGGATCTGCGCGACTCGGCGATTCTGGAGCTGCTCTACGCCGGCGGGTTGCGCGTTTCAGAGATTACCGCCCTTTCCACCGGCGATCTGGCGCTGGACCTGGGCCGGGTCCAGGTGCGCGGCAAGGGCGATAAGGAGCGGATTGTGCCACTCGGCCGCACCGCTCTGGAAGCGCTTGAAACCTACCTTCGCGAGGGACGGCCGCACCTGGCGCGCATTAGTTCAGCACGGAAGACCGGGGTGGCGAGGCCCGATCCGTCACGGCTTTTTCTTTCCCTGCGCGGCATGCCGCTGACCCGGCAATGGGTGTGGCACCTGGTGAAGATGGCCAACAGCGCAGCCAGCCCCCATCGGCTGCGGCACAGTTGCGCCACCCACATGGTGGAGCACGGCGCCGACCTGCGCAGCGTGCAACTGCTGCTGGGCCACGCCGACATCTCGACGACGCAGGTTTACACCCACCTGGCTCTGGGCAGGCTGAAGGACGTGATGCGCAAATACCATCCGCGCGCCACGCGGAGGCACGAGGAAGCGGAGACTGTTTCTCTGGCGGCAGCGCATCCGAGTCGCGGAATTCATTTGGTGCAAAGCCCTTCATCGGGCGAGGAGACGGCATGAGCAGCCCGGCTGGATCCGTGACGGCAGAGACGCTGGATTCGCTGGCGACCGAGTATTTGCGCGTTCTGGCCGGTGAGCGCGGCGCTTCGGAGCACACGCTGCGCGCCTATGAGCGGGAACTGCATGGATTTGCAGCCTGGATTGCCGGCGGGCAAGGCCAGGAGCAGAGCGTGGACCGCATCGAGCACACCGACATCCGCGCCTATCTGGGCACGCTCTACGACCGCGGCTTGGGGAAAGCCTCGGCAGCACGGGCGCTGGCGGCCATTCGCAGTTGGTTCAAGTGGCTGGCGCGGGCTGGGTACGTGGAGCGGAATGTGGCCTCGCTGGTCGCCACGCCGAAGCTGCCCAAACACCTGCCCCGCGTGCCTTCAATCGAGCAGATGAACCGCGTGGTTGAATCGGTGGACGACGATGCCTCCAGTTGGCCGGCGCGCGACACGGCGATCCTCGAAATGCTGTACGGCTGCGGCGTCCGCAATGCGGAGCTGACCGGCCTGAACCTTGCGGACATTCACTGGGCCAACGAGGCGATCCTGATTCGAGGCAAAGGACAGAAGCAGCGCTACGTCCCGCTGGGAGACGCAGCGGCCGGAGCGTTGCGAGCCTACATGGCAGAGCGCTCGGCGCTGCTGGCGGCGGGCGCTGGCAAGAGGCCCGAGACGCCGGCGCTCTTTGTGAACATGCAGTTGCGTGGACTGAAGAAACCCGGCGGCGAGGCGCGGCTGACCACACGCAGCGTGGGCCGCATCGTCAAACGAATCGCCATCCTGCGCGGCCTCTCGGCCGACGTGCATCCGCACACCATGCGCCACGCCTTTGGAACCCATCTGCTGGAGGAGGGCGCCGACTTGCGCGCCATTCAGGAACTGCTGGGCCACGAACGGCTTTCTACCACGCAGCGCTATACGCAGTTGACTACCGCGCAATTGACCCAGGTCTACGACCGGACGCACCCGCGCGCACGGTAAGGTCTTGTCTGAATTCGCCCAACTTAGAACGCGGAATGGTCCCCCATTCGAGATCGCGCCGGAGCGAAAAAAGGAGTCAATTTGGCCTCGTTTTTGAGCCGTTTTTGGCCAAAAAGAGACCAAAACGGCCAAAAAAGGGCCGAAATCAGCGGTTTACAGTTACTCGTCAGTTAACTATGTTCTTTTGTATCGTACTCATTCTTTGCGACTTACGCAATTTCTATCGTTGAAAAAGTGATAATATTACTATAGGGGGTGGGGTAAACGACGATTTCGGCTGGTTTTTTGCCCGGAATCGACCTCAGAAAATGCCTTTTCCAGGGGTACAGTCCGGGGCTATCGATCCGGCCTTATCGGGTAGATTCGGAGCAGTGGAAAAGCAACTGCAGATCCTTCGCTTTGCTCAGATGACAAGTCTCGGGCAATCTTCCTCGCTCTGACACTGGCTGGCGGCGAGTACGCCGCCAGTACAGCCGGTCTGGAGGCGCTACTTCCCGACTAAGAACATCATGCGCTCATGGGGCTTAATTCTACGCAAGAGAAATCGCGACCGATCTCCTTCGTATCGGGTTCCGTTCTGGTGTCCTGTCTCTAAAGGCTAAGGGAGGTCCCCCGGCTCTGCCGGGGTGGCAGTAGTAGTTGTACGCCGTGCATGATTGACAGCTTGGAGGTGAAAGTCCTCTTCACATCCAGATGGGGAGAAGTGATAGCGAAGCGCAAGGGCGTCATCGCGAGGTGGGGTCTGAAGGAA
>Ga0255353_1000077_pt1 | contig 56958 bp, 49 predicted proteins | sample HBST25metaG_FD_189941 | JGI IMG/M metagenome (GOLD analysis project Ga0255353, IMG submission 189941) | Peat soil microbial communities from Stordalen Mire, Sweden - H.B.S.T25 | ecosystem: Environmental > Terrestrial > Soil > Wetlands > Peat | place: Sweden: Norrbotten County, Stordalen Mire...
CCCATTCCGAACAGAGAAGTTAAGCCCAACCACGCCGATGGTACTGCCCACAAGGTGGAAGAGTAGGTAGCCGCCACTTTTGAAAAGAGTGTCCCTCTCGTCTTGAGAGTCCGACACTCTTTTTTTTGCCATAAATTGCAAAGTTGGGTGCTATTCATATCTTTTTAACCAACATGTTTGAGATGATTTTTAATTTAGCAATGAGTTGTGGTAGGATGGTTCTGGATACAGTAATGGTAAGATGACATGTGGAATCAAGCTGTTGTTCGCGAATGATGATATGCATGGCTTTTAGAATATACATTGCTTGATTCAACTGTTCATATGCAAAAGTAAGATGTAGTGAGTTTGTTACTTCCTTCTCTATCCATGTATTATTAGCTAACGCATCACCTGCTGCTTGTTTATAAGCGTGCATTAATCCTCCGGTACCTAATAAAACACCTCCAAAGTATCTTACCACCACTATCAAAACATTGGTCAATTCCAAGGAATGGATTTGTCCTAAAATAGGGCGACCTCCAGTGCCTGAAGGTTCTCCGTCATCGTAGGCACGGAATTGTGTGCGATCTTCTCCAAGCACATAAGCATAGCAAATATGGCGTGCATCATAATAATGTTTTTTAAAAGTCTCTAATGCTTGTTTGACTTCCAGCTCACTTTCAACAGGCATTGCAAAAGATAGAAATTTACTTCCTTTTTCTTTGTATATACCTTCAGAAGCATGCGTCAGAATGCGTATATGGTCATCCATGCTCTGTTAGATTGATTCATCTGTTTTTTTTGTGCTTAAAGAGAAGATCGTTTTAAGCCATTCGTTTTGCTTAAAAATAAGTACTTTTGCATCGTAATCATCCTTATGTTTATTATGATATGATACGAATTTATATGTCTCATTATATTAAGGTAATAGTATCTTTTTTGATATTGATGCTGTCGCTTTCAGCTTGTTCACGGAGTCAATATCCTAAAAATCTCACGATGATTCCAGCGAATGCTTCGATGGTTACTTGCATCGATGCGAAACAACTTATTGAAAAATCATCTTTGGGATCGTTTAAAAGCTCACAAACCGCAAATATTATTGCACAAACGGGGCTTAATGAACAATGGATGCTGAAAACGTTGATAGGTGATCCAACGAAAAGTGGTATAGATTTTAAAACCATATATGTCTTTTTGTTGAACCCGAATCAAATAGGAATCACTTTCCCATTGCATTCTGCTTCTTCTTTTGAAAACACCGTGTTGTCATTAGAAAAAGACGAACAACATCCTGTCACGATTCAAACTATTTCAAGCTGCAAATATATCTTTTTTTCAGAACAAGATAGCACTGTTTTAGTGTGGGATCATCATAAAGCGTTGGTGATGATCCATTCAAACCCACAGATTGCTTGTTCGGTTTTTGCTACTACGCAGGATAAAAGCATTTTGACTAATAAGGATTTTGTTCAATTTTATAAGAAACGGGGAGATGTTGCTTGTTGGGTAGCAATGGATGAGCTTACTCAATGTAAATTCTTGAAGGATCAATCATCATCATTAACTGCTTTAGCAAATGGGTATGTGCATGCGAATCTTTTCTTTAATAGAGGAAAGATTGAGGGGAAGATTGATTTCTCTGTTCAAAGTGCCTCTAAGAAAGTGTTCCAGAGTGTGGTGAAACAGACGGAAGATTCCTCCTTAATCACGTATATGCCTGCAACTCCTTATATAATGGCAAGGGTTTCAGTTCATCCTGAGTTAATTATTTCATACCTGCCTTCACTAAATGGTTTAACATCGCCTTATGATAAGTTGCTTCACGCATGGGCTGGCGATGCTGCATTTTCTTTTTTCGGTTTTGCCAACGGTGGGTTTCCGGTGCCTCAAATAGAGCTTGAGGCAACGCTTCAAGATCATAAAGGATATGATATTTTGCTTAACGGATTGTTGAAGCAATTTCCGAAACGGAATATGGGTGGATATACCCTTGTCACAATTCAACCATTTATGCTTTATACTGCTCTGCAATGTCAAACCATGATGTTGACAACTAATGAGAGCCTTATTCGTAATTTCGCAGCTCATTGTGCACCGGAACATCATTTAGAATCTTCTGCATGGAAGGGTATTATTCATGATCCGTTATTTTTATATGCCAATTTAGACTTGGAAAATTATCCGGAAGGACTTTCTGACTTTCTGAATAGCTTTAGTGATGGCATGTTGGATGCCGTGAAACAGAATTTGATTTTTAAAGATTTAGAAGCATCATATAATCCTTTGACTAATGAAGCTTTTTTTAATCTGAGACTGAAAGATACGACTCAAAACAGTTTACATGTGCTTTTGCAAAAGGTAGATGAAGCTGTTGCTGCCACTAACTAATTAATTGATAACCTATTTTCAACGTGCATACCATAAAATTAAAACAAGTAGCTCCTGAACCAATAGCCGATATTGCTGCGCGTGATTTGTCAATTTGGTACACTGAACGCAGCTTTGAATGTGGACGGAGATATTTAATAAAATCAGAGTCGGGCAAAGGGAAATCATCTTTATTCGATTTCCTTTATGGACGACGCAATGATTTTATCGGCAATATCGAGTTTGACGGTGCATCTATACAATCATTGAGAATAAAAGCATGGACTGAAATTCGTCAACGACATATTAGTCTTGTCTTTCAGGGATTTAGACTTTTTCCAGAACTAACGGTGATGGAAAATTTGCAACTTAAAAATCAGCTGACACATTATTTATCAGCTGATAAATTGAACTATTTATTGGATGCAGTGGGAATTTTGGAAAAACGAAATATAGCTTTAAGATGGCTTTCGTATGGACAACAACAACGTGTCGCCATTGTACGTTCTCTTTGTCAACCATTTGACTTTTTGTTGCTTGATGAGCCATTTAGCCATTTGGATGAAATTAATCAGCAAACAATTTGTCGTTTGATTTCTGACGAGTTAAGTGAGCGAGGTGCAGGATTACTCCTTTCTTCGTTAGGGGACGATTATTTTTTTGATTTTGATGAAAAATTGGCTTTGTAATTCTTACTAGTTGCTAAGTCAACTATTTTAAACATCTGCTTTATGTTATTATGGCATTTATTACGCAAGAATATTGCTGTTGGACAATTGGTTGGTTATATACTTGCCACACTTTTGGGGTTGACGATTGTATTGATGTCGATACAGTTTTTTACGGATATTCGTCCGGTATTTAGTGAGAAACAAGGAGTTTTTGCACGCGATTATTTAGTCATTAGTAAGAAGGTTTCTGTTTTCAAAACATTGAAAATAACAAATACGTCATTTTCAGAAGATGAAATGAAAGAGATTGCAGATCAGCGTTTCATTAAGAGAATGGCTGGTTTTACTACAGCTACTTTTCGTGTCTATGCTTCAATGGCTATAGGAGGAAAGGTTGCAAATCTCGGAACTTCGCTGTTTTTTGAATCGGTACCGAATGAGTTTCTGGATATCAAGCCAGACGATTGGAAGTGGAGTGAAGGAAGTAATTTTATCCCGATTATTTTACCCCGTTCTTATTTAACTCTTTATAATTTTGGTTTTGCTCCCAGTCAGGGGCTGCCTCAATTATCAAGTAGTATGTTTTCTAAATTAGACTTGACGATTGAATTGACCGGCAATTCAAAAGATGCTCTTTTTCATAGTCGCATTGTTGGGTTTACTGACCGAATAAATTCCATTTTAGTGCCACAATCTTTTATGGACTGGGCAAATGTTCAATTTGGAACTTCATCGGCTCCACCTTCACGACTGATTCTTGAGCCGTACAATCTTACGGATCCGCATATGGGCGATTTTTTCGCTTCGCATGATTATGAAGTTGCCAACGACAAGGCAGCGGCTGGTGAAGCCTCTTCGTTTTTACGAACTCTAATATTTGTGGTGCTTACCGTTGGAGTAATTATTACTCTTTTGGCTTTGGGTTTGATGTTATTGAGTATCAATTTGCTTATTCAGAAAAACCATGAGAAGATTGAAAATCTTGCTTTAGCCGGGTATCCATCACCGGTCATTGCACGACCATATCAAGGATTGGTGATTGTCATCAATGGGATTATTTTTGTGTTATCGTTTTTGATGGTAAGCTATTTGAGAGACTACTATATTGTTATGTTTTCTTCTTCACTACATATTGATGATTCATCGTGGGAGTGGAACAACCTTTTATGGGGAGGTGGCATCATTCTTGGTCTTACTATAGTGAACAATGTATGGATTTATTTGAAAATTCGCGAAATACGACGGTAATTAAGCATATGTTAGCTCATTATCCTTTCCAATATTTTATGAAATATTCTGATTGACAAATTCTCATTTTTTTAGTTATAAAGCTTTATATCTGAGTCACCTCCGATTAGCTCATTTTTCAAAAAGTTGCAAATTGGATAATCTTTAGATTTTTATTAGTGATTATTTTTGTTGAAAATACAAATACAATAACTTGCAATATAGTACATAAGTTTGCAATATGGTTTGTTGATTTCGTACTAACAAGCGTTCTTTGACATAGTTGCGTTATATATTTCATTATTCTTACAAAGTTTATCCATAACGATCTTGAGTAAGCCCATAGTTTATGTTTGACAAGAGTTCTGTAGCGGCTCTTGTCATTCGAATAATGGTAAGCTAACTGAAAAATGGTGGCTTCAACGTTGTTTCGGATATTCTTCTCTTCGATGGGTATCTCCCTGAGCTTTTGCCTTAATCTGGCAGCTCTGATACTTTCCATGTCGAAGTAACGGTATTTACCTTCATCGGTTTTGATTTTCCATTTCTTTTGACTTGGGTCTTTACGTGTGTTTACTTGTTGTGCTTGAATGCTGTTTCCTGTTTTGTTGTCCTTTACCATCAGTTTGTTTTCATCCTGCAAGTCAAGTGATACCTCATATCCTGGTGTTGCTCCCTGTATGGCGGTAAGCAGTAAATCGATCGTTTTATCTTGACAATACGCTTGATTGTCCATACTGTTGTAAGCTCCATCGGCATAAACTTTTTTGATTTCGCTTGGCAGTAATTCCTGAGAATCTATTAAAGCTTGTTGCAGAAAACTGCAATCGGAAGTCGATACCACTTCTACTTGCGTGTCGGTAATCAGGTTCAGTACCGCTTTGTCTTCTTCTTGTGGCTGATCACAGGTTTCGGTTACGTTTACCGAATAACCTTTGACTTTGTTTCCATCTTTGTTGCGGTAGTGACAATCCGTATCATGTGGCGATTGAATGGACTTTGCACTGATTTTCTCGTTTTCAAGCGGAAGTACCATCTTTTCTTTGCTCACCGAGTATTGTTGTTCAAACACCGTTTTAAGGGTTTGGTATTGTCCATAAGAATTCGATTTGAAAAGGTTGATAAATCGGTACATGAGTTTTCCTAAAGCAAGAAAACGTGCATCAATTTCCGTCTTGGTACTGCGGTAAACAACCTTATTCCCTGTTTCCCCTTCAATGCTTTTTATGAGTGAAAACTCTTCTTTTGAAAGGCTTTTCTTGTATATGAACTCTTGCCTTTCAGCGATAAATAAACGAAGCGTTTCGTGAATCAGTTCATAGCGGCTGTACCAGGCGATATTGCTGCCGATGAGTTTGCTGTCCATACGTATCTGTTTCCCGCTCACGTTAAATTCCAGTATCTGGCTCTTGGTGATTTGAGCCTGACATCTTTTGTATAAGTCTTCTTGGTGTTCCTTGTCATATTCTGCCAATTTATGCCGGAAAAGATAATAGGTGGAAGCAACAGGTATGGCATCTTCAAAGGTCATTAATCCCAATGCGCTTCGAACCAGAATATTAAAGTTGCAGTTTTCCAGGAGTTGTTCATCACTCCATCCCTGGCTTTCTTTGAGAATCATCATGCCGATCAATACCCGTATCGAAGCATTGGGTGCTCCCTTGTCTTTGGCATACAGCACACTGAATATGGATTCATCTACACGCATTACAACCTGTTTCCTAAACTGGTTATGCCAGGATTCATTTTTTAGATAATAATTCATCGTAGAGTCTTTAAGATACTCTATGGGCGATGAAAAAGCATCTATTTGCTTATGGTTATTCGACTTTTTAAACATATCAGGCAGTTTTTACTGCTGCTAAGATAATGAATAATAGTGATATACGCAAATATGTCAAAGAACTTTTTTGGGTGTTTGCACCCCTTTTTTATCATTGAATTGAAAATACTCTTAGCTAACAAATTCTCTACTCAGACTTTTCGGAGTGGACTCATATCTGAAATTTTTAGTCGAGTAATGCATTGTTTTCTGTTTGGTAGATAGAAAATTAAGTCATAACTTTGTGCCCTGAATTTTCAGACAACATAATGTCCAATTTATTAACTGTTACAACTCATTCGTTTATGGAAGAACAACAAGAAAACATCGTGGAAGATGTAAAAACTCCTGCTGCTGAAGAAGCTGCACCTCAAATCGTTGAATCCAACGATCAACCATTACAGACTATTGAATCTGAACCTACCCCTCAGCCTGTAGCATTAAATGAACCGGCAAAAGAAGCTGTCCCAACAGAAGATTTCGATTGGGAAGTCTATGAAAAAGGAGACTTTGTCGTTGTGGATCGAGAAGAGCTCACAAAAAAATATGATGTAACACTTAATACCATCAAAGAAAAAGAGGTGGTAGAAGGTACCGTCATTGCTATGAATAAACGCGAAGTTGTTGTTAATATCGGCTTTAAGTCCGATGGCATTATTTCGTTGAATGAATTTCGCTATAATCCTGATTTGAAAATTGGTGATAAAGTAGAAGTTTTCATTGAAAATCAAGAAGATAAAAAAGGCCAACTTTTACTTTCGCATAAACAGGCACGTACTTCTCGTTCATGGGATCGCGTAAATGCTGCGCTTGAGAACGATGAAACAATCAAAGGCTTTGTAAAATGTCGTACGAAAGGTGGTATGATTGTCGATGTGTTTGGTATTGAAGCTTTCTTACCAGGTTCGCAAATCGATGTACGCCCTATTCGTGATTACGATGTTTTTGTTGGAAAAACGATGGAGTTCAAGGTTGTTAAGATCAATCATGAATTCAAAAATGTGGTTGTGTCACACAAGGCTTTGATTGAAGCTGAACTTGAACAACAAAAGAAAGAAATTATTTCAAAGCTTGAAAAAGGACAAGTACTCGAAGGTACTGTCAAAAATATCACCAATTACGGTGTATTCATTGATTTGGGTGGCGTAGATGGTTTGATTCATATTACCGATCTTTCATGGGGACGTGTTTCACATCCTGATGAAGTAGTAAAATTGGATCAAAAACTAAATGTTGTGATTATTGATTTCGATAATGAGAAGAAACGTATTGCATTAGGACTAAAACAATTGACGCCTCACCCTTGGAATGCTTTAGATGAAAACCTTAAAGTTGGTGACCAGGTGAGGGGTAAAGTGGTTGTTGTAGCCGACTATGGTGCTTTTGTTGAAGTGATGCCGGGCGTAGAAGGCTTGATCCACGTTTCAGAAATGTCGTGGAGCCAACATTTGCGTAGTGCACAAGATTTCTTGAAGGTGGGAGACGAAGTAGAAGCTGTTATCTTGACACTCGATCGCGAAGAACGCAAAATGTCATTGGGCATCAAACAACTCAAGAAAGATCCTTGGATGAGTATTGATGAGAACTATGCGCTTGGGTCGAAGCACACTGCACGGGTTCGCAACTTTACTAATTTTGGTGTGTTTGTAGAAATTGAAGAAGGTGTAGATGGTTTGATCCACATAAGTGACCTTTCCTGGACACGGAAGATTAAGCATCCATCAGAGTTTACTCAAATTGGGGCAAATATGGATGTTGTTGTGCTTGAAATTGACAAAGATAACCGTCGTTTGAGTTTGGGACATAAACAGTTGGAAGAAAATCCATGGGATGTCTTTGAAACGATTTTCAAAGTTGATAGCATTCACGAAGGTACCATTATCGAATTACTCGACAAAGGTGCTGTTGTCTCATTGCCTTATGGCGTTGAAGGTTTTGCTACGCCAAAACATTTGATCAAAGAAGACGGTACATCTGCAAAATTGGAAGAAAAATTATCTTTCAAGGTCATTGAATTCAATAAGGATGCTAAACGTATCATTGTGTCTCACAGCCGTATTCATGAGGATGAACAACGTGCAGCTGCTGCTCCGACCGCTGAAAAAAGAGAAGCTATTGCTAAAAAAGGCAAAAAGACAGCTAATGAAGAACCTGTAATAAATGCACCTGTATCTCCAGCTTATGAGAAAACTACGTTGGGAGATATTCAGCAATTGGCGGATTTAAAAGATCAATTGTCAGAAGCTGAACATACACAGGCTGTCAAAGCTGCTGAAGCTCATGCAAAACGAGTAGCTAAGAAAGCTGCAACACCTGCCCCTGAAGCTGATAGTGAAGAAAAGAAAGCAGAATAAGCTGCTCTTTCTATATTAAAAAAAGCTGCCTGTAATTAGGTGGCTTTTTTTTGTTACTTTTGTATAACTGAAAATGAATGTTTGGCAAAATCAATGGAACTGATTATTTGAAATAAAAATTTTTCGAAGTATGTCTCACATAGAAAATGATCCAAAATATAAAGGGCTTGCAGTGAATAATGGAGTTGTGCAACCCCCGAGTATAAATCCTTATTTGCAGACTCAAGTAAAAAAGAAAAGGAAACAATATACCGTTTCTGAATTTGTAGATGGTATTTTAAAAGGGGATCGTGTCATTTTGAGTCAAGCGGTAACGTTACTTGAGAGTGCACAGCCTGGTCATCAGATTGTTGCACAAGAGATTATTGAGAAATGTTTGCCATATACTGGAAAGTCTGTAAGAGTGGGGATTACCGGAGTTCCGGGAGCAGGAAAAAGTACGTTTATTGAGGCATTAGGGGTTTTGTTAACTAAGCAAGAACATCAATTGGCAGTGTTAGCTATTGATCCGAGTAGCGAACGAAGCAAAGGTAGTATATTGGGAGATAAAACGCGTATGGAAGAGTTATCGCGTCAATCTAATGCTTTTATTCGTCCATCGCCTTCGGCAGGTTCTTTAGGCGGTGTTGCCCGTAAAACACGGGAAACTATCATGCTATGTGAAGCAGCTGGTTTTGATATTGTGTTTGTGGAAACTATGGGAGTTGGGCAATCTGAAATAGTGGTTCATTCCATGGTCGATTTTTTCTTGTTGTTACAAGTGGCTGGTACAGGCGATGAACTGCAAGGCATCAAACGAGGTATTATGGAAATGGTTGATGGCATTGCTATCAACAAAGCAGATGAAAACAATATTGATCGGGTCAATATTACTAAAGCACAATTAGTAACAGCTTTACACATGTTTCCTTTGCCTGATTCGGGTAGGGCTCCTCAAGTGATGACTTGTTCCGGGTTACATCATATCAATATAGAAGCTGTGTGGAATATGGTGATGAATTATATTGACTTTGTACGTAATAATGGTTATTTTGAGGAAAATAGGATGCGACAATCTGCTTATTGGATGTATGAATCGATCAATGAACAATTGAAAAGTAACTTTTACAATGATCAAACCATTGCAAATCTATTGAAGAGTTATGAGCAAAAAGTACTCTCCAATGAAGTCAGCTCATTTATTGCCGCATCTCAGTTATTAGATATTTATTTTCACCAACTTTGAGGGTTACTGCATTTTTGCATTTGAAAGTATACTCCTTGCCTTTCTTCCAATAATAATTGGCTGTATAACCACAATGAGGACATACAACACTTTGTCTGTCCCAATATTCTTTGAACTTGACTTTACAACTCGCTTCGTCTGAATGTCTCAACCATAATTTGCCTTATTTATTTTCAGGGCAAATTGCACAAAAAGAAAGGTTGCCTGCATAGCAAACAACCTTTCTTATCAATATTATAATGGAATGTAATGTGATTCTGAATCACACCGTGATAGCTCCTTTAGCTCATTGTGTTTAGTGGAGATCCCAGTATAACTTGGTTGACATCAAATCACCGCCGATAGCTTTAGCCGCAGCCGTGTAGTTAGCCCCGTTAAGGGTTTGTTCACCACTTGGGTATGGATACCTGAATGGGAAAGTAACCACACCGGATGCCGGTGAAGGTGGCTCGTTCATAGCCGGAGCATCCAATCTGCGCCATTCCGTCCATCCCAGATAGCCACGAAGATAAAAGGATATCCAGGCCTGAGTGCCAATGCTGGTTTTCCAGTTGGCAGCATTATAAGCCACGCTTGGTTGAGCCAAATAAGTTGCAGCATCGCCGGCAGAACCACCCCAGGATACGATGGAAGCTGTAACCGCATTGTTATAGTGCGTAGCAGCAGCATCCGAGACAATGCCGCGTGCTGCAGCTTCGGCCAGATAAAACTGAATTTCCGAATAGGTCAGCAAAGGATGAGGAAAACTCGGGGTATTGCTGATGGCAGTATTAATATGCGAGTAATTCGGGAATGCTGAGCCTTGGCCGTAAGTACCTCCCAAATACGTATTGGCCCCTAAATTTTGATCAAAGTAGAGAGGCAGGCGCGGGTCATTCAAACTTGTCATCGCGTTGATGATCGTGTTGGCAGCCACATAGTCGGAACGTCCGCTCAAAACTAAATCCACATACAATGGGTTCGTGTTGGGCGTTGCGTCAAGATAGTCGAAAATCGCATCGTCGGATGCACTGGAGAACGTGCCGGCTATCGCATTATTAATGGTTGTATTCACTAAAGTGCTTTCCGCACTTACATCGGCAATCTCAATGGCCAGCTTAACCAATAACCCATTGGCAAATTCTGCCCATTTTGAAACATCACCACTATAAATCAGGTCAGCAGAAGAAAAACTGCCGTTCGAAGGATCCAGTGCGGCAACGTCAGCGGTTACCCGTGCAATCAAGTCCTTGTGAATGGTTAATGCATCATCATACGCCGGCAACACATTATTAATATTCAGAGCCTGTTTGTAGGGAATGTTCCCCCACGCGGTTTCCATTTGATCCCACGCGTAACATGAAAAGATATCAATAATAGCCCGCCTGTTCTTTTGAACTGCAATATCAGATGCTGATTCGGTGGTTTCCGATTTAATCAAAGAGTCGGAACGACCCAAATTCTCCAAAACATCCCGGTAGTAGGTTGTCCACGCATAGTCAGGAACACTTCTGGTAAAGATGTTATAATTGGATTCGTCCGTATAGGTCGTTTCGGTCAAATACTGCGACCAAAGATCAAAATCGTTATGATTTACGTTTAAGCTTACATCTTGGTCAGAAAGGTTCTTTTCCGCATTCGAAAAGAGTGTGTTTCCGGGAACATTGGTAGGATTCTTAACATCCTTGTTCAAATCGGCTAACGTCTGCTTGGAACAGGAGACGGCTGATATGGCCAATAATATAAATAGTATTTTTTTCATCTTGAGTAATATTTAAAATTGAACTTTAAGATTGAACCCGAAATTACGTGTTGTCGGCATAACCCCACTTTGCCATCCTTGCATATTACCTGAACCTAACCCGGCTTCCGGATCTGCATAGGGAAGATTCTTAAAGATAATCCACAGGTTGGAGCCTACCAAGCCTAAAGACAGTGACTGAATCCCGATGTTCTTCAACAGGTTATCTTGAAAGTTATACGATATTTCCGCTTCTCTGAGCTTTACATAGGATGCATCATATACAAATGCTGAATTTGGATAAGCTAAATATCCTCCAACATAGGTCCAATCAGCTTCAACTCTGGTCGTATTGGGAGTACCATCTGAATTTACACCAGGGAAAATAACTCCACCTCCATTGGCAAGTGTATTCCTTTTTGGATTGCCTAAATCGTTGTTCCCTACAGAGCCGGGATAAATACCATCAGCTTGTCCATAAGACTGGTCTAGAGAAAAGACACTTCCACCTTTCTGGATATCGATCAAAAAGCTTGCAGTCCAGTTTTTATAGGTAAAGCTGTTGGTGATGCCGGCATGCCATTTGGGATTGGAATTGCCAATCACGTTGTTAGTAGTAGACGTAGTTTCATAAATGCCGTCACTTAGGACTTTTTGTCCATTTTTATACACATAATCAGTCCCTTCGATTAACCCGTAAGGTTGACCAACGGTTGCATCGACGGTAACGCCTCCCTGGAAGGATCCTAACTGCAGGTTATTTACCCCTTCGTACAAGGACACCACTTTATTTACGTTAGTTGACCAGTTCACGTTGACATTCCAACTGAAGTCTTTAGTCTGAACAGGAGTCCCGTATGCATGAAGTTCAATCCCTTTATTTTGAACTTCACCCGAATTCACGTATTTATAGGAGTAACCTGTTGCGGCAGATACGGCAACCGGCATAATTTGGTCGATGGTATTGGTCAAATAAACATCTGCATCAAACCCTACCCGTTTGTTTAAGAAAGCCATCTCCAACCCTGCTTCACTACTCTTTGTCTCTTCAGGTTTCAATTTTGGGTTGTTGTCTGTTGAATTGACGGAATACAATGAAATGGAACCAAACGGACTGGGTTGAGAGTAAGTATTGGAAAGACTTGCAAAAGGAGCATCATTACCCACCTCGGCGTAATTTAATCTTACTTTACCAAATGTCACCCATTCAGGTTTCCACAGGTTAGTGAAAATATAACTGCCTGAAATAGAAGGATAGAAATAGGTGTCATTTACTATAGGTAACGTGGACGATTGGTCTCTTCTCAATGTTGCATCCAAATAATAGGTATTGTCATATCCCAGTGAAACACTACCAAAAAGAGCATTTACACCTATAGCTGATTGTGCTTCAACAGGAGCTAACGGTTGACTGACCGAGTTAGCTATTGCGTTAAGCCCCGGGACAACTAAACCTCCATTGGTGGAAGCATAAATTGAATTCTGACCATTCCTGCGAATATTACCTCCTGCTAAAGCAGTAAGATTTAATTTGTCGGTCAGGTTCTTGTTGAAATTCACCAACAAATCATAGTTGGTTTCCATAAAATTGATATTATCTCTGGAATATCCTGAAGGAACATCCAATAAGCCGATACCGAAAGCTGCCGGTACGCTACCATAAGCGATATGTTCTTCTTGAAGTTGAGAATAGGTGTCTAATGCAACACGCCCGGTGACACTCAGGTAATTGGTTACATCCCACTTAAACTGGGCATTCCCAAAAATGTGGCTACGGGAGTCATCTTCATAGTTGTTGTAACGTTCCCAGTAATAGTTATTCCAATAGATTGGAGTTGTATTGCCATCTGCAGGGTCGCTCATATTCCAGGTAACGTTTCTTCCCGTCAGATCATATAACGATTTCAACTCCTTGACATCAACGTTCACTTCCCACCACTGGCGAAAGCTGGTCATGATGTTCCCGTTATAACCCGTACCGTTACGACCTACCGTGTTTTGATGCGTAAAATTAACCTGGGAGCTTACGGTAAAGTTTTTAGCCAATTTGCGGCTTACGTTCAGGTCAAAGGTGTTTTTCGTTAGTCGACTGTTAGGCAAGATGCCGTTTTGTATGAAATTGGTGTACGAAAAACGGAATGAAGAGACATCAGAATTACCGCTTAAGGATAATGTATTCGAGGTGGTAACTGCGGTATTAAAGAAAGTAATAGGCCCGTTTTTAGCAGCTACCCACGGCGTTGCTTTTTCATAATTGGGAGATTCAGGAACAAAAGCATCCCATTGGTAAACCTTTAGATTCGAATCAAATTTGGTACCGTATGATGCATCTTCCGTGGTAGGTACATAATATACACTTTGTCCCTTCGTCCATGCTAAAGGTCCGTAGTATAAACCCGGGTATTGGCTATTACTATACCATTGACCGTAGCCTGCTCCGTATTGGGTTTGGTAGCTTGGAAAAGTGCTTTTATCGATTGTGCCTAATGTTACATTCGAACTAAAGCTGACTCCAAGGCCGTTTTTGCCAAGATGTTCATCATCACGTCCGGATTTGGTAGTAATAAGAATCACCCCATTGGCAGCACGTGAACCGTACAAGGCGGTTGCGGCAGCACCTTTTAAAACACTGATCGATTGAATATCATTGGGGTCTATATCGGAAACCGCAGAACCGTAGTCATAACCCTGCCCACCTGTTGTCTGATAGGTGCTATTGGAGTTTGCATTGGTAATTGGCACTCCATCCACGATGAACAACGCCTGGTTATTTCCCGTCAGCGATTTGTTACCCCTGATGATAATGTTCGTAGACCCGCCCAGGTTGCCGCTGCTCTTGATATCCACACCTGAAACACGACCTGAAAGCGTATTGATCAGGTTGTCTGATTTTGCCACATTCAGTGTACCTCCATTTACTTCCTGTGTGGCGTAACCTAACGATTTCTCATCACGCGAAATTCCCAAGGCCGTTACAACCACTTCATTTATCTGTTGCGCATTCGACTTGAGGGTTACACGCATATCCTCTGCAGCCACTCTTTCCTGAGGCAACATTCCAACAAACGAGAATACCAGCGTTTTGTTGTTAGCCGGAACATTAATACTAAACTTCCCGTTCACATCCGTAATCGTACCGTGTGTTGTCCCTTTGACTACAACCGATGCACCAATCACCGGTTGTCCATCATCAGCTGATACAACCACTCCGGTCACATTTGTTTGAGCCGAAGCCCAACTTATGCCAAGCAATAGGCATAACAGAGTCAATACTTTTCTCATACTTTTGACATTTAGTTAATTTTCAAATTCTTTCATCTCTATAAAAACATACCTTGATTTATGTCCCATCTTTTACAAAACAGATAGCAACATGAGCCCAACTGTATTTGGGACTATTAGCATACTGTAGCTCGTGAATTCACTTCGCAATGAGCTATAGCATTAAAAGATCAAATTCGAATGGTGTGAAATAGTCAGAATGATGAATAATCAAAAATGTGTTACCATTATGATTCAAAATGTGAGAGAACAATGTATAAACATCAGGCAATGAAGCAAATAAGAAGGAAAATTGAGAAGTATTTATGGTGACTTAAAATTCGAATATGCTCTATTTATTTTGTTTACAAAATATCTATAGCGTTCAAACTACCACTTTTTTTTAAATAAGCTTGTTTAATTTTATTGCTTTATCTCCTAATTAATTACAGGAATAATAATAAGCATTACGTCATCATCTGTAAAAAGACTTTGCAGAAGGCTTTAAAAGACGCTTGGCTATAAATGGGGGGAGCCTGACTATTATTAGAGTAGATACAATAAAGATACATTCAAATTAAAACTACACAATCTGATTTTCTTGCCGATTGCTAAAGAAAAGTCTCTTAAAACCATAGTTTAATGTTCCAAAAAATGATTTGTTTCATCAAGCGCATTAAACAACTATGGCAATACTTGATAATTCCCCATTCATAAATCGAAAAAGTTTACAGAAAAATAGAAGAATGGAAATGGAAAGGTCTCTTATTTTCTTTCTGTCTCCATATGAATCGGAGCTAACCCTTATCGAAATATTATGAGGTAGAATCAAGTATCAATGATGCCTTTTTATGCTTATTGTTGTTCTCAGAATTTCAAAGATCATTTGACCAATGTATTGAATAGCTATGTACTAAATACAACATTGTAATTTAATCATTATTGATTATTTAATATAGATTTTATGCCGATTAAGCAACATTGAAAAGAAATAATATTTGACAATTGGCAATTATACTCTAATCGGTATAAAGTCTAATATAAAACCAGTGTTAATCAATCAATCGGGTATTCTTCGAAAGCATACAACACCGTAGACAAATAACGTTCGCCGGTATCGGGTAATAGTGCTAGAATATTTTTACCTTCATTTTCAGGTAACTTCGCTAATTGCAAGGCTGCAAATGCAGCTGCACCCGAAGAGATCCCTACCAATAGGCCTTCAGAGCGTGCCAGCTCACGGCTTGTTTTGATAGCATCATTGTCATCTACAGGCACAATTTCATCCACTACATCGGGGTTGTAAGTTTTAGGTTGAAATCCGGCACCGATACCTTGAATTTTATGTGGACCAGATTTTCCTCCAGAGAGCACCGGAGAGCTTTTGGGTTCTACCGCTACAATTTTCACTCCTGGTTTGCGCCCTTTCAATACAGCACCAACCCCATTGATCGTGCCACCTGTTCCAACGCCGGCTATAAAAATATCCACATTACCATCGGTATCACGCCAGATTTCTTCGGCGGTAGTTTTTCTATGTGCTTCAGGATTGGCTGGATTTTCGAATTGTTGCAAAATAATTGCTCCCGGAGTTTTTTCTTGTAATTCATTTGCAACGCGAATCGCACCTTTCATGCCTTCGGTGCCAGGTGTGAGTACAATTTCCGCACCTAATGCTTTGAGTAAGTTACGACGCTCAACACTCATCGTTTCAGGCATGGTAAGAATCAGCTTATATCCTTTTACAGCAGAAACAAATGCCAACCCGATACCTGTGTTTCCACTTGTGGGTTCTATAAGAGTTGTGTCGGGCTTAAGTGCTCCACTCTCCTCAGCCGCTTCAATCATTGCTTTCGCAATGCGGTCTTTTACACTTCCTGCAGGATTGAAATATTCAAGCTTGAAAATTAAATTTGCCTTTAGGTTGTGGTTTTTAATAAAATTTGTAGGTGACAGCAATGGGGTGTTACCGATTAAATCTGTCAATTGTGTTGCGATTTTTGCCATTGTAATGATTTTTTGTAGAGGAACAAGGTATTGTTCCTCTACTGTGAATTGATAATTATTTAATTTTATCAAGTACTTGTGATGAATCTGCTTTGATGTCGTCAATAGGTACTGCACGTGAATCTGTTATTCGGATCGGCTTTCTGTTTTGATTGTTGTAATTTTTCATCAAGCGCGAGGACGCAGATTCTTATCAGATATATTGGAATGCCTGGTCGAGGTCATCGATGATATCATCAATATGTTCCGTACCAATACTCAAACGTACGGTACTCGGATGAATCCCCTGATCTTCGAGTTCTTCCGCACTGAGCTGACTGTGAGTCGTACTTGCTGGATGAATGACCAGACTTTTCACATCGGCGACATTTGCCAGAAGCGAAAATATCTCCAGGTGGTCAATGAAGGCCTGTGCTTCTTTTTCACCACCTTTCACATCGAACGTAAAGATAGAACCACCTTCATTGGGGAAGTAACGTTTGTAAAGTTCGTGATTAGGATGATCAGGTAAAGCTGGGTGGTAGACCTTGGTTACTTTCGGATGATGACTCAGATAGTCAACAACTTTCAAAGCGTTAGATACGTGACGTTCAACACGTAATGACAATGTTTCCAGACCCTGCAGCAGAATGAAGGCATTAAAAGGGCTGATGGTGGCACCGGTATCGCGCAACAGCACGGCACGGATACGCGTAACGTAAGCAGCTTTACCTGCAGCATCGACAAAACGTACTCCGTGATAGCTTGGCTCCGGCTCTGTAAGCTGAGGGAACTTACCCGAAGCTACCCAGTCGAATTTACCTGAATCGACAATCACTCCGCCGAGAGAAGATCCATGACCGCCGATAAACTTAGTAGCGCTGTGTACGACAATATCGGCACCGTGTTCAATAGGACGGATCAGATAAGGCGTTCCGAAAGTGTTATCGATAATCAGAGGGATGCCGTGTTTGTGAGCAATGGCCGATGTTGCTTCAATATCTATGATATTGGAATTCGGGTTACCCAAAGTCTCAATAAACAATGCTTTTGTATTGTTCCGGATAGCTTTTTCAAAATTCTTCGGATCATCCGGGTCTACGAAAGTAGTTTGTATGCCGTAATTCGACAATGTATGTGCGAACAAGTTATATGAACCACCATAGATCGTCTTTGCAGATACGATATGATCACCTGCCTTTGCGATATTGATGACTGAATAAGTCACAGCTGCCGCACCCGAAGCAACGGCAAGACCTGCCACTCCGCCTTCCAGAGCAGCTACCCTGTCTTCAAACACGCCTTGCGTGGAATTGGTCAATCGTCCGTAGATATTACCCGCATCGCGCAATCCAAAACGTGCGGCTGCGTGCTCAGAATTATGAAACACATAGGATGTCGTTTGATAAATAGGTACTGCACGTGAATCTGTAGCCGAGTCGGCTTTCTCTTGTCCAACATGAAGTTGGAGTGTTTCAAATTTCAATGATGAATTAGCCATAATTATATAGTTTTATAAATGATGTTGTTGCTGACAAAGGTACTGAAACAATAGATTATCTTACAATACCATAGATGTGGTAATTTGTAACCCATATTATAGGTTTTCAACTCAAGTTGGCGTAATTTCAATATTTTTGGCGATGATTTCAATGAAATAAACCTATAAGATTAATACAAAATGGAAGGCTGTTTTAATATAAGTGCTTACTATATAGACAGATTATCTTTGCTTGATATTGTTCTTCCAAAGTTTAATGTATAGATTCAATGTAATAAGGAGTCACTTGATATACGAAATAATTGAGCCAATTTGTAAACAAAAGATTGGCATGTGAACGCCATCGTACCACAGGTGGTTTTTCCGGGTCGTCGTTTTGGTAATAATTCTGTGGAATTTCTATTGGCAAGTGCTTGGCAATATCCCGTTTGTACTCATTGTCGAGCGTTTCGGATGCATATTCGGAGTGACCTGTAACAAATACTTCGCGTCCGTTGCGGGCAAGGAGGACATATATTCCCGCTTTGTCAGATTCCGATAAGATGGTAAGTTCTGGAACTTTCTCTATATCTTCACGCCGAATTTCCGTATGTCGGCTGTGGGGTGCATAAAATATATCGTCAAATCCACGGAAAAGCGGATTGAGAGGGTCTGTCAGTGTATGCTCGAATGCCCCGAACATTTTTTTCTCCAAAGGATATTTTGGGACACCATAGTAATAGTACAAAGCTGCCTGTGCAGACCAGCAAATAAACAAACTGGAGGTGACATGAGTTTTCGCCCAGTCGAAAATCTCGGTCATTTCCCGCCAATAATTCACTTCTTCAAATTCCAGTTGTTCCACAGGTGCTCCGGTGATAATCAATCCGTCGTATTTCTGATCCTTTATCTGGTTAAAATCAATATAAAACTCGCGAATATGCTCTATAGGTGTATTTTTGGAAATATGATTTTTAATACTAATTAAATCCAGTTCCACTTGTAAAGGTGAATTAGATAGCACGCGCACTAAATCGGTTTCTGTTGTTATTTTCAACGGCATCAAGTTAAGCAAGGCAAGGCGTAATGGACGAATATCTTGTTTTGTGGCACGCGAATTACTCATAACAAAGATATTTTCTTTCTTGAGTAGTTCGATAGCAGGTAATTTATCAGGAATATTTACAGGCATAGAGTATTGTTTTTAAGTAAGAGCTTTTTGCAAAAGAAGTTCTAAATTACTTGTGCCAACATATATGCTTCTCCTCCACAATATTTTTGGGTGAGATCAATCAGTTCAGATGCTGCGTCTTCAATATAAAAAAATGGCGTGTTGGCATTGCCTTGTATCACAAAAAATACATTTTTCGTGTCGAGCGTTACTTTTGTTTTGTCGATTTGACGCACGTCTAAATAGCAAACTATTTCGTTACTATCATCAATATAAGAGTATTCTCCAGCACGTACTGGTTTGGGTTCCGTTTCTCCCAGGGGAATAAATTTCTCAGTGCCCGTGGTAAATCGCAAATGAATATTTCCGTCGGTTCTATCCCAGTCATGTGCTCCTAAAGCCAATTTGTATTTGATGGAAATGGTGTTGTAGATGTCTACCAATAGGTTGATATGGGGAATATCCGTGTGTTTTGTTAAAAACTTGTACAGATTCTCAGCCGCTGAAAGATTCTTACGGTTAGGGGCGCCTACAGCTTCGTGTAATTGACGAAACCCCTTAATAATGGGATCTTCTTTGATATCGGGAATTTGTCGTGTATATAGATACGCTTTCTCTATCACTTCTTTTCGGTATTGTTCAAATCGGACATCCGTTTCTTTATTCCTGATATTTTCGATTGTCAGATAGATTCCCTTTAATCCTATATCTGCTATCTTTGGATCGGCGATGAATTGTTTTTGTATTGCCATAATTGCTCAATAATAAAATTTTTGGATCCAAGAAATCATAATTACATAAATTCTCGTACTGATTGCTATATTCTTTGTAGAATTTTTTGAAGCAATTCTGTACGAAGAGATATAATCTATAATTTGGTTATTGACAATGGTTTATTATAATATATCTTATATCAATTGTTTAGTGCTTGTTCCAAATCGGCAATCAAGTCTTTAATATCTTCCACTCCAACAGAAACACGAATCAGTGTGTCTGAGATTCCGATTTGTTTGCGTACTTCTTTCGAGACAGAAGCATGAGTCATCAGGGAAGGTAATTCGATAAGAGATTCTACACCTCCTAAACTTTCGGCTAATGCAAATATGGTCAGTTTTTCTAAAAAATTCTCTGCATTGGTGATTGTTCCTTTTATTTCAAAAGAAAGAACTCCTCCAAAACCGGTGGTTTGTTCTTTTGCAAGTGCGTGTTGCGGATGGCTTTTCAATCCGGGATAAATCACTCTACTCACTTTTGAGTGTTTTTCCAGATATTGCGCTATCTGCAGCGCATTTTCCTGATGTTTTTCCATTCGCAAAGCGAGCGTTTTAATACCCCGCAAAGTGAGATACGAATCGAATGGTGATAGCACAGCTCCTACGGAATTTTGGTGGTATTGAATTCGTTCATAGTAAGTTGCATTGTTGAGTAATACTGCACCTCCTAACACATCGCTGTGTCCGCCAATGTATTTGGTGGTACTGTATACCACAATATCAGCTCCTAAGTCTAACGGTTTTTGAAAATAGGGTGAGAGAAAAGTGTTATCAACCACTAATATTAATCCATGCTTTTGCGTAATCTCCGAAATAGCTTTGATATTTGAGAGCTTTAGCAACGGATTAGTAGGTGATTCAATCCATACTAATTTGGTATTTGGTCGAATTGCTTTTTTTACCAATGAAACGTCAGTCGCGTCTACATAAGATACTTCAAAATTGAAATGTGAAAACACCTGATTGAACAAACGTTTGGTGCCACCGTATAAATCGTCGAAAGCCACAATATGATCCCCTGAATTGAGTAGTGCGAGCAAAACGGTTGATTCGGCAGCCAACCCGGAACTGAATGCTAATCCGAAGGCTGCATTTTCGAGCGAAGCAAGCTTGGTTTCTAAAGCTTTGCGTGTTGGGTTAAGGGAACGTGTATAATCGTAACCAGCGGTTGGTTCAGACACTTTCTTTCGGGCAAAAGTGGTTGAAAGATGAATTGGTGTTACCACATCCCCGGTAGCACCTTCTCTGAAATCAAGCTCTTCGCCAGAATGAATTGCTTTTGTGGAAAATCCGTAATTGTTAGTATTTGCCATTGCGTAAATAATTAATTAAATCTATTTTAGTAATAATTCCCTGAAAAGCTTTTTGTTCATTTTCGATAATGGCCACAAAGCCTTGATTAAGTATCTCTATTAATTTTTCGATTGGATCGTCAGGTTGCACTTTTGCAAGTCCTATACTCATTATTTTTGAAATGCTGATTGTTTGAAAATTATAGTTTTTAGTATAAATAGCCGATAATAAATCCGATTCATCTACTATGCCTACAATTCTATTGCCCTTAAGTACGGGTAACTGAGATATTTCGTAACTTTTCATCCGGTTATATACGGTTTGCAAAGTATCTTCGGGTGTAACAAAAATGGTTGTATTATCTTCAAATCTGTGGGAAATGATGTCGCGTAAGTCGCCGTAGACTTTTCTTTTTATTAATCCTTGGTCAAACATCCAACCATCGTTATACATTTTGGATAAGTATTTATTTCCACTGTCGCAAGCAAATGTAACAACACGTTTAGGAGTGATTTGTTCTCTGCAATATTGCAACGCCGCATGCAGTAGAGTTCCTGACGACGAACCAGCCAGCACTCCTTCCTTTTTGAGCAGTTCTTGTACCGTTTCAAAACTTTCCAAGTCGGTTACACTATAGGCTTTCTTTGTTAGTGAAAAATCAGCAATCTTAGGTATAAAATCTTCACCAATACCTTCCACTAACCATGAGCCGGCTTCTTTGGTTATTTTGCCGGTATTCACATACTCTGCCAACACTGAACCATCAGGGTCTGCCAGTACCATTTCTGTTTTATTGGAAACCTTTTGAAAAAAATGTGTCAACCCTGTTAAGGTTCCTGACGATCCGACACCTACCACTACAGCATCAACATCATGTTCCATTTGTTCCCATATTTCAGGTCCAGTGGTGATTTCATGTGCCAATGGATTCGCGGGATTCTCAAATTGATTTACATAATAAGCTCCGGTGTTTTGAGCGATTTGTTGTGCTAAATACTGATAGTATTGACGATGTCCTTTACCAACGTCGGAACGGGTAAGCACTATGTCAGCACCCAGTGCTCGTAAATGATTGACTTTTTCAAGACTCATTTTGTCGGGAATAACCAATACTATTTTATAGTCTTTCATCAGTGCCACCAAAGCCAACCCAATACCTGTATTACCTGCTGTAGCTTCAATAATTGTTCCTCCGGGTTTCAAAAAACCTTTTTCTTCGGCATCTTTTATAAGCGAAACGCCGATGCGATCTTTGATGGATCCTCCCGGGTTTTGATTCTCGAGTTTTAAGAATAACCGGCACAAGCCTGTATCTAATTTAGTAAGCTCAACCATGGGTGTATTACCAATGGTATCAAGAATATTTTGTGCTAACATATTATTATTTCTTTATATAAGTAAGAATGACAAATCAATCTATTAGTTCAATTACTCTTTGTTGTTTACTAATGAAGCATCCACTTCATGATCTTCGATAAAAGTTATGGCTTCATTTTTAGTATTAATCTTATGGTATTGCTATTATCAACATGCTATTACGATTCTGTTTTTAAAGCTTCTGATATTCTGCAATACAACCCCCTCGTCTGGATTACGTTCATTGAGATTCAGTAAATTCATAGCTTGTAAATATTTGTCTTAGAAGTTAATAAGACTAAGAAGAATACATAATACCAAAGGAGTATATATCATAATTTCAAGTATGATTTTATGATTGGCAAAGGTATGGCAACAATAGATCACCCGACAATACCATAGTTATGGTATTTTTCAAGAGTCTGTTCAAAATGAGGCAAATGAAGAATGTTTTCTTGTTATGTTTATCTCATTTCGCTATGTTGGAAGCGTATTCCTTATCTTTCGAAAATAAGTATTGAAATTACTTCGCTTGTGGTAATAGCAATAGATTATTCATGATCACTGCTGAGTCGAACGAGGGATAATGTTAGTCATTGGTTTTTGCCTGTTGCGAAAGCAGAATCAATAACATTGAAAGACGAGGATGCTTCCTTGGGAGAAGTTTAAGCAAAAGTGAGTGGACAAACTTTCGTTCAGTGTTCCTTGCCACCAATTAGCTAACGGCAGGTCAATCAAAGGGTACTTTAAGTTTGTCGATGTGATTCTCAATGTTGGTTTGATCGAAAAAAGGGAAATTTGCTGACCTACGTAACTTTCTATCTCACCACTATGATGCAGTACGATAAATGTGCCGAAATCCGTCATCATGTTTACGCTTGGCAACAGTTGAGCATAATCCATTAATAGTGAAATGTTACCCAACGTGTGATCTTCCCGAAGTCCCGTTGCTCCTAGAATGGTAATGTGAGTTGCTCCTTGTTTTAAACAGAAACGAAATCCTTTGGTCAGGTCATTGGTCTCCTGATCGGGAATATGTATCAATCGGTTATGAAAGCGATGCTGCAACGATTGAGTCACACTGTCAAAATCACCTACAATAAAATCCGGTTCTCTTCCGAAATCAAGAAGTTTCTGCGCTGCCCCATCGCAACAAACTATGGTTTCTGCTTTTTGTAAACATGCAATGGCTTTAGGATGTGTAGGAAAATTGCCATCTGCTAACAGAAGGTATGATGTAGAGATTAAGGACATAATTAAACAGTAATATGTTGGATGATGAAGTGGTCAACTAGATCATGTATTCGGCTACAGAAAGTATCCCAGCACGGAGCGCATATTTTGTAGCTTCATGGAGATTGTTTACCTGTAATTTATGAAAGATGTTTTTGCGATGTGTATTGATAGTATGAAAACTCAGATTTTTTTCCATTGCGATCTCTTTTGTGGTTTTACCAAGAGCCATCAGACGTAAAATGGTTTGCTCTGTATCTGATAAAACCTTCTTGTCGTCACATTCTGTTGAAGTCTCATCGGCTTCCGGGCTGTTGTGAATCAAATTCTCGTTAAAGTATCGCTCACCCCTGATACTTTCTTCAATAGCTAACTTGCATTCGTCAAATGGAGCATCTTTTAATAAAATACTAATGTTTTCTGATGAGGCGTATATTCGATTCACAAAGTCACGACTCAACTCTTCTGAAAAAATAATCCACTGAGTTGCAGTATAGCGTTGGGACATATTGAACAATTCCCACACATCATGAAAATCGGCGAGTGTATAATCGAGCACAACAATTCTGTTTGAATCCCGATGTAACAAAGCTTGTAAATCTTTTTTTGTATCAACATCATGCATTTCTTCGGTAGGAAAGTATTTCTGCAGAAAGCAATGCATGCCTATTTTTGTGATATCCTGATTATCAAAAAGAATGAAAGATGCTTGCTTCATAATTGCCTCCGGTTTTGTTCTGTCAAATGTGTCAAGATGGATTGTATTTCAAAATTACGATTTGTTCTGCTAATGTCGCTTGTGTTGAGAGTTGTTTGTAGCTTGATAATTGGATAATGGTACGCTCTCAACAGTTACGTTTGTTGGATCAAGATCCAGTATTTGTGTGTCGGATGTGGAAAACTTCTTCATATAATAATACAATGTGAGGATCGTTTTTCTATAGACTGATAATTGAATATCGCCCCGAAGAATCCGTTCAACCACTACAAAACGAAAGTCTCCTTCGATATGATGTGTTACTAAAGCTGGATAGCGGCTTTCTAAAGATACAATTCCTCTTTCCTCCATTTCTCTTGCTATTTGGCGAATGTACTTGTCAATATGAATTCCTAATTTGAAACCGGCATTGATGTCGATTCGGAATATCTTCTTCTGGGAGAAAGTTTTGACGGTATAATTAAATTCATATGGCTCGTCGCTACGTGTCATATAAACAAACCAATAGGTGTCAGCGCGTTTTGGTTGCAAATGGATTAACGAGTGAATGATCTTACTCTCCATCTCGTTGGGATATTTCGCACGTGTTACATATACTAAATGAGTGGCGAATTTCGGGATACTTGCATCGTTGCTTATGTCTTCCAACACCGGGATGCTTTCTTTGATTGGCTCGTACATGTCGCACCGGTTCTTGATACGACGGCCATTGTACCAAATATACATGAGTGTAAAAATGACACCGGCAATCAATATAGTAGCGAAACCACCATGAGCAAATTTATGCAAGTTAGCTATCAAAAAGGTGGTTTCTATGGTTAGAAAGGTCATTGTTATCGGGATGCTGACCCACATCGAGATGCGTTTCACTCTGAAATAGAGAAATAGTAATAAAGTGGTCATTAGCATGGTGATCGTAATAGATAAGCCGTAAGCTGCTTCCATGTTGCTGGACGAACCAAAGGCTATTACAACAATCAAACATAGGGTCATTAAAATATAGTTAGTGGTGGGGATATACATTTGGCCTTTTACTTCGGTGGGATATTTTATGTAGATGTTTGGCCAAATATCCATTGAAATGGCTTCGCTAATGATGGTATAGGAACCACTTATCAAGGCTTGACTGGCTATAATAGCCGCTAATGTGGCCATTGTTACTCCGATCAATGAGAACCATCCGGGCATTATGGCAAAAAATGGATTGATGCTACTTGAGAGAGTAGAAAAATGATTAATTACCCAGGCGCCTTGTCCTAGATAGTTTAGAATCAATGTTGATTTTACAAATATCCACGAAACGCGAATATTATTTAACCCACAGTGTCCCAAGTCGGAATAGAGCGCTTCCGCACCCGTAGTACAAAGAAAAACAGCTCCTAAAAGGACGAAAGCATGAGGTACATCTACCAGAAAATAAAATGCGTAATAAGGATTAAACGCTTTGAGAATAGCAGGAAAAGAAAAAAGGTTTGTAAGACCAAGTATTCCTATCATGCTGAACCAAACAACCATAACGCTTCCGAATGATCTTCCAAGCCAGGCGGTACCGAAAGGCTGTATCAGGAATAATCCCAGCAAGATCGCTAATGTTACCGGAACAATGGGAACGACAGGAAGAACGCCGTGCACCCCTTCAATGGCTGAGATCACGGTAATGGAGGGTGTTATGACGCCGTCGGCTAACAATGTGGCGGCACCAATGGCAGCGATAATGTATGCCCATCTGTATTTCTTCCGGATCAAAGCGAACAGCGACATGATGCCGCCTTCCCCTCTATTGTTAGCGCGAAGCGTGATGATGACATATTTGACGGTCGTTTGCAATGTCAATGTCCAGATTATGCAGGATATCGCCCCTATAATATCATTCTTGGTTATTTGACCATGAGGTAATCCATTTACAATAGCTTGCATGACGTAAAGAGGCGAAGTCCCGATGTCTCCGTAAACTATGCCAATGGCGACAATGAGGCCGACCATGCCAAATGGTACTTTTTGTTTTGTTTGTGTCATGTGAATAGTGTTGAAAGATCGTTGATAAGTTACTTGTTTTCTTGAATTACGGTGAATAAATTCATCAATGCTTGTTGTTAAAAGGTCAACGATTTATAGAATTCCCAGATCACAATGCCGGCTGTCACGGAGACATTGAGCGAGTGCTTGGTTCCGAATTGCGGTAGTTCAATACATTGATCGCATTGATCGACTACCGTTTGCTGCACGCCTTTCACCTCATTGCCCAGCACGACAGCATATTTCTTTTTATTATCCAGTGTTATGTTGTTCAGGGAAAGGCTTTGTTCTGCTTGTTCAATGGCAAACACCGTGTAGCCTTCCGATTTCAGGTGAGTAACGGCTTCCGATGTTTGCGCGAAATAGCGCCAGTCAACCGAGAATTCAGCGCCTAATGCCGATTTGTGTATTTCCGGTTGTGGCGGTATCGAGGTGATGCCGCACAAGTAAACGGCTTCGATCAAATAGGCGTCGGATGTGCGAAACACTGCTCCCACGTTGTGTTGGCTTCGCACGTTGTCTAAAACGACCACCAATGGTAATTTGTCCGTTTGCTTGAACTCTTCGACAGAGAGTCTATTTAATTCTGTAATTGCAAGTTTGCGCATGTTTCTTATTTCACTTCCACTCCGTTGGTTACTTTCACGCTTGGTTGAATGATGACTAACTTGCCATCAGCATCTTCGGCTGAAAGGATCATTCCTTCGCTCATGATGCCGCGAAGTTTACGGGGTTCAAAATTTGCGATGAAACATACCTGAGTCCCGATCAATGCTTCAGGGTTAGGGTAGTATTGAGCTATGCCCGATAGGATGGTGCGTTCGACTAATCCATCGGCAATGCGGAATTGAAGCAGTTTGTCCGCTTTTGGTACCCGTTGGCAGTCGAGAACCGTTCCAACTCGGATGTCCACCTTCATAAAGTCTTCAAAAGAAACTGTCTCTTTCACCGGAGTAGCTTTATAAGCAGCTGCTTCGTTGGCTTTTTTAGTGTCCAGCAACTTCTGCACTTGTGCTTCCACAACCTCGTCTTCTATCTTCTCGAACAACAAGGCGGGTTCGTTCAAAACATGACCTTCAGGTAAGAGCGAGAAGCTGCCCAACGCACTCCATTCCCATATGCTTAAACTTATCATGTCGCGCAATGTTTCGGCAGTAAATGGCAGAAAAGGTTCAAAGGCGATGGCTAAGTTAGCGGTGATCTGTAAGCTGAGATTCATGATGGTGGCCACGCGTTTCATGTCGGTCTTGGCCAACTTCCAGGGTTCCATGTCTGCCAGATATTTGTTCCCGATGCGGGCTAAATTCATGGCTTCTTTCAATGCGTCACGAAAACGGTAGTTGTCGAGCAGGCGTTCCATCTCCACCTTTACGGCAACAAACTCGTCGATGGTTTTTTGGTCGTAATCGTTGAATATGCCCTGGGCAGGCACTGTTCCGTTGAAGTATTTTTGCGTGAGCACCAACGTGCGATTCACGAAATTGCCGAAGATAGCCACCAACTCGTTGTTGTTACGTGCCTGGAAATCTTTCCACGTGAAGTCGTTGTCTTTTGTTTCGGGGGCATTGGCCGTCAGCACATAGCGCAATACATCCTGTTTCCCGGGGAATGCTTCCAAATATTCATGAAGCCATACAGCCCAGTTGCGTGAAGTGGATATCTTATCGCCTTCGAGATTCAGAAACTCATTGGCAGGCACATTTTCAGGCAGAATAAAACTACCTTCCGCTTTCAACATCGACGGGAAGACAATGCAGTGGAAGACGATGTTGTCTTTCCCGATAAAGTGTACCAATTTCGTTTCAGGGTCTTTCCACCACTTTTCCCATTTGCCGAATTCTTGCGGTTTTTCGTGGCATATCTCAATGGTGTTCGAGATGTAACCTATCGGTGCATCAAACCAAACGTACAACACTTTCCCTTTGGCGTCGTCAAGGGGAACCGGAACGCCCCAGTCGAGATCGCGACTCACGGCACGAGGCTGCAGTCCCATGTCCAACCACGATTTGCATTGTCCGTACACGTTCGGTTTCCACTCTTTGTGCTCTTCGAGAATCCATTCGCGCAACCATGCTTCGTGTTTGTCTAATGGCAGGTACCAGTGTGTGGTCTCTTTCATCACGGGAATGCTGCCGCTGATGGTGGAATGGGGTTGAATCAGGTCGAGCGGGCTGAGCGAAGTGCCGCATGCTTCGCATTGGTCGCCGTAGGCATGTTCATTGCCACAATGAGGACATTTGCCCGTGATGTAGCGATCGGCTAAAAATTGTTTCGCCTCTTCGTCGTAATATTGCTCGGAGGTTTTGGTAATAAACTCTCCTTTGTCGTACAATGTTTTGAAAAAGTCGGAAGCTGTTTTATGATGAATGGCTGACGTGGTGCGTGAATAAATATCAAACGAGATGCCGAACTCTTCGAACGAACGTTTAATCATCGTGTGATATCGGTCGACCACTTCTTGCGGCGTAATGCCTTCTTTTCGGGCTTTGATGGTAATCGGAACGCCATGTTCGTCGGAACCCCCGATCATCAGCACCTCTTCCCCTTTTAGTCGCAGGTAGCGTGCATAAATATCGGCCGGCACATAAACGCCTGACAGATGACCGATATGGACAGGCCCGTTTGCATAGGGTAATGCAGTAGTTATCAATGTTCGTTTAAATTGTTTCGCCATCTTCTGTCTGTTATTTGAGAATATTATTGTTAGCTGTAGGGTAAAATATCATTTGTATTCATTTTCCCCCGATCTATGATCATTTGTTCACAGGATTGCAAACAAGTAATGAAACAAGTAAAGAAAAACGCACAAAGATACAAAATCTACTGCAAAATTAGGTTTTTATATGATTCATCGGACACGTTGATGGCTTTAACCTACCCGGCGTGTTCGGCTTAATATTTTCAAACACTCTTATTGTTTGTTACATATTCTTTTTTACCTTTGCTAATCGTCTTACTTGCATTTCAGTGCGCACTCATAAGAAATGGCTTTACAGTTTTACTCAAAGGTTCTCCTTGGGTAAAGTATAGCATAATTCACTTTATCAACTTTTTAATCATTTCATTATGGCAAACAATCTGCATCGCGTCAAAGCGTATTTGTACGACAATCTTCTAACGGAAGATCCCAACGAATTCACGGCGAGAGTAAGCTCCGAGCGCACACTCAACGTGGCAGACGTATGTAACTCGGCTGTAACCCGTGGCGGCGCTTCCGTCTCGGCTGCTGACATGGAACACAATGTGAACCTCTTTTGCAAGGAAATGACTTATCAGCTTTGCGACGGATTTTCCGTCAACACCGGTTATTTCACGGCAACTCCTCTCATCAAAGGCGTTTTCAATAGCCCCACCGAGAGCTTTAATCCGGAGAAGCACAGCGTTATGTTCCTGCTCAACCAGGGTGACACGATGCGTAAAGAGATCCCGAACATCGAAGTTGAAATCATGGGTGTTGCTGATAACAGCATCACCATTACCCAGGTGACAGATGTGAAAACCGGCTCGGTAAATAATGTCATTACCCCTAACCGTAACCTGAAAGTCAAAGGCTACAAGCTGAAATTAGCAGGCGACAATCCTTCCGTAGGTATCAGTTTTATTGATGAATCGGGCTCTAAAGCCTATTTCGTCGATCCATCCGATATTGTGACCAACAACCCTTCGGAGCTGATTCTCATCACGCCCGAACTTCCCGCCGGAAACTATACATTGAGGGTTATCAGCCAATTCACTAACAGTTCTTTGCTGAAGGAACCGCGCACGGCGATATTTGACAAGGTACTAACCGTAAAATGATTGTAGCGGATGACGCTACAACACGGTAGTGTTTGGCGCTATAATACGACTTTCAACAACTGCTCGGATATTCCGGGCAGTAAAATAAATACATTTTGCAGCGAAAATAGAAATACTTACTTTTGTGCGAAACATCATCAAACGATAAATTCTATGCGGAACCTTTTAGTGCATAAAAAAATACTTATCCTTCTATTGGCAGGGATCGCGGGAATCACGGCCATGGCACAGGATCTGGAACAACCTCAGGAGAACAATTACAATGTGGTCATAAACAGGACACCTGAACCATTCCTCTATTCAGTGACAACGTTGACGCAGCAAGATTTAAAGTGGAGCATGCATTATGCAGGCAGTTACGGGGAAGGGGTTGAAGGTCCTTTCGGATATGAAGGCGTAAGCCAACAAATCGCTGTAAAGGGATATTTGGGCGATCAGTTTACTCTTTATGCGAATGCTGCCCTGGGCATTCCCCGCGGGAACAATAATAATTTGTCGAGCGCACAGCAGGTAGAGGTCATACGCGATTTTATCGGTGGAAAAAGGGATATGGGTTTGCGCATAGGTATCGGGTTAGGTGCAAGCAATGATTTCAGCAATTCGAAATCGTTGCTGAGCAGGGTCACCGTGTCTTTTGACACTCCATACCTGAAAGCGAGCGGCAACGTGCTTTTTGAACACACGTTTGCATCGGGCAGGGATCCTGTTGATGTAATTACGAACTTAGGGTTTCAATACTGCTTGATAGGCAATCTTTTTGGCGGATTTGAAGCCGTTGGGCAAGATCTGGAAGGCTTTTGGGAAACGGATGAGGCCGAAGGCGGTGCGAAAATACTGATTGGTCCGTCTCTGAGTATGTCACCCAAAAAGTCGAAGCTTTCCTTTTCGCTTTGCTGCGGACCTGAAATTCATGCCACACACAGTACGGTTACCAATCCTTATGCTATCAGAGAACTCCCGACTCAATCCGGTTTTGTCGTAATGGCAAGTGTGATCTATAATTTATCCGGTATTTGAAATAGTAGGCAAGAGTTGCCTGTTCTTAACCTCAACTTAAAAACGGGACGAACATCAAGCTTGAGAAGTTAACCATTAGCATGAAGATGAAACCGGGTTTTTTTGTTGTATTTTTGCACAAGTAGTAGAAAGAAAAGCTACTGATACTGAAGCAATCTAATCAGGTCTCACGTATGAACAAAGCAATGGTTAATAAAATATCGAAATACTTCGAAAGCCAACCTATCGAAAAGGCTTGGGTTTTTGGTTCCTATGCCCGTGCTGAAGCAACAAGGGGAAGCGATATTGATATTTTAGTCAATTTTAGCCGTAATACAAAGATCACTTTGTTCAAATATATCCATATAATAAATGATTTGAGGATATTGACTGGCAAAAGAATCGATCTGGTAGAGGATGGTCAATTGCTACCTTTTGCCAAAGAAAGTGCCGACCAAGATAAAATCTTGATATATGAGAGAAAAACCAAGGAATAAAGAAAGGCTAAATCATATTATTGAAGCCATTGACAATATCTTTGAATTTGTCGAAGGTAAGTCGGTTGAGGCATACCAAAAAGACAAGATACTCCGATTTGCCATCATTAAGAATCTCGAAATTATTGGAGAAGCTGCTTATCTATTGACGAAGGAATACAAAACTGAACATTCGGAAATTGAGTGGAGCGAGTTGATAGGAATGCGTCATGTTTTGGTACATGGCTATTACCAAATTAAAGATGAGGTTATTTGGGCAACGATTGAAACTGATTTATTGCCGTTGAGAGAAAGAATTTCTGTCCTTTTATCAAAAGAATAGCTTCCGTTAGTTCAAGTTTAAGTGACGCCGAATCTTGAGCTAACTTATATTTACCCCCCATTCATTCGTAATTACAATGGTTCATCCTGAAAATCACGTAAAAAACTCCGACTTTATTACCGATGTTGTAATCGGTATGAGCGATGGCCTCACTGTCCCTTTTGCCCTGGCGGCAGGTGTCAGCAGCGCTGTCTCAAGTAATCATATTGTCACTACTGCAGGCATTGCCGAAGTTATTGCCGGGTGCATTGCCATGGGGCTGGGAGGCTATCTTGCGGGCAAGACCGAGTGGGATCATTATAGGTCGGAGAAGGCGAAAGAGGAGTATGAGGTGGAACATATTCCTGATAAAGAAAAAGAAGAGATCAAAGAGATCTTCGCCGGATATGGGTTTAGCGATGCTTCGCAAACTTTATTGGCTGAAGAGTTATCGAAAGACAAACCGAAATGGGTTGACTTTATGATGAAATATGAGTTGGGACTTGAAGAACCCGACCCGAACCGCGCTTCAAAAAGCGCCATCACCATCGGCTTGAGTTATGCGGTTGGTGGCATGATTCCGCTATCACCCTACTTTTTTACTGCAACGCCAAGTCAGGGGCTGCATATTTCGGCAGCCATAACATTAGTTTGTTTGTTTATATTCGGCTATTTTAAAAGCAAAGTCACGGGACAGCCAGTTCTGATGGGTGCTTTGAAAGTAATGGTAATCGGTGCCTTGGCCGCCGCTGCTGCCTTTGTTGTAGCCAAACTGTTCTCTTAACCGCCCCAGCCGTCACGATCGAGGTTGCGGTAATTAACGGCTTCAGCAAGATGATGCACCTGAACTTTCTCGTTATCATCAAGGTCGGCAATGGTGCGCGATACTTTCAGAATGCGGTCGTAGGCTCTTGCTGACAAATTAAATCGTTTCATGGCGTTTTTCAACAAAGCCAATCCTGCCGGATCCGGTAACGCGAATTGGCGCAACTGCTTAGAGCTCATTTGTGCGTTGCAATAGACACCATGCATATCCTTGAACCGGTTTTCCTGAATCTGACGAGCTTTCATCACACGATCGCGAATAGCAATACTGGGTTCGGGATTAGCATTGCCTGCAAGCTTATCGAAAGGCACAGGGACAATTTCAATCTGAATGTCAATACGATCTAATAAAGGGCCTGAAATACGGCCTAAGTATTTTTGAATGGCACCCGGTGAACAAACACACTCCCGGTCGGGATGATTGTGATAGCCACATGGACAAGGGTTCATGGAAGCGACTAACATGAAACTGGCAGGGTATTCGATGGCGAATTTTGCCCGTGAGATACATATTTTCCTTTCTTCCAGTGGTTGCCTTAGTACTTCCAGAACACTGCGTTTAAACTCCGGTAGCTCATCTAAAAAGAGTACGCCATTGTGTGCCAGCGAGATTTCTCCCGGTTGCGGGTAGGTGCCGCCACCTACCAGAGCAACATCAGAAATGGTATGATGCGGGTTGCGAAAAGGTCGTTGAGACAACAGAGAGATGTTAGTACCCATTTTACCTGCCACTGAATGTATTTTGGTTGTCTCTAATGCTTCTTGAAGTGATAACGGCGGCAAAATGGATGGAATACGTTGTGCCATCATCGATTTTCCTGCACCAGGAGGGCCAACCATAATCAGGTTATGTCCACCTGCAGCAGCTACTTCTATAGCACGTTTCACGCTTTCCTGTCCTCTTACATCGGCAAAGTCAGCTTCAAAATGACCGACCTGTTCCATGAATTCCTTTCGTGTATCCACGACAGTCGGTTCAATCTGCGTTTCTCCATTCAAAAAGTCAAGTACTTCTTTTATGGTTTCTGCTCCATAGATGGAGATATTGTTTACAACGGCGGCTTCACGCGCATTTTGTTTCGGCACGATCATTCCTTCGAATCCTTCTTCACGGGCTTTAATTGCTATAGGCAACATTCCCTTCACCGGCTGTAACGTCCCATCCAAAGATAATTCGCCCATGATGAGGTATTTGTCTAACGTCTCGCTTTGTATCGTTTTTGATGCGGCTAAAATACCGATAGCTAATGGCAAATCATAGGCTGATCCTTCTTTACGAATGTCCGCCGGTGCCATGTTGATAACGATTTGATGACGGGGAAACTCAATTCTATTTACCTGTAACGCTGAAATAATGCGTTGTTGACTTTCCTTGACAGCGTTGTCGGGTAAGCCTACTATAAAAAATCGAATGCCTCGCGACACATTTACTTCAATGGTCACAATCGTTGCATGGATGCCATGAACTGCAGCTCCAAAGGTTTTGACTAACATGGTATAGGCAAAATTTGTATTTTTATGCACACAAATGTAGCTATATTTACTTAAAATGAAAAATAGTTCTCAACAATACCCATGTTGTTTTATTTTTGCTTTGGTAAATCTACTTCTTTCCGTTTTGTTTTCAGCGGTTTTTATCTTGGCATCATCTGTTTTACTATGAGATGACAATACGATAAAGTTGCTTTCTTTTATTAAAGGTTAAATTTTCAATGTCAACAAATACTTTGTCTTTTTTTCGCTTTTTTCTTGTACATTCGCTTTCGACTTATCGTAACCGTTATGTTGACAGATTCTAACATACAAAATATTATCAATCAAAAGATTGAGGCTATTTCTTATCCGATTGTACCTGCTAATTTGTATGAACCAATTCGTTATGCCCTTTCATTGGGAGGGAAAAGATTGCGTTCAACATTGACTTTGATGGCATGTAATCTTTTTTCAGATGAGATAGATATAGCTATTGAACCCGCTTTAGGGATTGAAATATTTCACAATTTCACATTGTTACATGATGATATCATGGATAATGCTGATAAAAGAAGATGTCAACTTACTGTGCATCGTAAATGGAACGAGAACGTAGCCATTCTGTCGGGAGACACAATGCAAATTCAAGCATATCAGCATTTAGCTCAAGTTCCTGCTATATTCCTTCCACAGGTCTTAAAATGTTTTTCGAAAACTGCTATTGAAGTGTGCGAGGGGCAACAATTAGATATGGATTTCGAGAAAAGAGATGAAGTTACACAAGAAGATTATTTAGAAATGATTCGATTAAAGACTGCTGTTTTATTGGCAGCAAGTCTTCAAATTGGTGCTTTGTTAGGTGGTGCAACTGAGAAAGAAGCCCAATTGCTTTACGAGTTTGGCTCTTCTTTGGGCTTAGCTTTTCAGTTACAAGACGATTTGCTTGATGTTTACGGTGATCCCAAAACGTTTGGAAAAAATATCGGGGGAGATATTGTGTCAAACAAAAAAACCTTCTTGTTTATTTTAGCCATGAATATGGCTACAGGGAAGATTAAAGAAGACCTTATACATTGGATGACAACAGTATCTCAAAACCCTGGAGATAAAATTCGTGCTGTGACAGAAATATATAATACGCTTGGAATAAAATTACTCTGTGAACATCAAATTGCAACTTTTCATGCTGATGCTTTGGTTTCACTAGAGTCAGTTTCATTCCCTTATTCACGCAAAAAAATTCTTATTGATTATGTGTCTTCAATTATGAAACGTCAAACATAATAACCTTTCTAATCGAATTAGTTATGCCTTACAGAAGATTACCCAATACCGATCAAGCACGTCTTCGCACATTGCGCGCAATACTCGAGGCATCCTCAAAGCAAAATGGCGATTCAGTCGTTTCTTATAAATCTCAGCTAGAAGCCAAAACATGTTTGCAAAATTTTGAGCAACTTATTTTTCTCTACCAACAAATGTATGAGAGCCAAATAACTTCAAACAAAAATTTTCAAAATGTGTTTCAGAATGCCAGGCTTTACCTCTCTCATTTTATTCAAGTGCTGAATATGTCAATCATTCGTGGTGAGATTAAACCGGAAATGAAGCAATTGTATCATCTTCCCAAAGACACTACCGCTATACCTGATTTTTCTTCTGCTGATGTTTTGGTAAAAGTTGGAATGAATATTGTTGAAGGTGAAGCAGAACGCATTCGTCTTGGTGGTACGCCACTTTACAATCCGACCATTGCCAAAGTCAAAGTGTATTATGACCTTTTCAAAGAACACAGATTAAATCAACTCTCTTTACAACGTAATACTCAACGGTATGCTACTCAGGTGAACGCGATGAGAGCGTCTGTTGATGATCTCATTGTTAAGCTTTGGGATCAGGTTGAATTTCATTTTTTTCCACTTCCTCCTTTCCAACGTATTGAAAGTTGTAAAGCCTGGGGCGTGATTTATTATTATCGCAAAGGGGAAGCACAGTTGACGCCGGAAGATGATATTTCAAAACCCCATGCTGATGATTTTTCGCGATCTAATTCTAAAGGACGAAAAGTTCAGGATGATCCAATAAATAAAGCTGAATTGTCGGGCTCAAATCATGAGAATGTCTTGTTTGAAGAACAAACACAAAATGAACTACATCATTTGCCAACTAAGATGACATCGAAAGCGCATCGAAAGAATAAAGATGTTTCTGCTCAGCAGTCTTTACTTTCTTTGTGTTTTCAGTAACCTTCTTAATTTGTTTGGCACAAATCTTATTCAATTGTTATATAGATAGTGTCTTGAATTGTCTAAGAAAAATAGAAGCAGAGGCTGTCTCAATCTTATATGAGACGGCCTCTGCTTTTTATCACTCAATTTTATTTACAAGTTACAAGATGAAATAATTTTGCGTATTACACTTCATAAGTTGTTGAAGCGGTGTCTCCTCCTTTACCTGTCCAGTTGGTATGAAAGAATTGTCCGCGTGGTTTGTCGATCCGTTCATACGTGTGAGCACCAAAATAGTCGCGTTGGGCTTGTAAGAGATTGGCCGGCAAACGTTCAGTGCGTAATCCATCAAAATAGCTGAGTGCTGCCGTTAATGCAGGAACGGGAATCCCATTTGTCAGGGCAGAAGCGCATACCCGTCTCCACCCGTTTTGGGCTGTTTCAACAATATCTTTGAAATGTTGATCAAAGAGCAAGTGTTCAAGATTTGGATTCTTGTCAAACGCTTTTTTGATATCGCCCAGGAAGATGGAGCGAATAATGCATCCACCACGCCACATCAAAGCGATACCTCCATAGTTTAAATTCCATCCATACTCTTTTGCTGCCTCCATCATCAGGTTGTATCCTTGCGCATATGAAATGATTTTTGCTCCAAACAAGGCATCTTTCAGATCAGAAATTAGTTGACCTTTGTTTCCTGTAAAATTCACTTTTGGCCCTTTAAGCAATTTGGATGCATCAACACGAAGATCCTTTTGTGCTGACAAACATCTTGAAAATACCGATTCACCAATCAACGTTAATGGAATGCCTAAGTCCAGTGCGCTTACTACCGTCCATTTCCCGGTTCCTTTCTGTCCTGCTGTATCAAGAATTTTCTCAACCAATGGCTCTCCTTTTTCGTCTTTAAAAGCCAAAATGTCTCGTGTAATTTCAATCAAATATGAATCCAGATCGCCTTCATTCCATGTCTTGAACACTTCGTGCATCTCATCTGCACTCATTCCGAGCATGTCTTTCATCACCTGATATGCTTCGTTGATAATTTGCATATCGCCATATTCAATGCCATTGTGCACCATTTTCACAAAATGACCGGCACCACCTTCACCTACCCAATCACAACAGGGTGTTCCGTCTTCTACCTTTGCAGAGATAGCTTGAAAGATTTCTTTTACTTCCGGCCAGGCTGCAGGTGATCCCCCGGGCATCATCGATGGACCATGTAAAGCTCCTTCTTCACCACCTGAAACGCCTGTACCTATGTAAAGTAACCCTTTGCTTTCAACGTATTTAGTACGGCGGATCGTGTCAGGAAAATATGAGTTTCCTCCATCGATAATGATGTCGCCTGATTCTAAATGAGGAATCAGTTTTTCAATAAAGTCATCTACCGGTTTCCCTGCTTTCACGAGCATCATTACTTTACGTGGTCTTGACAGGGAAGCACAGAGTTCTTCAATGGAATGAGTTCCGATAAAGTTTTTGCCTGCCCCACGACCGGATATGAAATGATCAACGCGTTCAATAGTACGATTGAAAACAGCCACCGTGTAACCTTTACTTTCCATGTTTAACACAAGGTTCTCGCCCATAACGGCTAATCCGATTAATCCAATATCTGCCTTCTTTTTCATAAATAATTGATGATTAATTAAATGATTTATTCTTTGTTTTTTATGCATGTTCAACTTCAAATCCAAGATCTTTTAGTTTTTCCAATGTCTCTCTTTTAATGTTCCTGGCTTTAATTGTATAAGCCGGGAATTCCCGACGGGTAGGGTAGTCACCACGCAATTGTTCAAAAAGTGAGGTGTTATTTCGAAAAATGGTATCGTCTTGTCGAATGTCATACGTTGCGAGAATCGCTTTTGCTATGATTTCGTGCTCACTTAGTTCAGCTCCGTTTACTTCAATGATGGGATTCTTTGGTCCTTCCACGCCCTTAGGTTTCCATGTGTCAAGTCCAAGCTGAAAAAACTTGCTTATTGCTTGTACACTCATTTGTGTCCCTAATGCTTTCCCGTCTTTGGAGTAGCCTGCAATGTGTGGAGTTGCCAATTCTGTCATGGCTAATAAACCGAGATCAATGTTGGGTTCATTTTCCCAGCAATCGCATACAAAAGATGATATCTGACCTGTTTTAATAGCTTTTTTCACTGCAGTGGTTTTAATTACTTCGCCCCGACATGAGTTGATCAAAACAGGCTTGCGATGTAGTTTTGCTAAAAACAATTCGTCTGCAAGGTGAAACGTTGCATCCTCGCCTTTCATATTCAATGGAACATGTAACGATATGATATCGGCTTGTTCCATAATCTGCTCTAACCCGATAAAAGCCGCTGAACCTTCAGCGCGCTCACGTGGAGGATCATTCAACAAAACTTTCATACCAAGCAGTGTGCATAATCGGGCTATTTTACTTCCTACATTGCCAACGCCAACAACTCCCATTGTCATCTCTTGTAACGAAATTCGTTTTCTTTCTGCCAGAATCATTAATGTGGATGCGATGTATTGTTCAACAGATCTGGAATTACAACCCGGGGCATTTGTCCATTGAATGCCATTGGCAGCACAATAGTCGGTATCAATATGATCAAACCCGATGGTTGCCGTAGCTATAAACTTAACGGATGAATCCGCCAATAACTTTTCGTTACATAAAGTACGTGTGCGAGTCACTAAAACATCGGCATCCTTCACCACGCTGGCTGTTGTCTTAGAACCGGGCAAATAGATTACCTCGGCAATATTTTCAAATGCTCCTTGAATGTAAGGAATTTTATCGTCAATGATTATCTTCATATTTTTTTTAATCACATAGGGCACAATAAATCTTTGTGCTTATCTGCTTAATTATTTATTCTATAGGTAAATCTCGAAACTATTCAGTTACAAATGTACGTTGTCCTTCCTTGAAAATATTCGTACAATTGAAATTAATCAGAATTCCTTTTGGTTTTTTCAAAAGTTTCAAATATGTGAGCAATTGAGCTTCATGAATTGGAATAAGATATTCAACTGTTTTTAGCTCAACAATTATTGAATCGTTTACCATCAAATCGAAGCTCACATTCCAAATCTAATCCTCTAAAATTTAATGGAACTGATTGTTGTCTGGTAACTTTATATCCATTCTGAATAAGTAAATGAGCCAAGCATTTTTCATAAATACTTTCAAGTAACCCTGGCCCAATTTCTTTATGACCTTCAATTGCGAAACCAATGATCGCATGACTCAATTAATTTATTTCCTTTTGGGTCATAATTTTAATTATTTAAACAAATAGGGCATCCTTTGATTGGTTCCTATGTGCTTATGTGGCTCAAAAACCTAGTATTCAAACCGGTCCCTAAAAGCCCATAACCCCAGTGCCGGATTTGAAATATAGAAAATTTCTTCACCGTCTTTCATCGTGTTATACCCATCGATCAATGTTGCAGGATTGTATTTGGTGGTTATTTCATCAATATCACCGTATTTGAATCCGACACTTTCAATTTCTGTTTGTGTAAGATGTTCTGCACCTTTCCCGGGACAGTATGTAATGCTGAAACGTCCTTCTGACGAACCATGAATTAAGTGTGCGGCTGCACTCAGATTATTGCGTAATTCTTCATTTTCGTTGCAAGCCTTAAGTGTAGCAGGCGTTCCGAAGTAGCCGTATTTCCGAATCAAGCGGTCTATTTCCTTGTCTTCTCCAAATTCTTTAAGCGCAGGAGCAATGACAATCAGTTCTCCTCCGTCGTCTATAGCCATTCGTGTTCTATAGATGGATTTATTCCCCAGCCAGGTACTTTTAAACTCTGTAGGATCAAGATAAACCACCACCTTTTTCAAAGGGTTATCGAGCATTTCAAAATTTACCTGAAGCGCTAATTTAGCAGCTTTGTCGAATACTTCAAAGTCGTCACCAATAAACAGACCTCGTGTTTTAATCTTACCGTCACGTTTGTCTAATCCAACCACAGTCTGTACGTAAACAATCGGCCAATTAGTTGTAAAGTGTTCCGTAGCATAATTAAAAAGACGACGAACAGGCGTATCGGCATGACCCATCATCTTTTCCATACCATAAACGGCTCCGACAAAATGACTTTTGTTGATGCCTTCCACTCCCCCTGTTCCAACAAAGATGTTTTTATTGTAATTGGCCATTCCCACAACCTCGTGTGGAACAACTTGTCCAATGGATAATATCAAGTCGAAACCGTCCTCCAACAGGAGTTTATTTACCTGTGCCGGCCATGGAAAATCAACTGCGCCACCTGATACCTCTTTCACAAATTCGGCAGGGACATATCCTAAAGTAACAACATCGTTGCGCCAGTCATGATCCCGAATCAACGATGCAGGAAGCGATCCAAACATGTGAGCAATCTGTTGAGGCGTCATCAGTGTGTGTGTGCCAAGCGCAGGCAATACATCTGTCAATGCGTTGCCATAATATTGCCATGCAAATTCGGTAAGCTCGCCTGAACGGCTTGGTAGTCGGGTGTAATCGGGGGGGATAACAAGTACTTTTTGCTTCATACCCAATTTATTCAATGCCTCATAAAGACCTTTTTTCAGATCTTCAGCATTGAGTTCATGATTTATAGAACCTGTTTCGTAGTACAACATTAATTTACTATTTTGTCATTTACTATTTACTATTTCTAATCGGAAGAATTATTTTTATCCGAAGTTATCTTCTTTTTCATCGTGACAATTGAACTAACTATTATTTTTAATAATTCTTGATTTTCTTTCATTAGATCGTCAAGCAGACCTGGTCTAATTAATCCTGAATCAACGATTAATTCCAACCAATAGAATGTTTCATCTAATTCTTCTTCAACCATTTTTAATTTATTGAGAAAATCCTTATCTGATTTTCCTAAACATGCTGAACGATAGTTTGCTCCCGGAGAAGTCCCGGAACGAATTATTTGATTGCCTAAAGTTTTTCCTGTAATATTGTTTGGTAAACTTTCGGTAAGTTTTATAATTCTTAAAGCAAATTCCTTCAGTCGTTTTTTCAAATCATCTGAATTCATGACAAAATAGTAAATAGTAAATAAATGATTGGTAAATGAATTTTATCTTTTCACCCTTGCATTTCCTCCCCATATACTCCAAATCATTTCTTCGTCAGCAGGTTGTGCGTAATCAGTCAAAAATGTCGTAGCTAATGCACCGGATGCCCAACCAAATTGTGCCCATTTCTCCGGTTCCCATCCTTTTAGAATGGCATAAAGCATACCGCCTACAAAGCCATCACCTCCACCAATGCGGTCAAGCACATTTATTTTTCTGGGTTCAATCACCTGCCAGTTGTTTCCTTCGAGCATTATGGCTCCCCAAAGATGTTCATTGGCGCTGATTACCTGACGCAATGTGGTGGCAAATACTGAAGCATTCGGGAATGCTTGTTTCACACGACCAATCATTCCTTTAAATCCATCAATCTGGGCATCAATGCCTTTACCTCCTGCTTCAGGGCCTTCAATGCCCAAACAAAGTTGAAAATCTTCTTCATTGCCAATTAAGATGTCTGCAATCGAAGCAATTTCCGTGAAGATATTGCGCAGCTCTTTGTCACGACCCTTCCAGAATGATGCCCTATAGTTCAGGTCGAATGAAATGCGCGTATCCTGTTTTTTTGCAAACCGCGCTAATTCGAGGCAAAAATTACTGGTTTCGGGTGATAGGGCACCGATTAATCCTGACAAATGTACGATTTGAACACCTTCTTTGCCAAATATGCGCTCCAAATCGAAGTCTTTTACGTTCAATGTACGTCCCACTTCTCCGGCACGGTCGTTCTGTACACGTGGACCTCTCAATCCAAACCCGCTGTCGGCGATGTTGAATTGATGACGATATCCCCATGGATCACCCTGGGCAACTTCCGGTCCTTCATAGTCGATATGACGGCTTTTCAAATCACTTTTTATAAATTGCGCGATAGGGCTGTCCTTTACAAAAGTAGTCAAAACTTTTACCGGAAGCCCTAAATAGGAAGCTATGCTGGCAACATTTGTCTCAGCACTTGTAGCCTGCATTTCGAACAGATGACTGCTATGTACGGGTTGTCCGTTTACCGGTGTAATTCTCACTCCCATACTGGAAGCTACCAAAAGAGAATATGCACAATCTTTTTTTAGTTCTAAGCTCATGACTTTGTTATGAATTATGGGTTATATCAATGAATATGGTTAAGTGTCAAGTATAGATATGCTTTAAATGCAAAAAGCATCAAAGCCTCCATCGATAACGGTCAAAGTACCGGTCACGAATTTAGAAGCATCACTTGCCAACCAATGCAGTGTACCAAGCAATTCTTCTGCTTCTCCAAAACGCCCGAATGGGGTGTGTGCAATGATGGTTTTTGCCCTATCGGTGTATGATCCGTCTGTATTTGTCAACAATGTTCTGTTTTGTTCGGTAAGGAAGAATCCGGGAGCCATGGCATTTACGCGTAATCCTTCACCAAACTTCGTGGCTAATTCAATAGCCAAGTATTTGGTAAAGTTCGTCACAGCCGCTTTTGCAGCGCCATAACCAACAACGCGTGTAAGAGGGCGTAGAGCCGACTCGGACGAAATATTAATAATGCTCCCTCGTTTTTGTTTCACCATTTCTTTAGCAAATACCATAGTTGGTATCACTGTGCCAAACAGGTTCAGATCAACCACCTTGCGAAATGCTTCCACATCTAGATCGAAGATTGTTTTATCGGGGCCAATGGTAGCTCCCGGCATGTTGCCACCGGCGCCGTTTATCAAAACGTCAATGCGGCCAAATTCTTTCAGGATGTCTTGTGCATTCTGTTCCAATAGTTTTTGATCAACAACATCGGTTTGCAAAAACAGGGCAGTACCTCCTTTTGCGGTAATGTTGTTGACTAAGCTTTCGCCATGAGCTACATTTCGTGCCAGAATGGCAACTTTTGCTCCTTGTTCAGCTAAATATTCAGACATTTTGCTGCCTAATACCCCGGTACCTCCGGTTATCACGACCACTTTGTCGCGTATATCAAATAAGTTTTGCATGATTTTTTTATTTTACAATGAGTATGAATCAACTTCAATGTTTTTCCTTTTCCTCTGCCTCTGCCTTTTTTTTCCTCGCTTTACAAATTAAAAAGTCGTTTTAAGTGTCGCTCGAAAATATTTTCTTCAACACACTTTCCAATGATCTCAGCATGTTTCTCCAACAGATCCGTGTATGTCGTACCCATTTCAGCAGCGACTTTATATGCCACATGAATCAATTGACGGAAATCAGGGTTATAGTCGGGATGGTTTGGTATATGACGAAGGGTATTGACAAACTTTTCGCTGCTCCAAGTATTTACTTCATTCACAGAGGGTAGTTTTAATTCGTCAATATCAATCACATCGGCATATGGTCCGCATAATTCCTCTTTTCTTCCCAACGCATTGGCATAAATTGTTTTGGTAGCTTCCAGACCATCTCCGCCGGCAAGTGCCAACCCGATCACTTCTTCAAGCCATGTAGTGCCGGCGGTTTTCAGGTGAAGACCTTTGTCGTATTTTTTAATAACGTGCGCCATGATGAGATATATGGAAAACTTATCACTGCCTGAATGTACGCTTAATTTAATTTCTTCCGGAAGTCCGAACTCTTTTACGGCATAGTCAAGCACCAACACATCTTCTTCAAACTCTTTGGCAAATTGTTCTAAATCTCCTTTGTAGTCAACTCCTTTATTGAATCGGCCTGTAAATTTAGGTGCAATGGTTTGAACAGGAACGCCTTTGTCGGCTAGCATTTTCAAGATAAAGAGTAACTCAATCGGCATTTGAGGAGTCTCTACTTCATCCATCGAAACCTCGGTAATGAAATTGCCTTCGCCTTTTGTGGCTTTAAGAAAATGATATATTTCTGATGCTTGTTGTGTTGCGGCTAAAAATTTTGAGGCAATTCTCTCTAATAAGTCATCCGAAACTGTTAATGGATGATTAATGCCAGATACCATTAATTGTCCCACATATTTATTACACGATGATACAAAAGAGGTTATGTCTTCCGGCTTGCTTTCTTTCGCGATAAACGAAGCCACATCAAGGGTGAAGAAATCGGCTGTTTCGACAAAAGGAGGTACTGTTGTCATATTGATGTGGTCGGCATCGACAAAGTAGTTTCCCTTGAAGCCAAGTGCCGCTACTGCAGCATCCGCTTCTTTCCGAACATCAATCGGGTGAGAATGAACATAGATATGCTCACGATTCGATTTATTCCAAACCGGATTAATATCCAGCCCAAACTGATTTGCTTTGGCAATAGCACGAAGCTGTGCTACTCCCTGGTGTGCAAAACGATCGCCAATACCGATGCTGTTTTTCCCTAATTGCATACGTAAATAAGTTGTTTTTCAATTCCGTTTTCGTACACAGAAATAAAATATCTACAAAAATACCGTTTTTTTTGGAAATATGCTTGTTGAAAAGATGCCTTTAGTGTGATTTAATACCATAAGGGTTTTCTTGATAGAATCAATAGATTCAATAATTGAATGATGATTGTCGCTATAAAATACAGTGAGGCCTTCCTTTCATGGAAGGTCTCACCTAAAAAAAACTTGTGTTACTTCAAGCTATTGAGCGCTTTTGACAGGGGGTTATCTACCCCAATTCAACGAATACCGAGTTCGATACATTTTTCTTGTCTGCCGTTATCACAAAGAGATAGACATAGTCTATATCATCTTTGCTGATATTCGGCGATGCAAGCGAAATGGAACCCGTCGGATCACTGCCGCGTTGTTGGCTTGCGCTCATCAACGCCCCCTCTTTCGTTTTGGCTACCACCATCACCATATCGGTAGTTGCAACATGTGGGAAGGAAAGGTTGGTGGCGTAATTCACGGTGATGCCGGACGCATTAACCACGGCGCTTGTTACTTTCACGCCTTGTAGCGTTCCTTTCGCAATCAACATATTTCGGTAATCGATCACAGGAGTTGTTCCTGTATTATCGATTGCACTCAATAAATTAGCTGCGACAAAGGCATTATAAACCGATTGTGTGGCAGGTCGTAATGGGAAGCCGTTGTCGGCGAAGCCTCCCAGCGATTGATACGCATTCACGATCAGTTTGAAACTTGCCCGTTGAACTTTTTGTAACTCGGTGTTCGCATCTTTCGGATTGAACGCCTTGGAGCGAATGATGTTTTGACCTTTATACACATAGGTCGAAAAGTTAGCCATCGATTTACGCATCTGACCCGTCATGGGGTTCTGAGAAATTGACATTGTCTAAAAATTTATTTGTTAATAATAAAACGATTTTTATTCTCCAAGAACGGATCCTTTTCCCTTCGAACGATGCAAAGTTACGGCATGTTTTTGCGTAAAACAAGGCTTTTTATAGTGTTAAATAGCAATATAACAGCTATTTGTGCGTGTTTGGGCATGCTTGTGCATGCTTGTGCAAACAAGCTATTCGTGTTTATATATGTTTATACATTATCAATATGAAGTTTAACTTTTATCTCCTTCGAATAGTGGAAATCAAAAGCATTATTGCAATCCGGAAGGCTTGCTGTAGCTCGGAACGATCTTTAAACGTCGTTGCAAAAGCTTTTAAATGGCTTTTAATGGAGTTCTAAAAGCGATTATTAACTCAGAAAGTGGAACCATTGAAGATTCATTCGCTTTTAATTAGAATATATGGCTGAGATCTTAATAGTTCGTATATAAACTTTGATGTTCAATGATAAAACATTGGCATGTTTGCAATATTTTTCAGCTACTTGTTTTTTAGCCTGAACATTTATATCATTTACGTTGTTGGCTGTCTTTGTTTCTAAGTAATGACTAAAATATAATAATGTTGTATTTAGTACTGAAGTTATTCAATACATACGACAAGCAATCTTTGAGATTCTGAAAACAGCAATAAGCATCAAATGGCTGGAGTGAAGTGGAAGCCTACAAAAAGACCGTGCAAGCACCGAAGTATGAGGGGGGTGAATTTTTGCAGGCTGGGGATAAAACACGTGGAGCTGCCCGTAAATAAGACGTGGCTAAAAATATACTAAATGAGAGCATAAGGGAAAAACAAGTAAAATCAATGATATATATAAATTGAGACTTACAAGGGAGTGTGTTTTTAAGATTAAATATTAGATGTAAGTGGGCCATAATAGCACAAAGTATACTTGAATATTTTATTTGCAAGAAAACGAGATGATATTTGTGTAATTAAATATAAATGATTACATTTGCAGATAAAATAAATCATACAATATGAAACTAAAGTTTTACAAGGCAACTGATATAGTAAGCAAAGCAAAAGCTACTATACATAAAACTGGGAAACTTGGATTCTCAAGTGAGGCCATTAGCTATCTTGGAATAAAAGAAGGACTATTTATAAAATTTGCACAAAATGAAGAAGATGAGATAGATATAAATTTGTATGCTGTGCTTTGTGAAACCCAAGAAGACGATGGATTCAAAATATACAAGGCCGGAAGTTATTATTATGTAAATACAAAGGGTTTGTTTGATAGTATCGGAGTCGCATATATACCGAATACGATCATCTACGATCTTATAAAAACAGAATATGAGGGACAGCAAATAATAAAAATGAATCGAAGAGAGATCACGAAACAGAAGAAAGGAGGGGCTGATTAAATAAATAAAACCGAAAGATGTTGGTACCATCAATCGGTTCTTGGGGGATAATATTGAATGCTTGGACGGCGCTCTCGCAAGGAATTTATCACCCCATGCTTTGTTATCCTTTTGTGCTGCAAAGATATGAATAATGTTTTATACAATAATATTCATACCCAAGTTTTATGATTCAAGTACTCGGTTGTAACATTCTGTCTGCCGTAAATAGATGGGATAATTCTAAATTTTATATAATGGTTTATAATCCGAAGTATGTTATTAGAAAAGCCAGTAATGGACAGTTCTACTGGGTGCTTAATGCCTCGAACGGACAAGTACTCATCACAAGTGAAACCTATACAACAAAAGAGAGTTGCAAAGTTGGTATCGCAAGTAGTAAAGTTTCAGTTTTTAACAGTAATTTCAGACAACTCACTTCTAGTAATTGGCAGTACTATTTCACACAAAATGCCAACAATAATCAAGTACTTGGAACAAGTGAAATGTATGTTAGCTCGCAAGGGCGAGATAATGGAATTGATGCAGTTAAGAGAGATGCTCCAATTGCTAATATAGAAGATTTAACACTCTAAAATATGGCAAAAAATGGTATTGTTGGCGATGGTCATCGCAACGGAGCTGTGAAAAAGCGCAGCCAAGTATTGAATCCACGCACCGGACAGTATGTAAAGATAGATAATACTACTGGTCGCTTTATGGATAATAAAGTTGATGGTAAGCCTTTTAAAGGTGTGACAAAAAAATAACTTAGTTATTTACTAAAAGAGGAAGGGGCAATTTGCCCCTTCCTCTTTTGATATTGTTCTATTTGCTCGTTTGTAAAGCAGATTGCGCTTTTTGTTGAAGTAAATCTATTACGTCAATAGATGGAAGTATAAATCTACCGAATGGAGCAAATGCAGTTAATGAGGAAATGACCCCCCTTAAATTGTTTAGGGTAATACTAATACCAGAATAATTTAATAAGGATGCTTTGTCCTCGTCTGATATTTCATTGTTTTCAAATTTAAAAATCGCGACACCTTCAGCAAAAATTGAATAGCCCGGAAGACGTTTTTCTCCGCCTTCATTTATTGATACTTTAACAAAAAGCCTATATTGATCCGATTGATTTACAATTGCGAAATCAATATCAAAATTATATTGATTAACTAATGTTGTAATATCCGTATTCTCATCAACAGCAGTATGTTTGAATCTCGCATTTAAAATTGCGAAATCGAGTAAGCATAATGGAGATAATTTTGGTGTCATACTGCTGCTTTACTTTTCTGTTTTGAAAATAAGGTTTTGTTCTGAGTATATAGATCTCCATTTTTTGCAAAGAGCATAGCATATGTATTGCAATTTCTCTTTAGTAATGGAAAGTTTATTAAATGAGATCTTTTTGCAATCGAAGCATAATCTTCATTGTTAGGTTTGGCTGTTATTTCAAAAGTCATATCATAAGCTTCTTGAATTTTTGCCAATGTAATTAGATTAATTAATTTACTGCCTTGATACAGTTGAGTAATATAGCTTGGTGAAGTTTCAATTGCCTTTGCTAAATCTTTTTTCTTAATAGGCTTATTTTCATTAAGTTTCTCGAATACGCTTAAGAAACGAAACATGATCATCTTGGCTTCATGTTCTATTTCTTCTTCTTGTGAATTGAACGAAAATAAGTCTTCAAATTCTGGATTTATGTTGTATTTTTCTTTAAAGCTCATATTGATATCCTCCTACTTTTTTAATAAGATTTTTTTCAACTTGTGTATTCTTTTGGGATTTTTTTCTTTCATGTAGAACTGCGGCAACGATAATTAGGACACCATCAGCAGTATTTATTTGTTTGCAATAAATTCTACCATTTTCTTGCCCCTTAAAAAATTTCATTGCAGTTACATCTTTGCAATCAGCATTTATACTTTCTTTATCATACACCTCGGGGTTTTTATATCCGCCTAAAATTATTTCTGAAATGAATTGAAATTTTTTCTTATATCTATCATCCTGATTTAGGTATGCTAAAACAGAGCTTTTATTTTCGTCATCTATATAAATAGCACGTTTGCCATCTTTGGATTTGATTATTGGGGTGCATTTTCTTTTCATCGGCAAAGTTAAGCTATAGGTTAATCTAATGCAAGTGTTTTCTGTTAAATCTTATTGATCAAGTGATAATAATAGTAGAATAAAATTTATCACAAACTTAGAGTGTACATTATTAATGTTTTAGCGCTATTTTTATAGCTATTATCCAAACTTTGCAATCAAATAATTCATTGAAACAGTCTTAGCAATATCAGTATGTGATAATAGCATGTACTTCCATGCTTTACCGCCATGTTGGACAGTATAATCGGAAGCGTGTTTGCAATATTTTTCAGCTGCTTGTTTTTTAGCCTGAACATCTGCATCATTCACGTTGTTGGCCGCCTTGGTTTCTATCATGTAGATAGTGTCGGCAGTTTCAACAACAAAATCAGGCTCGTATTTCTTGGAATTGTTATCCCAATAGATGCGGAATTGATTTGGTGCCGGGCGAAGCCATTTTATTACTGCTGCATCATTTTCGAGTACGAAAGCCAAGTCCTGTTCTGTTTTGCTGTCGAATTTATATTCGAAATGACAGGCTTTCTCAAAGCCACGGAATACATATTTAGGAACTAAGGCAGTGGGAGTTATTACGTCTCTGTAATCTCTATATCCAGAATTTATAAGAGCGGAGAAATTCCATGGCTCAATTCTGACAAATGGGAGCACCTTGGGCGCAATATAATCGGGCATGTGAAGCACGAAATGTTGCTTCATCTGTGTATAGATGTTTTCAGCTATGGCTGATTTGAACTGAAACACGGTTTCAGAAAGTACTTTTTCGCTGTCTATGTGATTTTTCAGTTCATTGACCGTTTGCGTGGCTAAGCGATACAGCAGATCAGAATTATCGTCGTAATCTATTTCCGGATAATTAATCAGCTCTGCAATGACCTGTTTGATGGGATTACCATACGAACCACTTGATTTTGCTTTGAGCGTCTCAACCAATTTATCCTTTAACCCCATGCGAATAATTTCCTGCTCCAAGGCATGATAACCGAAGCTTGTTACATCTAAATCGAATGGAGTGAATGATGCAGTTACATCGCCTTGTACCAAATCCATACGGGGAATTTCGATGGTACGGCTTTTGAGTTCGGTAACCATTGTTTCATACACCGCTTTGGCTTCTTCAACAATTTCGTTTTTGAAAAGATTTTGCTGTCCTTTGGATAAATCAGCTTCAATTTTACGAATAACCTGACGTTTAACCTCCGGCTTGTTATAGTCGTCAAACTTGCGTACTTCAGGGAGTGAATTAAAATCCGGCAAAGCGTATATCAATGCTCTCTTAGCATCCAACCCATTTTGTGCTTTTTGTTTTTCGGCTGGATTGGCAATGATATTGATGTTCTCCTGCTCTTTTGCCATGTTTTGTTCAACAACAGGCCTCGAAGTAACCATCTCTGTTTTTTCGAATAAATCTTCCTCTGAGATTTCCACAAAGCTCATTTTGTTGAGCACGGAATTGGGATCTTGTGCTGCTGCAATGACAGCATTAAAGTTTTCGTGTGCTACTACGGTAAGTTTGTCAATCTTATCCACTCCGGTACGTTTCCCTTCGTAGGGTAGACGCAATCCCCGCCCAATGGTTTGCTCTACCAACACGGCAGCATTGGCAGCACGAAGTGGCACTATGGTATAAAGATTGGTAACATCCCAACCTTCTTTCAACATGTTGACGTGGATAACAATTTCAATTTCGTTTGCTTCGCTTTCCAACTCCAGAAATTGCCTCTCAATGTCTTCTTCTTTTTTCGTTGAAGAGTCTATCTGCAAAACTTTACCTTTGTAAGCGCCTTCGTAAAACTCGTCGGAACTGACAAAGTCATATATTTCTTTTGCATGGCTAATATCTTTACATACCACCAGAATAAATGGCTTCACCAATTTAACTTCATTACTTGCGGAATAAACTTCAAGTTCTGTTTTGGTGTCTTGATGGATACTGATTGCATCTTCTAATTTGATTATCTCCACTTCTCTGTCAGACAACGAGCTTTTTTGGAAGTTTTTGCGAGTGGCAATGGCCGGGTTCTTGACAAATTTACCATCAGCCAGGGCTTGTGCTAAAGAATATTCATACACCACATTTCGAAACGGGTTACCTTTTTCGTCGATAGGGGTAGCTGTCAATTCAAGTCCCAACACCGGTTTTAGCTCATTGATGGCGTTTTTGGAAGCATCAGCATGATATCGGTGGGCTTCGTCCATCAGAATCACCAAGTCGTCCAAACCCGAAAGATAATCCCAATAGGATTGACCTAAATATTCAGACAGTCGTTTGATACGCGGCGCTAAGCTCACTCCTTCCTTTTTGGTGCCTTTGTTGTCGGAGTTGAACTTGGCAATGTTGAAGATATTTATCCGTATTTCCGATTCGCTAAAGAGGTTGCCTTGTTGTGCGTAATTGTCTCCTGTAATAATCACAGGACGATTGTGTACAAATTCGGAAATGCCGTTGAAGACATATTTCCGGTAAGCAGGATTTCCAAAGTCTTCAATTAGTTTGTTGTAAATGGTTAGGTTCGGTGCCAATACAAAGAAGTTGCGAATGCCTTTTGCCAAGTAAAGATAAGCAATACATGCCCCCATCAAACGGGTTTTGCCTACGCCGGTAGCGATGGAAAAAGCCAAAGAGGGAAACTCCCGTTCAAAATCCGTGCAGGTGGGATAAATGACCTTTACTTTTTCCAACTCTTCGGGCAATGACACTTCCTTCTTAAGCGATAAGCGGTCGGTAAGTGTAGCTACAATGTCTAATGACTCTTGCAGTGGTTCACGTAGCGAAAGTCGTTGTTTGATCGAATTGACTATGTTGTTCATTATATTGTGTTAAAGAAGTTCGTATATGTACGTATTTGAATTATATGTGTTACCTTTGCACCATCTCATTAACCATGCGTTAAAGGAGGAAAGATTCCGTTTAGCTTATAGCTGAGCGGTTTCGGCTTTTTTATAGGCTTCATATTCAGCCATTAGTTTACTTTTTCTTTTTGGATTTGTAACATGATATGTAGTCCAAGGCAAAATATACTCCCCTCTATCACGAAGCACAACTAAATAACTTTCTGCTTCGTGCCATATCAAAATACTAATTTGTTCTTTCCGTTGATTGCTCCAGACTTTAAGATATGAGTCTTCAGATCCATTGATAATTGGAGCTGGCCAACTGATTCTTTCCAATCTTCTTAAATCCGGGGTGCGATTTTGTTCATCTTCACCTTCGCTGGTCATGTGCCAAAAAGTTGCTTCTTTGTTTTGACTAATTGGGTGCTTTTTTAAGCCAAGTCGCCTTCCACGGTAAACAGGTTTATGCTTTACAAAATCGTTGTAAAAGATTGAATATACTGCTTCAAAGTAAGTTGTAAAATTACCCCCATATTCATTCATCGTAATAAGTTTCGGCAGTTCAAATACTTTGTCATTTTCCATACTTAACATCCGCTTTTCCAAATAAACACATTAAACTTATCCTCTTTATATAAAGTTGAACGCAAAAGCGAATAGCCTGATTCTTCTCTAATCATTTCAATTAATTTGAGTTTGGCGACACTTGTATCCAAACCTCTATGAAGATAGGACATAGCACCTGCAAAAAAGTCAGACAGCCCGATAAGTTCTACTTCATGAGAGCGAACCTGTTGAACTTTATGAATTGTATTTTTAGAGAAATCATAGTTGTTATTACATAAAACATTGTGTAATAATTCTACTTTCTTTGCACCAACTGTATCTTTTATGTCGATATAAATATTATACGTGCAATCAGGAGCAAAAATAGTTTTCAATAGATCAAAATACATTTTGTAATAAAATTGATCATGTGTTTGGCAGTATTGCTTATGATTCAACACACTTTTATCCGGCACAACCAATACCCTAAAATGCAAATCGCTATTGTCGAAGAAATAGTTTAGAACATCTCTGTAATAATCAAATTTAGCCATTGATACTTTGTTCCACTTTAACTCAAAAGTAGGACTAAAACCATGCTCAACTTTGATTTCTCGTAGTCGTTCAAAGATTTTATCTTTTTTGTTATACGCACACCAAATAGCACCCAAGGTCATTGACTTTTCTTTGTCATTTTCGAGGTGGCAACTTTCGTCGCAATATATGTTATATAATTCGCTCATAAACAATTGATTTACATTTCGTTTGGAACAAGAAATTGTTTAATGTTTTCTCTTAAAATAATCTTTATTTGACCATTCGTAATTCTATCTAATTGTTCGTCAGACAAAACAGCTTCGAGACTTTCCTTGACATCCTTACAAAATGGGTCTTGAATATATATTTTCTTGAGTTTTTCCATACTTTTAATAATCTTTCTATCCACACCACGATTAAAAAATGGAAAAGAATAACCGATAATCACCAACACTTCTGTATCTTTAACTTTTTCATTTATCTCTTCATAAAAGTTTGGATTTGTTCCTTCCCATGCAAATGATAATGCGTTTTTCACATTATCAGCACCCTTCAATTGCGCCCAATGAACATATCTAATTTCACTATCTCCTTGCCTTCCAAAGTGGGGGTCGAAAAATTGACTTTCAAACGCATTGCTTTCGAAAGAAAGTGCAGTACCGTTGATTTTGGTAATACTAAAACCATTTTTGCTATTCGTTCTAATTTCGGTTGTTTTTCCTTTTATATTAAGGTGTTTCCAGATAGTATTAATGTTTTGACCAGGAAGATAATTTGAAAATGCTTTTTCAAATTGGCAATCGTAATTCCACGAAAGAATAGAAACATCTTTTGGTAATTCATTAATAGAGGAACCGATTATATTTGCAAAAAAAGCATCATATCTTGAGTCCGGCTTATTAAACAGTTGTTCCAATGTCAGAAATACTGAAATTACAGATTTTAATTTCGCATAATTTGGACCCTTCTCAGTAACCCATAATTTTTTTGCATAAGTATCTATAGTTTGGTGACTGATACTTGCTCCTTTTAGCCATAATAATTCAGCTTTAAGCTCTTCAAACTCCCATGGCCTAGCCTGACTGTCATCTTCTTCCTCTTTAATATTTATAAGGTTGATTAATTTGTCAATTTGAGTTGGAAATTCAGTTACTATAGGAAGTCCTTCAGTAATTTCATCTTTATCGTTTTCAGAACGTTTGCCGAAACTTGCCCCAGCACCAAATAAATATACAATTCTGCTCATAATTAATCAAAACAATGTCGGTTCGTCTTCTTTTTTTATCCGGTCGCGGATTTCCTGTACGCTCTCTTTCGTATCTACAATATTCTGTTCATTCTCTGATTCTGTAAATTCTGATTCTGACGGTGTGGGCATGTTTACGATATTCAGGCTGTAATCATCTTTGCCAAACTCACAACGTCCAAGCAGCATTTGCGGAATCTTTTTGATCGTGATGTTCTGATACCGGTGCTTACATTCTTTTTGGAAGGCTTTGCAGGAAACCAAGAGACTTTCCCCTTCCTGCATCTCGTCGTGGATGCTTTCGAGCGTTTCTACCGTGAGGAATTGTGTGGTGACGTAAATATAATCGTGCTCGCTGGAGCGGCCTTGTTTCCAGTAGATGTGTTCATCGGGTTGATAGGTAAAACCCTCTTGCTTAGCCATAGCAGAGGCTAACATTTGGGCGTTGTATTCGGTGCTTATTACCCAATTACCAAACTTATCCTGATTTAACAGGCTTGGTGCAAGCTCGTAAAATTTAAAGCCTCCTCCGCCTTTCCAATTTACAGCTTTGCTGATACCGCCCTGTTCACTGTTCACTACTTGTTTTAGGCGAGGAAAGCAGTGTGTTTTTGCGTGCTCGCCCAATTCCACTCCAATCCACCGCCTGCCCATTTTATGTGCAACTGCTGCTGTAGTACCTGAGCCAAGGAAAGAATCGAGAATAAGATCGTTTTCTTTTGAAGCTAATGCCAATACTCTTTCAATAAGTCTTTCGGGCTTTGGAGTCTGAAAAAAGTCATCTGAAATAAAGGCTTTAACCTCTTTTTTTGCCTCTTGATTGTCCCCAACTTCAGTTCGATACCAAATGGTTTTTGAAACAGAGCCATCTTTTACTTCTGAAAGAAATCTTTTAAGCTGAGGACCACCTTTACCATCTTTACCAAAATAAAAACGATTATCTTCTAAATATCTTTTTGCGCTTTCCTCACTAAAGCGATAGCAACTGCCTTTAGGTGGCCAAAATTCCTTGCCTGTATTTGGATTGACAATAGGGAAAACACCTGACTCTGAGAATGATTTTACAAGCACATCACCTGATTTCCACAACCCTCTAACGTCATTATCAACGTTTTTATATCGTTTGTCCATTTCCTCTGTACGTGGGAGCATGTAAGGTCTCCAAATATCTTTATTCTTTGCGTAGACTAAAATATGGTCATGACTATCCGAAAGCCATTTGGCATCGTTCGACGGAGAATATTTCTTTTCCCATATTACGTTACTTACAAAATTACGACGACCAAACACCTCATCGCAAAGCACTTTTAAGTAGTGACTTTCATCATCGTCAATGGAAATCCAAATAGAACCATCAGTTGCTAACAGATTACGCAATAATTCCAAACGAGGTTTCATCAGATTTAACCACAAACTATGTTCCACTCCATCATCGTAATGTTCAAAGGCATTCCCTGTATTATAAGGTGGGTCAATGTAGATACACTTCACTTTACCGGCAAAGTCTTGCTCCAGCGCTTTAAGTACAAGGAGATTGTCGCCATGAATAAGCATATTGCCGACCCCCTCCCGACCTCCCCCAAAGGGTGAGGAGTTGTCTCCGTAACTATATTCAGGGTTTTCTATCAGGATACGTGGTTCGAGCTTGGGCTCTTCGCCTTTGCCTATCCAGGTGAGTTCTAGTTTTTGGAGTGTATTTCGAGTCATATTTTGTCTAAATATTTCTTTTTGTAATGAGTTACGCCTAATTTTATACGAAAGTAGTAATACTTTTTTGAAGGGTAAATATTATAAACTTGGTCAGCACGTTTTAATTCGAATTCTATGTTGTTTATTCGTTTTGACCAAGCGTTAAAGTCCAGACTTAACCAGCTGAAAATATCCTGTATATCTTTGTAAACTTCGTAAGATTTAGTCAAGTCGTAATGAGGATTGCCTGCAGTGTCTTTGCTGAAAATAATTGGCTCGTTGTGATACACTCTATTTCTAAAATCTCGAATACGACTTAGTTTATCGTCAACAAATTGTCTGTTTGCCCCTGTCGGTAGGTTTGAAAAAACACGAATAGGAACTCCACTTAAAATCGTATAATGAGTATTGTCAAAAAGAGCAATCCAAAAGCCAAATTTCAAATCCGCAATGATTTTACTATGTGTAATTACTGCTGTTGCGTTAACTATTATTCTTCATTAACAAATAAATTATATTGTAGTTCTTTGACATTTTGATTGAATTGACGATTGGCAAGTAGTTCCCTGATCG
>Ga0255353_1000078_pt1 | contig 56736 bp, 32 predicted proteins | sample HBST25metaG_FD_189941 | JGI IMG/M metagenome (GOLD analysis project Ga0255353, IMG submission 189941) | Peat soil microbial communities from Stordalen Mire, Sweden - H.B.S.T25 | ecosystem: Environmental > Terrestrial > Soil > Wetlands > Peat | place: Sweden: Norrbotten County, Stordalen Mire...
TGAATCCCGAAAGCATCGCAAATGAGCCACACGCAATTCAAATCGTGGACACCCTGAAATCGCTATAAACCATACTTGGCTTTGAACTTGACGGCGACGCGACTAAGTTAAACCGGACAGCAGTGATATTACCTATAACTGGAAAGGCCCTCGTCTGCTGGGACGAAGGCCAATGCTGCGAGTCTCTACGCTCATCCTAGGGCAGGAGAGTCTGCCTGCCTACACTTATTCGAGACGATCAATATTCTCTACGCTATCAACCAGCCTCTGAGCTATCTTCTCCCCTTCTTCAAAATGCTGCAGATGACCTTGTGAAAGCTCTTCAAGAAGGATATTTTGAAGCAGTTCAGTCTTCTCGTGAATACCTTGTGCGATCCGGGTTTTGTTCTGGTCAACGAGGACGTGCCAATCAAGCTCCTCGTCGCCCGGCCAGAACTCAGATAGCATTTCCAGCGCCGCCTGTTGAGCCACCGTCTCAGTCATGTACCTCTCCACAAGAGTCATTAGCCGAGTGATAATCTCAGCGCCTCTTGAACTTTCCTGATCCATCGCTCCTCCCGCTAGATTCGCTGGGCTCCCCACCCTTCGCTTTGTTCTAGCGAAGGGTGGGAAGCCGAAAAGCCTATGCGAGCGAATGGCGAGCGTCTGCCGCACCGCAGGTGCCTATGCCATCGCTTCCTTGCTCATCGGCTCGAACTTCAGTTGATTGGTCGCGCGGTCCACGTCGATGCGGACGTGCGCGCCGTGTAGCACTTCGCCGTCCAGAATCTTCATGGCCAGAGGGTCCTGCACCATGCGCTGCAAAGCTCTCTTCAGCGGACGCGCGCCGTATGCCGCATCAGAACCAGCGGCCAGGACCAGTTGCCGCGCCGGCTCGGTCAGCTCCAGCGAAATCTGCCGCTCTTCCAGCAGTTTCCGCACATCGTTCAGCCGCAGCTCCAGAATCTGGCCCATCTGCGCCTGTCCCAGCGAGCGGAAGATCACGATGTCGTCCACGCGGTTGAGAAACTCCGGCCGGAAGTGCTCGCGCAGTTCGCGCATCACCGATTCGCGCGCCATATCGTAGTCGTGCTCGCTCTTCAGGGCGTCGCCCACCAGCAGGTGCGCGCCCAGGTTCGAGGTCATGATCAGTACCGTGTTTTTGAAGTCCACGGTGCGGCCCTTGGCGTCGGTCAACCGGCCGTCGTCCATCACCTGTAACAGAATGTTGAACACATCGGGATGCGCCTTCTCAATCTCATCGAAGAGAATCACCGCGTAGGGTCTGCGCCTGACGGCTTCGGTCAACTGTCCGCCCTCGTCGTAGCCCACATAGCCGGGAGGCGCGCCAATCAACCTGGCCACGGAGTGTTTCTCCATGTACTCGCTCATGTCGATGCGGATCATGGACTGCTCGTCGTCAAACAGGAACTGGGCCAGTGCGCGCGCGGTCTCGGTTTTTCCCACGCCCGTGGGCCCAAGAAAAATGAAGGACCCGATCGGCCGATGCGGATCGCTCAGTCCGGCGCGAGAGCGGCGAATCGCATTGGCGACCACACCCAGCGCCACATCCTGTCCGATGACGCGCTCACGCAAACGCGTCTCCATCTGCACGAGCTTGTTTACCTCGCCCTCGAGCATTCGGGATACGGGAATGCCGGTCCACTTGCTCACGATCTGAGCAATGTCTTCCTCATCGACCTCTTCCTTGAGCAGGCGAGCCGGGCTGCCGTCTTTTTGCGGCAAGTCCTGCAGGGCATCCAGCCGCTTCAGTTCCGCTTCCAGCTTGGGCAGTTCGCCATACTGGATTTGCGCGGCGCGGTCCAGCATGCCCTTGCGGGTCTGCTCCTCGGCCTCAAAGCGCAGCGCTTCAATCTTCTTCTTCAACTCGCTTACGTGGGTGATCGCCTCGCGCTCTTTGGTCCAGCGCGCCCGCAAGGTGGTGATCTTCTCTTTCAGCGCGCCCAATTCCCGCTCCACGTGGTCCTTGCGTTCCAGGCTATTGGCGTCCGTCTCGCGCTTCAACGCGGCGCGTTCAATTTCGAGCGATGTGGCCTCGCGCTCCAACTGGTCGATCTCCGTGGGCACCGAGCCGATCTGAATGGCCAGCGAGGCTGCTGCCTCGTCCACCAGGTCGATGGCCTTGTCGGGCAGGAAACGGTCGCTGATGTAACGATGCGACAAGGTCGCCGCGGCCACAATCGCCGCGTCCTTGATGCGCACGTTATGGTGCGCTTCATAGCGCTCCTTCAAGCCGCGCAGAATCGCAATTGTGTCCTCGACGTTAGGCTCGCCCACGTAGACAATCTGGAAGCGCCGCTCCAGCGCCGCGTCCTTCTCGATGTATTTGCGGTACTCATTCAGCGTGGTTGCGCCAATGGCCCGCAGCTCTCCGCGCGCCAACGCCGGCTTCAGCATATTGCTGGCGTCGATGGCCCCTTCCGCCGCGCCCGCCCCCACCAGCGTGTGCAACTCGTCGATGAACAGCACAATCTCGCCGTTCGACTCTTCGATTTCCTTCAGTACGGCCTTCAGGCGTTCCTCGAACTCGCCGCGAAACTTTGCGCCGGCCAGCATCGAGCCCAGGTCGAGCGAGATGAGCCGCTTGTCTTTGAGGCTCTCCGGCACGTCGCCGGAGACAATGCGCCGCGCCAGCCCCTCGGCGATCGCCGTCTTGCCCACGCCCGGCTCGCCGATCAGTACCGGATTGTTTTTCGTCCGCCGGCTCAGCACCTGGATCACGCGGCGAATCTCCTCGTCGCGCCCAATCACCGGATCCAGCTTGCCTCGCCTGGCCAACTCGGTCAGGTCCGTGGCGTACTTTTCGAGGGCCTGAAATTTGCCTTCGGGATTCGGGTCAGTCACGCGCTGCGAACCGCGCACCGCGGTCAGAGCCTTCAGGATCGCCTCGTGCGTGGCGCCCACGGCCGCCAGAGCCTCTCGCGCCGCGTCGCCCTTTACCTGCGCGATGCCCAGCAATAGATGCTCGGTGGAAACGTACTCGTCCTTGAAGTTCTGCGCTTCGCGGAATGCCAGATCCACAGCCTTGGTTATTGCCTGGCTCAGGCCCGCCTGCGCCGCCGCACCCGCCACACGAGGCAGTTTTTCCTCGATCCGGTGCAGTTCCAGCTCCAGCCGTTCGATGGGCACACCGATCTTCTCGAGAACCGCGGGAATCACGCCCTCCCGGTCCTCGACCAGCGCCAACAGCAGATGCGCCGGCTGCAACTCCGGGTTGCCCTGTTCCGCGGCCCGCGCCTGCGCCTTCTCCATTGCCTCTTGCGACTTGACGGTAAGTTTTTCCCAACGAATAGCCATGAACACCTCAGTAAACGGTTAACAGCTAACAGCTGACAGTTAACAGCAAGACGCGAACGCCTCAACCTTCACGGTCGCCAGCCTTCAACTGTCTGCTGTCAGCTGCCAACTGTATGCTGCTTTTTACGCCGCCACGTTGACCTTGATTTGCTTGGGCTGCGCTTCCGGTTTCTTCATCAGCTCCAGCTTCAGCACGCCTGCATTGTAGCTGGCCGCCACCTTCTCCGTGTCCACCGTCGACGGCAGCGTGAACGCGCGGAAGAAGCTGCCATAGCGCCGCTCGATGCGATGGAAGTTTTCTTCTTTCTCCTCGCTCTCGAACCTGCGCTCGCCCCTGACCGTCAGCGTGTTGTTCTCCACGCTTACGTCCAGGTCCTTCTGGTCCATGCCCGGAATCTCCAGCTTGAGCATCACCTTCTTGTCGTCTTCATACACATCCACCGCCGGCACAAAACTGGCGGTCGACATCGGCGCCTCCCCCTCGTTCATATCGCGAAAGAGGGAGTTCATACGATTCTGCAAAGATACGACTTCACGAAACGGATCCCAACGAGTGATTGCCATGGTTCTTTACCTCCAGATGCATATTTTGGATTTGGGCCGCAGGCTTGAGCCTTGGCCGCTCATAAAATCCGATAACAATATAGCACTAAAGATTCATAAAATGTGCGCGACTTACGCTCATACTTGTAGCGATCTACTATCTTTTGGAAGATCAATAATTTACGCGAAACAAGAAGAAAGGAAACGCCAGAATCCCGGCCCAGCTGAACCCTCATCGCGAAACCAGAGCAGATGTATCCCCGAAAGCGAAGCTCTCAAGTTGACGCGACCACCCGGGAGCGGCGACCCCGCATAACCCTCGACAGTCGTGAGGGCCCACCGCCAACCCGGCCAGAATATTCCCTGTTCCCTACTCCCTGTTCTTTCGTTCCTCTACTTCTCGACATCAATTTCCGGGAACTTTCGTTTAACGGCCGCCGCGACCCTGGCGTGTTCGGGTTTTCCGCTGGAGCGGGCCAGGGCATCGCGGGCGTGAGCGGCATCCTCTATCGGGTACCGCCGGGTTTTCGGAAATACAAAATCATCCTTCGGCAGATTTTTGCGCTTTGCGTGCGTCAACTTCGTCATCTGTCCACCTCCGGCCCTCCTCGTCCTGTTACGGGCATTTTCTGACGGAGGGAGATCGCGGGGTTGTCCAAAATTGCACTCCGGAGCAAAGTCGGCCTGCAACGGGCGCATCGACCCTCACGTTTCCCGGTCCCTGCTCCTTCGTTCCGTTTCCGTGCAGGTCCAGCCATCCGGCCACGCTTTACAATAAGGTCAAATGTTCCATCTCTCCGCCCTTCCGGCATACATGGACTGGCACTGGGTCTGGCTGACGGTGGCCGCTTTTCTGGCCGGCCTGCTCAACGCCGTGGCCGGCGGCGGCTCCTTTCTGCTTTTTCCCGCCATGCTGGGCATGAAGATGCTGCCCATCCAGGCCAACGCCACCAACACGGTGGCCCTCTGGCCCGGACAGCTTACCTCGGTCGCCGCCTACCGCGACGACATTCGCAAGAACACGCGCCTGGTCCTGCCCATGGCGTTCGCCGGCCTCCTGGGAGGTACAGCCGGCGCCCTGGTCCTGCTGAACACGCCGCAAAAAACCTTCCTGCATCTGGTGCCCTGGCTCCTGCTGGTGGCGGCTTCCATCTTCGCCCTCAGCGGTCCCGTCTCGCGCTGGCTCCAGCGCCGCAGAGGGGCCATCGCCGGGGCCACGCGCCCGCCGCGCCGCATGGCCATCTTCTTCTCCACCATCGCGGTCTGCTTTTACATCGGCTACTTTGGCGCCGGCGCTGGATTCCTTCTCATCACCCTGCTCTCTCTCTTTGGTTACGAAGATCTGAACGAGATCAACGCCCTCAAGGTGGTTTCCACCACCCTGGCCAACGGCATGGCCTTTGTCATCTTCGTCGTCGGCGGCCAGGTGGTTTGGCGCTACTGCCTGCTGGCCATGGTTGTTTGCGCCATTGGCGGGTACCTCTCTGCCAGTCTTTCCCACCGGGTTCCGCAATCCTTCCTGCGCGGTCTGGTCATTTTCATCGGCCTTTCCATGGCCGCCTGGTTCTTCTGGACAAATCCGTAACCCTCCCCTGTTTGCGAAAGGAAGGGCCTGCCGCACATCGTTTGTGCTACGCTTTCCGGTATCCGAGGGGGCTGTGCCTTGAGAATTCACATTCTCTTGACGGTCTTTGTTGCTCTGGAGGCAGGAGCCGCGCTCCTGGCGCAGAGCAATGTACCTGAATCCACAAGTCCGGATGCCACTGTGCGGATCACCAGCCGCGCCGTCCTGGTGGATGTCGTGGTCACGGACCGCAACGGCGCGCCGGTCACCGGCTTGAAGCAGGACGCCTTCCTGGTCAGCGAGCAGGGCAGGCCCCAGGCCATCTCCTTCTTCGAAGAACATAAAGCCGCTGCCAATGCGGAACCGGTTCAATTGCTGACCCTCCCGCTCAACGTCTTCACCAATTTCACGCCGCTCGCGCCGCCTCCGGTGGTTAACGTTCTCCTGCTCGATTCCCTGAACACGCCGATGGAAGACCAGAGCTTTGTCCACACCCAGGCCATGAAGTTCCTGAAGAGCATGCGGCCCGGTTCGCGCATGGCGATTTTCACCATGTCCATGGGCTTGCGTTTTGTGCAGGGATTCACCGACGACCCGGCGGTGCTGGTGGCGGCCCTGGGCAACAAGAAGAGCAACGAGGTAGAGATTCCAGCGCTGATCAAGACGCCGGAGGACGCCAACGCGCAGGCCACCGTGCTCGGCCAGATGGCGCAGATCATGCCGGCCGGTCCTGGCGGCACCACCACCGCGGCGACGCAGGCGATGATCGACGCGATGAGCAGCTTTTTTGAGAGAACCGATATGGCCCAGATGGACGATCGCGGCTATCGTACCCTGGCCAACCTGCAGCAACTCGCCGCATTTCTCGGAGGCTTCCCCGGCCGCAAGAACCTGATCTGGTTTTCCGAGTCTTTCCCCGTGAGCCTTTTCGGAATGTCGCCTGCGGAATTCAACGGCACGGACACACGCACCGAGACGCGCTTTGAAGGCGACTTGAAGAAGACCGTCAATCTGCTCACCGCGGCCCGCGTTGCCGTCTACCCCGTGGATGCGCGCGGCGTGCGGTCCAGCGTGTTTTACGAAGCAGGCAACACGCTTCCTCAAACCAACACGGCGGCCCCCCAGCTCATCGGCCTCAACGGCGCCCATGTCGCTACGATGATGAATGAAAACATGGGCCGCAACAGCGATCAGGAAGCAATGAAAACGCTGGCCCGCGACTCGGGTGGCAAGGCCTTTGTGAATACCAACGGCCTGGCCGATGTAATCGCCGACGTGGTTTCGTCCAGCGCCGATTTCTACACCATCTCCTACACTCCGGAGAACCGGAAGATGGACGACATCTTCCGTCCCATCGAAGTAAAGGTGAACGGCGGGAAGTACAACCTCTCCTACCGCCGCGGCTACTATGCGAGCGACGCGGGACTTCCCGGCGCCGACCAAACCGCGCAAAAGAAAGCCCCGGAAAACGGCGCAGTGAAAGATCCCTTGCTGCCCTTCATGGAATTCGGAATGCCGCAGACCGAACAGATTCTCTATAAGGCACTCGTCAAGCCTTTACCGGCCAAAGAGGGGGCGCCCGCCGCATCCGCCGTGAAAGGCACTCAAAACCGCTATGCGGTGGACTTTGCCGTCGACCTCAAGGACCTGGACCTGACCCAGGATGCAGCCGGTCTTCACGACGGCACGCTGTATCTTTCCCTCATCGTGTACGACCGCTTCGGGAATGTGGTCAGCCGCAGGGAGCACCTGGTTGGCCTGAACATCAAGCCAGACATCTACACCATCTTCCAACAGACCGGCGTGCAGCTTCATGCGGAGGTTGAAGTGCCCAGGGGACAGTACTGGCTGCGCACGGGCGTCTACGATCCGGCGACGCACCGTGCAGGCACCATGGAAATCCCGCTCAGCGCCGTGAAGATGCAGGAGGTCGCGGCAAAGTAAGCTGGTCCCTCCAGCAACTTCTCATCGCATGGGCTGGCGCTGGATGGTCTTCATCTTCTCTGGCGCGGTACGCCGGGAATCGCTCAAATAGATCTCGTGATGTTTCCCGTAGAGTAGCTTGCCCGATGCATGAATGAAGTCGTGCATGCGCTGGATGGTGGGAGCTTCCCCAGAGAACGGCCCCAGGTAGAGCGTCTGCGCCGAAGGGCCCTCTTCCAGAGTCTCCAGCCGGACCAGGTCGAGCGCCGTGGGGTTCTTCTTTCTCCGTACTTCGTCGAAGGCCGCGCTCACCTCCGCGTGCGTGATAAAGTCCGGCTGCAGGATCATGGCCGTCCACTTCCACTTCGACTTGTCTGTCTCAAAAAACACCTTCGGATCGTCGGCCCACCACAGGCCTTCGAGCGGCATCACTCCGTAATCGACCGGGGTTGGACTTTTCTTCAGTGAGAACTTGAGCGTGTAGGAGAGCGAGTAAAGCGCCTCAATCGCCTGTTCGAAGGCGGGCACTGTGTTGGGGTCGCCTTCGCCGTCCACCATCAGGTAGTTCAGCGGCGGTACGTCGACCGCCGTGATTTCGCCGGCCGACGGCTGATAGAGATGCTTCCATTTCTTCTTCAGGTCGAGCTTTTCCATGAACGTTCTCCGTGCGGGGAATTGACGCACGCAGTATAGCGCCAAGCGGGGCGCAACCGCTGTGCCGACTCTGGTTCTTAATAACCCACTATTTCTCTGACTTATCTTTACAAAGGACACCGCATGGGTGGAAGTCCAGGCGATTCATTCTTCACTCTTGTAAGAGACTCCTATAATGTCCGTTGCTTGAGGAAAGGAACGGACGATGCTGGTTGATTTCAGAAAGACGGCCCTGATTACTGCGATTGTTCTGGTTTTGGCGCAAGTCCACGGGGTTTATGTAACTGTCACCGGCAATACCAGTTTTCCTTGGTACCTTATCGTTCAATTTGTTATCGGAGTCTCGCTGGCAGTGCCCTTGCCCGTGCTTCTGTTTCTGCTCTACAAGACCGACACAATTCCCGCAGTAAATGGAAAGCTGCGCAGTCTGGCGATCGCGATTTTACTCGTTGACTGCGCATGCTTCGTGGCGGACAACCTCTACTTCCTCTCTCGAATCAGTCGCGTGCCGTACTTGGGGTTTGGACTGTCACTGCTTCCCGGGATTGTGTACATCGTCTTTCTTGCATCCCTGTCTCAGCAGCAGCAGGGGCGGCCCGCCGACGACGAGCGCCATGCCTGGCTCATCTGGGATGTGACCCGGGTAACTCTCCTCGCGATCTGGGCGAGCGTAGCCATGGGAGTGGTACGATTTGGCGTTTTCACGGTGAAATACGAAAGCTCTCTCGCTGCATTTCATTTGGCCGGAGATTCGGCACGTTGGATCTACTATCTGCGTCACATTGGAGGAATTCTTTCCCTGTTTTGTTCTGCAATCGCCGCCTGGATCCTCTATAAGGGCTTGTCGATTGTGAACGCATCCCTCCTGGAGTCGAGCGAGAGCACCGCCGGGACAGAATCCGCAGGGACTCCGGAGAGCGGCACCACAGACTGAAGTAACCGACTAGCGCAGATGCACAAAGGGCGAACCGATTACGGTTCGCCCTTTGTGTTGATCGATCAGTGGCTGCTCAGTCTCCCGCCGCCTCGTCCAGTTCCGCGCCCACCCGATGCAGCTTCATCACCTTCCACTGCAGGCGGTCGAAGAACAGATAGACCACCGGGGTAGTGAAGAGCGTGAGCGCCTGCGAAACGAGGAGGCCGCCCACAATGGTGATGCCCAGCGGCTTGCGCAGTTCCGAGCCCACGCCCATGCCGATGGCCAGCGGCAGACCGCCGAAGAGCGCGGCCATGGTGGTCATCATGATGGGACGGAAGCGCAACAAACAGGCCTGATAGATGGCCTCGACCGGCGGCAATCCCTGGTCGCGCTCGGCCTGCAGCGCAAAATCAATCATCATGATGGCGTTCTTCTTCACGATGCCGATCAGCAGGATGATCCCGATGATGCCGATGATGCTCAGGTCGGTTCCGGTCAGCAGCAGGGCGAGGATGGCCCCGACGCCGGCCGGCGGCAGCGAAGAGAGAATGGTCAGCGGGTGAATCAGGCTCTCATAGAGGATGCCGAGAACGATGTAAACCGCAGTCAGGGCCGCAAGAATGAGCCATTTCTCGTTTTTGAGCGAATCCTGGAAGGCCTGCGCGGTGCCCTGGAAGGTGGCGTGAATGGCCGAGGGCATGTTCATCTCGGCCTGCACCTTTTCGAGAGCGGTGACGGCGTCGCCCAGCGCCACGTTGGGCGCCAGGTTGAAGGTCAGGGTGACCGCCGGATACTGGCCCTGGTGATTGACCGCCAGCGAGGTCCGCTGCGCATCGAATTTGGCAAAGGTGGACAGAGGCACCATGGCGCCGGTCGAGGATTTCACGTAGATGCCGTTCAGCGAGTCGGGGCTGAGCTGGTACTTCGGGTCCACCTCCATCACCACGTAATACTGGTTCAGACCGGTATACATGGTGGAGACTTCGCGCTGTCCGAAGGCATCGTAGAGCACCTGGTCGATAGCTGCGGCGCTGATGCCCAGGCGTGATGCGGTGTCGCGGTCGATTGCCAGGTTGGCCGCCAGCCCCTGGTTCTGCTGGTCGGTGGAGACGTCGCGCAGCTCGGGCATTTTTCGGGCGCGCGCTTCCAACTGCGGCGCCCAGGTGTTCAACTCCTTCAGGTCTTCGTCGGAGAGCGTGTACTGGTACTGCGCCGCCGCGCCGCGGCCGCCGATCTGGATGTCCTGCTGCGCCTGGAGATAGAGCGTTGCGCCAGGAACGCTGGTGAGCTTGCGGCGCAGGCGATTGACCACCTGATCGGCTGAAACGTGGTCCGGGCGTTCCGCGAGTGGCTTGAGGGCAACGAACATATTGCCCACGTTGGTCGACCCGCCGCCGGGACCGTTGCCGCCGACAAAGGCGGTGACCGTGGCCACGGCCGGATCGTCCAGCACCATCTGCGCAAGCTGGCGCTGCTTCTCGCGCATGGCTTCAAAACTGATGTCCTGGGCTGCCATGGTCCGGCCGCCGATTCTTCCCGTGTCCTGCTGTGGGAAGAAGCCCTTGGGCACGATCATGAAGAGATAGACATTCAGCGCCATGGTGCCCAGAACCACGCAGAGCATCAGTGCCTGGTGGCGCAACACCCAGCGCAAACCGCCGGCGTATTCGTTGTGCATCCACTGGAAGGCGCGCTCGCTGGCGCGATAGACCTTGCCGTGGCGGCTCTCGTCCCGGGATTTGAGGAAGTGAGCGCAGAGCATCGGCGTGGTGGTCAGAGAGACCAGCAGGGAAACGGCGATGGCCACCGACAGGGTGACGGCGAACTCGCGGAAGAGCTTGCCCACGATGCCGCCCATCAGCAGGATGGGAATGAAGACGGCAATCAGCGAAGTGCTCATGGAGAGCACTGTAAAGCCGATCTCCCGTGAGCCTTTCATGGCGGCGTCGAAGGGCTTCATGCCCATTTCGAGATAGCGGGTGATGTTCTCGATCACCACGATCGCGTCGTCCACCACAAAGCCGGTGGAGATGGTGAGCGCCATCAGTGAGAGGTTGTCGATGGTGTAGCCCACCAGGTACATCACGCCGAAGGTGCCCACCAGCGAGAGCGGAACGGCAACCGATGGGATGAGGGTGGCCCACACCTCGCGCAGGAACAGGAAGACCACCAGCACCACCAGCACCACGCTAATAAAGAGCGAGAGTTCCACGTCGCGCACGCTGGAGCGGATGGTGGTGGTGCGGTCGACAGCCACGTTGATCTTGATGGTGGGCGGAATGGCCGCCTGCAGACGCGGCATCTCCGCCATCACGCTGTCCACGGCGTCGATGACATTGGCGCCAGGAATCTTGAAAATGACGATGAGGATGGCGTCCCGGAGGATGCCTTGCCGTCCCGGCCCCTTGATGCCGGAAAGACCGGCAGTATGGATGTCGGCAACGCCGTCGGTAATCGTGCCCAGATCGGAGAGGCGCACAGGCGCGCCGGTCTGCCGGTTGTAGCCCGCAATCAGGGGGGCATAATCGGGAGCATGGAAGATCTGGTCGTTGTCGTGGATCGTCCAGCGGTGGTCCGCGTCCTGAAGCGCTCCTTTGGGCCGGTCGGCATTGGCGGCGGCCAGTGCGGTGCGCACCGCGTCCAGGCCGATGCCGTTCGCGCCCAGTTGCATGGGATTCAACTCGACACGCACGGCGGGGCTGGAGCTGCCGCCGACAAACACCTGGCCCACGCCCTGAATCTGCGCGATTTTCTGCGCCAGGATGGAGTCGGCCATGTCGTACATCTGCGCCTTCGACTGCACATCCGAGGTGAGCGTCAGGATGAGGATCGGCGCTTCGGCGGGATTGGCCTTGCGGTAACTCGGATTCTGGGGCAGATACGAAGGCAGCTGGCTGCGCGCAGCGTTGATGGAGGCCTGCACGTCGCGGGCTGCGGCGTCGATGTTGCGATTGATGTCGAATTGCAGGGTAACGGAAGCCGAGCCCAGCGAACTGGACGAGGTCATCTGGTTGACGCCGGCGATGCGTCCGAACTGGCGTTCCAGCGGAGTGGCCACCGACGACGCCATGGTCTCGGGACTGGCGCCGGGCATACCGGTGCCGATGCCGATCACCGGGAAATCCACATCGGGCAGCGAGGCCACGGGCAGCACGGAGTAGGCCACCGAGCCGGCCAGCAACAAGGCCAGCGAGAGCAGCGAAGTGGCCACCGGGCGCTGAATGAAGGGTGCGGAAAGATGCATCTCTTAAAGGCTCCTCAGTCCGCGCTGACCGCTGTTTGTTCGTGGCCGATGTGGGATTCGCGCGGCTTCAAGCGCTGCGCCAGCTTGTCAAAGTAGAGATAAACGACCGGCGTGGTGTAAAGGGTGAGCAACTGCGAAAAAATCAGCCCGCCTACGATGGTGATGCCCAGCGGTTTGCGCAATTCGGCGCCCACGCCTCCGCCCAAGGCCAGCGGCAGGCCGCCCAGCATGGCGGCCATTGTCGTCATGATGATGGGCCGGAAGCGCAGCAGACAGGCCTGGAAGATGGCTTCCTCGGCTGCCTTGCCCTCCTGGCGCTCGGCCTGCAGGGCAAAGTCGATCATCATGATGGCGTTCTTCTGCACAATGCCAATCAGCAGGATGATGCCGATGAGCGCAATCACGCTGAAGTCGGTGCGGGTAATCAGCAGCGCCAGCAGCGCGCCCACTCCGGCCGAGGGCAGCGTGGAAATGATAGTAATGGGGTGGATGTAGCTCTCGTAGAGCACGCCCAGGACGATGTAGACGGTGACCAGCGCCGCCAGAATCAGGATCGGCTCGTTGGCCAGCGAAGTTTGGAAGGCGGCGGCCGTGCCCTGGAAGCTGGCATTGATGGAGGCCGGCATCTGGATACGCTGCTCCACGTGTTTCACCGCGGTTACTGCGTCCCCCAGTGCTTTACCCGGCGCCAGGTTGAAGCTGACCACGGTGGAAGGGAACTGGCCCTGGTGGCCAATGGCCAACTGCGCGCGCGACTGCTCCCAGTGCGCCAGCATGCTTAGCGGCACCTGGGCGCCGCTCGCCGACTTCACGTAGAGGCTGTTCAACACCGTGGGATTGGTCTGGAAGTCCTGTCCCACTTCCATCACCACGTGGTACTGGTTGAGCTGGGTAAAGATGGTGGAGACCTGGCGCTGGCCGAAGGCGTCGTAGAGCGTGTTGTCCACATCGGCCATGGCGATGCCCAGCCGGGCCGCGGTGTCGCGGTCGATCACCAGCTTGGCGCCCAGTCCCTGGTCCTGCAGATCGCTGGCCACATCGGTGACCACCTTTTCCTTGCCCAGTTCCTCGACCATCATGCGCGTGTATTTGGCCAGCTCGGTCTTGTCCGGGTCTTCCAGAGCGTATTGAAACTGCGTCCGGCTGACGCGGTCTTCCACCGTCAGATCCTGCAGCGGCTGCAGGAAGAGCTGAATGCCCTCTATCCCTTCGAGCTTGGGCTGCAGGCGGTGAATCACTTCCGTCGCGGAGATGCCGCGCTGCTCCAGCGGCTTCAAATTGATCTGGATGCGCCCGGAGTTCAGCGTGGTGTTGGTTCCGTCCACGCCAATGAACGAGCTGATGTTATCCACCGCCGGATCCTGCAGCAGAATGTCCACAAGCTGCTGCTGACGCTGCGCCATCGAAGCAAAGCTGACCGTCTGCGGCGCTTCGCTGATGCCCAGGATCACGCCCGTATCCTGCACGGGGAAGAATCCCTTGGGAACCACCAGGAAAAGCAGAATCGTGGCCACGAACGTGGAAATGGTCACCAGCAGGGTAATGAAGCGGTAGCGCAGAACCACCTGCAACGTGCGCCCGTAGCTGGCGATGATGGAGTTGAAGACCTTCTCTGACCAGTAGTAGAAGCGGGTCTGTTTCGCGGTCTTCTTGTCCTGCAGGATGCGGGAGCACATCATGGGCGTCAGCGTCAGCGAGACCACCGCGGAGACCAGGATGGTGACGGCCAGCGTGATGGCGAACTCGCGGAAGAGCCGGCCCACCACATCGCTCATGAAGAGAAGCGGAATCAGCACAGCGATCAGCGAGACCGTCAGCGACATGATGGTGAAGCCGATCTGCTCGCTGCCCTTCAGGGCCGCCTGCATCGGGCTCATGCCTTCTTCAATGAAGCGCGAGATGTTCTCGATCATCACGATGGCGTCGTCCACCACAAATCCGGTGGAGATGGTCAGCGCCATCAGCGTGAGGTTGTTGAGCGAGTAGCCCAGCAGGTACATCACGCCGAAGGTGCCCACAATCGAGAGCGGCACCGCCACGGAAGGAATAATCGTGGCAGCCAGGTTGCGCAGGAACAGGAAGATGACCATCACCACCAGGGCGATGGTGAGCATCAGCTCGAACTCCACATCCCGGACCGAGGCGCGGATGGTGACCGTGCGGTCTGTGAGTACCTTCACCTGCACGGAGGCGGGCAAGCTGGCCTGTAGTTGCGGCAACAGCTTCTGAATGCGGTCCACCACCGCGATGATGTTGGCGCCCGGCTGGCGCTGAATGTTGACGATCACCGCCGGCTGGCGGCCCATCCACGCGGCCTGTTGCGAGTTCTCCGCCGCATCCACCACGGTGGCCACGTCGGAGGTGCGCACCGCGGCCCCGTTGCGGTAGGCAATGATCACCGGCTTGTAGTCGGAGCTGGAAACCAGCTGATCGTTGGCGCCGATCGTGTAGGACTGGCGCGTCCCGTTCAGGGTGCCCTTGGCCTGGTCCACGTTGGCCGCTGCCAGCGCTGTGCGCAGATCTTCCAGGCTCAGGTTGTAGGCGGCAAGCTGCGCCGGATTGGCCTGTACGCGCACCGAGGGTTTTTGTCCGCCGGCAATCGAGACCATGCCCACGCCGGTGACCTGCGAGATCTTCTGCGCCAGGTTGGTGTCGGCCGCGTCTTCGATCTTGTCCAGGGGCAGCGAGTTGGAGTAGAGCGCCAGCGTCATCACAGGCGCATCGGCGGGGTTGACCTTGCTGTAAATCGGCGGGTTGGGCAGGTCGGTGGGCAGGAAGGTGTTGGCCGCGTTGATCGACGCCTGCACCTCCTGCTCGGCCACGTCGATGTTCTCGTCCAGGTTGAACTCGAGCGTGATCACCGAGCCGCCGCCGGAGCTGACCGAGGTCATCTGTTTCAGGCCCGGCATCTGCCCGAACTGGCGTTCCAGGGGAGCCGTCACCGACGACGCCATCACTTCGGGTCCCGCACCCGGATAGAAGGTGAGCACCTGAATAATCGGGTAATCGACCTCGGGCAGGGCGGAGACCGGCAGTTGCTGGTAGCCTACAAAGCCAGCAAGCAGGATGGCCGCCATGAGCAGCGAGGTGGCTACCGGGCGCAGAATGAATGGCCGGGAAGGACTCAGGCTCACTACTTTTTCCCCTTGTCGTCGTTCTTGCCGCTAGGTGACGAACTTGCGCCGGTCGCTGCGAAGGGAGAGGCGGGCTGCTGGCCCGGTGCGTTCCCCACACCTTGGCCCGTCGCCTGCGCACCGCGCGGTCGGGCTACGCTGGCGGTGACAATCTGTCCCGGGCGAAGCCGGTCGGCGCCGTCCACCACCACGTTCTGGCCGGCATTGAGGCCACTATCGATAATCGTGATCTGCCCCTCTGCCAGGGCCACCTTCACAGGTTGAATCCGGGAGGTTGCCGCGCCCTTGGCGTCGGTATCCACGACCCATACAAACGAGCCTTGCAGCCCGGACTGGATGGCCGCCGACGGCACGATCACGGCATTCGGCCGGTCTTCCAGCACCAGGTGAATGTTGACGAACTGGTTGGGAAACAGCCCCTGGTCCTTGTTGTCAAAGACGGCCTTCAGCTTGTCGGTGCCAGTGGTGACGTCGATCTGGTTGTCGGCGGTCAACAGGAATCCGCCCGCCAGCTTCTGCGTGTCGCCGCGATCGTAGGCATCCACGGGCATCCGCTTTTCCGATATCAGCTTGTGCAGCACCTGCGGCAGTTGATTCTCCGGCAGCGTGAAATAGACCGCAATGGGCTGAAACTGATTGATGATCACCAGGTTGGTGGTGTTGGCGGTGATGATGTTGCCCGGGTCCACCAGACGCAGGCCGATGCGCCCGCTGATGGGCGAATGAATGTAGCACCAGCTCAGTTGCAGCTGGGCGGACTCGATCGCTGCCTTGTCGGACTCGATGGCGCCCTGGTACTGACCCTGGCTGGCCTCGTCTGCATCCAGCGTCTCCCTTGAGGTCACGCCGGCGTCAAAGAGCGCCTTGTAGCGCTTGTACTCCGCCTGGGCGTTCTTGAGCAGTGCCTGATCGTGCGCCAAAGTCCCCTTGGCCTGGTCGAGAGCGGCTTGGTAGGGCTTGGGATCGATCACCATGATCACATCGCCCTGCCGCACCTGCTGGCCCTCGGTAAACTTCACCGGCAGCAGCTCGCCGCTCACCCGTGCTTTCACGGTGACGCTCATGTAGGGCGTCACCGTGCCCAGCGCGCTCAGATAGATCGGCATCGGCTTCTGCTCGGCAGCCGTCACCTGCACCGGAACCGGCCGGTTCAACAGCGCTGCCGCCTGGCTGGCGCTGCTGGCGGCGCTCTGCTTCTGGTTCTGGTAAACCCGCCAGATAATCAGGCCCAAAGCAGTAAGGAGCACAACGTACACGACAACGCGAACCCAGGAACTTTTGTGTGATGGATGCGGTTGCAAAGGGCCTGCAGCGGCCAAATGGGACTCTGGAGTCTCTTCAAAGGACATGGTGTCGATTCCCGCCGATTTCTCTGGTGTAAGTGCCCACAAAAGGGGCTAAAAGGTGGTCGTTCCAGGTGCAAGACAAACTACTCGTCTTCGTTTCTACGGACGCATCAGTTTCCCGAAAGGTTTCGTCCGCCTGTCGAAACTTGAGGACGGCTCCATCTGCCCTTCGTCGCAGACATAGCACCTGTTTGTACGCACAGATGCGACCGCGACAATTGTAAGCGAACCGAGCCGCAGCCGGGCCCTGGCCATTCCCACGTGGCAAGTTGTATTGACGATATACTTGACCTTGAGCTTACCCCTTCGCCGCGCTTTCCGTTGAGCCGCCGCGCCGCGGTTATGATCCCATATGGGAGTTTGTTGGAGGCAACCTGCCTCATTCGGCCGGCTCCATGAGGATCTCATGCCACTGAACACTGCCGAGCCCCTGGATCGATCGCGGCCGCTATGCGTCGACTTGGACGGCACGCTGATCAAGTCCGACTCCCTCTTCGACGGGGTGTGCCTCTTCCTGCGCCGGAATCCGGCGAGCTTCTGGAAATTGCCGCTGTGGCTCACTGGTGGGCGCGCCCGTCTCAAGACCGAGGTAGCCCGTCATGCGCCGCTTGAAGCGCCCCGGCTGCCGTACAACGCCGAATTGCTCCGGTATCTGCAGGCCGAAAAGCGCGCGGGAAGAGAAATCTACCTGGCCACCGGAGCGGACGGCGCACTGGCGGAGCGGGTGGCCGCGCATCTGGGCATCTTTGCCGGGGTTCTGGCCTCCGACGGCGTTACCAACCTGACCGGCGGCAAGAAGCTGGCCCGGCTCAAGAGCAGGTTCGGAGAATTCGACTATATCGGCAACTCGCGGGCCGACCTGTCCCTGCTGGCCGGCGCACACGACGCGATGGTCGCCAATCCCAGCATGGGATTGCGCATGGCCCTGCGTCTCAGGCACATTCCGGTGGCCCGCACCTTTCAGGACAAGCGTCCCCTGCCGCGCACCCTGCTGAAAGCCATTCGCATCCATCAATGGGCCAAGAACATTCTTCTTACGTTGCCCCTGCTGATGTCGCACAACCTGCGGCCATGGTCGATCGGCGCGGTTATCGTCGCGTTTTTCTGCTTCAGCTTCATGGCCTCGGCCAATTACCTGGTCAACGACCTGCTGGATATCGAGAGCGATCGCCGCCACCCGGCCAAGCGGTTCCGCCCCTTCGCAGCCGGGGACCTGCCGGTGGTGGGCGGAATCGTTCTCGCGCTTCTGCTGGTCGCGGCGTCGTTGGCTCTTCTTCCCCTGCTTCCTCAGCAATTCGCATTCTGGCTACTGGTCTACATCGTCTCCACCATGGCCTATTCGCTCTATCTGAAGCGGGTCGCGCTGGTAGATGTACTGATGCTCTCCGGCTTGTACACGCTGCGCATCGTGGCCGGCGGCGCGGCCACTGAAACCGTCATCTCGCATTGGCTGGCGGGCCTGTCCATCTTTCTGTTTCTCTCCCTGGCCATGGTCAAGCGGTTCAGCGAACTGGAAAACCTGCGCCAGCGCGGCCTCACCGCCACCTATGGGCGAGGCTACCTGGTCGCCGACCTGGAGCAGATTCGCAGCTTCGGAACCGCCAGCGCCACCGCCGCCGTCGTCGTGTTTTCGCTCTATATCTCCCGCCCCGACGTGGTCCGGCTTTACAAGCACGAGGGCCGTTTGTGGCTGATCGTGCCGCTGATGCTCTTCTGGCTCTACCGGGTGTGGCTGCTCGGCTCCCGCGGCGAGATGGACGACGATCCGGTCATCTTCGCCATTCGCGACCGGGTCAGCCTGGCCGTGGGAGCTTGCGTGTTGTTGCTGGCGATTCTTGCCTTATAACTTCACTGTCCTTCGCTGCAACCACTCGGACTTAAGCGGGTTACAGAAGTTTCGACTTTACTCTTGCCTGAAACCGGACCGCCGAACGGCCTTTTCCTTAAGATTTCTGAAGAAGAAGTCTTTGCATGCTGCCGTCACGTCCATAAGATGTGCATTGAAAAATGCCCTAACTTCGAGCCGCTCGAAGGAGTGCGCTCCAAGTAATACTCCTCGGCGCTCAGGCATCCTTTCCGCTTGGCCGGACATCTTAGTTGCAGGTTTGCCTGCCGCGTTTGCCACTACGTCCCTGGTACAAACAAATGTTCGACAATGTAGTCTTGAATGTACGCAGGAATGATCCTTGGCGGCCGAGCCGCTTAGACCTTTCAACCCGGTGAGCCGGGATCGATCGAACCATGAAGCTTGTCAGGCTGTTCAGTAAACAGGAGCAGTTCGGTCGCGCGTAATCCGGCTCAGGAGCGAGTGCCAGCCTTATGATGTGGATTGTCCGGCTTGCGTTACGGCGGCCTTACACTTTTGTTGTCTTCGCGTTCTTGATCCTGATCCTGGGCGTCTACAGCATTCTGTCGATGCCAACCGATATTTTCCCCAATATCGACATCCCGGTCGTAACCGTGGTCTGGGGTTATACGGGCCTGTCCGCGGAGCAGATGGCCGACCGCATTGTCACTCCCAGCGAACGCGGGATGACCACCACGGTCAATGACATCGAGCACATCGAGTCGCAGTCCCTCAGCGGCATCGCCATCATCAAGGTTTTCTTCCAGCCGCACGTAGACATCGGCAACGCCGTGGCCCAGATCACCTCGGTCAGCCAGGCGCAGGTGCGCAACCTGCCGCCCGGCAGCACACCGCCCTTCATTCTGCAGTACAACGCATCCAGCGTTCCCATCCTGCAGTTGGGACTCTCAGGGCAGGGCCTGAACGAGCAGCAATTGAATGACCTGGGCTCCAACATCATTCGCGTCCAGTTGGCCACCGTGGAAGGCGCACAGACGCCTTTCCCCTACGGCGGCAAGCCGCGCCAGATCCAAGTGGATTTGGACCTGCAGGCCTTGCAGGCCCACGGACTGGCTCCCGCCGACGTTGTCAGCGCCATCAACGCGCAAAGCCTGATCGTGCCTTCCGGCACCATGAAGATCGACCGCTTCGAGTACGCCATCGAAACCAACTCCGCGCCAAGCGTCGTGAACGACCTGAACAATCTGCCCGTAAAAGCGGTGAACGGGGCGGTCATTTACATCCGCGACGTGGCGCATGTGCGCGACGGCAGCCCGCCGCAAACCAACATCGTTCACGTCAACGGTCGCCGCGCCATCCTGATGAGCATCATGAAGGTCGGCTCCGCTTCCACGCTCGACATCATCTCCGGCATCCGCTCCAAGCTCGAAAGCGTCAAGGGCCAGTTGCCGCCGCAATTGCAAACGACGTCGCTCTCCGATCAGTCGATCTTCGTGCGCGGCGCCATCAATGGCGTGGTGCGCGAAGCCATCATCGCCGCCTGTCTCACCGGCATCATGATCCTGGTTTTCCTGGGCAGCTTCCGCTCCACCATCATCATCGCGGTCTCCATTCCGCTCTCGATTCTCTGCTCGCTCTCCATGCTTGCGTGGCTACATGAAACCGTCAACATCATGACCCTGGGCGGCCTCGCGCTGGCCGTCGGCATTCTGGTCGACGACGCCACCGTCGAAATCGAGAACATCAACCGCAATCTGGAAATGGGCAAGGAGATCGAGCAGGCCATCCTCGACGGCGCGGCGCAAATTGCCACTCCGGCCTTTGTCTCCACCATCGCCATCTGCATCGTCTTCGTCCCCATGTTCCTGCTCAGCGGCGTGGCGCGTTACCTCTTCGTTCCCATGGCCGAGGCCGTGGTCTTCGCCATGCTGTCCAGTTATCTGCTCTCCCGTACCGTTGTGCCCACCATGGCCAGATATCTGCTCAAGGAGCACGACGATGCAGAGGTCGAGAGAAAACACGCCAGCCGCAATCCTTTTGTCCGCTTCCAACTCGGCTTCGAGTCCACCTTTGAGAAGATCCGCTTAAGCTACCTCCGCCTGCTCGGCCTCTGCGTCGACCATGCTGGATTCTTCCTGATCCTCTTCCTGGTCTTCTCACTGGCGTCGGTCGGGGTCCTCTCTCCCTGGCTGGGTCAGGACTTCTTCCCCGCGGTGGATTCCGGATCTTTCAAGATCCACGTGCGCGCCCGCACCGGAACCCGCATTGAAGAAACTGCCTCGCTCTGCGATCGCGTGGACTCGACCATTCGTCAGGAAATACCGGCCACGGAAATCGTCAATATCGTGGACAACATCGGCTTGCCCACCTCCGGAATCAACCTCGGCTACTCCACCTCGGCCCCCGTTGGCCCTGCCGACGCCGACATTCAGGTTCAGTTGAGTGAGAAGCACCATCCCACCGCCGCCTATGTCGGCCAACTGCGCGACACGCTGGCCCGCCAATATCCCGGCGTCACGTTTTACGTGCTGCCCGTGGACATCGTCACCCAGATTCTGAACTTCGGCCTCTCCTCCCCGATCGATGTCCAGGTCATGGGCCCCAATCTCTATGCGAACCGCGCCCTTGCGGAACGCATGCTGAACGAGGTCCGTTATGTTCCCGGCGCCGCCGATGCGCGCATCCAACAGCCTTTCGATGCTCCCAACCTGACCGTGAATGTGGACCGCACCCGCGCTTCATCCATCGGCCTGACGCAGCAGAATGTGGCGCAAAGCCTGCTGGTGGCCTTGAGCGGCAGCTTCCAGACCGCCCCCAACTTCTACCTGGATCCCAAGAACAGCGTCACCTACAACATTGCCGTCCAGTCTCCGCAATACAAGCTCGATTCGTTGGCCGCCCTGCAGAGTCTGCCGCTGGCCGGTCTCGCATCCGCCGCGCCGCCCGACGCCGCCGCCTCGACTGCCGCTCCCGGAGCTTCGCGATCCGTGCAGGTGCTCAGCAACCTGGCCACCATCCAGCCCGGCTCCGAACTGGGTACCGTCAGCCACTACGACATTCAGCCCGTCCTCGACATTTACACCAACGTGGACGGAACTGACCTGGGCAGCGTCACCCGCGCCATGGAGGGCATCATCGCCCGCCATGAGAAAAACCACGATGTCCCCCGCGGAACCCACATCCTGCTGCGCGGCCAGAGCGAAACCATGTACAAGTCCTACATCGGCCTGCTCTCCGGATTGGCGTTTGCCATCCTGCTGGTGTATCTGCTGATCGTGGTCAATTTCCAGTCCTGGCTCGATCCGTTCATCATTATCGCGGCCCTGCCGGCGGCCTTGGCCGGCATCGTCTGGTTTCTGTTCTTCACCGGCACCCGGCTCAGCGTGCCGGCGCTTACCGGCGCCATCATGTGCATGGGCGTGGCCACGTCCAACTCGATTCTGGTCGTCACCTTCGCCCGTGAGCAGTTGGACGTGCTGGTCGGCGACGCCCGCAAGGCCGCGCTGAATGCCGGCTTTGTCCGCTTCCGTCCCGTGCTGATGACTGCCCTGGCCATGATTATCGGCATGGTGCCCATGGCGCTGGGACTGGGCGACGGCGGCGAGCAGAACGCTCCGCTGGGCCGCGCGGTCATCGGCGGACTGCTGCTGGCCACGGTGGCCACGCTCTTCTTTGTACCTGCCTTCTTTTCGATCGTGCATGGCCATCTGGAGCGCCGCAAAACGCTGCACGCGGCTGCTCACGTTGGACCTGTCGACGAGTTTGAATAGCTCTCTGGAGTAGCTTCTATGACGAACGAATCCAATCCGAACGAACCAACGGCTCCCCAGGCCGAGCACGAGCACGGGGCTGCGCCGGATCACGAGCCCATCTCACCCCGCAAGGCTCTCGTGGGCGTGGCGCTGGTGCTGATCGTGGCCGTGATCCTGGCCATCGCCGGCATTCTCCCGCGTCGCGCCGCAGAAGCCGCGCTGGTGAAGCATACCAATGAAATGGCCCCTCCCTCGGTCATCGTCGCGTTGCCCAAGCCGGGCGCGCCGCTCGATAACCTCGGCCTGCCCGGCAACGTCACCTCTTATACCGATTCGCCCATCTATGCGCGCACCTCCGGCTACCTCACGCGCTGGTACTTCGACATTGGCACCAAGGTGAAAAAAGGAGCGCTGCTGGCCCAGATCGCCACCCCCGAAGTCGATCAGCAACTGGCGCAGGCCCAGGCCGACCTGGGCACCGCGCAGGCCAACGCCAACAACGCGCGCATCCAGGCCGACCGTTACACAGGGCTGGTCAAGTCCGACGCCGTCTCCCACCAGGACACCGACACGTTTGTGAACCAGGCCACGGCCACCGCGGCAGCTGTCCGCTCCGCCCAGGCCAACGTGCAGCGCCTGCGCGAACTGCAATCGTTTGAGAAGGTCTACGCTCCCTTCGACGGGGTCATTACGGCCCGTACCGTCGACACCGGCCAGTTGATCGACCCCGGCGCCGGCAAGGAGCTTTTCCACCTGCAGGCCATCCAGACCTTGCGCGTCTACTCAAACCTGCCGCAACTCTATGCTGGAAGCGCCAAAATCGGGACAAAGATCGACCTGACCTTCCCCGAACACGTGGGAAAAACCTACCAGGGAACTCTGGTTCGCACCGCCGACGCCATTGACCCCGCCAGCCGCACCCTTCTGGTGGAAATCGATGTGGACAACCGCGCCGGCGAGTTGCTGCCCGGTTCTCTCGCCCAGGTGCACTTCAAAACGCCCGCGGCTACCAACACCTTCATCGTGCCGGCCTCGGCGCTGATCTTCCGCAAGGAAGGACTGCGCATAGGCACGGTGGTCAATGGCAACGTGGCCCATCTGGTCCCGGTGGTCATCGGCGAAGACGACGGAGCCAATGTGCAGGTGGCCACCGGACTCAGTGCGGGTGATCGGGTGATTCAGGACCCGCCCGACTCGCTCATCGAAAACGAAAGAGTTGTGGTCGTCAGCCCCAGCAACCAGCCCAATGCGGGAGGCAAGTAGAGATGCAGCGTCCTGCACTCCTCTTTGCCTCGCGGTCCGCTGGCAGCGCCGGGCCGCTTGCCGCACTGTTTGCAACCGGCGCCCTGCTTGCCCTGCCCTTGCTCACCGGGTGCAAGCCCGTTGGCCCCAACTACAATCGTCCCGGCTATCAGGCTCCGGCGGCCTACAAGGAAGCCGGCGCCACGGCGGTTCTGGTTCCTCCCCCCAACCCGGAGAACGGCGGCAGCTGGCACCCGGCCGCGCCCTCTGACGGCATGTTGCGCGGCAAATGGTGGGAGATCTACCAGGACCCGCAACTGAACGGCCTGGAAGAGCACATCGCGCCGGAAAACCAGACCTTGCGCCAAGCTCTTGAAACTTATCTGGCCGCACGCGACCAGGTGAAGGTGGCCCGCGCCGGGCTGTTTCCAACGCTCTCCGCCGGAGTTTCCACCAGCCGCAGCGACCTCTCGCAGAACGGGCCCAACTACTCGGCCAGCAGGTCCAATCCGTACGACGACTTCTCGATCGTTGGCCAGGCGAGTTGGGAGCCGGATCTCTGGGGCCGCGTGCGGCGCACCGTGGAGGCTGCGCGCGACAACGCCCAGGCCAGCGCTGCGGATATGGCCAGCATCGACCTGAGCCTCCACGCCGAAATGGCCACGGATTACTTTGAATTGCGCGGCCTGGACGCGCAGAACAAGCTGCTCGACGCCACCGTCTCCGATCTCGAACACCAGCTCGACCTGGCCCAGCGCCGCCTCGCCGGTGGAGTGGCCACCGAAGCCGACGTGGCCCAGGCCCGCACCCAGCTTGAGACCGTACGCGCACAACGGGTAGACATCGGCGTGGCCCGTGCGCAGTATGAACACGCCATCGGCACCATCGCCAACCTGAAGCTCTCCGAGTTCAGCATTCCCGCTTCGCCCCTGGATCTGCCCCTGCCCAAGGTGCCTCTGGGCGTTCCCTCGCAACTGTTGGAGCGGCGGCCGGATATTGCCGCTGCCGAACGCCGCGTGGCCGCGGCCAACGCCCAGATCGGCATTGCTGTCAGCGCCTTTTATCCCAACATCACCCTGGGCGGATCGGGCGGCTTTGAAAGCATGCACGCCGGCACCTGGCTTCAAGGCCCCAGTTCGCTCTGGTCTTTGGGAGCCCAAGCGGCCCAGCTCCTTTTCGACGCCGGACAGCGCCACGCCCTCACCGACCAGTCCCGCCACGACTACGAGGCGCAGGTTGCGGCCTACAAAGGCTCCATCTTCTTCGCCTTCAACGACGTGGAAGACCAGCTCTCCGGCTTGCGGATTCTGGAGCAGGAATCGGGCGTGGAGCAGCGCGCCGTGGCCTCGGCGCAGCACTCCTACGATATTTCCAATCAGCGCTACAAGGGCGGCGTCACCAGCTACCTGGAAGTCCTCACCACCGAAGCCGCTCTGCTCCAGAACCAGCGCACCGCCATCGACATCCAGACCCGCCAGTTCGTCTCCAGCGTCGGACTTGTCCGCTCCCTGGGCGGCGGCTGGGACGCTTCGCAACTGCCGAAGTAGGAACGAAGAGGGCGTAGGAAACGGCGATCAGTCCCCCCACCCGGGCGCTTCTGGCTGTGTACGCGTTCCTGCCTGCGCAGGTTGTGGGTTTCGGGATAAAATGGCGGCTTTTTGCCCCGAAATCTGCTTTTTCGTACAAAAATCGAGCCATCTTCGCCGGTCGCCAGCCCTCATTTTCCTGGAGAAACGGGAGACCACGAGCCTCCGGAACCGCAATGGAGAATCCGCCGTCAGACCTGTTCACGCGGAAAGGGGCGCGGCTTTTGCCGCGCCCCTTCAAGACAAAGACGATTTGTTTCCAGAAGCTTTTTCCGACCTCTTCAGGCGCCCATGAACATTCCGCCGTTCACGTCCAGGACGTGTCCGGTAATGTAGCCGGCTGCCTCTGACGCCAGGAAGCCAACCGACTGGGCAATGTCCGCGTCCGTGCCGGCGCGTCCCAGCGGAATGGCGGCCAGCATCGCCGCGCGCAGCTTCTCGTCCAGAACCGCCGTCATCGGCGTTTCAATGTACCCTGGCGCCACGGCGTTCACGGTAATTCCCCTGGAGGCCACCTCCCGCGCCATGGACCGCGTCAAGCCGATCAGTCCCGCCTTGGAGGCCGCGTAGTTGACCTGGCCTGCCTGGCCGGTCCGTCCCACCACGCTCGAGATGTTGATAATCCGTCCCCAGCGATTCTTGAGCATCGGCCGCAGCACGGCCTGCGTCAGCAGAAACGCTCCAGTCAGATTCGTGCCCAGCACATCGTCCCAATCGGCGCGCTTCATCATCATCATCAGTCCGTCGCGGGTGATGCCGGCGTTGTTCACCAGGATCTCTACCTTGCCGAAGCGCTCCAGCACCGCCTTGGCACCGGCCTTGATGGATTCTTCACTGGAGACATCCAGCCGGAAAGCCGCCGCCTGGCCGCCAGCCGCCTCAATCTCGGCCGCCACTTCGGCCAGCTTGGACTCATTCCGCGCCGCCAGCGCCACCGTTGCGCCAGCCCGCGCCAGTTCCAGTGCACAAGCCCGCCCAATGCCCTGCGATGCGCCCGTCACCAGGGCAATTCTTCCCTGCAAATCCGCCATCGATCTCTCCGAATTCCGCGTAATTTCGCGCTCTTCCGTCCCTCATTATAAGGGGGCAGCGGACAGCAGACAGCGAACAGTCCAAAGCTGACATCAGACAGCAGGCAGAGAGCGGAGAGCGCCAGGAAATGGGCAGTAATGACGGAAAACTGTGAGCTGTTAGCTGTCAGCTGTGAGCTGCCTCTCAGGACGGCGTCACGGCCACGGTGACCGTCCGCGGCGGCAGCGGGGCGCGCACCAGCTCCGCCGGCCAGATGTAGATTGCCAGTCGCCGCGCGTAGTAGAGCACCGGCGCCGCATCCGGCAGAGCGATTCCCAGCGCTGCGGCCAGGTCGTTCCGTTCGATATCCGCCTCGGCCTCTTCAAGCGGCCAGGAGACGTGGCGCAGGTTGGTCCGGATCGACCGGCCCGCATGATCGCGCAGAAACATGCAGCTGCGCTCCATCAGGAAATGCTCCAGCGTGCCGCTGCGCATCTCCGCCAGCTTGCGCGTCGGTCCAAGTCCCCGATAGCGCGCCTTGAAGAGCACCGGCTGGCCAGAAAGCCGCCTCCGGCTGTAGAAGGAAAACTCCCGGTCGCGCCTGGGCTCAAGATGCATCTCGGCCCAGTGGTAGGGCAGCCGATAAAGAGCTCGCCCCAGCAGCACCGCCGCCAGGTCGCCCACCTCCACAGAGAGCAGAAAGACGCCCGTCGCGCCGGAATGCGGATCGCGCACATAAGTGCGCAGGTTCAGTCCCGGAAAACTGCGCACTCCGGGCAGCGCCGGCAGGCCCCGCAGCTTGATCCGGTCCATCCAGAACGGCGATGCGCCCACCCACGCGGACCCTTGAAAGGTCTCCACCTCCAACTCCGCAGGGATCAGCGGCGCCACCGCCGCGGCCGGAACGGGCCAGTGTGCAAACAAGAGGTCGTTCCAGCGTTGCGTCATCGACCAACGGCCCGAAGGCAAGGGCCGGGGACTGTGCGATGTGCGAACCAAAAACTGCCGCATGACTGAATTGCTCCTGCGTTGCCCCACTCAACCCGGCGCGGGACCGGCTACCACACCAGCCTCAAACCGCTCCAATGCCGTATTCTGGTCGCGAGCCCACAGATATGTCCAGTGAATCTTTCGTTCCTCCCAGCGCACGCAATCAAACTGAAGTCTTCGCCGTTCACGGCGCGGACCCCGAGGTCCTGGCCTACGCCATGGCCAAGTACTCTCGCTCTGCTCTTTCGATGCGCGAGTCCCTCACGGAGATCAGTTCGCAACGTGCTGAGCAGTTTCTGAACACGTTTTATTTTCAATACGGCCACCGCTCCATCGCCGACCTGGCCCACGTGGCCGTGGCCGTCGAGCGGCTCAGCCTGCTGGCAGCCATCGTATTGGTCGACGAGCAGCGCTGGGACGGCCAGGAGCGCTCCACGCGCTACCAGAATTTCCTCAAATCCGGCTGGTATTTTCCGGATTTCAGGCAGGATTCCGGGTCGGCGGCGCTCTATGCCAAGACGGTGGAGAACCTCTTCGCCACCTACCAGCGCACCACCGCGGCCGTTCTTGAGGCGCTGCGCCGTCACGTTCCCTGTCCTGAGACGCTCAAGCCCGAGGCCTACGAGCGCACCCTGAAGGCGCGCGCATTCGACGTGGCCCGCTACCTGCTGCCCCTGGCCACCAACACCTCCCTCGGCCAGATCGTGAACGCCCGCACCCTTGAGACGCAGGTCTCCCGTCTGCTCTCCCACCCCGTCGCCGAGATTCGCGACCTGGGAATCAAGCTGCGCGAAGCCGCATCCGGCCCCGCCTGGAATGTGAATGGCGAATCTGGCGCTGCTTTTGTCCAGAAGCTGGCCGGGGTCGATCCGGAACTGGCCGCCGAAGCCGCCAATCTCCTGACCCGCGAAGTCCGCACCGCACCCACCCTGGTCAAATATGCCCAGCCCAATGAGTACGAGATCCTGACCCGCATCGAACTGGCCCAGGCCGCCGCCGAGCTTCTGAAGGATCAGCCCATCGCCGGGGCGCCGGTGGTCGATCTGGTGGAGCAGACGGAAACTCTGGAAGTCGAGCTGGCGGCAACGCTCCTTTACTCCGCCAGCCACCATCCCTATCGTCAGATTCGCGACCTGGTCGCCGCCCTCCCGGAGGCCCGCGTCGCGGAGATTGTCGAGCTGGGCCTGCGCCGCCGCGGCAAGCACGATGAAGCGCTCCGCGCCTTCCACGCCGGCGCGCCTCTCCGCTTCGACATTCTCATGGACATTGGCGGCTTCCGCGACATGCACCGCCATCGGCGCTGTGTGCAGATCATCCAGGGCTTTACCGCCCAGCATGGCTATGAGACTCCCACTTCGGGCGACCTTGCCCCCAACGGCGACTCAGGGGAGACCAACATCCTGGCCGAGGCCGGCATCCTGGCGGACTACCAATCCGCCATCGAGCAAGCCCACCGTGCCAGCGCGCAAATCGCCGCCAGCGCCGCTCCTGAGGCTGGCCAGTCTGCGCTTTACCTGCTGCCGTTGGCCACCCGGGTCCGCAGCCTCTTCAAGATGGACTTTGCCGAGGCGCAATACATCGCCGAGCTCCGCTCCGGCCCTGCCGGCCACTTCAGCTACCGCCGCGTGGCCTGGGAAATGTACCGGGCCGTGGAGCACCACCACCCCACCCTGGCGAAATACATTCGCGTCACCGACTTCACCCAGCCGATCGACCTGCTGCAGAGATAAGAAGGCGTAAGGCGTTTCTGCACTGCGTCAGCATTTTTCGATGCGATGACATTTTGACGCAGTCACTTTCGGAGAATCAAGGAAAACCGCTGGCGGACGAGTGTTTTGCGGGGTTGTCTGTGCCACTGGGGGCCGATTTCCCTCGTTTATTGCCTCATTTTGCACCAAAAGAAGTGCTTTCCGAGCCTTTTCGCTGTGGAAATCTTTCAGTTGATATTTAGTAAGTCGTTTTATATTAGTATATTGCAAAGCAAAAAGCGAAGAAAAAGTGAATTTATCCCGAAAATTTTCCCCTCCGCAGTCCCCTTTCGACCGGTCGAGACTTGCTCCATCCCTGACATCTTGAACCGTTTATCTTGATTGTGCGCGGAGTGAGAGAAATGATCTGCAGTGAAGATACGATTTTCATCCTTTCTGGGTGCGGCAGCGCACCATGCTCGACTGCAAAAAGGGTGCTCGCCACGAAGACTTTGTTTCCCATAGCGAAACCAGAGTCAACGAGGCCTCGCAAAGAGTCTTCAAGGTGGCCATTTCTTGAGGAGAAAGCCACTTGGCCGGTTTGCCTCCTGGGTACAGCTACTCGGGTTCCGCTCTGGTACTACAGTTGTACTTCGCGAGAAAGCTGCAGGAGAATAAGGGCCCGGGCCTAAACAGGCTGCGGAAAAAGTCCTGAGTTCGGGTGAAGCACCCTGAAAAACGAACCGCCGGGGCTAAAGCCCTCGCTATTTTTCAGCGACTTGCGGCACGACTGAAGTCGTGTCCTGTTACAAGGCCTCTTCGATTCGATGTTAGCGGCCACAACAAGTTGGAATCACCTGAGTCAGATGGGCGCCTCCACGGTGCGCGCGTCGTTAACACGCGTATCGGTGTAGAGCGCCAGCTCTTTCTGTGCGCTGTCGAAGCGCGCCCGCCGACGCAATCCGTTGATAGCTTTGAAGCGCGCGGTTGAAATGAGCCAGGGGCGCGGTTTAGCCGGTGCGCCGGTCTGAGGCCATGTATCCAAAGCTACGGCAAAGGCCTCGTGCATGGCTTCTTCGGCGACATCAAGATCTCCGAGCAGGCGCGTCAGCGTAGCGAGAATCCTGCCCGATTCGGACCGGTAAAGCGTCTCTATGAATTTGCTGAGCTCTTCGGGAACATTATGCGGCATGCCGTCAAGTTAGCAAACGAGCGTAGTCCACACAACCCAAGGACAGCACCTGTTTATGCACAATTCAATAAGAAGCAAATTCGCTGATTGCGTGTGGCCTAAGCTGGCGCAGCAGTTGGCGCTCTCGAAAACGCCCCGGACTCCGGGAGCCTTCGCGTGTTCCTGAGCCGCATGATCGCAGTGCTGCAAACGCGCCTGCTCCAGACACAACTGTGTGGCCACGTTGGCGCGAGGAAGCCCAAAAGAGCTTGTTCGCCAGTTTTGCGAAATCACCTTGCCGCGACGAGGCCGCACTGCTCGCCGCGTTACAACGACCCTGGAGGAATGGTCCGGTTGAAGGGCACATCCACCGACTCAAGCTCATCAAACGGTCCATGTACCGTCGCGCTGGATTCGATTTGTTGCGTCTGCGCGTCGTACTGGCAGCCTAAATCCGGTGCTTCAATTCAATCAATGCGCATCTATGCGGCTTTCACCAAAAATACGGAAGAGCCTCTCTATGGACGGATCTTAAATGATTATCTACAGCCGCTTTTGGGTGGTCGTCAAAGCTCAAAGCACGCTCAGCGCCTTCCTCGAATGAATTCATCATCACCGAACACCCCCTCCCGGGTTTCAAGGTCTGCCAAAAGAAAACGACGAATTCACGAACTCCGCCTTTGCCGTGTCCGGATGAAATATTGGCGAGGGATAGGAGTCAATCGATCACTGGATGAGATCCGCCTCGAGTGGTCCGAGGATCACCGCTTGCTCAAACTCGCGATGGCTGATGATTCCTTTCTTGACGCCGGTGACGGGGATACGCTTCTCTTCTCCGGTCGTGTTTACATAGAGAGTCCGGCCATCGACAAGCCTTGCGTAAACACCTTGCGGGGTTTTTGGGCCCGGTTGAATGCCGGCGACCGTGCAGAGATAATTCATAAGCGGTCCGATCGCGGAAGGATTCGATTCCGTCGCGAGATAGATCGCATTTCCTTTGCCGAACTTGTTGATCGTGACCGCGGGAGAATGGTCTACGGTATTCGTGAATCGCGCGACGACCTTGGCCGTGGACGGTTCAAGCACTTCATAGTGATGTACTTTGGTCTCGACCGAGTCGCCGCCCAACTGAAAACTGAGTGCCGCCGGCGAATTGTAAAATGCGTTTGTCTTCAGTCCAAATACATCGCTCAAGCGGCCGGGCAGAGGCGTATCGAACCATTGCCCGTGCTCGTCGACTTTGGCGGAAAACGCGGTCATCAGGACGGTGCCGCCTCCGCTCACGTAGGTTCGAAGGGCCTTTGCGCTTGCCGTGTCCATTACGTAGTCGGCCGGCACGATGACCAGCTTGTAGGACGAAAGGCTGTCGTGCCCGATGTTGATGATAGCCGTGTCGATGTTTGCACGGAACAGGGGCTCAAAGGCTCCCTGCACTTGCTCCGTATAGGAAGGACTGAAGTACTGACGTGTCGTACTTGAGGGGCCGTTTGGGTTTGAATCGACGAAGGAATCGAAGGAGTATGCGATGGCAACTTCCGGATGCGTGTAGCGCGGGAAACCGTAATGTGAGAGCAGCTTGAATTCGGATGCGATTCGAGCAAATTCATCCACTTTCCAGGAGGGCGTGCCGTCGTGGTCGACCAAGCCAAAAAGCGCTTGCTCCTCTCCTCCGAGATGACTGTTGAATGTCCATGCGAGGATGCCTTGCACGCCCATTATGAGCGAGAGGTGGGCGTACATGCGGCTTCGGCCCGGAGTTCCGTAGTCACCTCCACCGCCTGCGGTGAATTCGTTGAACCAGATAGGCGTGTCCAGATCGCCTTTCGTCATGAGTGCGCCAAACGCGCCACTGACCGGGTCCCCCGGGTAGAAGCCCTCGGCGCCGTAGGAGACATAGGACTTGTATGTCGAAAGATAATCGAAGCCTCGCCTTCCTGCGGTGTCCCAGAGGTTCGAGATTGACGGGAGGTCGGGCATATTGCGTTGGCGAATCGAATCGAGTTCCTCAAGCCGTGCTACCGTAACGTCGGACCAATAACGGTGGAGATCCAGATAGCGCTCGGAAGGCCCAGGTCCGTCCGCGAGTGGCAAGTCAACGTCCTCAAAGCTGCTCAACCTGCGCGACCATCGCTGTGTCGCCCAGGCCCTGTTGAGTTCTTCGATGGTTCCGTACTTCTTCTTGAGCCACGCGATAAAACGCTGCCGGTCAGCTTCTGAATAGGACATGAATCCGTTGCCGATTTCGTTGTCGTAGCCGATCGCAATCACTGCGGGATGATGTGCATATCGTTTGGTGAGCGCCTCCGCCATGATTCCCAATTCGCGCACGTAATCCGGATCGCTGATGTTGTCCATATAGCGCTCCGCGGGGGGAAGGCGCGTGCCGTTCTGGCTGACAATATCGACACCTGGGTACGCTCGATGCAGCCAGATGGGCGCGGGCGATCCGGGAATATCCAGGATCACCCTGATCCCGTTGGCCTGCATCCTGTCCATGATCTTGTCGAACCATTCAAAATCGAATCTGCCTTGCGAAGGTTCAAACGAGTCCCAGGACAGGTCACCCATGCGCACGACGTTGAATCCCGCGTGCTTCATGATTGCGATATCGCGATCAATCTGCTCAGGTGTCCGATCGATGGGCTGATAACAAGCCCCAACAAAGAGTTGTCCACGACCGGGCCCCTTTGAGTGCGGAGCAGTGCCCTGGGCCATAGACGCAGTGCTGACCATGCTCAAAAAGACGAGAGACAGTGCGAAATTTCTGATTGACATAAACCAATCCTCTGGGCGATTACCAGGATGAATATTCTTACTCCTGGGCTCTTGAGTAAACCATGAGTTCGCTTCTCTCCGCTTTTAATGGTTCTCCCGAATTCGTGTCAGCTTGACCAGCACGACGTCATTGCTGTTCATTGGCAGAGTAGACTCAACCGAGCCGGTGGGCCCGCTTTGCAGAACCTTATCGGTCTCAGGCAGATCACGCGTAAGTTCATTCAGACGCGCGACCTGCGAAGCGGTCAAATCTTTGGGAGAGCCCATCTCGATGTATGCAGAATACGCATCGTTTGCGTGATAGCCGACGCGACGCACTTCCAAGCGGTAAGACGTATTTGGCGCAAGATGCGTTACCTGCAACTGTACCGGGGCCGCTCGATGAGAGGGAATCAGCTTTGTGTAGAAAGATCGATTGCTAGCTTTCTGGTCCGGCTGCTCGAAGTCCCAAATAATGGCCGTCACGTTTCCATTTTGAGTGGCCAGCATGACCTGGGGATCGCTTGCCTTGAGGCTGTCGCCCTGAAGCGCGTTGAGATACTTGTACGCGAAGAAGGCCGCCTTGCGAATGCCTTGTGGATTGAGAAGGCCGAATCCTCCTTGAAACGACGCCGTAGGAGGTCCGGGTTCTTCAAACAGATCGGTATAGGTCCAATAACTCATGCCCTGCAACAATCCCTGACTGGCTTTGAGCTTGGTCAGGATGTAGGGTGCGCTGATGTAGGAATCGTGCACAGAGTCGCGCGGTGTATAGCTTGTGCTCCACTCGGTAAAGTACAGCGGAAGCTGTGGAAAAGCTGAAGCCGAAATCTGCTCGCGAACATGCCGCACGTCTCCAATGATCGCGTCTGGGGAGGGATCGAGCTTCGTATCGGATTTCCCTTCTTCATCGAGAAAGCCGCCTTGAACACCATAAGTGTGCGTTGTGACGAAGTCAACGGCTGCGCCGCTCTGCTTTACGTGGGCGAGAAACTCAGGAACCCATGCCGCTCCTGCAGTGCTCGGGCCTCCAACTCTCAACGCAGGGTCAACGGACTTAATCGTCTTGGCCGTTAGATCGTAGAGTTCGAAGTAGGCTTTCTGATCGCCGCCTTCAAAGAAGCCGGAGAGGTTGGGCTCATTCCAAACCTCGAAAAACCAGGTGCGCACTTCGTCTTTTCCATAGCGCTGCTCAATGTGCCGGGTAAAGGCATCGACAAGATCGCGCCAGCCCTCCGGCTTCGGGTGCGATGTGTTGCCGTGCCAGTAGAAAACGCTGTTCTCTGAGGTGGCAAGCACCTGCGGCGTGAAACCGAGCTCGACAAACGGCCGGATATGCCGGGCCAACAAGTCGTCATAAAGCTGGTCGATCTTCGACCAGTTGTAGACGGTCTTTCCATCTTCAATTCGCACCGTTCCCAGCACATCGTGAAAGATGGCGTGAAAGCGAATATAGCGAAAGCCGAGTTCCTCCACGGCGAGTTTGAGTTGCGCCTGGGAGTCGTCGCGAATCAGCGTGCCGGGAAAATCAGACCCAACAGACAAGTCGAAGAAGCGATCCACCGGTCCCGTCGAATCTTTCAGATTCACAACAATCGTCCGGGATGGAGGCTGCTGCGATTGCATCGCCAGAGTTAAGGAACATGAAGCCATAATGAAAACAATGGCGCGAATTGAGAGTCGTCGCAGAACAGGATTCAACATGTTTTTGTATTCCCTTCAAGAAAATTTGCCGGCGAGTCCGTCACTCATTGCAAATGAAGAATAATCATGGTCTCCGCACCTTCATAAGTGACCACTTTGTCAGCCTCACTGGCAGCGGAAGTTCTTCGCGTCTTTACTGTCTCCGTTGCCAGTGTAGTGCGCGTGCTTGGGATATGCGCACAGCGGCCGACTCCGTCCTGGGAACGCCTGCCCCGTTACGATCACCTTGTCCGGCGCTATGCATTCTTCGGTCTGGCCGGCCTTGCAGGCCAGCGCCGCGCAAGCGCGAGGTTCCCCCTGGATTCCTGGTGGCAGCTAAGTCTGCTTCTTCAGAGCCTGCATCTGCCAATACACCGAGTAGCGCTGATCGCCGATTTGATACATGGGCATCAGTTGGTATTTCCCGCTCTCCCCGGCTGTTGTGAAACGCAAATCCTGTTTTGATTCAAGCTGAATCCATTGGTCTGTCTTTGCACCTGAATCTGCGCCGGAATTGGGCAAGGGAGATGCTGCGGGCAGATTCTTGGGCACTGTGTCCCCGCTGTGAATGATGCGGTACGCTTCGTCGGTTGGAGCGGCGCCCAGATCCGCTGCGAGCACCAGCGGCCCGTACAGCGCGGCCGTTGCGGAGCCGTCGCCCAGCAGCGGTTCCTGATGAAGTTGCATCGGCAGGCTGATCACGATGGTGTCGCCGTTCTGCCATGTTCTTCGAAGGGCGAGATACGATCCGGGATCGGCCATAGCTTCGAGCGCGAGCCCATTTACCGTGACTGCGGCATCTTGCGTCGCCCAGGCTGGAATCCGTATGTGGATTGTGCGCGGCATCGACCGTGTTGATTTGATCTTGAGCGTGGTGGCCTGTTCGCGCGGGAACTGCGTGACCTGTTCGATTACAAGGCCTTCGTCTTTCCAGTCGAGAGTGGCCGCAATGAACTGGTTGACATAGACGTCACTGCCGCGACGGAAGAAGACCGTGTCGGTGAACTTGGCGAACTCCTCGACGCCAGTGCCCGTGCAGCACCAGAACGATTCCTCCGGCGAGTTGTACGTGCGCCAGTATCCGGCGGCAAGCGGGAAGAAGTATTGCTTGAGTCCCTGCGAGTTCTGGGTGCCCAGCCTGCAATTGAAGAGAGACCTCTCGTATGCATCCATCCAGCGCGCATCGGCCGTCCAGCCGAAGACCAGGCGCTCAAGCTTCATCAGGTTGTAGGCCACACAGCACTCGGCATTGGTCCAGGCCAAGGTTCCTTTGAGTTGGCCCGGAGGCGTCTTCCAATGCTCATCGAGACTGGTGTTGCCGATGGCGTAGTTCCGCACGGCGAGAACCTCGGCGAGGAAGTACTCGGCAATCTCACGGTAGCGACGATCGCCCGTGGCCTCATACATACGAGCTGCGCCGATGATCTTGGGAACGTGCGTGTTGGCATGCAGGCCTTGCAACTCGTCGCGGCGCTCGGCGAGCGGATCGAGGAAGCCGGGCTGCTCGAAGAGGTGGGCAGCGTCGAGGTAGCGTTCCTTTTTTGTAACTGCGGCGAGGTTGACGAGAACCTCGTTCATGCCGCCATACTCCGTGCGCAGCATCCGCATCCGCTGATCGATGCTGATACCGACGAAATACTCCTGCGCCCACTGGCCCATGCCTTCCGCGATTTGCAACGCGTCGGTGTTGCCGGCGAGGAGATACATGTCGAGTAATCCAGCCATGATCTTGTGGTAGGTGTAGAAAGGCGCCCAGACGGGTTTGCCCTGCGCCAGATGTTCGAACAGTTCGGTCGGGTAAGCACTCAAGTAACCCGTTCCGATCTTCTTCTGGCACGCGGCCAGGCCGGCGACTAACTCATCACCGCGGCCCTTGAGGGTGGCGTTGCCGGAAGCGGCTGAGGCCAGAGCGACGGCGGACAGAAAATGGCCTCCGGCGAAATGGCCGCGCAACTCGCACGCAGGGTCTTCCCAACCTTTGTACGGCGTGGCACTGGAGGAAAGGCCGGCTGTCATGCGGAAGGAATGCAGGAGGCGATCGACCGCAAGTGAGTCAAGGTAGCGCGCGTTGATTTCTTCTTGCTCCTTGAAGATGCCTGGGCCAAGACGAATTGAGGTAAGCGGGAAGGGTTCAAGTTTGCCCGAAGGATGCTCGGACCCGGCGTGTGACAAAGCCTGCGCCACTGCCGATTTGCCGAAGAGGCAGAAACTGGCAGCTCCAGACGATGTCTTGAGAAAGTTACGACGCGAGCGGTTCATCATGGTTTCACTCCTGCTCGAATTGACTACTTACAGCCTGCATTAAAGCAAAGGTTCTTGCTGAAGAACGGTATCACGTGATTCTGGAATCGATCTGCCACCGCACTTGTATGCGTTCCGGCATAGATTTCGAAGCTGTTCGCGATGCCGTAGTTGTCCAAGATAGCGTGCAACTTGCCGGCATCGATGCGCAGGCCGTCCTGGTCGCCTACGTCCATGGAGATCGCGCGATATTGCTTGAGATTTCCAATGTACTGATCGACGAAGACCAAGGGTGCATTGGCCGCGAATTTTGCCTGTACCTCGGGCACCGGGACCCCATCTTTCGTCGGCAGGTCGAGATAAAGCGGCGGGTTCTTCGGGTTGGGGGCCCAGGCTGCCGCCGTAGCAAGTTGTGCGATGCCGAAGCCGGGCAGTGCGGCTGCAGCGTCGGATGGCGATTTCAATTCGGCAATCTTCTTTTCGTTCGCGATGGCCATCTCTCTCATCCGGTCGGCGGGACCGGGCCCACCACTGCCCATGGGCGACATGCAGCAGGGGCTCATGATGTAAAGGGCTCCGAAGACATCGGAGTGCTTCATGCCGATGCGCGAGGCGCCGTAACCGCCCATCGAGTGGCCAACCAGGCCACGGCTCTCGCGATTGGGGATCGTGCGGTAATGCGCGTCGATGTAAGTGACCACGTCGTGGGCGATGTAGTTTTCAAAATCGCCGGTGGTCACCGAACTGGAGTACATTGAGCCGTTGTAGATGGTCTTCGAATCCGGCAGGACGACAATCATCTCTCTTGCGCCCTGCGCGAATGCACCCTCGATCGTCTGCGGTACGTGAATCTCATTGCTCCACTGCGCGGCGCCAATGAAGAAGCCGTGCAGCGCGTAGACAACTGGATAGTGCCGATGCTTGTCGCTCCTGTAGCTGGGCGGCAGGAAGACGATCACGTCCCGGTCGACGGCGTCGCCTTCGAGGTTGCCTTCCAGCGCTGCGCCGTGAATCTTGATTGTCTCGACCGTGTCCGGCTTTGCGCCTGCGACAACCGGAGGAACGATGGTCTGTACCTGCGCCGCGAGTCCTGGCGCGATTGCAGCAGCCAGTGTGAGTATTACTTTGCAAAACAGTTGAATCGACTTCATCGAAAGCCCCTCTCAAACCAAGTGGTTACTGCAGTGGATACGAATAGTTGCTGACGCTGAACGGAGACGCCTCAATCGTGTCAGGCACGGCTCCGAGCTCATGCTCCTCGATGGATAGCTCCGTTGCAGAACCCTTCGCTCGAATGGCCCGCGGCACAGGGTTGAGGTCTTGCGCGTTTTGAATCCAACTTCCCGATTCGCCGATTCGAGAGGTGCGGCGCGCAGTTCCGGTTATGGCTCCAGCGAGATGACCCTCACCGACTTTGGCCCTACTGTCATCGATAGCCTGCCGCCTTTCACCGTTACGGAAACAGGCTCCGGCACCACGGTGTTGGGCGCTGCAAATGTGTTCACGCTATCCACGGCATTTGCAGTCAGCGTCTCAGCCTTCGCCGACTTGAATGCGATGGGCCTAAGGTCCAGGAGTGAACGGCCGGACCCACAATTCGCGTAAACGTTCTCTGGGAGTAGAACTATACAGAGTCACGAAGGCCCCGGGCAAGTGGATTAAATCGCTTTATTACAATCGATTCTGCCGATGGATTCCCGCCGAGGCGAAGCCGGCCCGAAATCCCCTCCGGTAGCGCACCGGAAAGAGCGCATGGTCAAACCGTTTCCGCCTCGGGATTCATCCCCAACAACTCCGCCAAGGCGCTGACCTCGATGCTGCTGGCGCTCAAGTCCCTGCACACGAGTTTCAGCCGGACATCGCGCGAGTTGCCGGCAGGCAGCGGAAGCACAACAAAATCACCCCTTTCGAGCTCGGACTGGATGTGACACTTCGGCAGCCAGCCGAAACAAAGCCCGCTTCGAATCGCTGCGATCGCCGATTGTATTGTTCCAACGGGAAGAAAGCGCTGCGCGGGAAGCTGCGGCTGCTGCTTCAGACCTCTGGATGCCGCGCCTTCGATGGTCACCAGCATGTGCTGCATCAGGTCCGAGCGTGAGAGCCTGCGCCGGATCGAGAGCAGAGGATGATCGTGCTGCGCAACGGCGATCATCTCGATCACCAGGACCGTCTTGACAAACAACTCGCGCGACATCAAGCCGGTGACGCAGAGTTGAGCATTGTAGAGCGAGAATTCCGAGTCTGCGGAGAGAAAGGTGCCCTGCCGGAGCTTTGGCCTCACCTGCGGAAAACTGCGCGAGAAACTCGCCAGGGCATCAAACAGGCGGTCGTTGGGAAATATTTGTTACTTTCGAGCCCGCGTCCGGGAGGATCCATCAGTTCGGTTGATGAATACTCCCTTCAGGGAAAAAGGTAAGGATAATGTTCAAACTATTTTGTCCATGAACCGCTCTTTTTGCTCAATGTGCATGCCCCGTTGAATCCAATGACCTTTCTGGAATATCGCGGATTGTCTTTCGTGACATAACGCGCTGCTGTTCTCAATACCGCTAAGTGAAACCGAGAAGACCTCACGAGAGGTGAACTCAGAACGGGGCGGAGTTTGTGTAATTTAAGCAACGGGAAACGCCCCAGGATCAGGGAGCCTTGGAACCCTTCCTCCCAGGCAGATCGCCGAGGATTCCCGTGTCCATGGCGACAGTTCAGCACTCATCTAAGGCTGGAACTCAAAAAGGGCACCCCCCGTTCACCTTTCCGGAAAGGCGAATATACAGTCAAGTGAATCGTCGTGATCAGCTGGCCGAGCAATTGAAGTGGCGAATTCAAGTATCAAGTATAGGGGTGAGTACAGTCGATTGCGGGAACTTCAGCGCGATGGGCGCACTCGATTCACATTTGACTTGACATGCCGAAGGAATCATAGGAAAATTCGCGGAAACGATGTCTGAAGTCAGTGGACTTTGGTGGTCCACTGGGATTTCGGTAATGTTTTATCCACGGAGCTTCCCCCCGTTTCAAGTCTACGTAATCGTTGGAAGTTTTGAATCTTCAGTTCTGCAGTCTTGGCAGGCGTGCATCCTAGTCTCATTGGCCTATCGTTCGGAGGCGACGATAACTCATGCCCGAATTTGATTCGATCTTGAAGGTCAAGGAGGACGCAGAGGCCAACCTGCGCAAGATTGCCGGCGTGCATGCCGTGGGCATCGGAAAGAAATTGGTCAAGGGGAGCCCTACGGATGACCTGTCGATCATGGTCTTCGTAACTCGGAAGAAGCCGCTTGACCAGTTGAGTGCCGCTGAAATCATTCCCGCACAGATAGGTGGAGTGAAGACGGATGTCGTGGAGCTGCCAGAGCCGCAGCTCATGATGGCTGGCGACCCGAGTGCCTTGATCGCGACGATCAGCGCAAACCAACTGTCTGTGAACTTCACTGGGAAGAATCCGGAGGAGGGGGGCCTGCTCGTCGTGATGGACTTCACGGTGACGCAAGGCGCGTCAACTCCCGACAACGAGGTTGCTGCCACTCAGCCTGCGTCGTGGAAAACTCTTAACGGTATCGCGGCCGATCTGGCGAGGGAAATTAATGGAAAAGCGATAACAGGTATTACGGCGACTGCGACCGGCGCGCAGATGACACTCGCAGCGGCGGCTGGAACGACCTGTGCGATCACCCATTGCGAGATCAGCGCTATCGATGACACCCAATATTTTCCAGACCACCTCCGCGGAGGCATTCAGATTCAAACGGGAACTCCTGGATCGGGGCACGGCACCATCGGCTTTCTGGCCACCACGGCTGTCACGGCGGAAGATCCACAGGGCAAGGTTGTGGCACTCACCTGTCAGCACGTGGTCTGTCCTCCACGGGGCCAGACCACGAATCTGGTGGGGACAGTTGCCGGCAGCCAGATTACGTTTTCCACCAACTCTGCCAGCCCAATTCCTCTCCAATCGCTGGTTGAGATCAAGCTCAACTTACTAGGTGCAAGTTTCTTCTACAACACTGTGGCGGGGGATGCTCCCACTGGCATCGCGACCGGGATCGTAGCAGCGGTGACGCAAGCGGCCGTCGCAGGGGTGAGCGCAATTGGCGGAGGGCCGGGAATTGTTTCGCTTACCGTGCCGGCGGGAACGACGATCATCTGCAAGACATATGGGCCCCCTCAGATCGATCACGACTCCGATCTAAAAGCAGCCGTTACAAGCAATAAGGTCACGTTTACGGGTGCGGTGAGTGGAGACGATTACGGCATCTTCACGAGCGCGGACGCCGGCGGTTTGAAGGCCAGCGCCGGTGTATTCACTCAGCCCAAGAAGGGTGACACTCTGAGTTCCATTGCCAGCGCAATCGCAGATGCCTTCGGGAAACTTCCCGCCACGCTCAAGGGAAACATCACTGCGACGGCGACAGCGAACACGGTCACCTTTGACAAAGCTGAGACGGTAACCTCAGTGGTCAAGAGCGATATGCAGGTCGGGCAACCTGACAATAGCTTCGGGTCCCCGTGTTCCCGCTGCTGCAGTCATCGCATCGGCCGGGTGATCGCTTCAAAGATTGATGTGGATGTCGCGGTCATCCAGATAGACGCTGGACAGAAATGGGTTCCCGAGATAGAGGGTCTGGGCCTTGTAATTGGGACGCATGCGATTACTCCCGCCGAGCTGCCGCTGAATGTTCTAAAGCGCGGGCGAACGCTAACGAAGTCGACCTTGGGATCAGTCATATCGCTGAAAGTGAGTGGGGACATCGGAAAGCCATCCGCGTTCAATCGCCACTACGTAAATGCCATGCTGATTAGCTCGCTGGCGCCCAACAATGGTCCGTTCAGTCTGCCGGGAGATTCCGGTGCTGGCATCGTAGACTTTTCGGGCGCCGCCACGGGGATTCTCTTTGGCGGCGGAGGGACGTGGGGATGGGCCACTTCGATTGATCAAATCACGTCTGACGCTTTTCCCGAATTGCAGCTTGATCCTGCTCCTGCACCGGAGGCGGGTCACGCGCCCGGCGACATCCGTACGGTACCGAAATCGGCGATGGCGGCTCTAACCCCAGAGGATGAGGCAGCGATCGCGGCACCCAGGCCGTTTCTGCATAAGCGCATTCAGCAAGTGGAGCAGGAGATCTCGGTTACACCGGAAGGATCGGAGTATGCGGAGATGGTGAAGCGCCATTTCGCGGAGACGCAGCGTCTGGTGAACTCGAACCGCCGCGTTGCAACGATTTGGCACCGTAACCGCGGTCCGCTGATCCTGCAGGCTTTTCTTAACATGCTGCAGAGGCGCGATGCGCTCTTGCCGAAGGAGATCAATGGCCAGCCCCTCGCGGATTGCCTGGAGCGTATCAAACAGGGGATTGTTCGCTACGCGAGTCCGGCGCTAGCAGCCGATCTTGCACGTTTCGCTCCGCGGCTGCAGAGTTTAGCTGGCCTGAGCTACACCCAGATGCTGTCAGAACTGCGATCGGAGAGTGGAAACTAACCATGGCAGGCAAAGCTGGAACTCTGGAGGTGTTGGCGCAGCAGCTTGGCCGCGCGCTGCAACCGCTTGAGAACCAGCTAACGGCTGAGAACATCATTCCGTTTCTTGGTCGGCTAGGCTTGCAGTTCCCAGCCTCGCTCACTGCAAACGCCAGTTTCATGAACGCCGTGCAGGCGGGCGCGACCTCAGCCGGTAAGTTGCCAGCCCTGCTCACGCAGTTAGCGAACGATATCGAGAACGACCAGGAGGCCGGGATATTGTCCGACGGCCTGCAGCTTATCCAGCAGATCGGCGCCGTTGTTACCGCCCTGGAACAGATCGGCACTGAGCTGAATACGATCTCCGGCAGCTTGGGATTGAACCCGGCTGAAGTTTCCAACTTCGCGACGAATCTTGCCAGAAACCTGATCAGCCTTTTGCTGATTTCGTATCTGCGGCAGCTCTGGTCGGGTTCGGTCGGCGTTTTAAATGCGCTGGGTGTTGTTCAATATCTTCCGAATCCGGGAATATCTGGAGACCCGACGCACCCGCCGTTTACCCTGCAACAGCTTCAGCTCGGCAATCTGGGCAAGCTTCTCACTTCGCCGGCCGATTTGCTCAAGACTCTCTACGATTGGGGCAGCCCGGCCTTTGATGGACAGAAGCTTTTGCCGGTTTTGAGTTCCTCGCTCGACTTGCTCGGACTTCCGTCGGAGATTGAGGGCAGTGGTCCTGCGAGCATCCTGAGTTGCTCGTTGCTCACCGTCAAGGCAAATCCCGCCACCAATCCGCCGGGGTCGTTGGCGTCGCTGCAGTATCCCATCTCCACCGGCCTCGACCTGACGCTTCCCATTAGCGAAATCTGGTCAGTGCGTGTGCAAGCTCAGGCAGCAATTGTCGCTGGGCTAAGCGCTACGCTTACACCGCCCGCAAAACTGTCGCTGCAACCGCCGAGCGGAGCGTTGAATGGGTTGCTGGAATTCGACCTGGTGGCCAAAGGTGCAGATGCGGACCATCCCATCATCCTCATCGGGCAAACAGGCAGCAGCCGTCTGCAAACGGATTCCTTCAGCTTCGGCGCCGGGCTGACCATTAACTGGCAATCGGATATCAACCAGGCCGTTGCCGACCCGGAAGTATCGCTGGCAGTGACCGGAGGCAAAGTCGTCATCGACACATCAAATGCCGATGGCTTCCTGGCCACGGTGTTGTCGGGAATTCACGTCGAGGCGGGGTTTGATCTAAAGGCGACCTGGGCGCCCGACACTGGAATTCACATCACCGGCGGAGCTCAACTCGAGATCGATCTTCCGCTGCACCTCAGCCTCGGTCCAGTCACTCTGCCCACCCTCTACCTGGTCGCAGGAGCTAGTGACGCGGGAATTCCGCTGGAGATTTCAGCGGCTCTGGGGTTGACGCTCGGGCCGATTGAGGCTTCGGTAGATCGCGTCGGCGTCAAAGCCCTGCTTACTTTTCCCGACCATGGTGGAAACCTGGGGCCGGCCAACATGGCAATCTCGTTCAAGCCACCCAGCGGCCTTGGAATCTCCATCGATGCAGGCGTGGTGGCCGGCGGCGGCTACATCAGCTTCGATCCGGTGAAGGGCCAGTATGCGGGCGTGCTCGATGTCTCTCTCGCGGAGATCGTGCAGGTCAAGGTCATCGGTGTGCTCGATACCATCCTGCCCGATGGTTCCCACGGATATTCCTTCCTGCTGATCATCACATTTGATTTCCCGCCGATCCAGCTTGGCTTTGGTTTCACGCTCAACGGCGTTGGCGGCTTGGGTGGTGTGAATCGAACGATGAATACGGATGCGCTGCATGCGGGCTTCCGTGCTCACACTTTGGACTCGGTTCTGTTTCCTCCCGATCCGGTTGCGAACGCACCGCAGATCATCAGCAACATCGAGAACTTCTTCCCGCCTGCGGAAGGGCGCTATCTTTTTGGACCCATGCTTGAGATTGGCTGGGGTACGCCGACGTTGATCACGATGGCGGTCGGGGTGATTCTCGAGGTTCCCGATCCTATTCGCCTGGCTCTGCTCGGTCTCATAGATGCCGGGCTGCCAACCACAGACGCCGCGCTGATCGAACTGCACATCGATGTGCTGGGTATCCTTGACTTTGGCGCCAAGACGCTTTCGATCGACGGTTCGCTCTACGACTCGCACGTCCTTATCTTCTCGATTGCAGGCGACCTGGCGCTGCGCCTTTCCTGGGGAAGCGATCCGAACTTCCTCTACTCGCTCGGTGGATTCAATCCCCACTTCAATACCACCGGACTCAATGTGCCAGATATGCACCGGTGCACGGTGAGCATCGGCGATGGAGACAACCCGCGCATCAGCGCGAACAGTTATTTTGCCATTACATCGAATTCGCTCCAGTTCGGATCGAACGTTGAAGCTTATGCTTCTGCAGCCGGCTTCACCATCAGGGGCTATCTCGGGTTCGATGTCCTGATTATTTTCTCGCCGTTCTCCTTCGAGTTCGATTTCTCGGCGGGCTTCAGCGCCTCCTATGAGGGAGTTACGCTGCTCTCACTGAATGTGGATGGCCTGTTCTCCGGACCTCGCCCCTGGCACTTGCACGGCGATGCCAGCATCGACATCCTCTTTTTCTCAGTCAGTGTCTCCCTCGATATCTCGTGGGGAGACAAGACGCCGGTGACGCTGCCGGCAAAGCCGGTTCTTCCCGACCTGCTTGCTGCGCTCGCCGATCCGCGCAACTGGAGCGCTGCGTTACCCGACAACACGACCCAGGCCGTCACCCTCTCCGCTCCAAAGCCGGACGACAAGACTCTGCGGGTTCATCCAATGGGAACGCTGACGGTTCGCGAGAATGTCGTTCCGCTTGACCTGCCCATCACCAGATACGGCAACGCTACGCCATCGGATGGAAACAACTTCGCGGTGAGCGATGTGACGATCAATGGGGACGAAGAGGCGAGGCAGAGTTTTAAGGATTACTTTGCCGCAGGTCAGTTTCTGACACTGAGCGACGCAGACAAGATCAGCAACCCGAGTTTCGAAAAGCTTGATGCCGGAACCATCATTGGCGGCTCCGGCTTCACCTCGGGAGCGGATTCACCGCGCAATGTTTTCTATGAGGAGCGGTACATCGACGAACCCAAATCGTTCTCTCGTTTCTCGCGGCGCTACGCGATGTCTGCCGATGTTCATCTCGCTCTTACCCGGCAGGGAGCGGGATTCAGTTCAACATTGAAGAACACGGGGCTCTTCAAGTACGCAACGGGCGTACAAGGGCAGGCAGTCAAGACCCAGGAGCCGAGTTTCGTCATTGCGCAGGTTGCCGATCTCGCGGTCCGATCCGACATTCTCACCGCAGAAGGAAAGACTTTCTACAGCGCGCAGTCAGCGCTCAACGCTTATCTTGCGCTTCATCCCGAAGAGTCGGACAATCTGCAGATCCTTGCCGTCCACGAGGTGGCCGCATGAGTGAACCTGTCATTGGTCGTTACCACTTCTTGTCGTGGGCCCGTCGGGGCATCGGCGCGAGCATCAAGGGAAAGGATGGCGGCGGTGCATTGCCAAGCCGCGCCGTTCTTGATGTGCAACTGGCGCTTACGGTAGACAATGCGCCGGCGCCAACGCAGCCACCTCCCAACAACGTCCAGCTCTTCGGGCCCGGCGACGTGATCGGCATCGACCCTCGCCACATCATCCGGACCGAACCTCGCAACCTGACCGTAAACTTTGAACCGAACTATCTGTGCGGCATCGAGTTCGACACGCCAGATATGCCCTGGCTGTTTACACCGGCGGAGCCGAATGGGGACAAGCTCCGGCCCTGGCTTGCATTGATTGCCCTGAAGGCGGATGAGTTCAATCTGCCTTCGGTCGCTCCCAACCCGTTGGCGTGTGTGGACGTTTTGAAGATATCAGCTCTGCAGAGCCTCGACGACTCGTGGAACTGGGCCCACACCCAGGTGAGCGGCGATGCTTCGCTCACCGACTCCATGGCCAGCGCGCCGGGCAATGTCATCTCCCGTCTGCTTTGCCCGCGAAGGCTTGATCCCGAAACACATTACACAGTGTTCCTGGTTCCCGCCTTTGAGATTGGGAGACAAGTCGGCCTGGGGCAGGATGTTTCAGCCGTGACAACGACGAATGTTGCCTGGACCTCGGCGACTGCGGTCCCACTGCGGCTTCCGTTCTATTACACATTTGAATTCAACACGAGCGACCAGGGTGATTTTGAATCGCTGGTAAGAGCGTTGACTCCTACTGTGCTGCCCGCAGGCGTGGGCCAGCGGCTCATGGATGTCAGTCAACCTGCGGCGGACTTTCCGTCCGCGGGGACTCCGCTGGAACTGGAAGGCGCACTGCACAGCGTGCTGACGGTTCCGACGCCATGGAGCGATCCGGACAAGACGAACTTTCAGACCAAGCTGCAGGAGTTTATCAACCAACCTTTGGCGGTGACCCTGGATGTCAACAATCCTGGGCCCGACCCGGTGATCACTGCTCCAATCTATGGACGCTGGCATGCCGCAGTGCAGAGCGTCGACAGAACGGCGGCGGGCTGGGTCAATGATCTGAACCTCGACCCTCGCAACCGTTCCGCCGCGGGTATGGGAACGCAGGTGGTTCAGAAAGAGCGGACGCAGCTGATGGCATCTGCCTGGCAGCAGGTGGATGGCGTGCGCAAGGCAAACGAGGTTCTGCATCAGGCGCAGCTTGCGCGTTCCGTTCTGCAGCAGATTTATCGCCATCAACTCGTAATCGCTCAACCCGAAACCGTGTTGACGCTCACCGCTCCCTTGCATGCCAAGCTGCTGGCCAGCCCGATCACAATTCTTGCCAAGATTCGCGCCAGCCGTTTGCCTGAGCGGATGGTGTCCGGCACATTCCGTCGGGCCACGCGGCCAAGGCGACGGCTAGGAACCTCGCCGGTCAAGCGTACATCCCTGATCACGCGCGTGAACTCGGGAGAGGTGCCGGTAGTGCCTCCGGCCAAACCGCCGGGTGGCCTGGTCTCCATCGAGCAGGTATCGAGCACGGCGACGCCCCCGGAACAGCAATGGCTGGCAAAGAACTGGCGATGGGTTCTGATCCTGTTCATTGTGCTGGCGGCAATCGCAGTGATCGTGGCGGCCGCGGCGGCCGGCGTGGCGGCTGCGGTCGTCGCGATTGTCGCAGTGGTCGCTGCGGGCGTCGCACTCTGGAAGAAGATACAAGACGCTTTACACCAGAAGCAGGAAGCTGCCGATCTGACCATGGCAGGCTTTACGCCGCAGGCTGCCTCGCAGGCAGCACCCAATGCGGCATTTGCCGTGGTTGCCCCGGGCGTTTCGCCGGGCGCCAGCAGTGCCACCGGTGCCGATTCAGTGCAGGCAACCGCCTTCCGCAGCGCGGCGGAAGATCTGTTCACCGCGTTTCAGGATTTTCCTGCGGAGCCGGCCCCGGCACCTGCCCTGGATTTCGCGGAACTGAAGACCACCCTGATGACACGGCTGGATCCGGTGACAACAGTCGCGCGGCGCATGCAATACTTCATCAACTATTCTTCGCGGCTTAGCTGGCAGGCACCCGACCTGCTCGAGCCGATCATGGCGGCTCCTGACTTTCCTCAGCCGATGTATGCGCCGCTACGCGATCTTTCCGCGGAGTATGTCCTGCCCGGCGTCGAACTGATCAAGCCTGACACGGTCGGTTTGCTGCTGGCCAACCATGGCTTCATCGAAGGTTACATGGTTGGGCTGAATTACGAGATGGCGCGGCAGTTGCTATGGAACGACTACCCTACCGATCAGCGCGGCAGCTATTTCCGGCAGTTCTGGGATGTGAGCGCCTATGTCCCGCAGGCGGGTGATCCTACCGATCCGGTAAAGCTCACCGAACTGCTCAAGGATATTCCATTGATTCATACCTGGCCCAAACCGGTCCCGCTCGGAGATCATCCAAACAGGACCGATGTTCCGCTGAATAACGTGGTGCTGCTCGTGCGTGGCGAGTTATTCAAGCGCTATCCCAACGCGGTCGTATACGCGGGCAAGGCGACGATGGGGCCGAAGGGAACGCGCATTCTGGACGAGACGGACGAGCGCTACCCGATCTTCCGCGGCGTGCTGCCGACAGACATCACCTTCCTGGGATTCAACCTGGATCTCGACGATGCGCGTGGAGGCACCGCTTCCTCTCCTGAAGGATTTTTCTTCATCTTTCAGCAGCAGCCCTCGGAGCCACGCTTCGGCCTTGAACCGAAGGAAGATCCGTTGGCGACACCGGTTACGCACTGGGCGGATTTGGCATGGACCAACTTTGGCGCCGCAAAAGGTGGCGGAGGCGGTGTGTACACGCTGCCCGATCCCGGCCGTACGACGCGTGGGCTCACGATTGCGAAGAGCCCGTGGCGACTGGCTTCCCAGGTCTTCTCTCTGGTGCTTGCCGGCAACACCATTCCCGATTTCCTGACTGCGAACCTATCGACGGTGCGTGTCGCGATTCCTGCCGACGGCGGAAATCCCGCCGACCCTGATTACAGCCCGGATGACGCCAAAAACAACTGGGGCGTTAACAGTGCGCAGTCTGCTCATATACTGCTGCGCGAGCCGTTCCGCATTCTCATTCACGCAGATCTCATGTTGCCCACATCATGAACGCAAACGCAAACCCGAATTTACCAGGAGCACCCGCGCAGGGTCCCGTAGTTGTCCCGCCGCGCCCATCGCAGCTCGATGCGGCAACGCCCATTCTGTTGCTTCCGGTCAACATCGAAACGCGCTTTATGACCGGGGCAAACCAGCAGAGTGAACTATGGGTGCGAATTTATCCCGACCAGATCGCGATCAACAATCACGAACCCGAGCTCACCGCGCAGGAGATTCTTGATGGCACGAGCTACTGGGATACGGTGTGGCGTGCCGGAAATCCGCCCGCGTCTGCCGATGCGGTTGAAGCTCCCTGGCGGGGCCTCGCCTCACGTTACGGCGCTCCTCGAGCGGCGTGGATCGCCCTGCAGATGACTCCGACCAATGTGGCCGCGCAACCCGCTGCGCCCACTGCGGATGGAAGCGACCCCAGCCCCGCGCCCGCGTATCCCTCGCCTCCCACGCACGCCACTTCCTGGAGCTCGCCCGCTATCGCAAGCGCGCTACCCGATGCCTGGACCGTCGTTACCGTCTCCGGGACAACGACCGCGTCATTCACCGGGAGCGCCATCACACCCGATCTGGCGGTCGGGCTCACTCCGCCTGCCGGCGCATTTCCACCGGGCTCGCCAGTCGACGCTTCCATGCAGTGGCTGGTCGATTTCGACCTGGCAATGCAGGCGGGCATGGCGCTGAAAATTACACTCACTGCCGAACAACGGGCCGGTGGCTTCGACCGCATCTTCGTGTACGGATTGCGCGCGAGCGACAACGACGGATCGCAAACATTCGCTTCGCTTCTGAACGCTCATCATTACTCCGACGGTTTCGCACTGCTAGCCCAGGGAGCACCCACCAACAACACATCCGACGTCGACTCCGCTTATTCACGCAAAGACCTCGATTTCAAACTTAGCTTTGCAGTGGAGCGCCAGGCACCGCTCAACGTTAATGATGATGCGGATGGCAATGCATTCGCGACGATCATCGGAATCGATTCTGCCACGATGGCGCACGTCGCTAAGTCGGATGGAAGCTGCGAACGAAATGGAAAGGACATGCTGGGCGCCCTGTGGCCAGCGACGCTCGGATATTTCCTCTCGCAGATGATGACGGAAGTCTTCACTCCAGCGCAGATCGAGACGGCCAGACAATACGCTGTGGCGAACGTTCTGCCGCGCGGCCCTGTCCCTGCTTTTCGCGTGGGGCGCGTGCCTTACGGTGTCGTTCCCGTTACATCGCTCCGCAACTATCCGCAGCAGGGAAATCGGGAAGCCGGCACCATCGAACCCGCGCTTGTGAATTTTCTGCTGCGCATGTGGCCAAGCTGGCTAGCCAGTTCGGCTTCCGCGCCGCACATGCAGAACACCGGCGATCCGGATGCACAATTAGTCCAGGTACTCGGCATGGATGCGAGCTCGATGACCTTCCGCGGACGTGAAGTGCTGGGGGACGGTTTCCTCTGGAATTATGCACTGTTTCAAAAGATCGAGTTGCCCGTGTTGAACGCGTGGTGGAGCGACCACCTGCAGCGTGGCCGTCAGTTGCTCGACACGTACGGTTACCAGGCGTGGGACCCACGGGTGATCCACCTTGGAATGGCGGAGAACGCCCCTCTTGTTCCTTTCCCAACCGTGCAAAGCGGACCCCTCTCCGAGACCGATCCCCTCAAGCCGGACGCCGCGCTCGGCGGTGGCGCTCAAGGGAACTACATCCAGTGGCTCCGCCAGGCCTCGGTCAACGACTTGCAGTCGGAAAACTATCCCGGTCCAAAGCCAACGGCCCTGCTGTATAAGATCCTGCGCCAGTCGCTGCTGCTCGACTATGCGAAGCTGGCCACGCTCGCTGAAGTAACTGCTTCGCGCCTGCAATTCTCGCAAGTCAAGGAGCAGGAAATCATCGGCGTCATTCCGGCCGCTGCAAGTCCCGCGCCCACGCCTGCGGGTCCTTTGCCAACTTACAGCGTCTGGGAGATATTGGCCCGGCCCTCCATCCCTGATCCGGCATTGAGCTGGGCGGATTACCTGGTGCAGGTCGACCCCGCGCCAGAGTCTCCATTCGCGCAACTGGCTGATCTCCGCACCAGTCTGGATCATCTTGCTTCTGTTCCGACAGCCGAACTGGATCGCCTCTTCACCGAAACCCTGGACGCGTGCAGCCATCGCCTGGACGTGTGGGCGACCGGGATCGCATCCTCGATTTTGAACCGACGTCGCAACGCACAGGTCGGCGGCGTTCATCTCGGCGCCTATGGATGGATAGAGGAAGTGCGGCCTGCAGCCCAGCGCGCATTTGTGCAGGGTACGGAACTGGAGGCAGTTCGGCTCATGGATCAACGCCGTGCCGCGACTCTCAAACAGCAGGCGATCACTTTGCCTATGCCGGTGCAGCCCTTTGACGATAACGGCGGCTTCATCCTCGCGCCGTCGCAGGCGCAGGCAGCGGTCGCTGCGGTACTTCGCAACGGTTACATGACGCACAAGGGAACGACCGAGGAAGGTCAGCTCTCAATCGACCTCTCATCGCAACGTGTGCGCAATGCATTGCTGCTGCTGGAAGGCGTGCAACAGGGGCAGAGCTTGAATGCGCTGCTGGGATATCTATTTGAAGAGGGGTTGCATGCCGTGCAATTGGATAAATATGCGCAGCCCTTCCGCGATCTCTTTCCGGTGGTAGCCGGCAAGCTGACCCCATCCAGTGACCCCAGCGAATCGGTTGCCGCCTCCAACGTCGTCGATGGTCTGGCACTGCGGACAGCATGGGACGGCGGAAAGTTCGCGTCCGGACAGAACTGGGGCATGAACCTCCCCGGGCCGGGCAATCCCGATCAAGCCAGCGTGATCGGCGTCTTGCAGGCGCTCGACGACTACGCCGATGCGCTTGCCGATCTCTCCATCTCCGAAGCGGTCTTCCAGATCATTCGCGGCAATTTCGGCCAGGCCGGAACCTTGATGGACGCGGTCTCGAAGGGCGCGCGTCCACCGAATCCCGAGATTGTGGATACTCCGCGCGGTGGACTCGACATGACTCATCGCGTCAATTTGCTCTTTGCGGGAACTCCAGCGGCACCGGCGGCCTGGAGCGCGATACCTGCCACTCCACGATCCAAGGCCGAGCCATGGCTCAATAGTTGGCTCGGTGGTCTGCTGCCAGATCCTGCAACCGTTCGCTGCAACGTAACCTATCAACAAGGTGGCGCTCAGGTCGCGACTATTACTCTTAGCCAGCTTCAGGTTCAGCCTCTCGACGTGCTTGCCATCTCCGACGTGGGCCAGACATCGCAGCGGGGGGAACTGGAAAATCGAATCCTATTTGCCGCCGCCCTACCTGCCGATGCAACGGATATTCAGATCGTCTTCGACCCCGCGGGACTTCCTCCAGGGTCTGTCCTGTTTCCTGATGCGTTCTACCTCGCAAAGATTCTGCGCGCGCTGATTGGTTCGGCCCGCGCGCTTGCTCCGCAGGATTTGACCCTACCTGAGAAAAACGCCGACAGTCTGGGCGGTGTGGTGAATCTTGCTGATCTGAAAGCAAGAGCAACCGCCGCCATAAATTCGCTGACCAGCGACTTAGGGGCCCTTACCACGGCAGCCGCAGGGCTGCCCGGTACCGCCGCTGCAGTGCGAAGTTCGCTGTCGTCCTGCAGTTTCTACGGAGTGCCGGGTTCGACTCCTTTGACGGGCGCTGGCGCAGATGAACAACTCGCTGCCCAGGCTACATCCGTCGCGGGGATTCTTCAGCAGCGGCTCAACAATGCTTCCGCAGTGAACCTTGCCACTGCGCCGGCCGCCGACCTCACCGGAGTTCTCACGACTGTCTTCGGAGCGGACTTCGTTGTACTGCCATTGTTCATTCCGCCAGATTTCGCTTCTCTGAAATCCGCTTTCGGCCAGTCGACAAGCCTGGTAGCCAGCGACCCATTGGCGCCTCAGCGTTGGTTGACTCAACTGACGTATATTCGTCCCGCGATTTCACGTCTCGATGCCGCGCTCACGTTGTCGCAGTTGCTTGGTACGGCTGGAACCGCCATGCCATCTTTGCTGCTGGGACAATTGCCCTCGGTGGCCGGTGATAAATGGCTCGCACTTGGCATCGATCCCGTCAACCCACCGGCTAAGGGCCGGGTGGCGTTCGCATGTCTTACTCAGGGGGATCCGGTGAACGACAGCCAATACGCCGGGCTCCTGATTGACGAATGGCCCGAGAGAATTCCGTCAACGCAGGAGGACACAGCGGTCACCTTTCACTATGAAGAGCCCAAGGCCCGCGCTCCGCAGGCTCTGTTGCTGGGCGTCTGCCCCGATGATCGCAAGACCTGGGACAACGCGCTGCTGTTGGATATTCTGCAGGAGACTCTGGAACTGGCAAAGATCCGCACCGTCGATCTGGACAGCATTCAACAGGTTGGGCAGATTCTTCCCGCGCTCTATTTCGCCCTCAACCTTCAGGGCGCCACCGTCAGCACGAATTTTGCAACAGTGAAGGAGTACGGACATGTCACTCTCGACCTTCGCTAAGGCAAGCCTCAGGGTTCCGTCCATCACAACATGGACCAGGCTCGAACCTCTTCCTCGCGAAGGCTCGATGCAGCGGAGCCTACAGGCGCAGGTGCGCGATCCCTTATGGTTTCTAGCCCGGCAGTGGCAGATGGGCGAGTTCCTCGGCGACGATGCGGGCTCGCCGGTACAGGCGACACTCGGCGTGGAGCAGCGCACGGTCACCACCTATCGCCCTGGCCCGAATATCTCCGCAACCGCCGCTCTCGATCCGGCGCTCCCAGTCGAAGTACATGTGGAGCGGGAGACGGTCCTGTTGCGCATGCGCGGTTCCATCCAGATGGGAATCTATTTCGAGGCGCTTGTCGGGAAAGAGGGAATTGCCTCCGCCAATACCGTCATCGCGGCTTTCCGCACGGCCTTCCCCATCCCGGCCGCTCCCGCGGACCCCACTTATTCTGACAATGATGCTCTGCGCTTCCGCGCCATCGCCGCCGGCCGCGTGACAGATGGAGGGGCTCTCTACAGCTCACTCCAGGCGATATCCAATGGGCAGGTCCCGGCCATTCCTTTGCCCCCCGAAGCCGGCAGCCCCGGCATGGCCGAAGTCTTCAAGGACTTTGTCGCCTATCGCCAGTCGCTATTCAGCGAGCCGGAGGCCGATTCCGCGTGGCAACAGCAGACGCTCGATTATGATTTCGCTCTCGGCTCGCCGGTAGCTGGAAACAATCTCGTGCTCAATGCCCCGGACTTTCCAGGCGGACACCTCGACTGGTACTCGTTCGATCTGCAAACTGTGCAGGATGGGCAACTGCCCACCACGACTCCCGCACAGATCACCGCGCAGACCTTCAACTTTCTTCCCAATCATGTGACGTTTCGCGGAATGCCCGACCCACGCTGGTGGAACTTCGAAGATGCCGTCACAGACTTTGGGCAACTCGATGCGGAACACGTTGACCTCGCCAAGCTGCTCGTTATGGAGTTCGCGCTCGTGTACGGCAATGACTGGTTCAGCGTTCCAGTGCCTACGCCGTTAGGTTCTCTCGAGCGAGTGACAACGCTGGTCGTGACCGATACCTTCGGAATCAGAACGCTCATACGACCAGCGGAGCAGACGACTATGAATACCGGGGAAGCCCCCTGGTCAATGTTCAAGCTTACGGGTAGCAATCAACAGCGTTCGGATTTCATTGTTTTAGCATCCACGCTTGGGATCACCGACGATGCCGACGCTATCGAGGAAGTCTTGTTCCTTCGCGACGACCAGGCCGCGATGGCCTGGGCGGTCGAGCATCAACTTCAGGGTGATCTGGATCGCGCGCTCGATGCATATGACCTTTATTTGCAGCGCATCAAGGCGGATCCCCCGCCCGGCCCACCAACAGCATCGGCCGACGGACCGCAGGTCTACTACACACTCGAGAACTTTGCTCCGGACAACTGGATTCCGATGGTCCCTGTTCAAACCGCCGAAGGAGAGCTCTTTCTCAGGCGAGGCACGATGGAGATTCCCACTTCGTCCGGGTTTGAGCTACTAAAGGCCCATGCTCTCATTCTCGACCCTGCAAATCCATTCTTTGTAGCTGACCGCGTCATTTCGCGCTCTGGCCTGCAAGTCGATCGATACTTCCGGCGTACGAGGTCGTCGGATGGGAGTACCTTTGTGTGGATGGCTCGCAGTGCCGAACGAGGCAAAGGTCCGGGTTGGTCAGGGCTGCGTTTCGACTTGGTCAGGGATCTTGCCGCCGCGAAATAAGAGCTTTGGAGGGCCGCCCTATGAAACGGGAGTTCCACATCGAGATCAGCAACCGGGCGGCCTCGTCCCACCAGCGAACACTGGATGATGGCTTGCCGCGCAGTCTGTTTGCACGCTTAAAGAGCATTCTCAGCGGACTGGCGGTGAGCGCTCTGGCTATCGGCATGCTGATCGCCATGATTGCGGTGGGATCGGTTATCGCCGGCATCTTGATCGCAATCATCCTTCTCATCGTGGCGTGGCTGCTGATAAGGGCCAGTCTCAAGCGCGGGCGAGCCTGATATTCGTCCCCTACTGTTTATAAGTTGGCTCATCATTTGCAAGTGGACGAGAAGCCGACTTATCGAGGATTATTCCTTCCGCCGCTGAGATCAAGACTATTTGCCACGCTTAGGGGTCGGAGCCATCTTTCAAGGAGTTGACAAGCTTGGGCGTCGAGCTTTTCTTATGGCCGTCCTCTTTCCCGAAAACTCCTTCCCAAGTGGATCAAAAACACCTCGGAATGGGCGAGCTGCATCGACATAGGTGTCAGCAATGCTTTCAACTCGAGCGTCTTTCTTAACATCCTCCAGGAAAGCGTGTAGCCCGAGTCCCCCCAGAATCGCCATCCTCGTAAGGTCGTGAACAAGCCCTGCGTTTATGGCAAAATGTCTGTCATCTTGTGAGCGAGTGCCATGCATAACATCGCAGCGAAGATCGTAAGCTTTCTGAGCGTCGCGGTATGCACGTTCGAGCTGTCTTGCTTCGCACTCTCCAGTTAAGATGGCGAGACGCTCAGAGAAGACATTCGTGCTGAAGCCGCTTGTTGTAGTGAGCCGCTCCAGAGCGGTAACCCATTTTGCGATTTGAACCCCGCTGGACTCCTCAAAAGATGCATCTCCAAACCACTTCAACGCATCGACAAGCCTGTTGGTTGCCTCCGATTGCCTTCCATTCAAACAGCTTGATAATAGATGGCCGGCAGAGCACCGAAAGTTCTAAGGAATGGTATCGAACCAATTGCCTCCGACTAGAGCGCCATCCAATTCACGGCCATACCAAGTCCATTCAATTTTTCCATTCGCCTCAGAAAGGACGCACGTCTCACGATTTCTAGCCGCGCTCGTATGCGGAAGCCTCATTGACTTGGCATGGCCAAGCCCGATGACAAGCTTCAAGAAGTTAATGCCAGCACCAACGATGGTTTCTGCCCTCGCACGTGAAACGTCCGATGCGCAACGTGGGATCGACACGGAGGCAACCCAGCCATGCTTTTTAGCGGCCTCAACAAAATGCTTCAGCGAGCCACCAACCTCCTTTTGCTTTCGCTCTACGCTTTGATTCAAGTCTGCAAGGAAAATCTCAAGCCGACGAAACTTGACAGGACCGAGATCGAATTGGTCGGGGCCAGGCCCCCCCCAATCGGATTCTTAGGTAACTCATGCGTGAGCACACACGGCAGGTGATGACAGATTTCTGCGTGCTCGATTTCCGATGATCGGACGTACGATTCTAGAAGTTCGACGAATTCATTGTCGTCAGTAATGCGATCAATCATCACCTGGACAATTCTGTAGAAAATGATCTTCGCTATGGCGTCCGAACTCAAGTCCGGGCCATTTGGAGCTTCTTCAACCAGCCGCTGTGCCATTCGGCCAATGGCGTAAATTCCCTCGCGGCGACATTGCACCATGCTGTGGTCCAAAGGGCGATAGATATGACAAAGCGCATCCTCTGGATGCTTGGCATAATGAACGTGTGTTTTCGGCAAGTCTGCGTAGTCGAGGAAAGCGGTCTATTTCTTTGCGGCTTTGCCGCGACGACGAGCGGGTAAGAACATCTTGTTGACGCGGTCGATCGAGAAGGCCTGCGGGTCGAA
>Ga0255353_1000080_pt1 | contig 56394 bp, 39 predicted proteins | sample HBST25metaG_FD_189941 | JGI IMG/M metagenome (GOLD analysis project Ga0255353, IMG submission 189941) | Peat soil microbial communities from Stordalen Mire, Sweden - H.B.S.T25 | ecosystem: Environmental > Terrestrial > Soil > Wetlands > Peat | place: Sweden: Norrbotten County, Stordalen Mire...
CAGGGTGAGGGAGTCGTCGCTCACCTGTTCGATTCGCCGCGCAATGCCGTAACCGTGTAGCGGGCCCATCGATTCAAGGGTTTTCAGGACCATCAGGTCCAGCGTTCCCTGCAGCACATCGGATTTGTTCTCGCCCATTGCTTCTCCTGTTGACTTTCAACAGATACGATGCGCGCGTATAGGCAGAATGTCAACAGGAAAATTGCAAAGGCAGGATTGAGTCAGATTTGTGGGTTGTGGGAGAAAATGGTTTTGCGCGAAAGGCGGGGATTCGTAGGCTGCGCGAAAACTCGCGTCCTTGGCGGTTATCGATCTGGCCCTGTTGTGGCGGAACAGAGAAGGAAAACAAGCAACCGCAGATCCTTCGCTTCGCTCAGGATGACAAGCTCCCTTTTTTGGTGGAGCAAGCACCGATACTCACGCTTACAGGTGGGTCGCAGGTCCATGAGGCGTTCAAGGTGACGGCTTTGTGGTGTTCACCTTTTCAGGGCCGGAACAGTAAGGGTCGCGGATCAGTGGCTGGAGAGCCTATTCGTTGGCTTTGGCTTGCGGATGCGCGGCTAACCACTGGGCCACTCGCTCTTGCACCGCTTCCAACTCATCGGCGGTAATCTTCTGGCCGATCATCTGGCGGTTGGCGGCGTACTGCTCCTGCTTCGGCCCCTTCACATGGGCCGCCAAATCCAGCCAGTAATAGGCCTCCACATAGTCCTGCGCCACGCCCTGGCCGTAGGAGTAGAGAACTCCGAGCGCACCCTGCGCGCCGGTGTCTCCCTGCTCGGCGGCTTTGCGATACCACGCCGTCGCCTGCACCATGTCGCGCGGAAAGCCTTTGCCGCCGTCCCGATAGAGCGTGGCCAGATGATTCTCGCCGGCAAGGTTCGCCTGTTCGGCGGCCTTACGGTACCATGCCGCGGCCTGCTTCAAGTCGGACGCGACGCCCTTGCCCGCCGCGTAGCTCTCCCCGACCAGTACTTCCGAGGCTGCATCGCCCGCATTGGCCTTGGCCATCAGAGCCGCGTCAATGCCCGCCGTCTGCGCCGCAGACGACAGCAGCGCAACGGTAAAAATCGCAAGTGGAACCAGTTGTGTAAGTCGGATCTTCATCAATTGTTCGCCAATTACAGAGAACAATAACAGATGTGCGGCCAACTCTCGCGTGTCAACGGCCGTGGATTGAGGCTAAAATTCACATATATGACTGATCGCATCTCTCTCTCTCTTGCCCAGGCCGACCCCGAAGTTGCCGCAGCTCTTGCACATGAGACTCTCCGCCAGCACGAGGGTCTGGAGATGATTGCCAGCGAGAACTTTGTCTCCGAGGCAGTTCTGGAGGCAGCCGGCTCGATTTTCACCAATAAGTATGCTGAAGGTTACCCGGGGCGCCGCTACTATGGCGGTTGCGAATTCACTGACGTGGTGGAGAACCTGGCCCGCGACCGCGCCAAAGAGATTTTCGGCGCCGAGCACGCCAACGTGCAGCCTCACTCCGGCTCGCAGGCCAACGCTTCGGCGTATGCGGCAGTCATTCAGGCGGGCGACACCATCCTGGGGCTCGACCTGGCCCACGGCGGCCACCTGACCCACGGGCATAAGTTGAGCTTCTCCGGCAAGCTCTACCGGCCCACGTTTTACCACGTCCGCCGCGACACCGAGCTGATCGATTACGACGAGATGGAAGAGATCGCGTTGCGCGAAAAGCCCAAGGTCATCATCGGCGGCGGCAGCGCGTATCCGCGCTTCTGGGATTTCGCGCGCATGCGCGAGATTGCCGACAAGGTGGGTGCCGTGTACATCGTGGACATGGCGCACATCGCCGGGCTGGTGGCGGGCGGCGTGCATCCCTCGCCCGTGCCCCACGCGCACATCACCACGACCACCACGCACAAGACCCTGCGCGGACCGCGTTCCGGCCTGATCCTCTGCGGAAAGGACCTGGCAGCGGCCGTCGACAAGGCAGTCTTCCCCGGCCAGCAGGGCGGTCCACTGGTGCACATCGTAGCCGCCAAGGCTGTGGCCTTCGGCGAAGCGCTACGGCCGGAATTCAAGACCTATGCGGCGCAGATTGTGGCCAACGCCAAGGTATTGGGGGCCACCTTGCAGGACGCCGGTTTCCGCATCATCTCCGGCGGGACGGACAACCATCTGCTGTTGGTGGACGTCTTCCAGAAGGGCATTCTTGGCTCCGAAGCCGAACTGGCGCTGGGCAAGGCCGGCATCACGGTGAACAAGAACTCCATTCCTTACGACACCAATCCGCCGCTCAAGCCTTCGGGCATTCGCGTCGGGACTCCTGCCCTGACCACGCGCGGCATGAAGGAGCCTGAGATGCGGCTCATCGGCGCATGGATCACCAAGGCCCTGGAATTGCGCAACGACGATGCGGCTCTCGAGCACATTCGCCTGGAAGTGGCGGAACTGGCCAACCAGTTCCCTCTCTACGCCTGGCTGCGCGCGCCCCAGACCGTGAGTGCATAACAGAACCCGCACCGTTGCGAATTTACTCAATCGCAACTTGCCTCCGCGGCCTGGGTTAGATTTACTGTAGTTACGATGACTCATCCGGAGCGGAAAGCGCACCCAGCTTTCCGCCCCGGGGCATCAAGGAGGATATGATGCGCCTAGCCAAGATTGCACTGGTTGCTTTGCTGGTGGCTTCTGTTCCCGCATTTGCTCAACGTGAAGAACACCGCCAGGCCCCCCCGTCCCGCGGTCCAGATCAGGTTCACGGCACGCCCCGTCTGCCGGAAAAGAATCGCAGTTTCCAGGACAAGCCCGGGCATCCCAATGTCCCCCACGTGGACAAGAACAAGTGGGTGGGCCACGACACGGGCTCCGACGACGCCCGTTATCATATGGACCATCCCTTTGAGCATGGCCGCTTTACCGGCGGCTTTGGCCGCGCTCATGTGTGGCGCATTGGCGGAGGCGGCCCCGGCCGTTTCTGGTTCAACAACTGGTACTGGAGCGTCGCCCCGGCCGATGTAGGTTACTGCGACGGATGGCTCTGGGACTCCGACGACATCGCGATCTATGACGATCCGGACCACATCGGCTGGTACCTTGCCTACAACGTGCGCCTCGGAACCTATGTGCACGTGATGTACCTGGGACCGCAGTAAGCCATCTGGCGCCATCGGGATTCATGGAAGCAAAAGGGGACAGGCCACGCAGCCTGTCCCCTTTTGCTTGGTTGCTCGCGCCCTTCATCCACCCGAAAATGTACAGTCCCTCGTGCGAAAAGATAAGATAGCCAGTCCGCTCGGAGCAGCCGCGTGCGCGCAATGAAATGTCGCCCCCGCTCCAATCACAAAATCTGCCGTCGACGAGGTTCCGCGATGAAGCTATTCTCTTTGCGCCCGCTTTCCCGCATCTTTATTGCTCTTTTCTGCACCGCTCTGCTCGCCGCCGGAATCGCGGAGGCCGCGCCTGCGCCCATCGTGATCACCGGCGCAGACCGGCGTCCTGCCATCTCGCTCGACGGCGAATGGGGCTCCATTGTCGATCCTTACTTCTCCGGCCTCTTCAGCTTTCATCACCAGGAAAAATCCAACGGATGGTTTCTCAACCAGAAAGCCAAGCCAGGAGACCCGTTTCCCACCGAGTACGACTTCTCCACGGCTCCCAAACTTAGAGTGCCCTCCGACTGGAATACGCAGCGCGAGTCGCTCCTTTTCTATGAAGGTCCCGTCTGGTACGAGCGCGACTTCACTTACCAGCCCAAGCAGCACACGCGCATTTTTCTTCATATCGGCGCAGCCAATTACCGCTCCTGGTTCTGGGTCAACGGACAGAAAGTCTGCGAGCACGAAGGCGGCTACACCAGCTTCAATTGCGATGTGACAGCTCAAGTTCGCTCAGGCTCCAACTTTGTGGTGGCCGCAGTGGACAACACGCGCCACGAGGACGGCGTGCCCACTCTCGAAACCGATTGGTGGAACTACGGCGGCCTGCATCGCTCGGTCTCGCTCATCGAAGTTCCCGAGGCTTTCATCGATCAGTACGACGTGCATCTGAGCCGTGGCGCAGGCTCTGTGATCGAGGGCTGGGTACACGTGGAAGGTGCGCAATCCGGGGCAAAAGTCGAAGTCGAGATCCCTGAATTAAAGGCGAAGGCAACAGCGGAAGCCGATAAGACAGGTCACTTCTTGTTCCATATAAAAGTGGAAGATCTCGAGCGCTGGTCGCCCGAATCGCCCAAGCTCTACAAACTGATCCTGCGCGCAGGCGAAGACTCAATCGAGGATACAATCGGTTTTCGCACCATCGAAACGCGCGGAACCCAAATCCTGCTCAACGGCAAACCCATCTTTCTGCGCGGCGTCTCCGTGCATGCCGAAGCGCCTTATCGCACGGGCCGCGCCAACACCGATAAGGACGCGGAAACACTGCTTGGCTGGGCCAAAGAACTGGGCTGCAACTTTGTCCGCCTGGCGCACTATCCGCACGATGAATCCATGCTGCGCGCGGCCGATCGCATGGGCGTGCTGGTGTGGTCAGAGAACCCGGTCTATTGGGCCTTGCAGTTCGATAACCCCAAGGTTCTGGTCAAGGCCGAGCAACAGTTGGACGAGGAGATTGGAACCTCGCGCAATCATGCCGCCATCATTCTGTGGTCGATGGCCAACGAAACGCCAAGTAATGAAGCGCGCACTAACTTTATCGAAACCCTGGCTGGCCGCGCTCGCGCGCTTGACCCCACGCGGCTCATTACTGCCGCGCTGCTGGTGCGCGCCGAAGGCCACACCAAGATCGTCGACGACGCGCTGGGCAAGGCTCTCGACGTGATCGGCGTGAACGAATACGTCGGCTGGTACGAGCAGCATCCGGAGTCCGCGGACATTACAGAGTGGCGCATCGACTATCAAAAGCCGCTCATCGTCAGCGAGTTTGGCGGTGGCGCCAAGGCCGGATTGCACGGCGGCGACAATGACCGCTGGACCGAGGAATACCAGGCCAATATCTATCGCCATCAATTCGGCATGTTGAACAGGATTCCCCAACTTAGAGGAATGAGCCCATGGGTATTGATGGATTTCCGTTCGCCGAACAGGCCTCTGGCCGGCATTCAGGATGAATTCAACCGCAAGGGACTTATCTCCGAGCAGGGCCAGAAAAAGCAGGCCTTCTTTGTACTTCAGAAAGCCTACAAGGAAAAAACCGTGGGCCGGCCGGAATAAAACGACCAGAAATCTACCTGTGTAAGTTGATTCGAACGCCTCGCGGGCTGTGCAAAAGTAGGTTTTTAAGTTATGATTTCACTTATGGCTATCGACTTAATTCTTGCACAAATCGACGAAGAAATTGCAAAACTGAAGCAGGTTCGCGCGCTCTTGGCTACCACCGGTAAAGTTGCCACCAAGCTGGCCGAGCGCAAGACGAAAGAGGCGCCGGTAAAGGCTGGCAAGGCTGCAAAGACAGCAAAGACCAAGAAGCGCCGCGTTCTGAGCCCGGAAGCCCGCAAGCGGATTGCCGATGCGCAGCGCAAGCGTTGGGCCGCCCAGAAGTCCAAGGCTTAACAAGAAATTCCAGGAACGATTCTCCTATCTTTCCTTGTACGCGAAAGACCGCCGGTTCAACGGCGGTTTGCGCCACCGAACGATCACCGCTCCTGCTGCGGCCGCATTTCCAGCCCCGAAATGCGGCAGTGAAGAGTTAGATCTGTTCCACGATTCCACCATCCCCAAGACCCCCGCAAGCCGAGTGACCTTTTTCAATAAGGAAGGTCCTCAGCACGAGGCCGGCAGGGTCCCCACTCTGTATTACTTCTGCAAAACTTTTTCCTTGCCCAACGGACATAACTGCCTGCGCCCCGAATTTGAATGCACCCATCGCGCTTTCAAAAAGCGCGCGGCTCAACGGCTTGGGGAAAGGGCTGCAGAGCCGCTTGTTTTCTTCCCGGGAGAAGTTTCCTCATCGTCCTGGCTCGTGCGCCCCAGGGCGGCCAGCCGGCGGAACCTGTCTGCCTGCTCGAGCCCAACGCAGAGGACAATCGAGCTTGCCCCACCCGAATGCCTGCTCAATTGGATTGCGCTTCCTGAGGAAGCGCCGGTCATCGACTCGCACATTTCCGTCAGGCGGTGAAGAAATGCCACAAAAAGCCACTCAGCGGGAGCGGCTCCGGTCTACGGCACTTGGAGAACAGCTTTGGCCCTTTCCTCCCCATTCGGGGCGGCCTGCGTCCAACCATTACCGGGGGCTGGCGACACGCGGGTCCCGGTTTTCCGGCGCATTGCCGGGGCCGGTTGGCCCGCGTGCGCCCGCGCCGGATACAATTAGGTTCTACGCTGCGGCATAGGCTCTGGGAGGAATGCAGAGTTCCCGCGGAGCATCCCTGGTTCCCCAGGCGGGGGGCGAGGATTGAAACAAACTTGAGATTTGGAGCAGGTGCACGTGAGAGGCATAATCTGCCGCGGTCTGCGGCTTGAGTTGGTTGCAGGACTGGGTATCGCATTGGCGATGCCCGCGTTGGCGCTGGCCGCGGAGAGTGCGCAGGGCCAGGCCACGCAGACCACGCTGTCCGCGGAAACCCGCGACCAGAATGGACGCACGCAGGCCACCGCCACAGTTGCTGTCATGGGCGAAGACGGGCTGCCCGCTTCCGGAGCCATTACGATTGAAGATCACGGCAAACAACTGGCCGGCGCGGCCCTGAACGCTCAGGGGCAGGCGAAGGTCGTGCTTGCGCTTCCGGGTGGAAATCACCTTCTGCGTGCGGTTTATATCGGCGATGCGGCCCATCTGGCTTCGGCTTCCCAGCCCGCCACGGTACAGGCGCAGGCCACCACCACTACGCCCGATTTCCAGCCGCCCGTGGTCTCGCCGACTACGATTTCCCTGACCGCAGGCCAATCGGGCACGTTGAAAGTGACCGTCATCCCGGAGAACAACGCTTCGCTGACCTCCCCGATGTTCGTCACCCTCTCCTGCTCGGGCCTTCCCGATCAGGCGACTTGCGCCTTTACGCCGGAGACGGTGGAGATTTTGGCCACCACCCCGACCACCTGCGCCGCCGGTTCCCCGGCTGCCTCCTGCCCGCCCTCCGCTTCCATGACGATTGGAACCCAGGCGGCCTCGAGGGCATCGGTCGCCCCGGTTTCGCACCGCAACGCGACCCCCATTGCCTGGGCAATCCTGTTTCCGGGAGTGCTGGCCTTGGGCGGCCTGGCCTGGGGAAGCCGCCGTCGCCGGTGGCTCAATCGGCTTTCGCTGGTAGCCCTGGTTGGACTGGTGACCGCGTTGGGCACCACCGCCTGCAACCCGCGCTACAGCTATGAACACCACGCCCCGCCCCCCAATCCGGCCACCCCGGCTGGCACCTATACGGTGACGGTTACCGCGCAGTCCAGCAACGGCGTTACCGCCATCACGCACTCCTCTACCATCGCGCTGACAGTCAACTAAGCGGCTGGAGCAAAGATCGAGGCTCTCCCGGCTCTGAGCAGGGAGCTGTAAATATCAAAGGACCTGCGGAGATCTCTCCCGCAGGTCCTTCGTTTTTGCTCTGGAAATCGAATTGTGAGGGGCCATCCATCCATCCCCGCAGGAGAGAATTCGGGCTGATCCCTGTTCCCTGCTCCCTGCTTTCATCACTCCGGCTTGAGTATCACCTTGATCGCCTCGCCGGATTGCAGCAGTTGCATGGCCTGGGAGAACTCGGAGAGCTTCAGACGGTGAGTAATCGCGGGCTCCAGGTTCAGCTTTCCGGTGGCCAGCAGGGCCTCCATCTGGAACCAGGTCTCGAACATCTTGCGGCCGTTGATGCCTTGGACGATGGCGCCCTTGAAGATGATGTCGCGGGCGAAATCCAGTTCAAAGGGCTTGGACGGAATCCCCAGCAGCGAGGCGCGACCGCCGGTCCGCAGCAGCGAAAAGGCGGTCCGGATGGCTGCCGGATGCCCCGACATCTCCAGCAGCACATCCACGCCTGTGCCGCCGGTTTCCTCCAGAATCTGCTCCTCCACCTTGTCCTTCGCGGGATCCAGCACCAGGTCGGCGCCCATGGCCGCCGCAACGCTGCGCCGGTTCGCGTTCACTTCCATGGCATAGACCTTGGCCGCGCCGCAGGCTTTGGCCACGGCGATGGAGAACAATCCGATGGCGCCGCAACCAGTGACCAAGACCGTTTTAGCGGCGATGGGACCGGCCAAGACGGTATGCACGGCGTTGCCCAAGGGGTCCAGCAGAGAGGCGTAGTCGTGCGGAATGGCCGGCGAGAGCTTCCAGATATTGGTTTCAGGAATGATGGCGTAACTGGCAAAAGCTCCGTTGGCGTCCACGCCGAGGATGCGCACATGCTGGCAGATGTGGGCCTGGCCGGTGCGGCATTGCAGGCACTTGCCGCAAGCCACGTGCATCTCCGCGCTGACCTTGTCGCCTTCCTTCACCGTGGTGACGCCCTGGCCCACAGCGGCCACCACGCCGGCAAACTCATGGCCTGGAATCAGCGGAGGATGAATACGCCCCTGCGCCCACTGATCCCAGTTGTAAATGTGTAGATCGGTGCCGCACACGCTGGCAGCCTCCACCCGCACCAACACCTCGCCCGGTCCCGGATCGGGCACGGGCACTTCACGAATCTCGACGCCGGCCGCGGCGTGAGCTTTTACAACTGCCTGCATGGTCGTTCGCATCCTCAGGAGTCTCCTTCAATCACAAGCTCACAGCCTATCACCGCCGCGGGATGATAGAACGGTGTGGAGAGAAAGAGCCGGCCGGGAGATGCGCATAGTGCAGAGGAAAATCGATTTTTGCAATAGTCTTGCGAGCGCGGTCCTGTGGGCGACGCTGGGTGCGTTTGCGCCGCCCCTCGCTGCACAAACCGTCGATCAGGCCTGGCTGCGTTCCACCGCTCCGCACGGAACAGCGGCACTCCCGCTTCAGGTCCGGGCATTGGGCAATGGTCCCCTCGAGCAGTCCGCAGCCCGGGAGTTGCAGCGCGGCATCGGCGGCATGGCCAAATCATCTGGATTCGCACAGGGAAGCACCGCTAAAGCCGAAATCGTTGTGGGAACGGTGGAAGAAGTGCGCAAAACCCTTCCGGAACTGCCGGCTCCCGCGGATCTTGAAGCCGAGGGCTACTGGATCAGCTCGTCCGGCTCAAATGCGCAGCCCCGCATCGTTATCGCCGGCGCGGACGAACGCGGTACCCTCCATGGCGCCTTCGCCCTGCTCCGGCTTCTGGCCACGGAGGAAGACGTGACTCATCTCGATCGGCGCGACCACCCGGCCATGCCCATTCGCTGGGTCGATGAGTGGGATAACGCGGACGGCTCCATCGAGCGGGGCTACGCCGGCCGGTCGATCTTCTTTGAGGGCGGCAAGGTGCGCGAAGACCTGGCTCCGGTGGCCGAATACGCGCGCCTGCTGGCTTCTGTGGGCGTGAACGGCTGCAACGTGAACAACGTCAACAACGCCGCGCCCTTTCTGACGCCGGCGATGCTCAAGGGCCTGGCCCGCCTAGCTGGCGCCATGCGCCCCTGGGGCGTGCGGTTGGCCCTGAGCGTGGACATTGCCAGCCCGCAGAAGATCGGCGGCCTCCCGACCTTCGACCCGCTCGATCCGGCCGTGAAAGCCTGGTGGGCGGCCAAGACCGACGAGGTGTACGCGCTCATTCCGGATTTCGCCGGCTTCACCGTGAAGGCCGACTCCGAGGGCCAGCCCGGGCCGGCGAGCTTTGGCCGTACGCCGGCAGACGCCGCCAACCTGCTGGGCGCCGCGCTTCAGCCTCACGGCGGCGTGGTTCTCTACCGCGCCTTCGTCTACAACCACCACCTGGACTGGCGCGACCTCAAAGCCGACCGCGCTCGCGCCGCGTATGACATCTTCCACCCGCTCGACGGGAAATTCGCGCCCAACGTCATTGTCCAGACCAAGGAAGGTCCCATCGATTTCCAGGCGCGGGAGCCGGTCTCGCCGCTCTTCGGCGGCCTCGCGCAAACCAGCCAGGCCATGGAGATCCAGGTAACCCAGGAATACACCGGACAGCAGCGCCACCTGGTCTATCTGGCACCCATGTGGAAGCAGGTTCTGGACTTCGACCTCAGAGCCGGCGACAAATCGACGCCCGTCAAGGAGGTCCTCGCCGGGACCGCGTTTCACCGTCCTTTGGGCGGCATGGTGGCTGTGGCCGGGGTGGGTCGCGATGCCTGGCTCAGCTCGCCGCTGGCCATGGCCAACCTCTACGCTTTCGGCCGCCTGGCCTGGAACCCCAACCTCGACCCTGCCGAGATCGCCGCCGAATGGACGCGGCAAACCATCGGCACTGATCCGGAGGTGGTCCGCACCGTCGTCAAAATGCTGATGCAGTCCTGGCCGGCCTATGTAAACTACACCGGCCCGCTGGGGATGCAGACCCTCACCGACATTACCGGCAGCCACTACGGGCCCAACATCGAGTCCAGCGAAAACAACGGCTGGGGCCAGTGGCACAAGGCCGACCGCGAAGGCGTGGGAATGGACCGCAGTGTCGCCACCGGCACAGGCTACGCGGGGCAGTATCCGCCGGACGTGGCGAAGAGCTACGAGTCCCCCGCAACCACTCCGGACGAACTGCTGCTCTTCTTCCATCACGTGCCGTACACGTATCGATTGCACTCGGGCAATACCGTGATTCAGCACATCTACGACAGCCACTACCAGGGAGCGGAGCAGGCGGCGCATCTTGTTGATGAGTGGGCTTTGTTGAAGGGGCGCATCGATCCCGGGCTCTACGAGCAGATGCGGGCGCGGCTCGAGTACCAAGCTGGGCACGCAATTGTGTGGCGCGACGCGATCGTCGAGTACTTCTTCAAGTTAAGCGGGATTCCCGATGAGCAGGGCCGTGCCGGCCACCATCCCGGACGTCTGGAAGCCGAGGACGCGCGCCTGACCGGCTACAAGATCATCGAGGTCACGCCGTGGGAAGATGCCTCGGGTGGGAAAGCCGTTTCCTGCGCACTTCCGCCAGAGAACGCTGCCCAACGCAGTTGTTCGGCGGAATGGACCTACAGCGCACAAGCAGGACGCTTCAACATCGCCGTCCAGTATTTCGATCTGCAACCCGGCGCGGCGAGGTTCGCGCTCAAGGTGAATGGGACAGCGGCAGTGAACTGGACCGCGGACGATGCGCTGCCGTCCAACCAACCGAACGGCGACAACTCCACCCGCTGTACTGTGCGCGGAGTCGACCTCAAGCCCGGCGACGTGCTGCGAGTGGAAGGCGCGCCCGACAAAGCGGATCCGGCGGCGCTGGACTACATCGAGATCATGGCAGCGGGGCCGGTGCAGTAGGCTTGCAATTCTCTTTCCTGTCTTGACAGAATCGTTGTGTTAACGCAACATGTTGTCGTGCAGGAAAACGAGTCCAACGCACCGCCTCCCGGCGAAAGCGGCCTATACAACCGCATTGCCGTCCTGCGCGCCGAGCGAGGCATCAGCCGCCAGACGCTCGCCGATGCTGTTGGCGTCAACTACCAGACCATCGGCTTTCTGGAGCGCGGGGACTACGGCCCCAGCCTCAAGCTGGCCTTCTCGATTGCCGCATACTTCGCGCTCCCAGTAGAGGCCATCTTTTCTACCAAGCCCTTCCAGCCGCTCAGCCAGCAGGTTTACGGTACGGGCAAATCCAAGGTCCCCCAAAAATCCGAGCCCGACATGGAGGATTCCGAATGAACGCCGAGCTATACCTGCTGGGCAGGCGCATCGACATGGGCGCGCGGGCGCGCCGCCGCGGGCTGGTGGTGGTGATCTATACCGTGCTGGCAGTGCTGATGGCTGGCTTTTGGTTTATCGACCATTGGCGGGTAAGCCTGTTGTACCTGTATATGGCTGCCATGGTGGTCAATAGCGTCTTCCTGGGAGGCACAGCGTTTGGCGGCTTGATCAGGCCCTTTAGAAGCAAGCCACGCAGCCCCTACGCTTTCAAGTCTCCCTTGCTGCAGAATCTGCGGTGGGGATTTTATCCGGTTCCCGAACTGGACGAGAACGACTACCGCAACGACGAACGCGAACTGCGCCAGCGTGACCATGCCCATTACCAGGCCTACCGCGTGCTCATCGTTGGACTCGGATTGCTCTGGTGTGCTTCCATTGGGGTGCTTTCGACCCACGTTCCGTCTGTTTTGGGCTTGCTGCCTGCGCAACAGTTGCTCTATGGCTTTATAGTGGCTCTTCTGGTCGTCTCCCTCACCCTGCCGCAGGCGATTTTGCTGTGGAGCGAGCCGGACATGGAGGAAGAAACGGCGGAATAGGGCTGGATGGACTGGTCAAAATGCGGTCAAACCTGATTGGCGCGACCTAGAGAAACTGCAGATCCTTCGACTGCGCCTCTCGCGATGAAGCTGCGAGAGGCTGCGCTCAGGATGACAACACTTATATTTATCAAACACTTGCATCAACTACTTGCGTGAGGCTTACGCAGATATAACTTAGGCCACAACCGCGACTTTGGCTCGCTTACCCAAGCGCACCACAATACGCGCGGGCAGAGCAGTCACAGAGACCAGAGCACCAGCCGCGCTTTCGCCGTCCAGCTTGACGGCCTTCTCGGCGATCTTGCGATTGGCTTCGGCGCCACTGGCCGCCAGTCCCAAATGCACCAGCAGCTTGGGCAGGCGAAGCTGCAGCGAACCGTCCGGTCCGGCCACGTCGGCAAACGCGATAGCCACCTCTTCCAGGTCCTCGGCCGTTTCCTTCTGCTGGAACATCTTCGCCCAGTTCTCGTCGGCGCTGGCCGCTGCCTCCTGGCCGTGGAAGTCGGCCGTAATGCTCCGCGCCAGCCGCTTCTTCGCTTCCATCGGATGCAGCTTCCCGCGAGCGACCTCCTCCTTGAGCGATTCGACCTCCGAACCGCGAAGATCGGTCAACAAGACGAAATACTTCCACATCAGCTCGTCGGAAATCGACATGAGCTTGCCGTACATTTCGGCCGGTGGTTCGTTGATGCCGATGGCGTTGCCCAGCGACTTGGACATCTTCTGTCCCCCGCCCAGGCCCTCCAGGATCGGCGTCATCAGCACAATCTGCGGCTTCTGTCCGTAGACCCGCTGCAGCTCCCGACCGCAGAGCAGGTTGAACTTCTGGTCGGTGCCGCCTAGCTCGACGTCGCACTCCAGGCAGACCGAGTCATAGCCCTGCATCACGGGATACAGAAACTCGTGCAGGCTGATAGGCTGCTCCGCGTTGTAGCGCTTGTTGAATTCGTCGCGCTCCAGCATCTGCGAGACGGTAAAGTGCGCCGTCAGACGGATGGTCTCCTCGTAGCCCAGCTTGCCCAGCCACTCGCTGTTGTAGCGGACCTCGGTCGCGCTCTCGTCCAGGATCTTGAAGACCTGCTGCTTGTAGGTCTCGGCGTTCCGGTCGATCTGCTCGCGGGTGAGCGGCTTGCGGGTGACGTTGCGGCCGGTGGGGTCGCCGATGAGCGAGGTGAAGTCGCCTACCAGGAAGATCACCGTGTGGCCGAGCTGCTGAAAATGGCGCAGCTTGCGCATGAGCACCGTATGGCCCAGGTGCAGGTCGGGCGCAGTGGGGTCAAAGCCGGCCTTGATGCGCAGCGGGCGACCGGTTTTGCGGCTCTCTTCGAGGCGCTCGCGCAGGTCGCTGACGCGGATGATCTCCGCCGCGCCCTTCTCCAGCAAATCCATCTGTTCGTCTACAGGTAAGAACTCTTGCATATCTATCCAAGTATAAATTTCGATAGCCCGCAACGCTCGAAAAGCGGGCAAATTGCATTCATTGCAACACTCAGCGCAACTTTCAGCCGGCTCCTTCATCCAAAGGCGCAGGAGAAAAGATCCCCATGCCTTCTGTAATTGGTCGTGCAGTGCAGGTTTCCGCCGCGGGCGGAGCCTTTGAGGTAGTGAAGAAGGAGTTTCCCGAGCCAGGACCGGGACACGTACGCATCCGCGTCCAGGCCTGCGGCGTTTGTCACAGCGACGCCATTACCAAGTTCGGCCTCTTCCCCGGCATCGCCTACCCACGCGTCCCCGGTCATGAAGTGGCCGGAGTCGTGGATGCGGTTGCCGCCGATGTGCCGCTCTACAAGCCCGGCCAGAGGGTCGGCCTGGGTTGGCACGGCGGGCACTGCAACTATTGCAACCCTTGCCGTCGCGGCGACTTCATTCTCTGCGAAAACGGACAGGTTTCCGGTGTCAGCTTTGACGGCGGCTATGCCGACTACGTGATCGCCCCGGCCAACGCCCTGGCCCTGATTCCAGACGACTTGGCGGATGTGGACGCAGCACCGCTGCTGTGCGCCGGCATCACCACATTCAACGCTCTGCGCCATAGCGGAGCGCACCCCGGAGACACGGTAGCGATTTTGGGCATTGGCGGCCTGGGACACCTGGGAGTGCAGTACGCCGCCAAGAGCGGTTACCGGACCGTGGCCATCGCCCGCGGGCAGGACAAGGCTCCCTTGGCCAAGCAGCTGGGCGCGCACATCTACATCGACAGCACCATCCAGGACCCCGCCGCTGAATTGCAAAAGCTGGGCGGCGCCGCGGTGATCCTTTCCACGCTGACCAGCGCCGACGCCCTGGCTCCCGCCGTCAACGGGCTCGGACCCAATGGAAAGTTGATCGTTGTCGGCGTGCCCGAGAAGCCCTTCGAATTGAACGTGCTCCCGCTGATCATGGGAAACCGCTCCGTCGCCGGCTGGGCGTCCGGCACCGGGATGGATTCCGAAGACACGCTCAACTTCAGCGCTCTCTCCGGCATCAAGCCGATGGTCGAGACCTATCCGCTGGATCACGCCGCCGAGGCTTTTGACCGCATGATGAGCGGCAAGGCACGATTCCGCGTGGTGCTGACCACTGGCGCGTAACGGAAGTTGATTCGTGCGAGAAAAGAAAAGGGCGGACCGGAAGACCGGCCCGCCCTTCTTATTGACCGAGTGAGTTAGAACTCGAACCTTCCCACGACCTGGAGGATGCGCGCCTGATTGGCTCCCTGCGAAACGCCGAGGCCAAAGCTGCTCACGCTGTTCAAGTCAGTGGAAGCAGGTCCGGTGAGGTTGACGCGGTTAATGATGTTGCTGCCTTCCAGACCCAGGGTTAGAGTGCTCCCTTTCTCTGACGTGAACCACGGCAGAAGCACCTTCTTGTGGACCGCGCTATCGATTCCCAGGTATCCCGGTCCCTGGAAGCTGTTATATCCCTGGCTGCTATAGACCGGGGTTACTCCGTAACCGCTGGGATTGGTAAATCCCGGTGCGGAATCAGGGGGCTTTGAGGCGAAGGTGTATCCGAGAGAAGAAAACACGCCGTACTTGAACTCGGCGCGGCTGAATCCCTTTTTCTTGATGCCGGCAGGAATATTGACCAGCGAATTGGCGTTCCCGTTGGCCAGATAGGTTCCCGCGTCGGTGGGGTTCGCGATATTGGTGCAGGCGGACGTGCAGGTTCCTCCCAGCGACGCCGGCGCTTTGGAGAGAGGCACAAAAGCCGCAGAGGTGGTGAGGGAGAAGGGACTGCCAGACTGCCCGGTTACGGTCCCGCTGACTTCCCATCCCGCCAGAATGGCCCGCTCGATGAAGTTGTGCAGACTTCTTCCGGGAAGTTCGTACTGGACACTGCCGTTAAAGCTCTTGGGAACAGAACCCGAAGCCGGGCCATAGTAGTGGTTCGGATCGTAGATGTCGTCGATGACGCCACCGTGGGTGAGGGTCTTGGCCCAGGTGAAGGAGCCCTGCCAACTCAAGCGATGGTAGTTTTGTCGTGCCGTGAGCAGCAGGGAGTTGTAGTTGCCGTTCAGCAGATTGGTATTGAAGCTGATGCCGGCCCATTCCGGAGAGAGGCGCAGCTCGGTGCCATCGTTCGCAATCTGGTCGCCGGGGTAGGAGTTATAGTCTCCGTTGGCGTACTGACCCCAGGAAAACGATCCGGAATAACCCACGCCGACAATCAGGTTGTCCGCCAGTTCCTTCTCCACTTGAAGGTTGTAGAGAGAAGTCTTCTGCGGCTTCAGTTTAGGATCAACGCCCGAGAGGGAGCTTGTAATCACGCTGTTGGTTCCGTTGAGGTTCAGCACGACTTCCCCATGGCTATCAACGCCCACGGGGGTGATGGCCGGGTAGGAGTAGGTGTTGCCGAACGGGGGCGGGCCGGTGGGGCTTGTGCCGTAGTAGTTTCGCGGATCCATGACGTTGAGAGGCGCCACGCACAGGTAACAGAAGCTTGTGTTCAGATAACTCGGAGAGTTAATGGACAGTCCGGAAATCGAGCCGGACACATTCATTGCGTCTTCATAGAATCCGAACCCTCCATGAACGGAGATCTTCTGCTTTCGGAAGGGCGCCCAGGCAAAGCCAACGCGCGGCAGGAAGTTCACGTTCTCGCGGCTGGAAAATGCGTTGGAAACCTTCATCGTGGAGACATTGTTGGTGATAATATTTCCCCGCAACGTGGAGCCCGACGGAGAATCGATGTTCAGGTACGGCAGCACGTTCTTGCCATGGGGCTGGGGATTTCCATAATCGTCCCAGCGCAGCCCGAAGGTCAGCAGGAAGTTAGGCTTGATTTTCCAGTCATCCTGCACATAAAGTCCAAATTGCGTGACCGCGGCTCCCTGAATATTCGCCAGGAATCCGCCCGTTGTTCCGGACAACGTGTCGAGACTGTAGCTCCAGGGGTGATCGTCGAGCAGATCGCTCCAGCCGAAATATAACGGATCTTCTGCCTTGGACATCCAGCCAGCCTCATTCGCGTATTCGTCCTCGTGGCTCGCGGAGAAGCCCGCCTTGATGTTGTGCGCGTGGTGGTTCCAGGTGACGTCGTCCTTGAGTTGATAGTCGTGCTCTTTGGTGTTGCCGGGAGCTGCCGGCGTCCCGAAGTAATCGGTGGCATCGTCGCCGCCGCCGATCATCAGGGTGAGAAATGGAATGTCGTTGGCCTGGCTGGAAGTAAATGCGAAGTAATACCGCGTGTAGCCGAAGGACACCTGGTTGAGAAGGCTCGGCGTGAAGATGTGGGTGTAATTCAAATTCAGGTAGCGGGTTCCGCTCGGCGTAGTGGAGTTAAATCCCGGACGCCACCAAATGAAGTCGGATACCTGCGGTTCCAGCAGATAGGAACCATACACGCGATCCTTGCCATCGCGGAAGTATTGATCCATGCGTCCATTCAGTTGGAAGCCATCCACCCTGGGAGTCTGGTTAAACACGCCCTGGTCCACAACCTCCATGCCGCAGTCGATCGGCGTGCTGCCGATCTGATTTCCCAAGTAAAAGGGCGCATCCTTGACGGGCACCGCGCACACGCCTGGTGTGCTGGTCGAGAACAGGTCCGAGGCATAGGCAGTCACGCCCTGCTTGATGACGGTGCCGATCTGGCCACTCGTGGCATTGCCCACAGGAAAGGGCACAAGCAGCTTCTGCACGTTCGCGCTGTTGGGATAGTTTGCCGGCGCCCACGTTCCGGTAAAGTCATTGGTCGCCCAATGTTGTAGAGCAGCCTGGGCAGTGGTTTGGGTCTGGTGCAGATAGGAGAAGAAGAAGAATGTCCTGTCTTTCCAGATCGGTCCGCCGATGCTTCCTGAGTACCAGCGGCGCGAAGCCGGCAGTTCAGGAGATGCAAAGTCGGCAATGGCATTCAGACCGCGCCCGCTATACCGGTCGCCGAATGTTCCGTGAAACTTGTTGGTGCCGCCCTTGGTGGTGATATTCACTCTCATCGAAGAACTGGCGCCGTAATCCACGGCATAGGAATTCACCTCGAGAGCCACTTCCTGGACCATGTCTTGATTGGGCACGAAATTCAGCAGAGCCGTGCCGCCTCTGGAGTTATCTTCGATGCTTACGCCATCAAGCTGGTAAGTGTTCGATCCGGAAGGCCGTCCATTGGCCTGCGCATTCATGGTGGTGTTGCCGATGCTGACCGCCCATAGATCGCGGTCCTCGTCGATGCCCGTGATGCCGGGCGCAATTCTTATGGCTTCAAGGATGCTTCCGTTCTGCAGCGGAAGGTTCTCAATCTGGTCCGCCTCCAGCGTTGTTTGCAGGCGTGTTTCATCCATGTTCAGTGCGTCTGTTTCGGTGGTTACATTCACCACGGCAGTGGCGCCGGGAACCGCCAGGGACACATTCACGCTGGCAGCCTCGTCCTGGCTTACATGGGCATTTGTGACTTTTTTCGCAAACCCCTGCGCCACTGCGATGATCTGATAGTCGCCGGGGCCGACGGCATTGAACCGGTAGTAACCGCTGCTGTTGGTTGTGTTTTGGAGATCGATGTTCGTTTGCAGGCTGTGGAGCGTGATCTGTGCGTTTGGCACCACCGCTCCGGTCTGGTCGCTTACGGTTCCTTCAACGCTGCTGTTGAATTGACCGAAGCAGAAGCGAGGAAATATCAGGACCACCGCGGCAGTCAAAACTGTCAGCGTCCATAGTCCGCGTCTCAATTTCATTCTGTCCTCCGATAAGTGGAAATGCATCCAGGTGCGCTTCTGGGGTTGTGGCGTCCAGACTGTTTCGAAGGGCGCTCTCCCGTATGCCCAAGGACGTTAGGCTGCGGAGAATTGGTTTGTCAAGAGAAATGAAACAGTTTCTCCTATGAAATCCAAATATTACAATTCCTTGTATGAATATGTTTCTCTCTCGGCAAACTAATGCAGGAACTGGCGTCATTCGCGACTCTGGGGCGGCTGTCGGAGTTGTGCGGGAGCGGCGTAAAGCTCGATTCCGAGCGCAGAATTGCCTCCACCTTTCGATGGAGAGTGTACGGTTTCCGCACATAGAAAAGAGCTGGTCCCGGCGGCGAAGGAGAGGGTAGAAATAGAAGGTCTTACCGGCTCACAACTCGCGCAGCGTGCCAACAGAGGCGGCTGGTAGCTTATGAGAGTAACCGCTCACTGTCATGGTGGAGCGAATGTAATTTAGAGAAGATTCACAGTTGTTTGTTATAGAGAGGGTCTTTAAGAGCAGCCCGACTCGCCGCGACGAGTTACGGCTGGAATGAACTGCCGCGAACTCGCGAACTCCGTAAAGCGGAAACCAGCGTGCTGGTTTTGTTCATAAGACTCTTCACTCAGCCCTTATGTTCATATGGAGGGCGGAGCTTCGCGGGCTGCAGAAAAACTCGGTCTGGCCTTAAGCGGGGGTTTTCAACCCTCGCTTAAGGCCAGCATCATGAGCGCGACTTTAGCCGCGGCCTGAGGCGCCCGGCTTACTGCAAACCCTCTGCGGCCAGAGTGTTAGTGCGCCGCGTTCTGCGCTTTCAGCCACGCGTAGAGCGGAGCAAAGTAATCGAGCATCGGCTGCGCATCCAGGTGATCCGTGCCGGTCATCTCTTTCAGGGTTAGTTGCCAGGGCTGCGACTGGCCGGCTTCCAGCATCTTGGCGAGCTTGTCGCCGGCGGCCTTCGAGCCGTAGAAGCTGCAACGATTCAGAGGTCCCTTGTAGCCGCTGGCGTCGCACATCGCCTTGTAAAACTGGAACTGGTAGACGCGGGCCAGAAAGTATCGCGCATAGGGGACATTGGTAGGGATGTGGTTCTTGGCGCCGGCGTCGAAGTCGGCTTCAGAGCGCTCGACCGGCGGCACTACGCCCTGATATTTCGCGCGCAGAGCCCACCACGCCTTGTTGTAATCGGCCGGCTTGATCTCGCCGGAAAAGACCTGCCAGCGCCACTTATCCAGAGCCAGGGCAAAGGGCAGGAAGGCGACCTTGTCCAGAGCTGTGCGCAACTGCAGGGGAATGTCGGCCTCGGCCGGCGGTTCGGCCGCGGCCAGGCCCAGTGTCTTCAGGTAGGCCGGCGTAATGGAGAGCGCGATGGAGTCGCCAATAGCCTCGTGGAAACCGTCGTTGGCGCCGTTGCGGAAGAGGAAGGGCTGGCGATCATAGGCGCGCTGGTAAAAGTTGTGGCCCAGCTCGTGATGCACCGTGGTGAAGTAGTCGTCGTTGACCTCGATGCACATCTTTACGCGCAGATCATCGACCGCATCCAGGTCCCATGCCGAGGCATGGCAGACCACGTCGCGGTCGCGCGGATGCACAAACTGCGAGCGCTCCCAGAAGGTTTTGGGCAGGGCGGGAAAGCCGAGCGAAGTGAAGAAGTTCTCGCCGTAGTGCACCATCTCTTTGCCCGCGGCCAGCTTGGCGGCGTGGCCCGCATCGGAGCTCACGTCGGTGGAGGTTGCAAAAGCCGGAGCCGTGGCCGGGTTTTTGGCCGCAATCTGCTGCTTCAGAGCCGATTCCAGATCGAGGGGCTTGAACTGCGAAAGCTTGGGGTCGGTGGGCGCGACGATGTCGTAGATGTTGCCCCACTCCTGCGCCCACATATTGCCCAACAACTCGGCGGGAATCATGCCGTCAGGGCGGTCCGCAGCCTTGCCGTACTTCTGAATCAGCCGTGTGCGCACATAGGTGTGCAGTTCGCGATAGAGCGGTTCGAGCTGCGTCCAGGCGCGCTCCATCTCCGCGGAAAACTCGGCCGGCGTCATGTCGTAGCCGGCGCGCCACAACTCGCCGGTATCCTGATAGCCCAACTCCTTGGCGCCGATGTTCTGGAGTTCAATCAGTCGCGCGTACTTTGGCCGCATGGGCGCGCCAATGGCGTGCCAGCCCACCCAGAGCTTGGTCAGTTCTTCCGGATCGTGCGACTTGGCCATGATGCCGGAAAGGTCGTCGATGCCCAGGCACTTGGCGTCCGGCGCAGGCTCCTGGCCGGCAGGCGTGTCCGGGCAGAACTTGCCCTTGCCGTACATCCCGGTCAGTTGCGCGGCCAGCTCCGCCTGCTCGGCCAGCAACTTCGGATCCTTGGGCGCAGCCGGCGCGTTCACCTGCAGCAGTTTGATCTGGCGCTTGAGCTCCGGCGGCAGATTTACGTGGTCGAAGCGATGGCTCTCCGCGGTCAACGCCAGCGCGCGCGCCGTGGCCTGCTCGTTGATCAGGGCCGAGGTCGCCTCGGTGTCGCCGGTAATATCGGTTTCAGCGGTCCACTGGGCGTGCGAGGCGGCAATGCTCAGCTTCAGCAGTTCCGCGTTCGCGCCATTCACAAAAGCCTGCGCTTCGGCCGCGGTGGCGGGTTTTGGCTCGACAGGATTTTGTGCAAAGGCCAGAGGAGAAAAGGCAATCAGGGAAAGTGTGGCAGCAAGAGCAATAGTACGCATGGCCGGAGTATAAATCCGGCGCATGTGGGCACGCCTTCCGATGTCGTCATTCTCGTAAGGACGGTAACCAGGCTGACGGGTGACCTCAGCCGATCGGTCCGCTGGCTTGAACGCGCAGCCCTTCCTGGGCGATACGGTACGACACAAGGGAGCCGCGCTCCGAGGGGACTTGCGCCAGAGCGGCGCGCAAGCCCGCGGCTGCTTCCGCATCCCTCGCCAGCAGCATCAGAAATCCACCCCCGCCGGCGCCGGCCAGCTTGGCCCCGTAAATCCATGGGCGGGCGCGGTCCAGGATCGCATTGATGGGCGCGTTGGCAGTATGCGGGTCGAGCACCTGATTCAATTGCCAGTGACGGTCCAGCAGGTCACCCAAATGCTTCCAGTCGCCTTCGGCCATGGCGTAGGACATTTCCACAGCCAGGGTCTTGATACTGTGGAGAACTTGGATGGTCGCCGTTTCCCGCGCCAGATAACGCGAGACAACCTGTTGCAACAGATCCTTGGCCATGCGCTGAATTCCGGTGTTGTAGAGCACCATGTGCTCGCAGAATTCCGCCTGCCGCTCATCGGTCCAGGCCACCGGCTGCACGCGGATGCGCTGGCGCAAACCGGGGCCGGTAATCATCAGCTTGGCGCCGGGAAAGATTCCGCCGGCCTGATCCTGCCAGCCGCCGCCGGTGGTCATGCGCTGCTCCAACTGCATCACTTCTTCTGAGAGTTCATGGTCGCCGAGCGTGCGCCCCGACATGACGGCGAGCGCGCGAATCACGGTCGCGCCCAGAATGCTGCTGGTTCCCAGGCCGGAGCCAATGGGCAACTCCACACGGCAGCGAATTTCCAGACCGCCGCCGAGTTCCTCCAGGGTTTGTTTCAACGGCCTGCCGTCGACCGGAATGCCGTGCAGTTGCAGCGCGGTGCGGGGAATCGAAAAGAGCGACCCCGGCCCGCAAAGCTCCAGCAATTCTTCCGAGCTTCGATATTCGGCGACGGTGCCGTGCCCGTCCGCCTGGCAGCGGAGGATGGGCTCGTCGATGCGGCGGATCTCGGTCTCAATGGGATATTTCCCGTCGATCTCCAACGCGCAATTCAGCACAGTGCCGCCCCAGTCGAAGCAGAATGGGGGAGTGTCGGACCAGCCGCCGCCCAAATCGATGCGCGGAGGCGCCGAGACGTGGACGCGCTCAAACCGCCATGCGGAGGGCGCCGGTTTCTCATCGCTGGCCGTCCCCGCGCGCACGGCATCCTGAATGCAGATGAAGGCCTCGTTCTCCGCCAGCGTGGCCTCCTGCGCGAATCCCGCGCGGCCCAGCAAACGCGAAGCATGAATCAGGTGGCTGGCGGCAAGCGTCAGGTTTTCCGCGTCCTCTTTGCACAACTCGGCAGCACGGGTTCTGAGCGAGCGGCCGGCAGCGGCGGCTGGCGCCAAACCGGGCAGGTTGGCCACCAGCGGCCGCAAATCCGCGCCAGCCTCCGCCAATTCGACGGCCGTTGCTTGCCAGATGCCCTGCATGCGGCGGTTGCGCGCTTCAGCCAATGCCTTCCCGTCGGTGCAGCGTGCGCTTTCGGCCAGGGACATGCGCCGCGCGACGCGCCAGCTCTCCACGCTGTAGCCGCTGGCGTAGCCCATCATCCAGCGCGCACAGGCCCAGGCCTCGTCGGGCGAAGCGACCGGAAATAGCGCCGCGTCCCACAAGGTTGGCGCTTCGCCCGCAGCCCAAACCTCGGCGCGGGTCAGGCCCAGCCGTTCGAGCGCTTCCAGAAATGGCCGGTTGAACCAGGTGGCGTTCTCGAGCGTCTGTTTCGGATCGTCTTCCACGCCATAGGCGCGGATCACCCAGCCTGCGCCGCCGGGGGCCTGCACCGGCAACTGGTGAACCACCATGTCTTCGGGCACGTCCACCGGGCCGTTCAATGCCGTGAGGCCATGCAGGATGGCGCCGCGGCTGGCACAGACCGGCCCGCTCAGATCGCATTCCAGGATCACCGCTTCATGCCCAGCCTTGAAGGTGCCGGTGATGACGCTATCGAGGATTCCACCCGACCCCGCCGCCAGCTCGCGGAAGGAGTGCGTCGTCCCTGTATGAATGAACTCGCCCTCCACCACGGCGCAGTGGAATCCCACCGGCCGCTCCGGTGAGCGCAGAATGAGCCCCAACTCCCGCCAGAACAGGCCCGCGTCGCTCTCCGGTTTCCACTGGCCAGTGAGCCCGCGTGTGATCTGGTCGTAAAGGTCCACCGTTGGCAGGGATTTCAATCCGGCCAGCTCTGACAGGGCCACCGTCAGGTCGGCGTCAAGGCGCAGAAGTCCAATATCGACGGCCACCCGGCCATCCTCGAACATTCCACCCGCCGCCTTCACCTCAGCCGGTGTAGGTTTCTGCAGGAAGGTATAAACCTGGTCGCCTTCCCCGACCACGTAAACGCCGTGATGGCGGCCCGTCTCCGCACTGAGACGCATGGCCACGCCGGTCGCGCCCGGCCGGTTCCAATCCACCTTGTTCGCATCGAAGCGCAAGAGCACATCGCCAGAGGCCACCAGCAGGCCGTGAGAGATTCCCTGGGCCCACGCCGCGGCCAAGGTTAGCATTTCGTCGAAAACCGTTGTCGTCCCGCGGGGCTGCGTTTGGGAAGGCAGCACGCCAAAGAGCTTGCCCACCGGCGAATACTGCGGCAAACGCCGCGAATCGCCGCCCGAGTGAACCAGCAGGACCCGATGCTTGCCCCACCAGTCACGGTCCTTGCCCAGGACACCCAGAGCATGAATGGTCGCACCGCCGCTGCCCACTCTGCGGTCGCCCGGATCCGGAACCACCAGAAACTCAGTTCCTTCCGCCAGCATTCCCGATAAGCTCCGCCGCTCGATCTCGCTGCGGTAAAGTTCGGCTTGTCGCGCCGAAGAGGCCGTAATGATGACAACGTCCCAATCCGTCACTCTGAGTCCCCGTTTCGTAGACAACCTGCGCTGACTGCTGCGCGTGCCGCAAACGATTTTATCTTCTTTCGTCGCTCGTCCCGGTTCTTGAATCGCCTGTTGGGACTCCGGTTCCGGCAGGCTCCGCAATTGGCTTTGGGACCCGCTCACCCGCATTCCGTTATCCTGTTCCTTGGAGTCCCCCGCACAAATTCGCCGCGAACCCAGTGGTTGGGCTGCCGCCGCAGTTGCCCTTTGCGGGGTCTGCGCCTTTCTCGAGCTTTATTGCACGCAGCCCCTGCTTCCCATGCTGGCCCATCTTTTTCATGCGTCGAAGACCGGCGTGGGGCTGACGGTTTCCGCTGCGACCCTGGGCGTGGCGCTCTCCGCGCCTTTCTTCGGAGCGCTCACTGAGCGGCTGCCGCGCAAGCGGGTCATCGTGATTTCGCTCGTCGGCGTCGCCCTGCCCACCCTGCTGGCCGCCACCTCCACCACGCTCGCCCAACTCATCTTCTGGCGGTTTCTGCAGGGCATCACCATCCCCGGCATCGTTGCCGTCGTCGTCACTTACATTGGCGAGGAGTGGCCGTCGGATCGCGTGGCCCTCATCATGAGCTTCTACGTCAGCGGCACGGCGCTGGGCGGCTTTATCGGACGGGTTTCAAGCGGCGTTCTGGCCGACCGCTTCAACTGGCGGGTGAGTTTCCTGGTGCTGGGTGTGGCGGCGTTGGCAGGGGCTGCGGCCGTTGCCGCCTGGCTACCCAAGGGAACCCGCTCCCCGCAAAATTCGACCGCAAAGGTAGGATTTCCGCAGCCCGCCCACCTCTCGTTTCCCTACCAAGTGCAGGAGCTCTTTCGGCGGCCGCGGCTGGTGGCCACCTTCGCCGTGGGATTCAACGTTCTGTTTTCCCTGGTGGGCGTCTTTACCTGGATCGGCTTCCACCTGGCCGCGGCGCCGTTTCTGCTCTCCACCACCGCGCTGAGCTCGCTCTTTTTCGTTTACCTGGTCGGCCTGGTGGTCACTCCGGCCGCGGGATTCCTGATCACCCGCATCGGCCTGCGCGCCGGAATTACGGGCGCCATCCTCTGCTCCATGACCGGCGTTCTGCTCACGCTGGCCCCTTCGCTTGCGGTCATCATCCTGGGCCTCGCGCTGGTTTCCTCCGGCGTCTTCATCGCCCAGACCGCCTCGCAAAGCCATCTCCGCGTGGCCGCGCCGCCCGAAGCGCGCGTGACCGCCGCCGGGCTCTACATGACCTGCTACTACTTCGGCGGCACCGCGGCTGGTGTGGTTCCCGGAGCCTTCTGGGCACTGGGCAAGTGGCCGGCCTGCGTGGCATTCATCGTCTTCATGCAGGCAGTGGCCCTCACCATTGCGCTGGTCGGCTGGCGGACCCCCAAACCGGCTGCGACCGCCGTACCGGAACTGTCTGGAGCCTCGGCAGTCCCATCCAAATAGCCGTGTCGGTGGACGGGGCGCATTTCCCCAGCGTCCCATTTCCCCTTCCGGGCGTACCAAAACGCTCCGGATTCCGTGAACCCATCGCCGTCCCGGCGAATCTATAAGTAACCTGCCCTTGCTGCAAGACTCCTGGCTGCCCCAGGGGGCGCAGGGCTCTTTATTCCCATCATTCCTGTCGATGGCCGTGATTTCCCGGCCGCCGGCAGATACAAAAGACAACTATCAAGGAGAAGTTTCTTGTCCGATATCGAGCCCGCAGCGGCGCCCGCCGCCGCATCCGCGGCCATAACGATGCAAAACCCGAGTCAAAGCACAGCCATGCCCTGGAAGCCCAGGGTGAATCCCTGGCTGATCGCGATGACGGTCGCGTTGGCCGCCTTCATGGAGGTCCTCGATACCTCCATCGCCAACGTGGCGCTGCCGCACATTGCGGGCACGCTGGGCGCTTCCACCGACGAGGGAACCTGGGTGCTGACCAGCTACCTGGTCGCCAACGCCATCGTGCTGCCCATCGGCGGATGGGCCTCCAGCGTCATCGGACGCCGCAACTTCTTTATTCTCTGCATCAGCATCTTTACCGTTTCCAGTTTTCTCTGCGGCGCAGCGCCAACGCTTCCCATGTTGCTGCTCTTCCGGATCCTGCAGGGCGCAGGCGGCGGGGGCATGCAGCCCATGGCTCAGGCCATCATGGCCGATTCCTTCGAACCGCAGAAACGCGGACAGGCCTTTGCGCTCTATGGACTGGTCGCCGTCCTCGCCCCCTCCATCGGCCCGACGCTGGGCGGATGGATCACTGACAATTTCTCCTGGCGCTGGATTTTCTTCATCAATATCCCCGTAGGCATCCTGGCCTTTATTCTGGTCAGCCGGCTGGTGGAGGATCCGCCGTGGATCAAGCCCGACCGGTCGCGCCTGCGCCACATGGACTACATGGGCCTCAGCTTCCTGGCCCTGGCCATGGGCGGGCTCCAAATCATGCTGGACAAGGGCCAGGAAAACGACTGGTTCTCCTCCAACTTCATCCGCTTCTTCTGCTTCGTCTTCGTCGCCTCCATGTTGGGGCTGGTGGCGTGGGAGTGGCAGCATAAAAACCCGCTGATCAACCTCAAGCTCTTCAAGTACAAAAACTTTGCCATCTGTTGTTTTCTGATGATGCTGGTGGGCGGTGTGCTGAACGCGAACACTGTCCTGCAGCCGCAGTTTCTGCAGCAGTTGCTGGGCTGGACGGCGACCAACGCGGGCATGGCGCTGACCGCGGGCGGCATTGCGCTGGTGATTGTGATGCCCATGGCTGGCTACGCCACGGGCAAGATTTCCGCACGAACGCTGGCGGTGGCGGGCTTCATCTTGTTTGTGGTCAGCTTCCGCTATGCCGCGGATGTGACCAACCTGGACATGACCTTTCCGGCTGCCTCCTGGCTCCGCGTGGTGCAAATGCTCCCCATCCCGTTCTGCTTCATCTCCATCACCAACGCGGCATATGTGGGGATGCCGAAGGAGCAGAGCAACCAGGTCTCAGGCCTGATCAACTTCGTGCGTAACATCGGCGGCAGCATTCTGATTGCCGTGACCAACGCGCAGGTAACCAGCCGGGCCTCGTGGCACCAGGAACACCTGCAGAACGCCATGCAGTCCGGCTCCATCGCCTTCCAGCAACACAGCCAGGCGCTGGGCGGCTTCTTCGGCGGCGCGTTCGGCGGGCCCAACGGCAGCGGCATGGCCCTGGCCTCGCTCTACAACCAGCTCAACCGCCAGGCGCAGATGCAGGGCTACCAGGATGTCTACATGGAGTTGTCGTGGATGTCGGTGGGGCTCGTGGTGCTGGCCTTCCTGCTGAGCAAGAACCTGCCGGGGAAGAGCTCGGGAGCGGGAGCGATCCACTAGGTCTTTGACCGCTTGAAGTCGCACCAATGCTGGGTGCCCCAGGTCCCGATTTTGGCACCTGGGAAAGCACGAACCCAAGGCACATCATCGTCCGGTCAAGGACCTGGGGTATCTCTGCGTGAGTGCAAGTCGCTGGATCGAAACGCCGGAATGCTACACTGCGGCCACAGGAGCGTTTGATGCGCGGTACAGCTCTCGAATTTCGCCTGCGCGCCCTCATCATGGCGATCGTCATCACGCTGGGCCTTTGGGCGCCGTGGATTGAGGCCTGGGGCCTCGGGCGGCGCATTCCTCTGCTTGAGTGGCTGGCTCTGGAAATCGCCAGGGCGGGCGTGGTTCCCTTTGCCACAGCGATCCCCATGGTCATTGTCGCGGGCGCGCTGATTGCTGCCCTGGGTGCTGCTCTGCGCATCTGGGGCACGGCCTGCCTGGGAGTCGCCACGGTGACCCACATGGAGAGGCAGGCCGGCGCGGTAGTGGCCAACGGACCTTACCGCTTCGTGCGCAATCCCCTTTACCTGGGCTCGTGGTGCATGTTCGCGGCCATGGCCTTCCTGATGCCGGTGGGCGGCGCGGTGTTTGCCATGCCCGTGCTCACGGTGTTTCTCTTCCGCCTGATTTTGGGCGAAGAGGCTTTTCTCAGCCAGCAGCTTGGCGAGCCCTACCAGGCTTATCTGCGCGCCGTGCCGCGGCTGATTCCCCACCTGCGCACTGCGCTGCCCTCCACCGGCGCCAAGCCGCACTGGCTGCTTGCCGCGCTGGCTGAAACCAATCCCATCGGCGTCTTCGTGATCCTGACGTTTCTCTCCTGGAGCTACGACAACCTGCTCATGGTCAAAGCCATCCTGGTCAGCTTCGGCATTTCGCTGGTGGTGCGGGCGCTGTTGCCCGGGGAAAGACCCGCGGCCAGCCTGGCCTAGTAACGCGCAGCAGCGGAACCATACCCACACAAACAGAAAAAGGGGGAAGGCTCAAGGCCTCTCCCCCTTTCGGTCTGCAGTCCGGAATGCTACTTCTTGGTCGGGGCGATGACGTCCTTGGCAGCCTTGGCTACGCGGAACTTCACCACGGTCTTGGCCTTGATCTTGATGGCGGCGCCGGTCTGGGGGTTGCGGCCGATGCGGGCCTTGCGATCAGCCTTGACGAGGCGGCCGATGCCAGGAATTACAAAGACGCCGTTCTTCTTGGTTTCCTTGACGGCGGTTTCCGCCAGCAGATCAAGAAAAGCCGCGGCTTGCTTGTTGGTCAGTTCCATCTTCTCGGCCATATGCCGCGTGAGAGCGGTCTTGGTCATTCCAGTTGCCATGTGATGTTCTCCTTCTGGGCGTACCCTTGGGCGCGCCGGTGTTGCCTTGGCCTTCTTTGCGAGGCGCGTACCGCATGGAGGGAGCGCGACCGAGCATCGCTGGCACGAAACCCCTGTATTCATGCGGGTTCCACAGACCCCGTCGTTGGTTACAATGCGGCTTTAGGCCGGGCAAAGTCAATGGAAAATCCCCGATTTCCACAATTTTCTTGGGGTTTTATACCATTTTTCCCGATATTTCTCGTTTTTTGCCCGAAAACGCCCTTTTTCGAGGGCATCGGCCGCGTGGGAGCCGCTTGAAAAGCCCACGGTGCACAGCGCCTCAATGCAGCCCGAAAAGCACCCTTTTTTTCGGCAGCGAGGCGGCAATCGGGGTGTTCAGCGCATCGACCACCGGCGCTGCGAGGCGAAAATGCCGGATCACCGTGGCCGCAAGGGTCGAATCCAGGGCCGCATCGGCGGGCAGCGCGGCGCTGAGTCCCCACTGGCGGCAGCGGATCAAGTCCATCGCCGGATGCTCCTTGGGGAAGCCCTTCGGCGGACGAGTGAGCGCGTTGCCTTCAAATTCGCTAAAAGCTCTCCGAATGGCTGCCGTCTGCAAGACCTTGCGGAACGAGGCATGATTCTCCAGCAGCCAGTGGCGAATGGCGGCCAGCTGGTCCTTCTCCGGCATGTACGCCCCGGCCGCGATGATCACCTCTTTGGCGCTGATGTGGAAGTAGTAGCCCGCGCCGGAGGTCTTCTCCATTCCCTGGTGCGACCACCAGGCGGCCACATGGGTCTTGTAGGGCAGCTTGTCGGCGCTGAAGCGTGTGTCGCGATAGATCCGGAAGAGGCACTTCTCCGCCGGGCGCACAAAGTCGGGCGCAAAGTCGAGCATCGCGTCCGTCACCTTGCGAATGATGGCCAGCATGGGCTCTTTCAGCTCGGCATCGAAGGTGCCCTTGCGCGGCTGGAACCATTCGCGGTCGTTGTGGCGGGCCAGGCTGCGGAGAAACTTGAGGCCCTCGGGGCGGAAATAGGGGAGAGATGCGGGTGCAACTGGTTTTTCGGCGCGAGCCATGATGAAACCCAGTTTACCGGATCACCTTCAACGCCCCGCGGAAGAGCCCATCGAAGTCCCCGGCCAGGGTCTTGTCCTTGGCGAGCGCCTGTTCAATGGCCTTCTCGGCGGCGACGCGCTGGTAGCCCAGGTTCACGAGCGCAGAGAGCACGTCGTCCACCGCAGGGCCCCGCACGGCCGACTGCACGGGCGCAACGGCAAAGTCGTCGAGCTTGTCTTTGAGCTCGAGAACCAGGCGCTCGGCCAGCTTTTTGCCCACGCCGGGGATGCGGGTCAGTTGGGCGTGATCCTGGCCGCGGATCGCCTGCACGGCGCGATCGACGGGGAGGCCGCTGAGCATCTTGATGGCCAGCTTGGGGCCTACGCCGCTGACGGTGATCAGCCGCTCAAAGAGCCGCTTCTCTTCGCGTTCCAGAAAGCCGAAGAGCGCAATCTGATCCTCGCTGACCTGGGTGTGAATGTGCAGCGAGGCCTCGGCGCCCACCAAGGGCAGAGCCGTAAAAGTGGGCACCGAAATGACGACATCGTACCCCACCCCGGCGGCCTCGATTATGGCCTGGCCGGGTTGCTTGTAAATCAGCTTTCCGCGCAAGTGAGCGATCATTGTGACCTATTGTAGAATCCCCATCCGTTTCGCGACCCGCTCGAAGGTTTCGAGAGCCTGGTCGAGCTGGCCTTGGGTGTGTTCGCTCGTGGGCATCAGGCGAATTCTCGCCTTGCCTTCGGGAACGGTCGGGAAAGCGATGCCGGTTCCCATCACGCCCTCTTCAAACAGGGCCCGCGAGAAGTCCATGGTGACGCGCCCGTCGCCGAGGATGACCGGTGTGATGGGCGTCTCGGTGGCTGGTGTGGTGATGCCGCCGGTGTTGAATCCCATGCGCTTCAGCTCGCTTTGCAGGTAGCGCGCGTTGGTCCACAGGCGCTCAATGCGCTCCGGCTCACTCTCCAGAATGTCGAAGGCCGCAATGCAGGTGGCCGCCACCGCCGGCGGATGCGACGTGGAAAAAAGGAACGGCCGCGCGCGGTGATAAAGGTAGTCGATCAGGTCGCGGCTGCCGCACACATAGCCGCCGAGCGCGCCGATGGCCTTCGAGAGCGTGCCCACCTGCACATCGACTTTGCCGTGCATGCCGAAATGGTCCACCGAGCCGCGTCCGTTGCGCCCCAGTACGCCCGAGGCGTGCGCGTCGTCCACCATCATGATGGCGCCGTACTTCTCCGCCAGCAAGGCCAGTTTGTCCACCGGGCCGATGTCGCCGTCCATGGAGAAGACGCCGTCCGTAATCACCAGCTTTTTGCCCGGCTCGTTTTCCACTTCCTTCAGCAGTTCCTCGCAGTGGTCGGCGTCCTTGTGGCGGAAGACTTTGATCTTGGCTCCGGACAGGCGCGCGCCGTCGATGATGCTGGCGTGGTTCAGCTCGTCGGAGAGGATAAAATCCCCTTTGCCCAGAATCGAGCTGACGGTGCCCGCGTTGGCCGTAAAGCCGCTCTGGAACACCACGCACGCTTCCACGTTTTTGAACTGCGCAATCCTCTCTTCGAGCTCCATGTGGATGCGCATGGTTCCGGCGATGGTGCGCACCGCCCCCGAGCCCACGCCGAAGGTGCGCGTGGCGGCCAGCGCGGCCTCGATCAGCTTGGGGTGATTGGCCAGGCCCAGGTAGTTGTTGCTGGCCAGATTGATCACCTGCTTGCCGTCGTAGTGACAGACAGGCGCCTGCTGGTCATCCAGAATGCGCAGCTTGAAATGAGTGCCCTTGGCGCGCAGTTCGTCGAGCGCGGCAGTCAGATGGGCCAGTTGCGGGCGGGGGGTCGTTTCAGACATGGCGATGCACCTCAAACAAATAAGAACAAATAAGGATAGCGCGGAAAGGCGAAGGGCAGGGCTGGACAACTGGGGATCGGTATTCTGTGCCGGAGGTGGCCTCTGCTCGGAGGGAGGCGGGGGTTTCAACCCCCGCATAAAGCCAGCGTAATCAGCGGGGCTTCAGCCCCGGAGGGAAGTCTCTCACCAGTTCTACACAGAGGCTGGCCCTTTCCGCAGCCCGTCTAGCCCCCTGTGAAACACTTCCCGTTGGTTCAGCCATATCGATCCGCCCAGTTCTCCACAGGTTCTCCTCAATTCAGTGGAAAACTCCCGAATGCCGTGGAAAACCTGTCCGTTTCCGCTTCTTGCGCTGTCCGGATCGCAGCGCAGAGTTCTTACCAGGTCTCCACGGCCAGAACGTTGGGCGGGCCGGAATGGCCCTCGATTACCTGCGTCTCGATCACCGCTTCCATATTCATCTGCTCCCAATTGGCCGGGAGCTTGGCCAGCAATGAGTCGAGATAGACCGGGTTATACAGAATCTCCCCGGCCGCTTCGGTTCCCTCTTCCGAGATGCCCGCAGCGATAATCACCGGCTGCCCGGTGGTGCTGTCGTGGAAGCGCGCCACAATCGCGTAATCGCGCGCCAGCTTCTCATAGGGCAGGTCCCAGGCCGTTGCCCAGGTGGTCTGCTTCTGGCTCTTGCGGTCCACAATCAAGGCCACGCCATCCTTCGACTCGAACCCGAAGCGCAGCTTCTGCGTCACGCGCAGGGTCCAGATATTGTCGAACGCGCCAATCAACACAATCGGCCCCTCGCGCAACTGGGCAAAGCTCGCCACTGATGCGGGCATCACGCGAAACGCCTTGTGCCGCGTCTCCAGCGCCGCCGCCGTCCGCGTCAGGGTAATCACATCTGCCAGCGCCAGGTGTCCGGAGTAGTGCAGCCGCACATAAAGCTGCTCCGGCTGGGGAGTCTGCACCGGGACATCGTAGGTGTCGATCGTTTTTGAATCGATATCCTTGGCTGGTTCGCCCAGGCAATAGGTCGCCGTGTCGGCGCCCTCCGTGATCGGCGCCCAAAACCGGTCGATCTTCGAGGGCTGCGGGTCAACCCGGAAACTGCGGTAGCGTGCTCCGACGCCCAGGCCGACTGCTGCGGCCAGCAGAACCACCCCGGCCACCAAAATCATCATCCGTCGCGAAGGGTAGGCCGCAACCACCGGGGCGGCCGGCGGAACGGCGGCTTGCGTCTCCGGCTCCACGGTCGGGGCCACTACGACCTCTTCGTGCGGTTCCGCCACAGGAAACTGGGGAACGTACGAGCCGATCGGCAGCTCCACCACCAACTCGCCCTTGTGCGCAGGGTCGTAGTAGTACTGCGTCAGCCGCTTGCGCACCTCGCCCGCGGTGATGCGAACCACCGGATCGGCGTTGGCGTCATAGGTGGGCGAGCGGCCAAAGACATCGATGCCGATGCTTCGCTCCTTCAGCTCAGCGGCGTTGCCCAGCAGCGTCTGATCCACCACATACGCCAGCAGCGCCGGGTAGCGCTTGCTGTTGGCGAAGAGCGGATGGGCCAGCAGTCGCTCCAACTGCTCCCGGATTGCCGCCGCCTCCAGCCCGGAATTCGGCGCCAAGGCCATTCCCTACTCCTTCAGTTCGTCGTATTCCGCTCCGATATGCCACACCCAATATATCTACCGCGTGTGCCCGGCGCACAGCGCGCCAACCGATCTGCCCGATTCTCTTGAGAATTCTGTATCTCTTCTTCGATCCGCTCCGTCGCCCAAAGCTCGGCGTATTTCCCGGGGTTGATTCGGCGGCTGTGCGTATCATACGTCCAGCTAAAACGATTGTCTACTGGGGTTCAAGCCCCATCAATCCAAACGATTGGCCCCGATACGGTCAAATAATACCCGATAGAACCTGTTGCAAATCACCCTGAGGACATAGATTTGTACGCGGTCCAGAAAGTGCGCTCGAAGCTGACCTCTAGGCGGTGAAGCGATTCGCCGGAAAGAGAAATGCCAGACAGCCATTTTCTTGTGATTGCGGCTCCTCGCCCCTCAGGTTGGTTACTCCAGGACTTTGTCCGGATAGGCCTAACCGAGGGGCGCCTTTTTCTCTGCCAGACGAAAAAGGGGGCGTCAGCCCGGGCTGTGCCCTGAATCTGAACGCCCCCTCACGCTGCAGTCCTCAATTGTCGCGGAGCGCCACCATGGGACTGATGCGCGAGGCCCGCCGCGCCGGAATGTAGCCGCTCACCAGCGCCACCGCCAGCAGAGCCACCGCCATGCCGGCAAAGGCGCCTGCATCCCACGGCGAGGTGGCAAACAGCAGCGTCGCAATCAGCCGCGCCACTGCCAGCGAAGCCACCGTGCCCACCACGATTCCCGCCAGCGCCAGCCGTAGCGTCTTCGCAATTACGTCCCGTTGCACCCGGCCCGTCGACGAGCCCAGCGCCATGCGGATTCCGATTTCCTGCGTCCGCTGCGTCACCGAGTAGGAAATCACGCCATAAATCCCCAGCGCCGCCAGCAGCAGTCCCAGCCCGGCAAACCCGGCCACCAGCATCATGAAAAACCGCCGCGGCGAGCTGGCATGATCCACCAGCATCTGGATCGGCTTAAACTCGTTCGCCGGTTGCCCCGGATTGATCTCGCGCAAAACGCGCGTCACGCCCGAAGCCAGCGCCGCCGGCGGCAGCTTGGTCCGCACCACCAGATTGGCTCCCTCCGGCCCATATTGTGGCGCGGTTGTTGATAGGTACATCTGCCATCCTGCCTCGGTTTCCGCGTTGGTCTCGTGCACATCGGCCACCACCCCGATCACCTGGGCCTCGGCGCCGCCCACCTCGGCGATGCGGCCCACTGGGTCTTCGCCGGGCCACAGGTGGCGGGCGATGGTCTCGTTGATCACCACCACCGCCTGCGTTTTGTCGTTATCTTCCCAGCGAATGTCGCGCCCCTTCAACAGCCGCATTCCAATAGATCTCAGATAGCCCGGCGAAACCACGTAGACAAACGTGTCCGCCAGCTCGCCTTTGCGATAGGTATGGCCTTTGGCCGAAATCCCCCAACTGCGATTCACACTCATGGGCAGATTGTCCGTAATCCCCGCGTCTTCCACTCCGGGAATTTGCTTCACCCGCTGAATCACCTGCTGCCAGATCACCCCGCGCTTTACCGGATCCCGGCAGTCGTTGCAGTCAACGCTGATGGCCGCCGAATGACTCGGTTCAAATCCAAGGTCCACATCCATAACGTGCAGAAAGCTGCGCAGCAGCAGCCCGGCGCCCACCAGCAGCACACAGGCCAGTCCAACCTCTGAAATCACCAGCACGGCCCGCATCCGCTCGTGGCCTCTGCCATCACTTGCGCCGCGTCCGCCGTCCTTGAGAGCGGCTTGCAGGTCTCCCCGGCCCATCCTCAATCCTGGAGCCAGCCCGAAGAGAATGGAGGTCGTCACGGCGATCAGCAGGGTCCAGCCCAGCGCGGCTCCATCGATGCGCAGGCTGCCCAGCAGCGGCAGGGCAATCGAGCCCTGATGCGCCAGCCAGGCCACGATCCCGAACGCCATTCCCAGCCCCAGAATCGCACCCGCTCCCGACAGCACCAGGCTCTCCGTCAGCAATTGCCGCACAATTCTGCCCCGACCTGCGCCCAGCGCCGTGCGCAGCGCAAACTCCTTGCCCCGCGCGGCGGCCCGCGCCAGCAGCAGGTTCGACAGGTTCACGCAGACAATCAGCAGAATCATCCCCACCGCACACCACAGCACGATCAGCGACCGCCGCAGCTTCCCACTCACGTAGTCTTTCAAACCGGTCACATTCGCGGTGTAGCCGCCTCCATACTCCGGATGCTTCAGGTTGGAGAGCAGCTTTGGGAAGATCGAGTCCGCCTCCGATTGCGCCTGCCCAAGCGTGACTCCCGGCTTCAGCCGGCCCACCAGCGCCATGGTGTTGCCTTCGTCTTCCATCTCTCCCAGAATGGCTGGCGCGTAGAGATCGACCTTCTTGCCCGGCGAAAAGACCGAGCCGAAGTCAAACGTATTTGGCAGAACGCCCACCACCGTAAATTGCGTGCCGTCCAGGTCAATCGTTTGGCCCACGATTCCCGGGTTCGACCCGAACCGCCGCTTCCAGAACGGGTAGCTCAGCATCGTCACTGGCCGGCTGTTCTTCACGCAGTCTTCGGCTGAGAACTGTCTGCCCAGCAGAGGCTCGATGCCGAGTGTCGGAAAGAAATTCCCTGCTACCATGAGCCCTGTTACCGGTTGCGGCTGCCCGTTGCCCATCAGCTTGACGTTGTCCGAACCGGAAAAAGCAAAGTACCCGGTGACCTGCTGGAACGACCGGTTCTTCGCCTGGAACTCCTGCATGGCGTCGGTCGAGTAGGTCATGCTCGATTCACCGCCCTTGGGATCCTTCTGCAGGATGCGCACCAGTTGTTCCGAGCCCGGGAAAGGCAATGGCCGCAGCAGCAGCGTATTCACCACGCTGAAAACGGCAATGTTGGCTCCGATGCCCAACGCCAGAATCAGGATGGCGACAGCGGTAAAGCCGCGGTCGCGCGCCAGCGTGCGCAGCGTGTACTTCAGGTCATGTATAAGAATGTCGAGTGTCATAAGTCCTCGCGCTTCTCTGTGTTGTTCTTTCGCCTGCTCCATGCCGCCGAGGCTTGCCAGCGCCCGTCGTCGTGCTTCCTCCGGCGTCAGTCCGCGCTCCAGGTTTTCCTCAATGGCGAACTCCAGGTGCACAGCCAGCTCGGCTTCCAACTCCGCGTCCAGCGCCGGCTTGTTGAAAAAGGCGCGCACTCGTTTCCGGCATCGGCGAAGCAGGCTCATGCCGCACCCTCTTCTCCGCCCATATCCGGGCTCATGGCCAGCACCTTGTCCATCACCCCGGTCAGCCGTTCCCAGTAGCGCGCGTCTTCGGCGAGCTGCTCGCGGCCTTCCTCGGTGATCGCATAGAACTTGGCCTTGCGATTGTTGTCGGAGACGCCCCAGTTCGACTCGATCCACCCGCGCTGCTCCAGCCGCACCAGCGAGGCGTAGATGGTGCCCTGGTTCAGCAGCACTTCATTGCCGCTCACCTGCTCAATGCGCCGCGCAATCCCGTATCCGTGCTGCGCGCCCATGGCCGCCAGCGTCTTCAGAACCATCAAATCGAGCGTTCCCTGCAAAAGATCGAGCTTTCCCATGCGTGCATTCACTCCTGTGGCGTCACCACATAAGAATGCCACATTACCCTGTGGCATTGCCACAGGAAAACTCGCAGATGGTCCGATTCGCCCTCCCAAACCCTCTGCAAGCCAGGCTCCCTGCGTCTGGAATGCAGTACCCTACCAGTACATATGGCTTCCCCAGTCTCAACTTCGCCTTCGCTCAACGGCTCCGTTCTGGTGCTGATCCAGTTCGCTGTGTGCGAAGAACTTCGGCTCGATCTGCTGCAGCAGACCATCAGCGCGCGCACCTTGCAGCTCTCCACCATGAAGCACTCGGTACCCTCCTACGTCCGTTACCAACGGCCGCCAGTCATTGAGCCACTGGAACCTCTCCTCCTCGAAAGCGGCGAACGCCTTGCAGGGGAGATCAAGTATTACGACTACGGCGTAGTCAGCGTCGTCTTTCAACTGCCCTTCTCGGGAAATTGGGACAGCCTGGTGCACCTGGCCAGCCGCTGGGTATGGGATGTGGATTTCGCCTCGCAGGTCGAGCCCATTGTGCGGCAAAGGCTGGAGAGAGCGGCGGCCGCCATGGTCAAGCCTCTTTCTCATTGGCTCAGCGAGGATTACTTCATCTTCCACGTGCATGATGCAGCCGGAGCGCCCTCAGCCGCCGATCTGATCCGCGATCACGGAGCGCGCATTGCCCAGGTCGTGCGCGGCGACCAGCTTCTCTTGTCCGAAGGAGAGGTCAGCGAAGTCCTGAATGCAAAGATCTCCTACTACGCAAACGATGTGGCGGTCATCGGCTGGAACGCTGCATTCCTCTATGACACCAAGGCCGGTGCTGAGACCGCGATTCAGCTTCTGGAGTATGCCAACTCGCAGCTGCTGGAGTTCCGGCATTACGATGAGCTGCTCTCGGGCATTCTGGATGGCGTCTACGATTCGCTGGCGCGGAAGAGCGGAGTGCTGGCGCGCTGGCGTCTGGCCGGATCTGCATCCAGCCTGCACACGGTCCTGCTCGACATTGGGGAACTGACGGAGAGGGCCGACAACGCGATCAAGTTCCTCAGCGACATGTTCGCCGCGCGACTCTACAGGATGGCCGCAGCCAGGGTTGGCGTCCCGGATTACAAGAATCTCGTTGCCCAAAAGCTCAAAACTGCCGAAGATCTTTACCACTTCATGGTCGACCAGTTCAACCAGGCCCGCGCCTTCTTCCTGGAAGTTACAGTTGTCCTGATCCTGCTCATTGAGCTTTATTACTTCTTCCGCGGCAAGCCATTCTGAGGGAGCGTTCCACCAACAGCAGAACCGCCCTGGTACTAGAGTTGTAGATTGACGTTTGCGAAGGGAGCAGGGGCCTTCAGGCCCCTGAATCAGCCGCAAAACAGAGGGGCCTTTAGGCTTGGGCCCGTGTTCTCCCGCAGCATTCTTACGAAGTACAACCGCAGTTCTAGCTGATCCCGGCCATCACCAGCATCCGCGGCTCGGTCATCTCCTCAATCGCGGAGCGGATGCCTTCGCGGCCCAGCCCGGAATCTTTCACGCCGCCGAAGGGCATGGGGTCCAGGCGCCAACTGGGCGTATCCCCCACGATCAGCGCGCCCACTTCGAGCTCGCGGTAGGCAGTCAAAATGCGTCCCGCGTCACGGGTCAGCAAGCCGGCCTGCAGCCCGTATTTCGAGTGGTTCGCGTCGGCCAGAGCTTGTTCGAAGTCCTCGTACGGCTCAATCATCAACACCGGCCCAAAGACCTCTTCATCGCGTATCTTCATTCCTTCTTGGGTCGCGGTCAGGATCGCCGGCGTAATCATGGAGCCGCGCCGCTCGCCGCCGGCCACCAGCTTGGCGCCGCCCTCCACCGCCTCCTTGATCCACGCCTCCACGCGCTCAGCCTCCGCCAGGCGAATCATCGGACCCACTTCGGTAGCCTCGGCTGTGGGGTCGCCGGCCACCATCTTTGCCGTGATTTCCACCACCTTCCACAGGTAGGTCTGGAAAATGCGCCGCTCCACAAAAACCCTCTGCAGGCTCACGCAGGATTGCCCCGCAAACCCAAAGGCGGCGTGCGCCGTCCGCAGCGCGGCTTCGTCCAGGTCGGGCCAGTCGCCGTGCACGATCAGCGGAGCGTTGCCGCCCAGTTCCAGCAGGACTCTCTTGCGCCCCGAGCGGGCCTTCAGATCCCAGCCCACCTTGGCCGAGCCGGTAAAGTTCACCAGCTTGATGCGGTCTTCCTTCTCGGCCAGCCAGGCGGTGTCGGCATTGGAAAGCGGCAGCACGGCCAGCGCCTCCTGCGGCCACCCGGCCTTCAGAATCACCTCGCCCAGCGCCAGCGCCGTGAAAGGCGTCTGCGGCGCCGGCTTCAGAATCACCGGACAGCCGGCCGCCATCGCGGGAGCCAGCTTGTGCGCCACCAGGTTCAGAGGAAAATTGAAGGGCGTAATCGCCAGGATGGGTCCCACGGGAAAGCGCTGCACCAGTCCCCACCGGCCTTCGTTGCCCTCGGTCAGGTCCAGCGGAAGGCTCTCGCCGCCCAACCGCGCAGCTTCTTCGGCAGCGGTCTTGAAGGTGAGCACTGCGCGGTCCACCTCGGCGCGCGCCATCCGCAGGGGCTTCCCTGCCTCGGCCACAATCAGTTGCGCAAACCTCTCCTTCTGCTCGATCAGCGCGCCGGCCACGTCTTCCAGAATCTCCCGCCGTTTCCAGCGCGGCAGGGCGCGGGTACGGCGCAGGCTGGCCACGGCATGGTTCACGGCCTGGCGCGCGTCGGCCCGGGTGGCCAAGGTCGCGCGGCCCACCAGCCCCTGATCCCAGGGCGAACGCACTTCCAGCGCTTCTCCCTCGCTCCATTCCTTGCCGCATAGCAGAAATCCCGTTTGTGTTCCCGGCCGCATCTTCATGGTTTGTGTGCTCCTTTGAATCCCTGCCCTAGATGGTACAAGCACCGGGCGGCCACCGAACATGGGAGCGCAAAGACGCCTTCGGCGGCGCTTCAGAATGAAACGCCGCCGAAGTTTTCCCGCCCATCCGCGGTTTGTTGAGCCCTCACGCCCGCAAAATGTACCGGAACCGCATGTCCTCGCCGAACCACATGATGTAGTTGGTGCCCCAGGCGTTGTTGAACAGGCAGGAGTGGACTCCGGAGCTCAGGTCCGGCTGCGCGCCGCTGAAGCCAATCGGCGTTCTCTCGCCCAGGGCCACCACCGGCGCGTCCACAGTTTCCACAGCAAAGCTGTGCATTGCCTCGCGGTATTGGAATCCCTTGCCCACCGCGTGCATGTGACGTCCGCCCAGGGCTGCCACGTCGAAGGGCGAGACCGCCTCGCCGGATTTGTCCAGGCTCCATCCCTTCTGGTCCGCTGCGATGGGGTTGAAGGTGAGCCACAGGGCCTCCGGCAGCCGCGTCGCCGGCTTCTCAAACCAGCTCAGGTTCAGGTGAATCACCGGCTCGGCCTTGGGCAGCACGATTTCGATGAATATCTTGCGCGGATAAGAGGCGCGGCCCGCTTGAAACGCCTCTTGATCCTCAAATTGCGGCCGAATCAGGATGCGGTGCCCCTCGGCGGTCTCTTCCACCTGCACCGAAGCGGTCCCCGGCTCCCAGATTTTGCTTACGGCCCCCACCCGCTCAATGTTCGGCTTGCCGAAGTCCTTAAACGCCCAATCTTCCTTGGTGGTCAGGTAGCTTCCAATGAATTTGTCGTAGTCCTGCTTGGAGAGAGTCTGGTAGGCCACCAGCGCAATGGGATGGGTCACGCTGGCCCATTCCCGCCCGGTCGCCTTGTTGCGCAGCCGCGTAATGGCCCCGGTCTTCGCATCGATTCCCACCGTGAAATGCGCCGTCTCGATCGGCTCTCCGGCCGGTTGCGCTTTGGCGTTGGCCGCAATCTTCGGCTCAGTCGGGCTCAGGCTCTGGATCGCGCGTCCCGCCTCTTCCCGCAGGTTGGCCGGTAGTGTCGCCACGCCGTCCAGCAGGTCCTGGCGTTTCTCCGCCCAACTGAACTGCACCACCTGGTAATTCTTCGTATCCAGCATCCGGCCCAGGTCGGCGGGCTTCAGATTGTCAAAGTCCAGCCAGGTCTTGGTGTCGGTGCCCCAGGTATGCTCCACTTCCAGCAGCAAATGCCGCAGCAAAGCCAGGTCGGTTGCGTCACCCACCTGGAAAGCCCCCGCCGCAATCCAGCTCTCGCGCAGCCGCGCCACTTCGCGATAGCGCGCCACCTTCATCGGGTCGCTGGGAACGCCGTAAATCCACGAGTCGCCAATCTCCTCGGTCACCACTGGCAAACGGTCACGATAGGTCGCGATGGCTCTGGTCATGTCGGAGAGGTTGCAGGCGGTAATTTCCGCCTTGGGAAAGCGCGCCGCCAGCTCGGCATAAATGGCGGAAATCTCCTCCGTCGTGTGCGGTCCGCTGTTGTCGTTGCGCACCCGCGTCACCACCGCCAGGTCGGAGCCCGGCACGCGCGCGATTCCGCTGTAATCCCAGTGATACATCACCGGCAAGCTCGCACCCGAGGGCGATTTCCATAGGAAAATCGGTGGCAATTGCGCCACCGTCGAGCCGCCGTTTACGCCAATCTCCAGAAAGCCGACTCCGTGCTTTTCGAGCGGCGCAATCAGCCCGCGCGTGTGGCCTGGAACGTCGGTCATCTTGGCGCCCGTCGTGGTCACCCCGAAGCGCTTGTCCAAAGTCTTGGAAATCGCCAGGCTGCCCTCGATCATCGATGGGCTCAGCATCTCACTCTGCCAGGTAAAGGGCAGCGCGTGCCAGGCAATGTCGCCCCGCCCAATAGCCTGCTCCATGGCTTTCCGATGCACGGGCTTGGCCTGTTCCAGGTACTCGTAGAGCAGCCATGAGCCGGTCGTCCACACATAGCGCCGCTTGCCCGCGGCGTTCTCGGTGCGCGCAATCTCGATGGCATTGGGAAAGTACTCGCTGAAGTATTTATGCACCACCGCGGCTTGCGTATCGATGAAGCCCGCGTCGAAATGGCACTTGAACATCACCAGCACCCGTTTCACCGAAGGGTCCGGATGCGCCTCCTCAGCGCGGAGAGAGAGCGGAAAACCGGACGGCAGCAGCAAGCCGGCTCCGGCGACAGTCAAGGTCTTCACAAAATCGCGGCGTTTCATCAATGCGTATCCTTCTCCTGCGGAATCGCTCGAAGTCTACCACTCCCATGGAAGCTCCTGCCGAGCCAACGCTTTGAACGCGAAGCGGCAGGGCCGGCGGAGGTCCAGCTTCGATGGAACCAACAAAAACCGTGTGAGCAAGAGTAGACATTCAGACGTGTTTCAGAGCTTGTACGCTGGGACATCCTCAGAAACGAAGGAGAGAACAAACCATGAAACTCAATCGATTTGCAGTGCCAGCACTTGCGCTTTTCCTCGGCGCCACAGGTTTGGGCATGGCCCGGGCAAACGGCGTGCCCCAGGGGCCACCGCCTCCCGGATACGGCCAGGGTCCTGAGCCGTGGGGAGAGCCTCCACAGGAGTTCCGGGAGATCGAGCGCCACGGATTCCATGACGGGATCGAGGCAGCGCGCGACGATTTTAACCACCGCCGTCAGCCGGATGTGAACCGTCACGATACGTATCGCCATCCGGATGTTTCACGCGAAGAGCGCAGGCCGTTCCGCGACGCCTTCCGCCGCGGCTATCAGGTCGCCATGTCCCACCTGGCGGGCGGGCCCGGACCCCGCTAGGTCTCTGACCGTCTGAAGCCGTACCCATGCTGGGTGCCCCAGGTCCCGATTTTGGGACCTGGAAAAGCACGATCTCGAGGCACATCATCCCCTGGTCAAGGACCTGGCGCGATTCGAGCAGCACGGATTGCAAAGGCCATTGTGCGCCGTGCGATAAACTCGTCGCATGATTCACAACGGCCGCAGTCCAAAACTTCCTTTTGACCGCGACGAGGCCCTGGCCCATCTGCGCGCCAGCGACGCCAAACTGGCTGTGCTCATTGACTGCGCAGGCGAATTCACCCTGCGTCTCGATCCGGCGCCTTCCCCCTTCGAGTCGTTGCTGGAGTCCATCCTCTACCAGCAGTTGCACGGCAAGGCCGCGGCCACCATCCACCGCCGCGTCCGCGAGTTCTTTGGCGGCGACCCGGCCCCTCAGCTTCTTCTCGACACCCCCGACGAGCCCCTCCGCGCCGCCGGTGTATCCCGCAACAAAATCAACGCCCTGCGCGACCTGGCCGCCCGCACCCTGGACGGAACCGTCCCCACCCACGCCGCCATTCGCAAAATGACCAACGCGGAAATCCTCGAGCGCCTCACCCAGGTGCGCGGCATCGGTCCCTGGACCGTGGAAATGTTCCTGATCTTCCGCATGGGACGCCCCGACGTGCTCCCGGTCTCCGACTACGGCGTGCGCAAGGGGTTCGCCCTCACCTTCCAGCGCATGCCCAAAAACCGGCCCCTGGAAGCCTCTGACCTGCCCAAGCCCGACGTCATGCTCAAAAGAGGAAAACGCTGGGCACCGTTCCGTTCCGTAGCCAGTTGGTACCTCTGGCGCGCCTGCGATTTGGCCAAAGACAAACCGCCCGCCGGGCGGTCAAGCCTACAATGATGTGGCACAGGCGGACTCCGGGCGCGTATCGCTACCCCGGGCATTTCGCAACCCAGGTTCGAGATCGGGAATTTTGATGGCCCCCACAAAACGCTTTGTTTGTATTCACGGTCACTTTTACCAGCCGCCACGTGAGAACCCCTGGCTGGAAACGGTTGAGACCCAGGACAGCGCCGCGCCCTATCACGACTGGAATGAGCGTGTCTGCGCCGAGTCCTACGCCACCAACGGCGCGGCCCGCATCGTCAATAAAGACAACCTGATCACCCGCATCGTCAACAACTATGCGCGCATCAGCTTCAACTTCGGCCCCACCCTGCTCAGCTGGCTGAAGGAAAACGCGCAGCGCACCTATCGCATGATCCTGGATGGCGAGCGCCGCAGCCGCATGGGCTTTAAAGGCCACAGCTCGGCCATGGCGCAGGTCTATAACCACATCATTCTGCCCCTGGCCAACCGCCGCGACCGCATCACCCAGATTCGCTGGGGCATTGCCGACTACCAGTACAACTACGGCGAGCCGCCCGAGGGCATGTGGCTGGCGGAAACCGCCGCCGACTCCGAATCCCTGGAGCTTCTTGCCCAGCATGGCGTCAAATTCACCGTCCTGGCGCCGCACCAGTGCTATCACATTCGCCCGCTCAAAGAGGCCGGCCAATCCGCTCCGGAGTGGACCCCCACCCCCAACGCTTCGGTCGACACCACGCACCCTTACCTTGTCCGCTTTGAATCCGGCGTCTCCATCACCGTCTTCTTTTACGACGGTCCCGCCTCGCGCGCCATCGCCTTCGAGGGCCTGTTGAACTCCGGCGAAGCCTTTGCCGCGCGTCTCAAGGCCGGATTCAAAGAGGGCGCACAACCGCAACTGGTCCATGTCGCCACCGATGGAGAATCCTACGGCCACCACCACAAGCATGGTGAAATGGCGCTGGCCTATGCCCTCCGCCTGCTCGAAGAAGACAAGACCGTCAAGCTGACCAACTACGGCAGCTTCCTCGCCGAGTTTCCGCCCGAGTATGAAGCTGAAATCGTGGAAAACACCTCGTGGAGCTGCGTTCACGGCATCGAGCGCTGGCGCTCCGATTGCGGCTGCAACGGCGGCCGCCAGGGCTGGAACCAGTCCTGGCGCTACCCCCTCCGTCGGGCTCTCGACGAACTGCGCGACGACGTGATTCCGTTGACCGAGCAGGAAGGCGCCAAGTACTTCAAGGACGTGTGGGCGGCGCGCGACGGCTACATCCAGGTGATCCTCGACCGCGGCGAGGAATCGGCAGAGCGCTTTTTCGCCGCATACCAAAGCCATGTCCTTACCGAGCCGGAGCGCGTGCGTGCCCTGGAGCTGATGGAACTGCAGCGCCACACCCAGCTCATGTACACCAGTTGCGGCTGGTTCTTTGACGACATCTCGGGCATTGAGACCGTGCAGGTCATAGCCTACGCCGCACGCGTTCTGCAACTCGCCCAGGATCTCTTTGGCAAGCAGGCCGAATCGCTTGAGGGGGCTCTGATGGCGCGCCTGGCGGAAGCTCACTCCAATATGCCATCGGAAGGTGACGGCGCACGCATCTTCAAGGAGAAGATCCGCCCCATGCAGTTGGGCCTGGAGCAGGTGGCCGCCCACTACGCCATCAGCAGCGTCTTTTCCTCCTTTGCCGAGGAGACCGAGCTCTTCTGTTACCGCGTCCGCCGCCTCTCCCACGACATTTACACTTCCGGCCGCGGACGCCTCGCGCTGGGCCGGGCGGAGGTGGCCAGCTCCATCACCGGCCAGCAGAGCAGCTTCTCGTTTGCCGTTCTCCACTTCGGCGACCAGAACATTACCGCCGCCGTCAAAGCCTACCAGGACTCCGACAAGGCCGAGTTCGAGGCCTTTTCCGCCCAGGCCGCCGAGCACGTCCAGCGCGCTCTCTTCCCTGAGGTGATTCGCCTGCTCGACCGCTACTACGGCCACGTGGACTACACCTTGACCTCCCTCTTCACCGACGAGCAGCGGCGCATCGTGCAGCTTATTCTCAACTCCACTTTGTGGGACATCGAGTCCTCGCTCACCACCATCTACGAGGATCACGCCAGCCTACTGCACTATCTTTCCCAGGCCGGCCTGCCCAAGCCGCCGGCGCTTACCCTGGCCGCCGGATTCGCCATCAATGCCGGCTTGCGCCGCGCCATGGAGACCGATCCCATGGACCAGGCCCTCCTGCGCTCCTTCCTCTCCCTGGCCAAGGCCGACCAGGTGGCGCTTGAAACCCCCAACCTCTCCTACATCGCCGACCAGCGCATGAAGCGCACCATGGTCGAGCTGCAAATGTCCTCCGGCTCCATGGAGATGCTGGACCGCGCCCTGGCCCTCGGCCGCACCCTGGGCGAGCTGCCCTTTGAACTGAACCTCTGGCAGGCGCAGAACATCTGGTATGAGATTCTGCGCACCTCCCGCTACGCCCTTACCGCGCTGGACCCCGACGACCGCCCGCAATGGGATAAGAGATTCTTTGAGCTGGGCGGTTGCCTCTCCATCGATTGCGAAGCCATCGGCGCCCAGGACCCCACCGCCGCAACCACTGGAGACTAGAGCCTCTCTCCAAGGGGTTTCGCGTCACTCCCATTGTCGATAGCTATCACCAATGCCGGCAAGCACTTGTAACGCCGGCAAGAGAGTGTGACGCCGACCTCCCGGCCCACGCTCGCTCTGCATCGATAGGAAAGATGCTCTGGAAAAATCGATCTTGACACTGGATTGGGCCAGTAGTACAGTCGAACATCGATATACCGAGGATCGATCAACCCATGCCCAAACGAAAGCTTGACCCGCTCCCTGCTGCCGCCTTTCAGATCCTGCTCGCTCTCGCCGCGGAAGACCTTCACGGCTACGCCATCATGCGCCAGGTGGAAGAGCAAAGCGGCGGCCGCGTTCGCCTCGGTCCCGGGACGCTCTACAGTTCCATTCAGGCCCTCCTTGAAGAGGGATTGATTGAAGAAGTCGATCTGAGCGGAAAATCGGAATCGTCCGACGAGCGGCGCCGCTATTACCGGCTGACCTCGACCGGACGGAAGCTGGCGTGCGAGGAAGCAGAGAAACTCGCCGGCCTGCTCCGTGTGGCTCGCGCCAGGAACATCCTCGGGGGGGAATATGTCTGAGAAGATATTCGCCTGTTTTCTGCGCCTCTATCCCTCGCGATTCCGCGAGAAGTACCGCGAAGAAGCCACTCAGCTCTATCGCGATCTCTGCCGGGATGAAAGCGGTCCGTTGCAGAGGATGCGTCTCTGGTTTCGTCTGCTGACCGATCTCGTTTCCGGTCTTCCCCTGGCATACCGGAACATCTACGTTTCCCCTGCCGCATCTCCGGTCGCGCACGAGGTGCAGGGAATGCCGACCTTCCGTCTCCTTGAACCAGAGCCGGTACGGCCAGGTCTGTTCCTCTTCGGAAGCGTTCTTACCCTTGCGCTGCTGGGCGCTTTTTCCGTCGTGCTGAGTCATCCCGCCACCTATCCTGTGTGGGATGAATCGAGCGTTTCCAGTTCGCCCATCGAGGCCGTTCTCGAACGGCTCAATCGGGCCACATCTTCCACGCAGTCCGGCAACGAGTCTCCGCAAATGGACGACTCTGTTCCGAATCAGGGGCGAACCGCTGACACGCGAAAAGCTGAGACTCGTGCAGCCCAGCACGGAGCCGTCGCACCGCAGAAGGCAATCGATTCCAACCCGGTGCGCCCAGTCAACCCGCCGATCGAAAACCGCGGCACATCCCATTCGACCACGGACCGAACCGCTTCCGTCGCGCGCCTGACGCCGGAGATCCCGCGTACGACACGAGATGCGCAACAGCCGGGTGCGTATCACAGCAATCCGATTCCCTCTCGAAATGGACTTTCTGCCTTGGCAATCAGCCCGGCTCGGGCAGCGGCGAAGCAGCAAGACTGTCCTTTCGAGAGGATCGCAGTGCTGCCGCAAAACATCGGCTATTTCAAACTGGATTCCTTCCCTGATTCCGTGACCTGTGGCGTCAGCGCAGAGCAAGCGATGATCCGGCTCAATGAAACCAGCGCGGTTATCGTTGACCTGCGCGGGAATCGCGGCGGTGATTCCGAAAGTTTGCAGCAGATTGCGGCATGGCTCATCGCGCGTCCGGCGGCGTGGTACAACCCGCGTGAGCGTTCGGCTGCGCAAAGCACGACGCTCTCCCCCGCGCGCAACAGCAGGCTCGGCAATAAGCCCGTGTACATCCTCACCTCATCGCTCACCGGCATCGGCGCCGAGCAATTCGCCTACAACCTGAAGATGCTGAAGCGCGCCACTCTCATCGGTGAAAGAACAAGCAGCGCGGCGCCTTCCAAGCCGAATGGACAAGGGAATGGCGTCACTCCAGATGTCAGGGTAAAAGCATCCGAGGCTTTGCAGATTGCCGAGCAATCGGCCCTCGCCACAGTGGCTGATCGCCGCAAGAACGAGTAACGCCTCCCAGTCGGCTGTAGCGTGGACCTGCCGGTCCACGCTGCACGCTCCACCAACAGGAGAATCTCTCTAATTAGTCAGGGTACCGGCCTTGTGCAACTTGCCCTTCTTCACCTCGAACTGCTGACCGCGCCACACAATGGTATTTCCGGCGAAGCCCGCCACCCACACGCCCATGTGCACCACATCCCGCAACGGCAGCAGCCACAGGCTGGGCAGCGTCTGGTGGTCGCCCAGCGCTTCCGCGCCCACCAGCATGCCCACCCCGAGCCGAAGAAAAAAGCTCATCCCCAGCAGCCACAGGCTCACCGGGCTCAGCCCGCTCGCCAGGACGTTGAGCAGCGCCCATCCCAGCCCGTGCGTAAACATCAGCCCTGCGTATCCTGCCGGTGCAGCGTCGCGAACCGTTCTGGCCCAGCGCAACTGGTGATCGAGGAACTCGCCCCACCCGTATGCCGGCACGCTTGTCTCCACCACCTCGGTGGCCAGCGCCACCCGGTAGCCGGCGCGGAATATGCGCACTCCCAGCTCGTTGTCGTCGGCCAGGTAGTCCACCAGCGGTTCCAGCCCGCCAATCCGCTCCAGCGCCTCGCGGCTCACCGCCAGCGTAGAGCCGAGCCCGTAGCTCAACCCGCCGCCCAGCATCCACGAGGTCAGTACCCCGGCCTGGAAATCGGTGGCAATCCCCAGCGTCTCCAGCCGCGATGGCAGCGTGCCGTGGGCCCGTCCCCGATAGAGCGCCGTCACCATGCCGGTTTTCTTCTGTACTTTTCCGTGCCACGCAGGAGCGTCGACTTCCACCTCGGGTGCAAAGCAGGCCATCACCCGCTCCAGGTAGTGGGCTGAGACGGTAATGTCGGAGTCGTTGATGAGCAGATAGTCGTAGCGGGCGTGCGCTGCCAGCTGGATCAGTGTGCTGACCTTGCCGTTGGTTCCCAGATTCCGGGGGCACTCGACAAGCCGGATGGCCTGTTCGGGAAACTCGGCCTTCAGTTGCTCCACGGCGGCCGCAGCCGGGTCGTCCAGCGACGCAACCCCGAAGAGCAGCTCGAACCCGCCCGCGTAACTCTGCCGACAGTGGCTGCGGAAGGCGTCGAGCATTCCCGGATCCACGCCCTTGAGCGACTTCATCACACTCACGCCGGGCGCAAAGCTGGCCAGCGGGGCGCGCCTGGCCTTCAGAAAAGCCCCCGCCCCCGCCATCGCCGCCACAAAATAGCCCATGCAAGCCACGGTCAGCATCGTGGTCAGAATCTCCACGGATTGGGCCAACGCGTGCGGCATCATTCGGTTAGTTTAGCGGAATGTAGGGAGTAGGGAGTAGAAAACAGATAGCTCTGCTTCAAGCAGTGCCGTTTAGCTGTTCCCTACTCCCTATTCCCTGCTTTACTCGTACCTCAGCGCTTCGATCGGGTCCAGGTTCGCCGCTTTCCACGCCGGATAAATCCCGAACAGCAAGCCAATGGCGCAGGAGACGCCGAAGCCAACGAATACCCACACCGTGGAGATGGTCGCCGGCAGGCCGATAGGCAGGAAGTAGACAATCCACGTAAGCACGGCGCCCACAATCACGCCGATCACGCCGCCCACGGCGCACAGAGTAATCGCCTCGGTGGTGAACTGGGTCAGGATCATCCGCTTGGTCGCGCCGATAGCCTTGCGCACGCCAATCTCGCGGGTGCGTTCGGTCACTGAGACCAGCATGATGTTCATCACGCCCACGCCGCCCACCATCAGGCCCACGCTGGAGACGGCGACCATGAACCCGAACAGTCCGCCCGTGATGCTGCCCCAGAGCTTGGTCAGCGAGTCGGGCCCGAAGATCTCGAAGTTATCCGGCGCCTCGACCTTCACCCTGCGCCGCACGCGCAGCAACTCCCGAATCTCATCCTCGACCAGGGCCTTGTTCTTGGGGTCGTCATACTTGACGCTGACCCACAGGTCCAGGACTTCCGGGTGCAAGCTGTGGAAGGTTCCCATGGGAAAGATGATCTCGTTGTCGTTGGGGTTCTTGCCGTTGCCGAAGGGCTGCTTCTGTTTGTCGAAGACGCCGATCACAGTGTAGAGGCCGGTGGCCACATTCACTTCCTTGCCGATAGGGTCCTCGCCGTTCACAAACAGCGATGCCGCGGTGTCGTAGCCCAGAATGCACACTGCTGCGTGGTTTTTGTCCTCCTCATCGGTGAACATGCGGCCGGACTGCAAGGTGAAGTTCGACACGTCCGCCACCTCCGCCGTGTCTCCATTCAGAATGGCGCCCGCCACCTTGTGCCCCTGGTACTTCACGCTCACGTCGCCCACGCCGAATTGCTTCGTGTAGCGGCGTCCGCCGTCGGCAGCCACCACATGGGGCAGCGCGCGCAGCGCCATCACATCGTCCAGCGTCAGCTTCTTGCGCGTGAGCTGTTCGGTCGTGGGCCGCACGCCGATCACCGGCATGTGGAAGACCCAGAAGACATTCGATCCGAACGAGTCGGCAAAGTCCGCCACCCGGTTATTGAGTCCGTTGATCACCGACGAGATGACGATCACCGTGGTCACGCCGATCACAATGCCCAGGATCGTCAATCCCGAGCGCAGCTTGTTCGCCCTCAACGTATTGAGGGCCATCTTCACGGATTCGCGGGTTTGTCCTTGCGCCATAAAAGCTCCGAGGGATCAGGGGTCAGTGAACAGTGAACAGGGGGCAGTGAACAGTGGTCAGTGAACAGTGAACAGTAGTCAGTGAACGGTGGTCTTCAGTGATTCCAACATGGAAAACAGCATCTTTCCCACTTCATGCGATAGACCTTCCGTCTCGTCCAACAACTTGGTAGTGCCAAACTCCAGTGCGCGTGCAATTTCGAGCTGAGTTTGCAATTCGGAATTGGAACCCCGTGCGATGCCTAGAAACTGTTTGAACTCGCCAGTGCTCAGCCGTCCTTGCCCTTCCGCTATGTTGCTTGGTATGGAAACGGCAGAGCGCCGCATTTGGCTTGTCAGTCCGTACACTTCTTCGCGCGGAAAGTCTCGGGTCATCCTGTAGGTTGCGACTGTCAACTGCATAGCTCTCTGCCAGACAAGCAAGTCTCGGAACGACTGCACCATCGAAACACTCCTATCTGACCACTGTTCACTGACCACTGCCTTTACAATTCCGCCCTCAACGCCACCACCGGATCCAGCTTTGCCGCCTTGCTGGCCGGATACACGCCGAAGAAGATGCCGGTTGCGGTCGCCATAAACAGCCCGAGAATCACGCTCCATAGCTGCACGCTGGTCGGAAACCCAATAACCAGCGTAATCAGCTTGGCCACGATCACTCCGCACAGCACGCCGATCACTCCGCCCACCAGGGCCATGGTTGCGCTCTCAATCAGAAACTGCAGCAGCACATCGCGCTGCCGGGCCCCCAGCGCTTTGCGTACCCCGATTTCGCGCGTCCGCTCCGTAACGCTCACCAGCATGATGTTCATGATCACGATGCCGCCCACCACCAGCGAGATGGAGGCGATCCCGATCACCACGTCGAAGAAGATCGAGGAAAACTGCTTCCACAAGTCCAGGAAGGTGTCGTTGGTTTCGATCTCGAAGTCGTCCGGCTGGCCTACCGCGTCATGGCGGCGGGCGCGCATCAGCACGCGTACTTCGTCCTTTGCCCGCTCCATCGATTCGGCGTTGTTGGCGCTGGCGCGGGCGTAGATGTTGATCGAATCGTTGTAGCCGTAGATCTGCTGGAAGGTGGACAGGGGCACGGCCACCCAGTTGTCCTGCGACTGGCCCAGCATCTTGCCCTGCCGGTCGCCCACACCCACCACGGTGTAAGGGATGCCGCCGATGCGGATCTCCTTGCCCAGCGGGTCGCCATCGCCCAGTAGGTTGTCCACAATGTCGTAGCCCACAATCGCGCTGTGGGTGGCCTTGTCGTCGTCGGTCGGCGTAAAGCCCCGGCCCAGCGCCACGTCCACGTTGTCCAGAGAGATCATGGTCCACGTGAGCCCGCGCATGTCCGTGTCGGTGCTGGAGTGCCCGTTGTAGACCACGCTGGCGGTGCGGTCCAGCCGCACACCTATATCGCCGCACTCCGTGCAACTGTCCCGCATTGCCTCGTAGTCCTCAATGTGGAACTTCTTGCGCTTTTGAAACTTGAAATACTCCTCGGCGGAAAAGATCACGCCCGGCATCTGCTGCACGGTGAACACGTCTGCGCCATGATCCACGAGCTTGGTGCTCACATACGTGTTGGCGCCGTTCACCAGGGTGATCACCATGATGACCGAGGCCACGCCCATCACCACGCCGATCAGCGTCAGGATGGTGCGCATCTTGTTGCCCCACAAGGATTGCAGCGCGAGTTTCATGGCCTCAGTGAATTGCATGGTCCTGCTTTCCTCGGACAAAAATCGGACTGAATCGAGTCATTTTTCCCCGCTCCCGCGGAAAGACGCGCTGAGATCGGGGTTCACGGCGTCCTTGCGGACTCCGGCCCGGCTCCTCCAGTGTACGAGTGTCATTTGCTTCGTATTTCTTTGGACGAAGCTCAACCCACTCTGGCCGCGTTCTGAGTCGAAATCGGGCGCAACCGGGCGTCCCTGCTCTTGGGATACGCAGCACTTCCCGCCCAGGTTCCGCCGCCCGGGGCCAAATCCGGGCCAAACCCTCTCTAAATCCACGATTTTGAGGAACTTTTTCCGCCCCGCCCGGCGTAGCATTCAGCGGTATAGTTTCTCTGCTCCTGTTTTGAACCCGAATTTGCAACTGTGAGTGTCTCCGGAGGCTTCATGATTCGCGTCCGCTCCTTGCTTGTGCCCGTTCTGTTTGTGCTCGCCGGCCTGTTTTCTGTTCTCTCTTCAGTTCAGGCTTCTTCTGCGCAGGCCCCGCTCCTGCTCCGCAACCCTTCTCTCTCCCAAGACAAAATCGCCTTCCGCTATGCCGACGACATCTGGACCGTCGCCCGCCAGGGTGGCCAGGCGGAGCGTCTCACCTCCAACGGTCAGGTCAGCGTCGGCCCCATCTTCTCGCCCGATGGCGCCTGGATCGCCTACTCGGCCCGCCTGCACGGAAACACCGACGCCTACGTCATTCCCTCTGACGGCGGCGTGCCCCGCCGCCTCACCTGGCACCCGGATGGCAGTGCCGTCGTGGGCTGGTCGCCGGACGGCAAAGACGTCCTCATCACCAGCGGCGCGGCCAGCTATCGCCACTTCCTCAAGCTCTTCCGCGTCCACGCCGACGGCTCCGGCGTCCCTGAGCCGCTGCCCTTGCCCTCCGGCTTCCAGGGCTCTTTCTCGCCCGACGGCCAGTCCATCGCCTACCAGCCCTTCACCAAGTGGCAGCCGGCCTGGAAGCGCTACGTGGGCGGCCAAACCACACCCATCTGGATCGTCAACCTCAAGACCCTCGACCTGGCACGAGTCCCCCGCGAAAACTCCAACGACTCCAATCCGGTCTGGGTCGGCAGCTCGGTCTACTTCCTCTCCGACCGCGACGGCTCCGGCAAGAACGCCGCTCCCGTCTCGCTCTACCGCTACGACACAGCCTCCAAGGAAGTCATCCCGGTGGTTCCCAACTCCGGTTACGACCTGAAATCCTTCCAGGCCGGTCCCGGCGGTCTGGTCTATGAGCAGTTCGGTTCCATCCACCTCGTCGATACGGCTTCCAACACCGACAAGGCCGTCTCCATCCAGGTGCACGGCGAATTGGCCAACCTGCTTCCCCATCGCGCCAGCATTCCTGCCGAGGAGATTCAGAACGCCTTTCTCTCGCCCACCGGCGCACGCGCCGTCTTTGAGGCCCATGGCGAAATCTTTACCGTCCCGGGCGAAAAAGGCGATACGCGCAACCTCACCCAGACTCCCGGAGTGGCCGAGCGCAGCCCGTCCTGGTCGCCCGACGGCAAAACCATCGCCTACTTCTCCGACGCTTCCGGCGAGTATCAGCTCTACCTCCACGACCAGACCGGTTTCAAACCTCCCACGGTCATCGACCTTGGTCCCCAGCCGAGTTACTTCTACGGCCCCGCCTGGTCGCCGGACTCCAAGCGCATCGCGTACGCTGACAAGCATCTGCGTCTTTGGTACGTCGATGTTCCCGCGGGCAAACCGGTGCTGGTCGATACCGGCGTCTATGGCAGCTTCGGCGCCGACTTCGGCCAGGTTTGGTCGCCCGATTCCAAGTGGCTCGCCTATCACCGCGACCTCGACAACCAGTTGAACGCCATCTTCCTCTACTCGCTGGAGACCCACAAATCCACCCAGGTCACCGACGGCATGAGCGACGCCATCAGCCCCTCCTTCGACCCCAACGGCAAGTACCTCTACTTCCTCGCCTCCACTGACGACGGCCCCTCCAAGGCCGGCATCGATCTTTCCTCCCTTGACCGCGCCCAGACCACCGCCGCGTATGTGGTGGTGCTGGCCAAGTACGGCTCTTCGCCCGTCCCGCCCGAGAGCGATGACGAGAAGATCAAGGACGCCGAAAAGAAAGACGACAAGAAGGACGCCGGCCAGGACAAGAAAGACAGCGACCAGAAGGAAGCTGACAAGAAGGACGAAACCAAAAAGGACGACACCGCCAAGTCCGGGGACAAGGACAAGGGCGCAGCCAAAGAAGAGAAAAAGCCCGTCGAGGTCAAAATCGACCTTGAGAAGATCGGCGATCGCATCCTCTCCCTGCCCATTCCTCCGCGCAATTACGGCGCAATCGCGGCAGGCAAAACCGGCGTCCTCTACCTTGGCGAGACTTCGCCCGTCGGCCGCTCCAGCAACGAGGGCGGCGGTCCCGGCATCCGCGCCATCTGGCGGTTCACTCTGGAAAAGCGTCAGCCTGAAACCGTCCTCAATGACCTGGACGCCTTCAACATCTCCTACGACGGGTCGAAGGTGCTCTACGCCCGCAAGGGCGGATGGACCATTGCTTCAGCCGACGATCTGAAGCCCGGCAGCGACTCTCCCGGCAAGCCTCTTAACCTCGGCGGCATGGAAACCGTCATCGACCCCCGCGCCGAGTGGAAGCAGATCTACCACGAAACCTGGCGCATCGAGCGCGACTTCCTTTACGATCCCCACACCCACGGCCTCTCGATTCCCAAGATCGAAGCCAAGTACAAGCCCTATCTCGACGGCCTCGCCTCCCGCTCGGAGTTCACGTATCTCTCCACCGAAATGCTGGGCGAAATCACCATCGGCCACATGTTCGTGGGCGGCCCGCACCTTCCCGACAACGGGCCCAAAACCGGCTTGCTGGGCGCCGACTACAAGGTCGAAAACGGCCGCTACCGCATCGCCAAAATCCTCGGCGGCCAGAACTGGACCCCCGGCCTGGCTTCTCCCCTCACCCTTCCTGGCGTCTACGTCCATGAGGGCGCTTACCTGCTCGCCGTCAATGGCCGCGAACTGCACGCTGCCGACAATCTCTATGAGTTCTTCGACGGCACCGCCGGTAAGCAGACCACTCTCCACATCGCCTACAACGCCGACGGCAAGGAAGCCCGCGACGTCACCGTGGTTCCCATCGGCGACGAGGACGGCCTGCGCAATCTTGACTGGATTGAAGCCAATCGCCGCAAAGTCACCGAGCTCTCCGGCGGCAAGGTGGCTTACGTCTACATGCCCAATACCGGCGGCTCCGGCTACACCAACTTCAACCGCTATTTCTACTCCCAGCTCGACAAGCAGGCGCTGGTCCTCGACGAGCGCTACAACGAGGGCGGCTTCATCGCCGATTACGTCGTCGACGCCCTCAAGCGTTTCCCCCTCTCCGGAGCCATCGAGCGCGATGGCAAGCCCATCCACGATCCGGTCGGTGCCATCTTCGGGCCCAAGGTCATGCTCATTAACCAGAACTCCGGCTCCGGCGGCGATGCCATGCCCTGGTACTTCCGCAAGGCCGGCATCGGCAAGCTGGTCGGCACCCGCACCTGGGGCGGCCTGGTCGGCATCGGCGGCTATCCCAGCCTCCTCGACGGCGGTTACGTCATGGCCCCACGCTACGCCATCTACGGGATCAACGGCGAGTGGGAAGTCGAGAACCACGGCATCGCTCCCGACGTTCCCATCGAGGACCTGCCCAAAGACGTAGCCGAAGGCCGCGACCGTCAGCTTGAAACCGGCGTCCAGATGGTGCTTGACGACCTCAAGGCCCATCCGGTGCCGGAGATTCCCATTCCGGCCTATCCCAACTACCACCAGAGCGACGGCCTGGGAACGAACTGACCCCACCCCTTCAACCACCCCGGCGGGCACAACCCGCCCGCCGGGAAGCTTGAGCGTTTCCACAACTTCTGCACGCGGACTTTTCCGTAGATTTGGAGTGCGGAACTCGAGTCGTTCGACCCAGTCGGCAAACCGGCTACAGACTTTTTGCAGATAATTGTCCCTACGCCGCGCACAATCAAGATAAGGCGGGTGTCCAGGTGCAGGCCGAAGTGAAAACTACCACCAATGATGGATGCCCACGCGTCGGGGAAAAGTAAAACCACCACCAAAGATGGATGCCCCAGGTGCCTCGCAATTGGGCGCCTGGCAGACCACAACTCTCGGCCTTGCAAAGCTCAAAAGATCCACCCCCTGTGACCTTGCCCTCAGAACCCGTCCCTCTTAACCGGCTGGTTCTGGAGGATTTTTATTCATCCTCGTCGTAGTCGCGGCGGTGGGAATGTGAAAATCGGGTTCATCGATTTTCAAGGTTTGTGGGAA
>Ga0255353_1000083_pt1 | contig 56260 bp, 32 predicted proteins | sample HBST25metaG_FD_189941 | JGI IMG/M metagenome (GOLD analysis project Ga0255353, IMG submission 189941) | Peat soil microbial communities from Stordalen Mire, Sweden - H.B.S.T25 | ecosystem: Environmental > Terrestrial > Soil > Wetlands > Peat | place: Sweden: Norrbotten County, Stordalen Mire...
CTGCGCTTCCTGACGCGCATCTGGGACGCGATTGCGGTCCTGCAAGCGACGCGCACCCGGCAAACACCGTCTGCATATGCCTGAAATAGACTTTTTCAGGATCGACTACATTAGCTTGTTCTTTGGGGAAATGTTCAAAAGCTCTTTAAGTGCTTGATTTATTGGCTCCTCAGGTAGGACTCGAACCTACAACCCTTCGGTTAACAGCCGAATGCTCTGCCATTGAGCTACTGAGGAGTGTTGTGCTCTTCAACTCTTTTACAAAAGTAGCAGAGAGGAAGCAGGACGTCAAAATTTTCACTCGATTTGGGGTTCCAGCTGCCAGAATAATCCCATCCTCGATGCCTTTTGCGGCAAGGCACAAGTCACAACAGCGCAGGACGCACCCGGAATTGGCCTTGGCAGTACCATGAGAGAGACGATAAGGAGAGCCAATGTCCCGGATTTGCCGGCTAGACCGCAGTGAAGTGACACCGGAAATGGCTGCGCTTTACGACAAAGCCTTTGCCCAGAGGGGCAATGTGCCCAACATGTTTCGTGTGATGGCGCACCGACCAGAGATTTTCTCGACAATGCAGGCCCATTTCGGCGCGGTTCTCAATACCGGCACCGTCTCGACCAAGCTGAAGGAACTGATCATCGTCCGCACCAGCCAGGTGAACGAGACGCCTTACTGCCTGGCGAGCCACACAATTCTGGCCAAGGGGCTGGGGTGGGGCGACGAGCAGCTTGCCCACCTGGCCGACTGGCCCCATCGCGACGACTTTACCCCGGCCGAAAAAGCCGCACTGCAACTGGCTGAGACCGTGACCCGCAACGCCAACGCCGTCTCCGACGAGCAGTTTGCAGAGCTGCGTGGGTTCTACACTGAAGGGGAAATCGTGGAATTGCTCTGCGCAATTGGCCTGTTCAACTACTTCAACCGCTTCAACAATGCCCTGCGCATGGAGCCGACTCAACCCGGCGAAGGCGGCTGCGCTGCGCAGACGGCCGAAAAAGCGCAGCCACTATAGACTTTTGACTGCTTTCTGGCTAAGAGTCGATCCGGCAGGACCGAGCATCCCATTTGTGTCTGCCTACATTCACTAGACCGCCAAGAAACCAGAGTTTCGCACCATTCGAGAGTGGGTGTAGCCACTCAACAAGGAGATTTATTTCCGCATGAAACTGAAACTTCCCGCCGGTTCCTTCCGAGCCTATCTCTTCGACTGCGACGGCACCATTGCCGATTCGATGCCGCTGCATTATGTTGCCTGGAGCATGGCTCTCAATGAGTGGAACTGCACCTTCGACGAAAAGCTCTTCTACGAGTGGGGCGGGAAACCGTGCGACGAGATTATCTCCACACTCAATGAAATGCAGGGGCTGAAGATGCCGGTGGAGCAGGTGAGCCATCGCAAGGAGAGCCTCTATTTCGAGCTTCTGCCGCAGCTCAAGCCAATTCCCGAGGTGGTGGAACACATCGAGGCTCAGCACGGACGAATTCCCTTCGCGGTGGTCTCCGGCGGCCGGCGAAGTTCGGTCGAGCGTTCTCTCGGCACTCTGCACTTGCTGGACAAGTTCGAGACCATTGTGGGCGCAGACGACTATGTGAACAGCAAACCGGCGCCGGACGGGTACCTGCTGGCGGCAGCACGGCTAGGGGTGGCACCCGAGGACTGCCTCGTCTTCGAGGACACGGACTTGGGCATTCAAGCGGCGAATGCAGCCGGAATGGCCTCGGTGCGGGTTCCTTCTCCAATGGAAAGAAGCTAATCGACCATCCCCAGGGAACCCGAACGCGCTTGCAATCGTAAGACTTCATTGGCGAGAACGGAAGGCACCCAGGGAGATGGCTGCAACGAGGAACGAGCGAAGTTTCGTGCAACAGGACGAGCCGCGCCGCATTGAATGGGCGGCGCTTTTGGGCATAGCGGCGGTTGTGGTTGCCGTCCATCTGCTTACGAACAGCCGTTACGGCTTCCATCGCGACGAACTGCAGTTTCTGAGCGATGCACGGCACCTGGACTGGGGCTTCGTGGCCTATCCGCCCCTGACGCCGTTTCTGGAGCGCGTGGGGCTGGGAGTCTTCGGCCTTTCGCTCGTAGGGCTGAGGCTTTTTTCCGTTCTGGCCCAAGCGGCCGCCCTGGTGGTGACCGGACTGATGACGCGGGAGATGGGCGGCGGACGAATCGCCCAGATCGCGGCGACGGTTGCCGTGGCCCTGTCGCCTCTGCCTCTCTTCGAAGGCACGGAGTTTCAGTACTCCTCCTTCGATTTTCTGTGGTGGGTGCTGATTGCGTACTTTACGATCCGGCTTCTGAAGAGTGAAGACCCGCGCTGGTGGCTGGCGGTGGGCGCCGCAGTGGGCATGGGGCTGGAGACCAAGTACTCCATCGTGTTTTTTATCGCCGGAATGCTGGGCGGAGTACTGTTGTCGCGTACACGCCGCGACCTTACGAGCGGGTGGTTCTGGGGCGGCATCGGCTTGGCATTGCTGATCTTTCTGCCCAACTTTCTGTGGCTCGTGCACCACGACTTCATCTCCTACCACTTCCTCCATCACATCCACGTCCGCGATGTGGTGGAGGGCCGCGCGGAGCACTATCTTCGCGACCAGGTTCTGATTTGCATCAACATGTTCGCCACCCCGCTGGCAATTGCCGGACTGATAGGCTTCTTCGTTGACCGCCGTTACCGGATGCTGGGCTGGATGTACCTGATCCCGTTGGCGCTCTTCTTCTTCGCGCAGGGGCGCGGGTACTATATGGCCGCCGCCTATCCCATGCTGCTGGCCGCAGGCGCGGCGGTTGGCGAGCGCTGGCTGGAAATTCTTCCCCGCATCGGGCGCCGGATAGTTGAAGTGGTGTTCTTTGCCAACCTCGCAGCCTGTGGGGCGTACGTCTGTGCGCTGATTCTGCCCCTTGCAGGGAGCGGACCACTGAAGGAGTTCGCACTCCAACACAATGGAGACCTGCGCGAGGAGATCGGGTGGAACGAACTGGTCAAGACGGTTGCCGGGATTCGCGATTCCCTGCCCGCGGAGCAGCAGTCCAAGCTGGGAGTGCTGGTGGGCAACTACGGCGAGCAGGGCGCAATCGAAATGCTGGGTCCGGCGTACCATCTGCCGGCGCCCATCAGCCTGACCAACTCCGCCTGGCTGCGCGGCTACCCGGTGCCGCCACCCTCGACTCTGATTGTGGTGGGAGTCTCACAGGAGTGGGCGGAGAGGATTTTCACCGGGTGCCGGCTGGCGGGACACAACGGAAACTCCGAGGGCGTGAAGAACGAAGAAAGTCAGTACCACCCGGACATTTTTGTCTGCGGCAGTCCACGCCTGCCTTGGCCCGAATTCTGGAAGAAGTACCAGTCCTTTGGCTGAGATTCCTGGCTGGTCAATAGAGCAGTACGGCCAAGCGGTAGGCCGTGAACGAGCCTTCGAGATCCTTCGTGGCGCAATTGCCCACGGCGGCCTGATGGTACCGGCCGGAAGCCAATCGGCTCACCAGGTCTGGCGGAAGGTGGGTCAGATCCGCGCCCTGCCAGCGCATGACGAATTGCGGTTGGGGGCCGGAGGGAGTGCCGGACAAGCCCCGATCGAGAGCACAGGCGGCGCGCGCGGGGGTGGGGTCCGGTAGGACGGAGACACGGCTGGCGCGCAGCAAGGCGGCAACGGCAGCCTCGACCTGGGCCGGGGTGAGTACCTGCACGGCGCGGGAGTAGTCGGCTACGGCGTAGATGACCCCCCGGGTGGTCACGGTGGCAATGCCAACATGGTCCACCTGCGGGTTGAGCAGGTTGGTGCGGTGGGTGGGTGACTGCATCCAGCCCTGGTGAATCAGGGCCAGGTAAGAGGCAACGGCGACGTTCTCTTCGATCAGGCTGAAGTGGGCACCGGCCTGGCCGGCTCGGTCGGTGAGGCTGGGCTCGTCGCCGTAGCGATGGGAGATCTCGCCCTCGGCGGCCATACGCTTGCAGTGATTGAGGGCGGCCGCAGCCAGCGCCGGGTCCCATTGGAGCGGCGGAACTCCCTGCGCTCGGCGTGCCTCATTGGCCAATGCCATAAGCTGTTCGCCGGTGGACGGCTGGGCTTGCGTGCTTCCCTGCTGACTGGGTGGAAGTTGCTGCGCCGAAGTGAAAGAGAGCGCCGCAAACAATGAGAGAGACAAAATGAACCCCTGCCGCAGGATAGCCATACTGGATTAGACCCCATTTCGCCGGCGGTGTCGCGGTATTCTTGCAGTGTCGATGTCTTTTGCCGCCGCCAGCCCGTTCGCAGCCCTCCGGAATCGTATGAGCCGCCAGCCGCTGGCTGTTGTAGGCGTTCTGCTGTTGGCGACCTTTGTGCTGGGCGGGCTGACCGCGCCGTGGATCGCACCCCACAGTCCGGCATCCATCGATCTTCTTCATCGGCTGGAAGGCCCCTCGGCCGCGCACTGGGCCGGCACTGACGAACTGGGGCGCGATACGCTCTCGCGGCTGCTGTGGGGAGCGCGGCTGTCGCTGGCCGTCTCAGTGAGTGTGGTGGCGGTATCGCTGGCGCTGGGACTGGCTGTGGGCGGACTGGCGGGCTACCTGGGCGGCTGGATCGATACGGCGCTGACCACCTTTGCCATGAACACCTTTCTGGCGCTGCCCGGGATTCTGCTGGCCATCGCCTTTGCCGCCTTCCTGGGACCTGGGTTCAGCAACCTGGTGCTGGCGCTGGCCATCGGCGGATGGGCCGGCTATGCGCGGCTGGTGCGGGCGCAGGTGATGTCCGTGCGCGACCGCGAGTACGTGGACGCGGCACGGGCGCTGGGCGCAAGCGGGCTGCGCATCTTCTTCCGGCACATTCTGCCCAACATCGTGCAGCCGATCCTGGTGCAGGCGGCTATCGGCATGGCGGGCGTGATTCTGGCCGAGGCGACGCTCTCGTTTCTGGGGCTGGGCATTCCAGCGCCCGCGCCTAGTTGGGGCGCGATGCTGAACGACGCGCGGCTGCACTTGTTCGACTCGCCACACATGGTGCTCTTCCCAGCTGCCGCGGTGGCCGGAGCGGTGCTGGGCTTCAACTTCCTGGGCGACGCGCTGCGGGACCAGCTGGACCCGCGGACGCGGCTGGAGATGGGACTCTAGATGAAGATCGGCGTGGTCAGCGACACACATGGACTGTTGCGGCCTGAAGTTGCTCCAGCGCTCGAAGGCGTGGAGATGATCCTGCATCTGGGTGACGTAGGCAAGGCGGCCGTGCTGGAAGGACTGGCCAGGATTGCGCCGGTGACCGCGGTGCGCGGCAATGTGGACCGCGAAGGCGCGTGCGGAGAGCTGCCGGAGACGGATGTGGTGCTGGTCGAGGGCCGCTATATCTACATGCTGCACGAACTGGAAAAACTGCATCTGGACCCTGCGGCGGGGAAATTTGGCGCGGTGCTCTTTGGCCACTCGCATGTGCCGAATTTCTACCTGCGCAAGGGCGTGCTCTACTTCAATCCCGGCTCGTGCGGGCCGCGGCGGTTTCGGCTGCCGGTGACGGTTGGACTGTTGACAGTGGATGAGAACGGCGAGCTGGAAGCGAAGATTGTGCCGCTCGATTGCGACGATTGACCCGGATTTCGTCCTGAATTCCGGTCCCTTTGAGGCCAAGCTAGAAACGCGGCATTCTTGCAGCCAAAAGATGGTTGTTTTGACCCGAAAAAGGTCGATTTTGGCTCAAAAAGGGGCGAAAAAGCGGACTTTTTGGACAGTGCCGTGTTGATTCCATTGACTTTACGTTTTTGAAAAATCGCAGTTTTTGGAGATTTCCACAGGCTGACGGGTTTATGATGTGTTTAAAAACAACAAGATACGTTGATCGTTCCCCACGAAAGCAAACAAAAAGCGAACACACCCCCCCAGGGGGTACCCCCCTTTTCTTTCTCCAATCGACCGTGTTCCAGAGGTTGGAAGAAGGGCAGGCTTTTGCGACAGGTCGCGAAGGGCTTCCTTCCGGGAGCATGGAGGCTGCGGAAGGGCTCTTACTTTTGGGCAAAGTGTCTGAGGAGACGAGACGCAGGGGCTAAAGCCCACGGGTTTGTTCAGCGATTTGCGGCCCGACTGAAGTCGTGCCCTGACACTATGTGCCGGCCATGAGAATCCTTCTGCGGCCTCTCCTGTGTTTATTTTCATTGTGCGCGCTTGGACAGTAATGATCTGCAAGCACCTGCGGTGCGGCCAGCTGCCTTCGGCCGGTCCGCGCCGGAAAAAGGCGCGGGACTGGATGAGATGGAACAGAAAGTGTTGCGCTGATACGATCTTGACTCAATAGCAAGGTCGATCCCATATCTCCAAGCAGAAGGCGCTTGGAATGAGGCTTTTGAGCTTTCTCAAGCCAGGATCTGGGCTTTCCCAGATTCCCAATTGCGAGGCACCTGAGGCATCCATCTTCAGTGGTAATCCTCGCTGTTCCCGGCACCTGGGCCACCCGCCGCGGGATGGAGACCGATGGGACACCGAGATCCCTGGAGCTGGTTGTCCCTTGAAATACAGCAAGTTGGCCCCCGCTTCGCGGGGTCGGCGAGTTAGCGGGTTGGCTGGATCTGTGAAGGTCGCACGGAGTCGGGAGGGCGGGATGTTCACCTCTTCGCTGCTTCAGAGGGAATGAACGGAGGGCGTCGAGCGTCCGGGCTCGACGGGATTCCACATGGTGGTACGGGCCATGTTCCTCCTTATGCGCGGCTTATGGGTGGGCTGCTTGAATGACGCATACAGAGTGCAACGACTCTCGGCATTGACTTGTTGTTCGAGACAGAATCTGAGTCAGATGGGGGCGAGGATGACTGCAAGAGCACTTGTGTGCGGAAGCGTGCTGGGGTGTGTCGTTCTGCTTTATGTCCCAACAGCGGCTGGACAAGCGGCGGGCTCCGGTCCACAACAGGCGGCGGATTCGGGGACTTCCACGGATCTGTTTGTGATGCCGGGGTCGGACTTCGACCGGCCGGGGCTGGTTCCCAGGGCAAACCTCAACATCGGCATCGGACACACCTTTGGATTCTTGAAAAAGGACCCGATCGGCGATGAAGTCACGTTTACCTACACCTATGAAAACGCCGGCTCGCATGGGTTCTTTCACACCGATTTCGGATCGCATACGGAGGCGCTGGGGGTGATGAAGAACTTTGGGCTGCCCAAGACGAAGACGGTGAGCGGCTACACCTGGATTCAGGCGGGACTGTGCAGCTTCACGGGGCACGCTCATGTGGAGAACCGGTTCTACGACGGCGAGGCGCTGGGGGCGGCGGTCCACTTCAACAGTCACAACGCGGTGTGGATTCAGGAGAGCTACAACAAGATGCCCACCGTTCCCTGGTACACCACGACGGGGATCGGGTACACGTGGAGTTGGTGAGATTATTGATCCGGCCCTCAAAATAGTGCGACCGTATCCCATCCTTTCGCTAGAAAAAGCGAAAGGATGGGCACCCGGCAAGGGAGTAACTTCCGGATTGGCGGTCACTCGCTTGGAATTTCGGTAGAGAACTTCGACGTCTGTTTGTAAAAGCTGTGGAGGCGCGGGGAATCCGCCGAGTCTCTGGGGCTACCCCGATTGGAGGCGTAATTACATGACAGTGCCGGTCCGTCTGGAAAAGAATGATTTCACCGGCAAGAATAGAGCAATCACCATTAGCAAGAAGATCGAGATTGGCTCAAAAAAAGCCTGCCACAAATACGGAGATGTTGCCGGTTTTTTCTGATGACTTCCAAGATGAGCTCGGAGACTGCGCCCAACACCAATAGGGGGTGCACAACTAACCGCTCCATGCCGAGTGGAATTGCCAAGCCAGATACAAGGATGAACATGACAAACCAGGTCCAGCGAACCTTGTTCAAGTATCCCGTCCATGTAACGATGAGACCGATGAAAACGAGCGCCAGCGAAAGCTTGCCAACATAGCTCTCTGCGCGAAACAATTCCCTCAAATCCGGGCTGTACCTCATCGGGACGCCATAACCCAGGGGGACATACCACCATGCTATTGGAATAAGGCAGACCAAAGCGACGGTGAAGAGCCCACACGATACGAAAACCAAATCATGACGGATTCGCAAGTTACACCTCTCTTTCAACCGGTTACCGAGAAAACCGTCGATCATCTGTTCCCCGAACTATAAGCGTCAGTGGGGAGACGAACAGGCTCCTTTGCGGCTTTCCGGTCGGATTGTTGCCAACCCGGAAGTAACGCCAATTTGAAACTCTCAAAGGCAACTGCAGATCCTTCACTTCGTTCAGGATGACACTGTTGTGGGTGGAGGAAGATGGTGCCGGACGAGCGTTTCCGGCGGATCGTCGGCAACCCGGAGATTGCCCTCTCCAACCCCACACCAGTCGCACACCAGCCGCAGCCTATCTCATGCGGGGATTGACCCAGCGGTAGACCACGTCGGTGAAGAGATTCACGAGGACGTAGGTGAGGCCGATGGAGAGCAGGCAGCCCTGGACCAGGGCGTAGTCGCGGTTGGAGATGGCGCTGACCACGAGGCGGCCGAGGCCGGGCCAACTGAAGATGGTTTCCGTGACGATGGCTCCGGCCAGGAGGGCGCCGAACTGCAGTCCCACAACAGTGACGATGGGGACAAGGGCGTTGGGCAGGGCGTGGCGGCAGACGACGGCGGTCTCGCTGAGGCCCTTGGCGCGGGCGGTGCGGATGTAGTCCTGGCCCAGCTCTTCCAGCATGGCGGTGCGGACCATGCGGGTGAGGATGGCGGCCAGGGATGCGCCCATGGCGATGGAAGGCAGAACCAGATAGCGCCAATCGATGGAGGGGCCACCGCCGGAGTTTGCGCCGGAGACCGGGAGCCAGCCGAGGTAGATGGAAAAGATGAGGATGAGGACGGGGCCAAGCGCGAGGCCGGGGATGGAGAGGCCGAAGAGGCTTACTACGGAGATGAGCTGATCGAGCCAGCGGCCGCGGCGGACGGCGGCCAGAATGCCAGCCGGAAGAGCAAGAGCCAGGCCGGTTCCGAGAGCGGTCAAGGTGAGGGCCAGGGTGTAAGGGTAGCGAGCGGCGATGAGGCTGAAGACGGTGGCGTGGAGTCGGATGGAGTTGCCCAAGTCACCATGGAGGACGCCGGTCCAATAGTGGAGATACTGCGTCAAGAGCGGCTGATCGAGGCCGTACTGGTGGCGAAGGGCTCCAATGTCGGCCGGGGTTGCGCCCTCGCCGAGCATTTGCAGGATGGGATCGCCGGGAACCAGGTGAATGAGCAGAAAGACCAGGGAGACCACCAGCCATACGACCGGAAGAGTGAGGAGCAGGCGAGTTAGAGTTGAGCGCATGGTTTTCTGAGTCTTAGCTTACCGGGTAAGGGCGCGTGTGTGGACGCGGGCGGCTGCTCATGAACAAAAAGCTTCTATGAAGCGTTTTATGAAGAAAAGCAGCAAGTTGGCTTCCACTTCGCGGAAATTGCGAGTTAGCGAGTTGGCTGCAGTTTATTCCAGGCGTAACTCGCCGCGGCGCGTCAGGATGCTCAGGAGACGGCCTTGGCGGGACCAGCCTGACCGGTGACCGGCTCTACGCGGATTTTGGCGATGCGGCGGCCCTCCATCTCGACAACAGTGAGGCGGCGACCTTCAAAGACGACGGATTCGCCATCTTTGGGAATGTGGCCGAGACGCATGAGGACGAAACCGGCCAGAGTTTCCACGCCGCCCTCGCGGGGCAAATCCCACTTCATTTGAGTCTCAAGGTCGCGGAGGTTGACGCCTCCGTCCATGAGGAATGCGCCCGAGGCGGTGGTGAGAACCGGCAGCGCGGGAGAGTCGAACTCATCATCGAGCTCGCCGGTGAGCTGCTCGATGGCGTCCTCGGCGGTGACCAGGCCGACGGTGGAACCGTACTCGTCGACCACGATGGCCATGTGGCGGCGGCGCTGCTGGAATTCTCGGATGAGGTCGAGGGCGGTCTTGGTTTCAGGAACGACCAGGACGTCCCGCATGACCTGGGAGAGCTTGAGCTCGATAAATGGAGCGGCGAAGCGATCAGGGGCCGGACTGGGATTTTTGCTGTCCCACATCTCAGAATCGAGATGTGGGGCACCCGGCTGGGGAGGTTGGATCAGAGCCGGATTGGGCGGCGGGGAGGGGGTGCGCTGGACGGCGGGACGGAAGAAGATGAGGCGGGCCAGGTCCTTGGAATAGACAAGACCGACGATGTGCTCGGGGCCGCGGGCCTCATCGTAGACGGGAACGCGGGAGAACTTGGAGTCGATGACCTGGGCGCTGGCCTGCTCGATGGGCATGTTGGAGGGCAGGGAGAAGATTTTCTGGCGCGGGGTCATGATTTCGCGGACGGGGACATCGTCCAATTCGAGGGCGCGATGAATGAGCGTCTCTTGGAATTCAGGCAGGACGCCGAGACGGCGGGCGGCGGTGGCGATGAGCTTGAGTTCCTCAGGCGAGTGGACTTGGGCGCGCTCGGTGACCGGAATGTCAAAGCCACGCAGGATGACGGAGGCCGAGACCTTGAGCAGGCGAACAGCGGGACGGGCGAGGGCCATGAAGACCAGCATGGGCGGGGCGACGGCGACGGCCAGGGCTTCAGCACGGCGGAGAGCGAGGGACTTGGGCACCAGTTCGCCGACCAGGACGTGCAGGTAGGTGATGAGGGCAAAGCCAACCGTGACGGCGATGACATTGGCATAGATACGCGCCCAGGTCAGATCGAGATGGAGAGCGCTGAGCCAGCCGAGCAGGATGGTCGCGGCCAGGGGTTCGCCGATCCAGCCGAGGGCGAGGGAACAGAGGGTGACGCCAAGCTGGACAGCCGGAAGAAAATCGTCCAGGTCGTGCTGGAGGCGGCGGACGGCGCGGGCTCCGGGGACACCAGCGGCCAGCATTTGCTCAATGCGGGTGTCGCGGATGGAGACCAGGGCGAACTCAGCAGCCACAAAAAAAGCGTTGGCCAGAATGAGCATGGCCACGGAGACAAACTTGAGTAGCGAGAGACCTTCCATCCCGGTTGTGAGGATAGCATTGCGGGACGGGGAGGCAGCGAGGGAGCAGGAAATGCAGCTCGCCGAGTGTAGGGAACCAAGGCCGAGTGCTGTGCGTATGAAACGATGGTGCGGATACGGAGCTGAACGCGTTTGAGTCTCGCACTACTTGATCGACATTTGTGCGTGGCGGGAGCCGCGGTTTTTCTAGGACCTTGGAGGTTTGGGTGGCTGCATCGCGAAAAAGCAAACGATTCTGGATCTGGCTGATTACGGGTGGGGTGCTGGTGGTGGCGCTGGGGGGAGTTGGACTGGCGCTGCTGGTGAAGAAGTCGGGCATCGACCCCAACAAGCTGGCCAAAGTGACGCGCGGCGACGTGGCGCGTTCGGTGGTGGCCACGGGCAAGATTCAACCCATCACCAAGGTCGAGGTGAAGTCGAAGGCCTCGGGCATTGTGGAGAAGCTTTATTCGGACATCAATAACTATGTGCACAAGGGCCAGCAATTGGCGCAACTGGACCAGCAGGAGATTTTGGCCCAGGTGGATGCGCAGCGGGCGCAACTGGCGGCGGCGCAGGCCAATGTGGCCACTTACGAAGCCAACATCGACCAGGACAAGGTGAACGCGGCGGCGCCGGACCTGCCGATGTACAAGGCGACGCTGGACCGCAACCTGGAGATGCAGAAGGAAGGGATTGTGAGCCGGCAGGCGCTGGACGACGCCAACAAGGACTACCTGGCGGCGCTGACGCGCAGGGACAATTCCAAAGCGCAGATTGGCGTGGATGCGGCGCGGTTGAAACAGGCGAAGGCGCAGGTGCAACAGGCGCAGGCCAGCCTGAAGCAGCTTGAGGAGCAGCTGGGGTACACGACGATTGTGGCGCCGATGGACGGGGAGATCCTGTCAAGGGATGTGGAGATTGGCGACGCGGTGAGTTCGATTCTGGTGCTGGGCTCGACGGCCACGCTGGTGATGACCGAGGGCGACACCACACAAGTGTATGTGCAGGGCAAGGTGGACGAGGCGGACATTGCGCATGTCTACATGGCCCAGCCGGCGCGGATCAAGGTAGAGAGCTTCCGCGACCGAGTCTTCAAGGGCAAAGTGACCAAGATTGCGCCGCTGGGAGTGGAAAAAGACAACGTGACCACGTTCGAGGTGCGCGTTTCGATCGACAACCCCGGCGGCGAATTGAAGGCCAACATGACGGCCAACGCCGAAATCATTCTGGACGAACACAAGAACACGCTGACGGTGCCGGAAAACGCGGTGATCTACGACAACCAGAAGCACGCCAGCGTGGAGATTCCGGACAAGAAACAGAAGGACGGGAAGCGCAAGGTTCCGATCACGGTGGGGCTGTCGAACGGTTCGCTGACCGAGGTTTTGAGCGGGCTGAAGGAAGGCGACCAGGTGGTGCTGCAGCAGTAGGCAGCTTTCAGCTAACAGCTCACAGTCGACAGTTGGCAGTTAAAAGCCAGGCTTTCGGTGGTGAGCGATTGGCGGGAAGAAGCAAGCTGCTTCCTGGGCTGTTCGGACGCGCACAGTGGTGTTCGGAAACGGACAGGGGCTGCGATAAGCAACAGACAGCTTTCTTGAAGTATCTGGCAGATTCCGGGCTAGTTGCATGGGTTGGCTCTTTGGCGACGAAGGTGCAAGGGAATGCAGGGCGGGACTTCGTCTGATGTGCAATGCGGTTTTGGGAGCTGATGACTGATCGCGGATCGCTTTCAGATGCCGGCTCGATTTGAAGAGAGGAAAACGATGAAACATCTTTTTGTGGCAGCAGTGGCGGCACTGGCGCTGGTGGCGGTTCCTGCACTGGCCTCGGAGGCGACTTTCGACAAGACGCTTCAAGTGAATGGGCGGGTGGAGTTGTCGGTTTCGACCGGGTCGGGAAACATTCACCTGACGCGCGGCTCGGGCAACCAGATCCATATTTATGGGCGGGTGAAGTCGAACTGGGGCGGAAGCGAGGAGCGGGTGCGGGAGATTGCCAACCATCCGCCGATTGAGCAGACGGGCAACATTGTGCGCATCGGCAGCCATCACGAGAACCTGCACAACATCAGCATCGACTATGAGATTTCTGCACCAGGGGATGCGTTTCTGGAGGCCAGTTCGGGCTCTGGGAACGTGACCGTGGACGCAATGGGCGAGAACGCCAAGCTGTCGACGGGGTCGGGAAACATTCACGCCACGGGACTGCACGGAGGATTCTCAGTGAGCACGGGCTCTGGCAACATTTACGCCGAGCAGACCGGCGAGGGCGACGTGAAGGCGCAGACAGGGTCAGGCAACGTGGAATTGAAAAACCTGCATGGCGGGCTGCACGCCGGGACCGGGTCGGGCGACATTAAAGCGGGCGGCACAGTAACGTCTCCGTGGAAGCTTGAAACCGGTTCGGGCAGCGTCGAGTTCTGGGCCGGGAACACCGGGGTCACGCTGGACGCCTCCACCGGGTCGGGCAGCATCCACACCGACCGGGAGATGCTGACGCAAGGCTCGCAGGACAAGCACCACGTGGTGGGCAAGATCAACGGCGGCGGGCCAACGGTGCGGATCGATACCGGCTCGGGCGACATTCGGGTTCACTAGGCCTGTGACCGCGTGCTGATGCGCTTTGGGCTTTTGCTGTCCCAGGTCCCAGAATCGGGACCTGGGGCACCCAACATCGGTGCAACTTCAAACGGGTGAAGACCTAAGCACAGCCACACACACGTTTGTTCCTCCGGCGGGATCCTTACTGCTCCAGGGAAGGTCCCGCCTTTTTTTGTCTCTTGCCTGGCGTTCCGGTGCGCGCAGCGTGGGGGTGTGCGTTCCTTGAGGACAAGCAAGTGTGGTGAATTTGAAGCTCGCAGCAGGGCTCAATAAAAAATTATCAACAAAATCAGCAAGTTAGCTTCCGCTGCGCGGAAATCGCGAGTTGGCAAGTTAGCGAGTGGCAACCGCAGACGCGGGTTTCAACTCTCCGATGGGTTGGAGATGTGGTGGACGAATTTACACTAGAAGCATGATTCGCGTATTTCATTCAATACCTGTGGAACAACTCAAACTTCTGGTTTTCGATTTGGACGGCACGCTGATTGATTCGGCGCAGGACTTGTGCAACAGCGTGAACGCCGCGCTGGAGCATGTGGAGCAGGCGCCGCTACCGGACCCGGTGATTGCCAGTTATGTGGGCAATGGCGCGCCCATGCTGGTGCGACGGGCGTTGGCCCGCGGCCTGGGCATTGACGTGGAACAGGTGGACGCGGAGTTGCAGGCCAAGACCTACACTTTCTTCCTGGACTACTACAGAGAGCACAAGCTGGACTTTACCTACGCCTACGAGGGAGTTCTGGAGGCGCTGGCGGCGCTGCGCAGCCTGCACGACGCGCACGGGGGAACGGCCAGGACGATGGCGGTGTTGACCAACAAGCCGGTTCGCCCGGCCCAGGGAATTTGCGAAGGTCTGGGCATGGCCGATTATTTTCTGCACATTTATGGCGGCGACAGCTTTGCGGTGAAGAAGCCGGATCCACTGGGGTTACGCGCACTGATGGAAGAGGTGGGAGCGCGGCCGGAGGAGACGGCGATGATAGGCGACAGCAAGGTGGACGTGCAAACGGCGCGAAATGCAGGGGTTTGGAGCGTGGGGTGCGCATTCGGATTCGGCCCGCAGAACCTGATGGAGACGCCGCCGGACGTGCTGGTGGATTCGGCAGCGGACTGGACGGTGGCTCTGAGTCCTGCGAAAATCGATTTAGGGCAGTAGCCCATGCGACTGGACCGCGCCGACGCTTCGAGCGTTTCTGGCAGCGGCAGCGTCTATCTGGCAGGTGGCCTCGCTGCGAGGGCCGCAAGCCTGAATTCCAGCATCCCGATTGGCCACGGATGCGCTTACAGCGAGACCATTCATCCGGCTGCAGGCACGGCAAGTTTAGTGCGTTTCCTTGCTATCGCTTGGTTTCATATTGCACGTTTCACTTTGCAATCGCCCAGGAGAATTTCTTCATGCGCTTTCGTTCGTTTTCCATTGTTTCCCTCCTTTTCCTTGGTTCGACAGTTCTTGCCCTTGCCTGCAGTACCCCCACCCCTACGCCTCCCGCGTCGGCTGCGTTGCGCGGCGTGGTGGCCGACCCGACTGGCGCCATCGTTCCCAACGCCGAAGTGGACCTGTTGAATGCCGACGGCTCGGTTTCCGGCAGCTTCCACTCGGATGGAGAAGGCAATTTCCAGGTGGTTGCGCCGCACGCAGGGCCGTACACGCTGGTGGTTTCAGAGCCGGGGTTTGAGACGGTGCGAACGCCGGTGGTGATTGCCAGTCCGGCGCCATTGGCCGTGAAGCCGGGAGCAACGGCTCTGGCCGCGCCGCTGCACATTGTTTTGCCCGTCGCCTCGTTGTCAACGAACGTGCGAGTGAGCGCAGACGCCAACCAGGACCTGACCTCATCGGAAGAGAACCGGGATTCGTCGGTGATGACGTCAGAGGACCTGAAGGCGCTGCCGATTTTCGACAACGACTATGCGACGGCGATGAGCGCATTTCTGGACGACAGCGCGACGGCGACCGGGGGCAGCGGGCTGCTGGTGGATGGCGTAGAGGCCAACCGGGCCACCGTCTCGGCGTCGGCGATCCAGGAGATCCGCATCAATCAGGATCCCTACTCGGCGCAGTACTACTGGCCGGGCCGCGGACAGATGGAGATTATTACCAAGGCGGCCGCGGACCACTACCACGGGCAGCTCAACTTTCTTTACCGCAACTCGGGGCTGAATGCGCAGAATGCGCTGGCGCCGACCAAGCCGTTCGAGCAGAGACAGAACTACGAAGGCAGCTTTACGGGGCCGATCTTCTTTGCGCCCAAGAGCAGCTTCCTGGCCTCGTTCAATCGCGTGATGTATGACCAGGACGCGGTGGTCAGCGCGACGGTTGCGCCGACATCGGCGAACCCGACAGGGGCATTCCTGGCCAACGTTTCAGCGCCGCAGCGGGACACGGAATTCAGTTTGCGCGGCGCACACCAGTTCGGGAGCAAGCACTCCGGGTACGTTCAGTACAGCTATGAGGACTGGACCGGGCAGAACCAGGGCGTGGGCGGACAGACGTTGGCCGCGGCCGGGTACAACAACGAATACCGCGAAGACGACACGGTGGCGCATCTGGATTCGACGTTGTCCGCGGCGCTGCTGAACCAGGCATCCGTGGTGGCGGAGCGCGACTGGAGCCGTAACAAGAACATTGTGGAAGGACCGCGCATCAGCGTTCCGGGAGACTTTCTGGCCGGTTCGGCGCAGAACGACAGCTACGGCAGCGAGTACAACTTCAGAGTTTACGACATGCTGAGCTGGACGCACGGGCGGCACTACGTGAAGATGGGCGCCGGCACGCCGCACATCAGCCGGCGCGCCTTCGACGACAATACGAACGCGCTGGGAACTTATACTTTCGGACCGACACTGGCCGCGGACGGAGTAACGGTGCTGCAGTCTTCTCTGCAGAACTACGCCGCCAACCTGCCTTCAGGCTACTCACAGAACAACGGGGACGTGCACTTCATCTATCACCAGCAGGAGATGGGCGCGTTTATTCAGGACCAGTTCAAGATGAACAGCCGGTTCGCGATTACGCCGGGCGTGCGCTACGACTGGCAGAATTTCCTGGCCACGCGGCGGCTGGGCTTTTCGCCACGCGTCTCATTTGCCTGGGTGCTGGACGAGGATTCGAAGACGATCGTGCGCGGAGGCGGCGGCATCTACTATGACCGCGTGGGCTCGGGGCCGCTGCTGGACCTGGCGCGGTATGAAACTGCGCGCCGACGTTCGGTGATGCTCTCTTTGAACCCGGCCACCTTGCCATCCACTGGCTGCGTGCCAATTAGCGATTGCCTGACGGTGACCGAACAGGCGCCGGCGTTGGCTCGACTGCAGGCCCACGCCAAGCTTCCCTACCAGGAACAGTATGGGCTCTCGATCGAGCGGCAGTTGGGTGAAAAGGCTACCGCAATTGTGAGCGTTTATTCAGCGCGCGGGATTCACGAGTTCCGCTCGGTGGACGTGAACGCGCCCACGGCGGAGTCCGGCTACACGGTTCGTCCCAATTCAGCTTATGGGCGCATCCGGGAGATGCAGCCTGAGGGATTTTTCGAAGGCAACGGGATGGATATCTCCTACCGCGGGAAATTCAACAAGTATTTCACTGGGTTTGGCCGGTATACGTGGTCGCATTACGAAGCCAACACGGGCGGGCTGGGATGGTTTCCGCAGAACCAGTACGCGCCGAACGACGAATGGTCGAATGCGGGCTGGGATCGGCGGCACCGGGGTGGCATGTACGCCATGATCAACCCGGAAGGCGTGCTGAACCTGTCGGCGGGCGTGTTTGCCAACACGGGAACGCCGTGGACGATTCAGACGGGCACGGACGCTTACGGGGACGACCTGTTCAATACGCGGCCTACGGGCGTGGCGCGCAACACCGAGACCAATCCCAGCTATGTGGATGTGGATTTGCGCTGGGGCCACGATTTTCACCTGACGCCGACCAAGGACGAGGAAGCGCCGAAGCTGGGCTTCTCCGCCGGCGGATTTAACGTGCTGAACCACGTGAACGGCGGCGGCATCGACAACGTGGTGACCTCGTCGTCGTTTGGGGAAATTACGTCGGCCGCGCCACCGCGGAGGATTCAGGTGGGGATGCGGTTCGAGTTTTAGGTTCGCTGCAACAAGGAACTACTTCAGGCAAATGCAAATGGGGTCCCTCGCGGGACCCCATTTGTGTTTGCGAATAAGGAAGGAAGAGCCTCAGCGGGCGGGAGCATTGCCACCCCACTCGATGCGCAGGCCGGTGCGGGCGTTGAAGGGCAGGCTGGGATAGCCGATGGGGGCGATGTGGCGGCTGCTGGTGAGGTTCTCCATCTGGCCATAGACGTTGAGCCAGGTGAGCAGTTTGAAGCTGGCGCCGAGATCGAGCTTGGCGTAGCCGTAATCGAGATTGCGATTGGGGAGCAGCAGGGTGTTGAGGCCATTCAGATCGTAGCCGGCGAGGAAATCGGAATCATCCGAACGGCTGGAGAAGGAGGAGGTGAAGCTGGCCGTGAGCCGCTTCTGGTTATAGCTGGCAGTGAGGAAGCCAGTGTGCGGCGCGCGGCGGAAGGGACGTGCGCCTTTGAGTGGAGAGACCGAGCCGAGGGGGATGCCGTTGAAGGTGGGAACCGTGCCTGCCGTCAGCGCTTCATTGTCGCTGGAGAAGGAGCGCTGGACAACGGAATCGAGATAGGTGTAGCCGCCGCGGAGAAAGATGTTGCGGCCAATGCCGCCCTCGACGGTGGACTCGATGCCCTGGGCGCGGAAGGCCTCAGAGTTGATGGCCAGGCCGTAGTCGTAGGTGTAGTAGTAGCCGAGCGCGGTTTCCAGTGTCTGCTGTCCGGCGGCGTCGAGGCTGGGGATCAGGTTGGGCAGCAGGCGTGCGCCGACCGACTCAATCTGTTTGCCGAACTGGTTGTGAAAGTAGTTGGCGCGGAAGATGAGGCGCTGGCTGAAGAAGGCCTGCTCGACGCCGCCTTCATAGGTGCGCGTGGCGGGAGCGGCCAGAGGCGTGATGTGCAGTTGTTGGGCGACGGACTGGTAACCGTTCTTCTGAAGGAACTGGTAGAGCGAGCTGAACTGATCGGTCAGCGCAGGTTCGCGCAAAGCATCGCCGTAATTGAAGAGGATGCGGGTTCCGCTGAAGACGCCGCTTTTGGGACGCAGTGCATAGGCGGAGAGGCCGGCGTAGGGCGAGGTCTGCGTACCGAAGAGCGAGTAGTGCTCCAGGCTTCCGCCCAGGGTGTAAAAGAAGCGGCCCTTGAAGTCGCCGTGCACGGAGGCCAGGTAATCCGAGTTGGTGCGCTCGGTGGTGTTGTCGATGGAGTAGGAAGGAATGTACTCAGCGCCGCGCTCGTCCTCATAATGGAAGCCGATGAGTGCGGTCAAGTGCGGAGTGACGCGGTAGTCGCCCTGATAGACGAGTTGATCGCGGTTGGAAACAAGCTGCGACTCGTAGGGGTACGTGCCCGCGAAATCGAGCAGAGCGCGGCCGGTGACCGAATAGCCGTTGGCGCCGGTGATGGTGACCACTTTGCCGAAGCTGTCGCCGTAGGCATCGAAGACGCCGTCGCCGGCCTGCTGCCACTGATGGTACTGCTCGCGCTTGCGGGTGAGGCCGTAGCGCACCATGTTGTGGAAGTCGGGGGTGGTCTGGTTGTCGATCGAGGCGCTGAGAAAGATGTCCTGATCCTTCTGGGTGGCATTGTCGGCGACCTGGTAAAAATCCCAGGCGTTGGGAACGCCGGTGGCATCGACGCCATAGTGCAGCGTGCCGCGGACCTGCGTGGTGCCGTTGGGCTGCCAGCCGAAGTTACCCGCCGTGGTGGCTACGTGGTACTGGTCATTGGGCAGATCGTTGTCCGTCTGCAGCCAACTGAAGGCGCCGAGGTAGTCGAGCTTGCCGTGCGAGCCCGCTACTTCCATCTCTTCGCGCGAAGTATTGAAGTTGCCAGCGTCGCCCTGAAAGAGGAACGACGGGGACGAGGTGGTGCCATGGGGGGTGGTGAGGTTGAGCACGCCGGTGGACGCATCCGCGCCGTAGAGGCTGGAGCCGGGGCCGCGATTGATTTCAGCGCGCTCCACGGCCGTTGTGGAGAGCGGCCCGAAGTCGAAACGGCCGCCCAGATCGCCAGCGCTGACGCCATCGAGCAGGACTTTATTGGAGTCCGAATCGCCACCGCGGACAAAGAGCGAGGTTTGCGCGCCCAACTGGCCGTCCTGCACCACGAAGGTGCCGGGCATCAACCGCAATGCGCTGACGAGATCGCTGCGCAGGGCCAGGTCCTGCGGCGCGAGCACGCTGGTGGCGGCGCTGGTCTGCGGCTGGGGGGTGGGGGTTCCGGTGGCCGTGACGACGATGGACTCGCGCACCCACTCGGGTTCCAGTACAAGATTACGTTCGACCGAATCGAGCCGGCTGGCATAAAAGCCCGGCGTTTCCATCTGACGGAAGCTCTTGGCGGAAGCGACCAGGAAAAATCGGCCCTCGACGCCAGTAGAAAGCTGAAAGCTGCCGTCGGCGGTGGAGACGGCGGTGGCAATAACCTTGCCATTGCTCATGAGGACTACGTTGGCGCCGGTGACCTTGGCGCCGGAGGCATCCGTAACCACTCCGCGGATGGAGGCAGCGGGAAGAAGTGTTGCGGCCGTCACGAGAAGAAAGACGGCGAGAGCACGGGGAATCGAGAGTGTAGATTGAGTGCGCAAACGTGCGAAAAGACCGATGAATGGTACAGAAACAGGCATGAAAAGCTCCTTCGTTCCCCTCGGAACGCAAGCGGGTGGGGGCGCCGAGGACCGGTCTCCTGACTTGCGCACATCCAGCAACCTTCCCAAAGACATGCCCTGCGGGCTCACCTTCAGTGGTGTATCGGGAGCTCTTCCGCAAAGCGAAGAATCCCGGCTGGTTCCCTGCCCTGACCCGAGTGACGGGCCGCACGGCAGGGGCGCTCACAGTTGCGGGGCAGCAACGGAGTTTCACCGTTTTCCCGAACATCCAGGCGATTGCCGTAATGGAGTGCGCTGCGCCTTTGCGGGAGCAGCCTGATGGCATGGAAGAAATTTCCATGTCATGAATATTTATAGCCGGGGAGGGGAGCGAAGTCAAAGCGGAAAAGACAGGGAAGGCGGTTCACGCAAGAGAAGAATTCCGCCAAAAGAGGGGATGGATGTGGCAAGGAGCGATCAAAGTGGAATGGTGACCCCGGGCTGATTCGAACAGCCGACCTGCGGTTTAGGAAACCGACGCTCTATCCATCTGAGCTACGGGGCCACGTTGTGTAACCTGCTTGTTTCATTCTAATTTATCGCCGATTTCCGCGCTCGTCCCGGGAGTCAGCTTGCGGCCGGTGTGCGATTTAGTGACCAGTTCTACGCCGCTTTTAGTTGTTCCGGCGGCCTTCCGCAGTTACCGGGTCCGCTTCACAGCGGGTACAAGCCGATCTGGTCGCAGCCTGATGGTGGTGTGACGCCATCCGTTCAGCAACAGGGCGGAGGCCAACCCCCACCATCACCAGCCTACTTGCAAAGGTGGGAAGGTTGCAATGCCAGGAGCCGTCTTTTATGCCGGCCCCCGTCAGTGCATCGCTGAACCAGCCGAGGCAGTTGTCCTGCGGGTCTCGGCTGGCTTTTTCAGGGGCCTGGAGGACCCTGCTCCCTCCGCAAAAGTCGATCTACAACTGTGGCACTCGTGTCGCGACCGCGTAGATAAGTGGTTTCCCAGGTCCCAAAAGCTGGACCTGGGGCACCCAGCATTGTCGCAGCCACGGAAAGAGGCTTGATGGGATTTGTACCCTCCCACATCTCAGAATCGAGATGTGGGGCACCCACGTTCATGGGCGCGATTACAAAATCATCAAGTCGCGGTACTGGGCCATATCACCATGGATTGCCGAGGCCGGAGTGGTGGAGCGAGCTACGGTCACCGGCCGCAATGGTACGTAAAGCCGAAAGCAAGACGCAGGTCGTTCTGAACGTCGTCCGCGTTGTTGGGGAGCTCGGTCCGAACGTAGTCGATCTCAAAAAGACGCAGGCCCGTGTTCTTGGTGAGGTAGTAGTTCACGCCGCCACCAGCCTCAAGCGCAAAGGCGTTGGCGCTGGATCGAGGGAACGAAGTGGCGGGATAGACGCCGTCGAAGCCGTGCACGCCGCCGAAAAGCCCCTGGCCAAAGATCTGATAGCGAGGATTGCTCGCAGCGCCTGCGGATTTGCCACGAGCCGTGTAGGTATAACGTGGGCCAGCCAGGTAAGAGATTTTGTTTACGTCCACGCCTGAAGACACGTTCGAGGCATGACTGTCGGAATAGCTGGAAGCGAGGCCAAAGCCCTTCCTCCAGGTTACGGCGGCATCTGCGCCGCCACCCTGGAGCCAGAAGCAGCAGGATCCATAGACCAGTTGTGCGCGCTCCGGAGCATAGGTGACGGCCAGGTCGATGGAAACCGGGGATTGCTTTGTTGCTGTCTGGGGCTGCTGCGCCCAGGCAGTGGATGAGGCCAGTATGCATGCTCCCACAAGGAGCACCCTTCCGCGAATCGAAATGCGCATCTCGTTCTCCTTGTTACTCGACCGTGAGTGTAACGGTGGTGGAGTGAGACAGCGCACCCGCGGTTGCGGTGACTGTCACAGTGTTTGTCTTCTGTTGCTGAGAGAAGAAGCCGCTGGCAGAGCCGCAGCCGCTGACGCCGGCCATTGCAGCGATGCCCGCGAGGAGCAACAGCACAGACAACATGCGGCTGAACCGCTTTCCGGTGCGGCGCATCTTGCCCGCAAAGGGGAGAAGAAGAACGCCCCACAGAGCGAGCGGCAACTTGCGGCCGGGCAGTCCCCTTCGATCCAGACTTGCCTTGGGCGATGGCAATTGGAGAGTCAGCGCAAACGCACTGAGCGGGGTATTGGCCGGAAACGACCACGTGTTGCTGGTGAGCTGAGTCCAGGAAGAAGGAGTAACAATTGCCGTGGCTCCTTCGGGCATGCCGCTCACGGTCAAGGTGACGGACGCCGGCAAGACTGTGCCAGCGGTTGGCACGATGCCGAGCGAGTAGGTTGCAGAGCTGCCGGGCAACACCGTCTGCGAGGAACCGCTGGTGACGGCGCTGATGGTGAAGTCGATGACGGTCTGGGCGAGGGGCTGGCTTGATGCGGGCACGAAGTTCGTATCACCGACGTAGGCGGCAGCGATGTTATGCGAGCCGGCAGTCAGAGCGGACGTGGTGAAGGTAGCCATGCCTCCGGACAGCAGACCCGAGCCGAGCGGCGTGGCGCCGTCGAGGAAGTTGACTGTCCCTGTGGGCGTACCCGCCGCCGAACTGACCGTTGCTGTAAAGGTCACCTGGTTCTGGAGCAGCGAAGGATTGCTGCCTGGGGAAAGACTGACGGCAGGTATTGCCTGCGTTACCGTTTCACCCGCGACAGCCGGCTTGATGGACGAGTTGGAGGCGACGGCGGCTGTGTAGCTATAGCCTCCGGCGACGGTGAGAGCATTGCCGCCGAGGTTGAAGGTGGCCACACCGGCGACTGAGGTTGCCGTGTAGGTTCTGGAGTAGCCGAGCGGACCAGCCACAGAGAGTGTGACTGTGTCAGTTGCCGAAGCGGCGGTGTTCCCGTTGCTGTTTCTCTCCAGCACGGTGATCGGCGATCCTGCGTTGCCGCCCAACGCAATGGCGGCTGCCGGCGATGTGCCGAAGGCGAGATGGTCGACAGCCGCAATCGCGATTCCGGTCTCAGGAAGAGCGGCAGCAATGCCTCCATCGGCAGTGATATTCATGGTGCCAGCGCGCAGTCCATAGGTTGCAGGAGTGAAGTTGATGGTGATGGTGCAACTGGACTGCGCGGGCAAAGTGGCAGGGCAGTTGGTGGTGAAAGGAAACTCTGGAACGTTGGTCTCGCCGATGGACAAGTGGGTGAGCGTAAGGGCGGTGCCGGTGTTTTGCAGCGTGACGGTCTGACCGCTGCTGGGCATACCTACCGAGGTAACGGAGAAGCTCAGGACGGGAATCGACAAGCTGATGCCCGGCGGAATGGCACTCGTGGTGAGAGCTACAACGCCCAAGCTGGAACTGCCGTCATTGCCGGCGACTTCCTTGTGGGCCTTGGAGAACGCGGGATTAGCTTCAGCGTTGGCTCCGGCCCCGAGAGTACCGAAAACGGTGATGGTGCCGGTGATGGCGCCCGCGGTCACGGGCGTGGTGGTGATGTTCAGAGTGCAGCTTGCGGCGTTGGCCAGCGTACTGCCGCACGTGTCGGTCTCGCTGTATTCGCCACTGGCAACAATCTGCAGGTTTGCGATGGGCTGGCCGGTGTGATTGGTCAGCGTGGATGCCTGGGGTTGGGAGGTGATTCCCACGGTCTGCACGCCGTAGCTGAGCACGGGCGGCAGAAGGGTCAATCCGACCGGGCTGCCGTCGCCTTGCAGAGATACCATCTGCGTGCCTCCACCGGCGTTGTCGGAGATTGTGAGCGTACCGGTGCGATGCCCGAGTGCGGTGGGTACAAAGCTGACTGTGAGCGTGCAACTCGCGCCCACGGAGACCGTGTTGCCGCAACTGTTGGACTGGGTGAAATCGCCCTGGGTGCTGAGTCCGGCGAGTTGCAAAGGCAGATTGCCGGTGTTGGTGATGGTAACGCTCAGCGCCGTTCCTGCGGTGAGCGAGGCTTGCGCGGCGGAGACGAAAGGCTGGCTGCCAAATGCCAGGCTGGTGGGGAATATGCTGACGCCCGTTTGCTGGCCCATGCCGCTGAGCGCGATCACATGCGCGCCGTCGGCGTTGTCGTCGATCTGGATGGCTCCGGTGCGGGTCCCCATGGTGGAGGGGGTCATGGTGATGTTGATGACGCAATAGCTTCCAGGAGCGATGGTTTTCGAGGCGCAGGTGTCGGTTTCAGCAAAGTCGCCGGTCCCGGTCACTGCTGCAATTTGCAAGGGCGCCGTACCGGTGTTCGACACCGTTACCGTCTGCGCCTGACTGGCGACGCCGACCGGCAGGCTGCCGAAGAAGAGCGTCGAAGGAGTGGTTGCAATGCCGGGAAGAGTTCCCTGCCCGCTGAGTGTGACCAGGGTGGAAACTTGACCGGCAGCGTCGCTGAGGACCAGGGATCCGGAGAGATTTCCGGTTGCGGTGGGCGAGAAGCTCGAGCCGATCACGCACGATGCGCCCGGTTGCAGCACTGGCGGACACTGGTCGGATTCGGTGAAGTTGCTGGATACCGTGACCGGATTCAACGTCAGCGGCACGGTGCCGGAGTTGGTTGCGGTGAGCGTCTGGGCCTGGCTGGTGGTTCCGGCCACTTGCGCACCGAAGATCACAAACGAAGACGAGACCTCCAGGCCCGGCCGGACGCCCTGGCCCTGCGCGGCGATGACCTGCGTGCCCGCGGTGTCAGTGAGAGTTACGGAACCTCTGAGAGCACCGGTCGTGGTGGGCGTGAAGACAACGTTGATGCTGCAGCTGGTGCCTGCAGCAATTGCGCCGGAGCAGTTGGTCGTATCGGTAAAATTGTCAGTCGGTTTGACGGAGGTGATGCTGACCGGCGACGAGCCCGAGTTGGTGAAGACTACGGTCTGGGCCGAGGAGGACGTAGTCACCAACTGCCCGCCAAAGACGAGTTGTGCGGTATTCAGCGATGCACCGGGCTTGAGGCCGGTACCCGCCAGGGGAACGGTCTGCGTGCCCAGACTGTCCGTGACGGTGAGGGTTCCTGATTCTGCGCCTGCCACCGTGGGGGCATAGGTGACGCTGAAGTTGCAACTGGCAGCCGGGGCCAGGGTGGCAGGGCACGCATTGCTCTGCGCGAAGTCGCCCAGAACCGATATGTCGATACCGGTCAGCGGCGCCGCGCCGCTATTGGTCAGCGTGGTATTGAGCACGAAGCTGTTGGCGCCCACGAGCGTGTCCGGAAAGGTCAACGTGCTGGGCGAGAGCGTGGCGCCGGCCACTGCGCCCACGCCGGAGAGGTTCACCTGTTGGCTCTGTTCGCCGCTGCCGGCATTGTCAGTGAACGTGACTGTACCGATGCGGGTGCCCGCCGCCGTGGGAGCAAAGGTAACGACGAGGCCGCAATTGCTGCCCGCGGGAACGTTGGCGCAGTTGCTGCTGGTGGTGAAATCGCCGGTCGTCGCAATGTTGGAGACAGACAGGTTGGCGGTTCCGGTGTTCTGGATGGTGACAATCTGTCCGGTGCTGGTGGTTGCAACGCCCTGGCTACCGAAGTTCAGAAGGGCCGGGGTGACCTGAATACCAGGCGCCGTTCCGGTTCCGGTCAGCGGCACAGATTGCGCACCATTCGTCTGCAGGCTGGTGATGGTGAAAGCGCCCGTGCGCGCGCCCGTGGCGCTGGGCGCAAAGGTCACGTTGATGCTGCAGGAACCCAGAGCAGAGAGGACGGGACAGTTGCTGGTCGCGGTGAAATCGCCGCTCGCCTGAACGTTGGTGATGGTCACTGGCGAGCCGTTGGGGTTGGTGATGATCAGAGTCTGCGCCGTGCTGGTGGTTCCCGTCGGCACGCTGCCGAACGCCAACCCGCTGACGCTGAAGTTGAGGTTGGCCGCGGCCACTGCGATGGTCTGCGTAACCTGGCCGGCCGCTGCATAGTTGGCGTTCCCCGCCTGGTTCGCCGCGACCACCACCATGCCCACACCGAGGATGTTCAGGGCATTTCCTGTGACGGATCCGGGGCCGGAGACAACGCTGTAGGTGACGGCGTTACCCGAGGCGCCGCCGGTGGCGGACAGCGCGAGGGGACCAACTCCCCATGTAACCGCCGTGGGAAGCGGGGTAAACGCGATTGCTTGCGACGCATTGCCGATGGTCAACGTGCCGGTGGCTGTGCCCGAGTAGTTGGCATCACTGATGGTGCCGACTACGGCGTAGCTGCCCGCCGTTGTTGGCGCGGTCGAGGAGCCGGTGTAAGTGAAGGTTACCGTCAGCCCAGCCGGGCTGGTTGTGGCTGTGATACCAAGCGGAGAGCCGGTGTAGGTCTGCGAGAGGTTGCCCAACACCAAGTTCGCCGTCGCCTTGTTCACTGTCACGCTCACCGTGCCGGCGACTGTGGTGTAGTCGGTCGTGTCCGTGGGCGTGAAAAGCACGTTTTGTGCTGCGCTGCCAACTGCCGGGGCTGTCGCAGGCGCGGTGAAGGCAAAGCTGCCCGCTACCGAGCCGCTTCCGCCACTCAGCGTAGACGAAGCCAGCGTCTGTCCGTAGATGATGGCGCTTGCTGTGGGCCAGGCGGACGCTGAAACCGTCGGCGTTGCCTGACCGATCGTCAGCGAATAAGCCTGACTGCCCGTTGCCGCGTTTTGATCCATCGCATGGACAGTAAAACTGTAGTTGCCAATCGCCGCGGGTGTCCCGGCGAGGACGCCTGCCGAACTCAGCGTCAGCCCGGAGGGCAGGCTGCCGGAACTGACGGTGTAACCATACGGCGACGTTCCGGCGCTGGCCGTAAATGTCTGGCTGTAGTTGACGCCTACTGTGCCGTTGGCAAGAGCTCCGGCGGCTGGCGTCAGGGTGAGATTCGGACTGATTCCCGCGCCGGCCAGGGCAGCAGTCTGCACCGTCGAAGCAACGTTGAGATTGTTGTCGGTGAGCGTCAGTGTTCCGTTGATGGCGCCGATAGCCTGCGGAGTAAAGTCGATTTCATAATTGCAGGACGAATTAGCCGCCAGGCTGGAGACGGTTCCACTCGTGGCCGAGCCGTTGCTGGTAATCTCCGGGCAAGATGTTCCGGAATCGAATGTAAAACTGCCGGCGCCGCCCGCGATACCTCCATTGGTGCCGAAGCTGGGAGTGGCGAAGGTCAGCGTTTCGTTGCCAAAATTGTACATTTGCAGGCGCATCGGGCTGTCCAAACCATCCAATACGTATTCAACCGTGGCTCCGAAGGCAGCCGATGCCGGAGTTTGAAAATCCTCCTCGAACACGTTGTGATGGGTTACATCGGAGAAGTAAACCTTGCCGCCGCCATCGACGGCGAGGCCGAAGATTTGCGCGGAACTCGGGGGCTTCGCGATGGCCACGGCCGCGGCATAGCTTCCCGCCGCCAGAGTGGACTTGAAGACGCCGCCATTCGAGATGCTGCTCTCACCGTAGTTGGCAAAATACACGTTGCCATTTCCATCCACAGCCACCTGAATCGGCCAATCCAGATTGCCGGCAACCAGGCTGGGCGTATAACTGCCAGCGGAATAGCTCTCCTTGATCACCCGGTTGTTGAACGAATCCGCGATGTAGACGTTCCCGCCGCCATCCACGGCTACACTGAAGGGCGTGCTCAGCGCCCGGCCAAGGACCGAAACGTTGGAGCCTACAATTGCGCTCTGCGCATAACTGCCGTCGGCCTGAAGCGTCTCTTTCAGAATCTGGTTGTCGATGGAATTGGCAATGTAGATGTTACCGTGCTGGTCCACCGCAACTCCGCCGGGGGAGTGCAATCCGCCGGCCACTACGGTCTGCGCATAGCCGCTTCCCTTGGGCGACTCCTTCAGAATCCGATTGTTGTTCGAGTCTGCAACGTAGAGGGCGCCGGCGCCATCCACGGCTACGGCTTCCGGTGTGCCATGTCCGTTGCTTCCGAAGCTGGCGCTGGACATATCCAGCACTTTCGTTGTGATGCCGCTAGGCGTGGTCATAAGGATGGCATAGTTGGCGATGTCGGCTGTGTAGAGGTTGCCGTTTCCATCCAGCGCCAGGCCCTGCGGATTGCCCAAGGAATTTCCGCTGCTGACTACGGTGCTCTCGACCCCGGGCGAGAAGTTCGCCTCCGGCGCCAGGCCCACGCCATAGAGATAGCTCGTGGCCAGCAGGTTGCCGGACTCGTCTTCGAGCAGCACAGCCCCATAGCGAGGCCCCGGATACTTCGCTGCAAAGGTCACGTTGACCGTGCAGGTCTGGCTGACGGTATATGCCTGCAGGACGCAGGTATCGCTGCCCGCATCGGCAAAGTCCAGCCCCGTCGCACCCTGGGTCACAACCTTGATGCTGGCCACTGTGCCCGCAGTTGCGATGGTCACCGCCACCGGATAGGATGCGGTAGTCCCCACCGCCGAGTTGAGAGTGATCGCCACCGCGCCCATGCCGCTGCTGGCGGCAAATCCCATTGCGCCTCCATAACTGGCGGTGATGGTGTCCGTCCCGGCGCCATGCAGTGTTTCAGCAGAGGTTGTGCAAGCGCCCGCGCTTAGAGTGCAATTTCCCAGCGTGTTGGACATTGTGTCGGTAAAGGTCACCGTGCCCGTTGGTGTATCGCTGCCATGGGCGCTATCCGTCACGGTTGCGGTGAGCGTTACCGTGCCGCCCGAAAGGACGGCGCCCGCCGAGACGGTGAGCGCCGTCGTGGTGGCGTCAGGTGCGGTTCCCGCGCCCCTCAGCATGATTGACTGTTGCGCCCAGGTGGCGTTGAAGCTGTTGTCGGTCAGCACCGCGCTGCCGCTGTTGCTGCCCACAACCGAGGGAATGAAGTCGATGCCCAGCGCGCAGGAACTGTTGGCCGCCAGGGAGGCTGTCGATCCGGAACTTGAAACCACCAGGCAGGTGGTGCTCGCGTCGCTTGCAAAGCCGGAAGGAAAAATGGGATTCGATCCGGACTCCGGTATGGCGATGAGCAGAGGCGCGTTGCCCAGATTCAGCAAGGTGACTGTTTGCGGACTATCCGCGCTCTGATAACCTTGCGCCGTGGCATCGAAGGTGAGCGAGGGCGCAGTCTCCTGGCTGCTCGCCACGATGCGGTTGTTGCTGGAATCCATGATGTACAGGTCGCCCGCGTCGCTGACTGCCGCGCCAATGGGGCTATTCAGCGTGACCGCGGATCCGGTGCTGAGAGCCACGGCATTGCCGCCACCGGAAGGAATTTCAACGATGCGATTATTAGCTACGTCGGAGACATAAATATTGCCAGGGCTGTCCAGGGTGATGGCGCGCGGATTGCTCAGCGTCAGAGAGCCTGTGCTAACCACGCTGCCCACGCCGTTTGCGATCTTCACCACCCGGTTGTGGCCGTTATCCGCCACAAAAATGCTGTTCGATCCATCCACGGCCACGCCCAGCGGACCGCTCAGCGTCACACCGGAGAACGAAACCACTTCGGCCGCGCCGCCATTGGGATATTCAACAACGCGGCTGCTCTGATTTTCGGCCACGTACACATTGCCGCCGCCATCCACCGCAATGCCGATGGGCTCAACGGAGAGGCCGTTATTGCCGAGTACGCTTGTAACTCCCGCGGCGCTCAATTCCACAACGCGATAGTTGAGGCCATCCGCAATATAAAGGTTGCCCGCCCCATCCAGCGCAACCGCATTCGGCTGACTCAGCGCGGCGCCTGCAATTTGGGTCGAAGAGCTGAGAACTACCGTTGCTGCGCCGTTGGGTGCAATCTTGTCCAGCCGATTGTTGCCCAACTCCACCACGTACAGATTGCCTTGCGCATCAAACGCCGGCCGGCGCGGTCCGCTCATGGCCGGGCTCAGACCCGTGATGGCCGGCACACTCACCGTGCCCGGCGAGAAGGCCGCCAGCGGAGCCAATCCGATGCCTTTGACGTAGGCGGTTGCCAGCACATTGCCGCTGCCATCCAACACCTCCACGGCGCCCAGCCGCACGCCGGGGTATCTCGGCGTGAAGGTAACCTGCACGGAGCAGGCTGTCGCGGTTGAATATGTTCCCGTGGTGCAAGTGGTTCCGCTACTTGCGTAGTTGAACTCAAGGCCGGTGGCGCCCTGGTCGAGCACTTTGAAAGAGCCAATCGTTGTGCCGGCAAGCACGTCAAAGTTGAAGGAAATGGCAGGCGAAGTAGCGCCAACATTCTGATTGCCAAAGCTGGCGGCAGCCGTACTGATTTCAATCACCTGGCTGGTGGCGGGAACGCCGTTGCCCCAGGCAGTCAGAAAGAGGTTTCCGTGAGCATCCTGAGCCACGGTCTCGGCTTCCGGAACATTCGTGCTCAACGGAATGGCCGTGGCTGTGCTGTAGCCCTCGGAATACGGAAACTTGTAAACCGCGTTGTTGCCGCTCTCTGCCAAATAGAGGTTGGACGATGAATCGAAGAGGAGCTGGCAGGGGCTGGCGAGACCGCTGAGGACTGTGGTCCTGGACGTATACGAAGGCGCGGCATACTCATACACCGCATTTGCAGCGGAGTCCGAAACCCACAGGTTACTGCTGCTGTCGAAAGTGATTCCCTTGACCGTTACGAGGCCAGTGCTGATGATTGGCGTCGCCGAGGTTCCGGAGGCCGCGTTGGCAGGGATCATTGAAACGGTTCCCCCTCCGGCTACCCAGATATTTTGCGATGCATCCAAGGCGACACCGAACGGGAGATCAGGCGTTGGGTACACCGCTGTAACCGCTGCCGACGTCGTGGAATACTTGAGCACACGGTAGTTCTCGTAATCGGCAATATAGAGGTTATTGCTGGAATCCATCGCCAGTTGTTGCGGGCAACTCACAGTGTAAGAGCCTAGGGGAACGACTGCCGTCGCATGGGTGGTGGCATCAATCTTCACGATTTGATTGCCGTCGCACTGTGCGATGTAGATATTGCTGTCCGAATCGGTCGCCACGCCCACCGGGCCCCACCATTGTACGGACCCCGTGGCAAGGATCTGCGACTGTACACCGCCAACAATGACCCCTCCGGTGCTTGCGAAGGCCGTGGAGCCAAGGGTCATGCCCAGAGCAATCAGGGAGATCATGATCCATGCCTGGGCGAGGCTGAGGAGACTACAAATGGAGGCAGGAAGCGAGCGAACGGAGCGATTTGCAGGGGCCATGGGAGCGACCATCCTCGAATGCACGGAGCTCTCGTTCAAAGGGACGAATGATCTGTGCAGTGGAATGTATCCGCATCGTCAGTAAACAGATGAATAGGAGTGCAGGCCCGCCACGAGAAAAGCCATCGATTGATCACGAAATTACATGCGCATTCCCCCCTATCGGCATAATGCAGTAATTTTTCTATGGGTTACGGGCACCTATCATATAAGTGCTGACACAAAGCCAAATTGGATTGGACAATCTGGGGATGAAACGCAGGAAACGGCCACGCAACGGTTGATCGAGGCCGCATCCGAACTCCGCACATGGCGAGGCAATCTTCCACATCCTGGGAGTGAGGCGCACTGTCCATAAGGGACTGGGTTGCCGGGAAAAACCACAACATGGTATGCCGTTTTCAAATGCATCCGTATTTTGCAAGAGCATGGCCGGCAGGCATTTGATGAGGTCTCGACGATGAATGCCCACTTGCCCGGCTCAGAACTTGAACTCCGACACGGCCGAATGGAGGTGTACCGCCATCTCGCTGAGCGCCACGGATGCTGACTTGGTGTCGTTCGCACCCTGCGTGGTGTTTCGCGCCGATGTCGCTACTCCTTCAATGTTCCTGGTGATGTCGCTGATCCCTTGGGCGGCCTGGGACACGCTGCGGCCAATTTCATTGGTGGTGACGGTTTGCTCTTCCACCGCCGAGGCAATGCTGTTGGAGATGTCGCTGATCTGGTTGATGATTGCGCCAATCTCTTCGATTGCGGTGACGGCTCCCGTGGTCACCTGCTGGGCGGTCTCGATTTTCTCGCTGATCTCCTCTGTCGCCTTGGCGGTCTGTTTGGCTAATTCCTTGACCTCATTGGCCACCACAGCGAATCCTTTGCCCGCCTCTCCGGCACGCGCAGCCTCGATGGTTGCATTCAAGGCCAACAGGTTGGTCTGCTGCGCGATGGAAGTAATCACCTTGATCACGTTGCCGATTTCCTGGCTCGATTCGCCCAGTTTGCGCATGGTGATGTTGGTCGATTGCGCCATTCCCACCGCCGCGCTGGCCACCTGCGCCGAGTCGTTGGCGCTCTTTGAGATTTCCCTGATCGAGGCTTGCATCTGTTCGGAGGCCGTGGCCACGGATGCGATATTCCTCGACACCTGTTCGCTGGCCGCAGAGACCACGGTGGCCTGATTAGCGGTCTCCTCCGCGGTGCTGGCCAACACCTGGCTCACCGCAGTCATTTCTTCGGATGAGGACGCCAGTGTGGTGGCGCTCTCCGAGGTGGCCTTGAGCGGAGCAACAATCGCCTCCAGGGTCCGGTTGATGCCCTCGATAACCCGCCGGTAATCGCCGTGATGCCTGGTAGCATCGGCGCGCGTGTTCACGTGACCCTTGGCAACTGCTTCAGCGAGCATGTCGGCGTCGCGCACCAGCGCGTCAATCGAAGTCATGGTCTGAATGAAGGCAGGAATGAGCGCGTCATTCTCCGAGCGTCTCCCGATCGCCTTCACGCTCTGGAACTCCTCTTGGTAGTCGCCCGCCCCGATCATTTCTACCATCACTGCGATGTGCCGGAAGCTCTCTTGCGCCTGGTTCGTGGCTCGCGCCACTTCGGCAAAGATCCCCTGATAGGAGCCGGCCACTTCCACTGTGCAGTCGTTGACCGCCATGCGCTGGAGAACGCCGTTGGCCTCTCGCAGACCACCCAGGCCGTCGATGCACGCATTCAGGCTTTGCTTGAGAGTGTTGAAATCGCCTCTGTAGACATCGGTAATCCTGGGCGGAATGTCGCCCTTGCCAATGCGGTCAACATAGTCCGCCGCGACATGCAAGGGGCCGATCACTTCATTCAGTGTCTGATTGATGCCTTCGATGGTCTTCCGAAAATCGCCGTGGTGGCGGGTAGCATCGGCGCGCCGGTCAAGGTTTCCTTCCACTGCGGCACCGGCCAGCATCGCCGCGTCCTCCACGAGCGCATTGACTGCGTCGATGCAGGTATTGAGATTCCCCTTGATCGCGTCGAAGTCGCCCTGGTAGGCCTCGGTTATCTTGGCGGGGATGTTTCCAGTGGAGATGCGCTGCATGTAATCGGCAGCCACGTTGAGTGGGCCGATGACAGCATCCAGGGTCCGGTTGACCCCGTCTGCCACCTTTCCGTAGTCGCCTTCGTGCTTGCCAGCGTCCACGCGCGCAGAGAGTGTTCCTTGCACGGCGGCCTCGGAAAGCGCATTCATATCGAGCGTCAAGGCATTCACGGCAGCGACGGTGCATCCGTAGCTCTTTGCCAGGATGTCGCGGTCGGACTTGGCTTCAATGACGATGGAGAGATCGCCATGCGCCATCTTTTCCAACCCGTTGGAAACGCCACGAATGTACTCCAACAACTCTCTGAAGGACTCGGCGAGAGAACCGACCTCGTCTCCGCAGCGGTATTCAATCTCCACGTTTACGTCGCCCAGCGAGATATGGTGGGCCGATGCAGCCAGTTGTCCAAGCGGCCGGGAGATGCCGCGTCCGATCCATAGGCCCATCACGATGAGCGTCAACAGAATCGCTGCGGCCGCGATCTCCATCATGCGGGTCTTCGATGCGACCAACACCGTTGCCTGCCGGTCATTCTCTGCATCCCAGGCGTTGGTGAGCCGTGTGATCTCGTCGACAGCCGCAGCATCGATCCGGTAGGCAGCCTCCATGGGACCGGTACGCACGGCGGTAGCACGGGCGCGGTCTCCTGCCGCGAGCGCGGGAAAGAACTGCTGCTCGGCGACGTCGTACCAAGCCTCGGTGGAGGTGTTGCTGACCCCGGCCACCAAGTCGCGCAGCGGTCCGGGAGGCAGAATCTGCATGTAGTGCTGATGCCCGCTCTCGTAATCCTTGCGGGCGGAACGAATCTGTTCGATGAGCAATTCGCGCTCGGCCTGCGTGGAAGCGTCTTCAGCCTCGACGGCCAAGGAGTAAACCTTTTGCAACGACTGCGGCGGATTCTCAAAGTCCGCGGCGACGGAATTTGACATGCGTTTCTGGGCGAAGAAATCCGACCCCACCTGAATCTGGCTGATGGTACGGAACGCCAGCACCGCAAAGATGAGCAGGCCTGTTACAGCGACCGCTGTGAGAACATCCAGTTTTCTGCCGATCTTTAGATTCTTCCAGATTGCCATCGTCTCCGCCATTCTCTTGTATGCTCGTCTGCCGGCGCGCCGGGCCGTTTGACTGATAGCCACTCAATAGTCCCGGGGCGTGGCGTATCTCGTGTCCGCGATCATCCTTTCGCAAATGCGACGAGCAAGTTGATGGCAGCGAGAGTTATTTGTTTATGCGTATCGGCATTTTGGGGACCAAATTCCAGATGTGTCAGGGGCGAATCCATGGGTATTCCGCGTGCAGCTTAAGGTAGAGATCGCTGAAACCGAGCGGCTTTAAACACTTGCGGCAATCAAGGGATTGAGCAGCCAGCGTTCATTTGTTCGGCGTGGCCGAACCGTCTCGACATTCATAACCTATTGATATGTAAAGAGATCTTCATTTCGGGCGACAATTTCTTTGACATGGAGCGAGAGTTGGCGGATGATAGGCGAATAAAAGGCGAATTAGCCTTCATTTGCCATGGCCTCCGTTGCTGCGCTTCGCATCGAAATCGAGCACGCCCTTGAACACCGGTTTCCGGCGGCGCTGACGCCGGTTCCACGGACGATTCACGAGACTGCTAGCACGGGGATTCGAGCGGTGGACGCGCTACTGGATGGCGGAATTGCAGTGGGTGCCATCAGCGAGGTGACAGGACCGCAGTCTTCAGGAAGGACGAGCCTGGCGCTTTCGTTTCTTGCGCGGCAGACAAATGAGGGGCGGGCCTGCGCGTGGGTGGACGCCGAAGACGCATTCGATCCGGAGTCGGCGGCGGCCAGTGGAGTGAGCCTGCGGCAGTTGCTGTGGGTGCGCTGCCGGAGCGCAAACGGATCAACGAAGGGTAAGCCTTGGGCGCGGCTGGATCAAGCCATACGGGCCACTGATCTGCTGCTGCAAGCTGGTGGGTTTGGCGCCATCGTGCTCGACCTGGGCGATACCGCGCCGGAGCACGCGAGCCGGATTCCGCTGGCGACGTGGTTCCGGTTTCGGCAGGCGGCCGACCGCACACGCTGCTGCCTGGTGGTGCTGGGAGTGGCCTCGTATGCGCAGTCGAGCGCCGCGATGGTTCTGGAATGCCTGCCGCGGCGCGCGAAATCTGCAGGAGAGACGGTGCTCAGCGGCTTCTCATATGAAGTACGGCGAGAACGGCAACGATTTTCCCCAGGCTGGGCAGGAACGCGCAAGCCGCCTGCTTCCAGTTGGTCCACTGCGAGCAGTTGGACAGCGGAGGAGAGTGCATGAGCGAGGAACTCTATCTCACTGTTCATGCAGCCGAGTTCCCTGCCCAGGCTCTGGTGCGCTTGCGGCCTGAGTTGGAGACGGAGGCGGTTGCCGTGGTTGAAGGCCGGCCGCCAGTGGAGGCAATCTGTGCGCTCAATCGGCAAGCGCGGCTGAAGGGCGCGGCATGGGGAATGACGCGGCTCGATGCTGAGGGCATTGACAGACTGCGGCTCCTGCCGCGTTCCATCGAAAGCGAAGATGCAGCCCGCGCAGTGCTGCTGGAGTGCGCAGCGCAATTCTCCCCGCGTATCGAGGAGGCAAGTCAGGGAACCGCGTGCTGCTGCGTGCTGGACATTGCCGGAACGGAGTTGCTTTTCGGCGCACCGGAGATGCTGGCTGAAAGGCTGCGAGGTGTACTCAGTTCCTCCGGGTTCCGTGTCTCGATTGCCGTCGGCAACAATTTTCATGCGACACGGCTGAAGGCCGCAAGCTCGCGAGGAATCGCTGTGATTCCCGCTGGGCAGGAGGCATGCGCGCTGAGCAAACTTCCACTGACGGCACTCGCGCTTCCGCCAGATCAGGCAGAGACCTTTTCGATCTGGGGGATACGCACACTGGGTGAACTGGCCGCGTTGCCGGAGGTGGAGCTGATTGCGCGGCTGGGACAACAGGCAAGGCAGTGGCGCGATCTTGCGCGTGGCATGCTGCCGCACACCTTCCAGCCCATCGAGGCTGAGTTCACGCTCAAAGAGTTTTGCGAGTTCGAGACGCCGGTGGAAGCCGTGGACTCGCTGCTCTTTGTGGGGGCGCGCATGCTGGATTGCCTGGTGACGCGGGCCGCATTGCGGGCTCTTTCGCTGGCCTCACTCAGCGTGCAGATGGAACTGGAGGGAGGACAGATCCATCACGGCGTCATTCGGCCTGCGCTGGCTTCCACGGATCGCAAGTTTCTGCTCAAGCTGCTGCAGTTGGAATTTGCGGCGCATCCCCCGCAGGCTGCTGTGCTTTCATTCACGCTTACCGCGGAGGCGGGACAATCGAGCAAGATGCAATTGGGTCTGTTCGCTCCACAGACGCCGGAGCCTTTGCGGCTGGATGTGACGCTGGCGCGACTCAAAGCGATGGTGGGAGAGGATCGCGTGGGCACGCCGGTGCTTGAAGACACACACCGCGCTGGCAGCTTCCGCACGGAAGGCTTTGTGGTGGACGCGAAGGCATCTGCATCTAAAACCGAGCGGCCGCGTATGGCGTTGCGCCGCGTGCGGCCTCCGCGGCAGGTCCAGGTTGCGCTCCAAGCGATGAAGCCAGTGGCCTTCCGAGATGAAGACAAGCACTTCGAAATCTCGACGGCGTATGGTCCATGGAGAACCAGCGGGTGCTGGTGGTCTCAGGACGGATGGGACACAGAAGAGTGGGACGTTCTGACAGCAAGCCAAAATGCCGAAACACTTGGCTGCCTGCTGGTTCTGGACCGGCTGCATAACGAGTGGCGGCTAGAGGCGTTCTATGACTAAGCCGAGTGCCAAGGTTCCCAACACACGCTCGCCGGGAACGCCAGTGTGCCACCCCAACGATGATTTCCAAATACCAGCAACGCAAGAGTCCGCGCGCATTTCCATGCGGCGGCAATCAACGGCAATTGTGCAGGAAAGCGAGTATGTCGAGCTGCATGCAGCGAGCGCTTTCAGTTTTCTGGCCGGAGCGTCGCAGCCGGATGCGCTCATAGAACGCGCTGCACAACTCGGCATGCCTGCCATGGCCCTGGCCGATCGCAATGGACTCTATGGTGTGGCGCGCTTTCATACCGCGGCAAAGAGGTGCGGAGTAAGAGCGCACATTGGCGCGGAGATCGCGGTCAGCTCGTTCGGCAGCAGAATGAAGCCTCCGGCGTGGTTGCCGCATCAATATCCGGACGAGCCGCCAAGACTTCTACTGCTCTGTTCCTCGCAGACTGGGTATCACAATCTCTGCCAGCTGATCACGCGATTCAAGATGCGCGAGGCTACGAAAGCAGAGGGTGCGGCGACTCTCGAAGATCTGGAAGAATTTTCCGCCGGGTTGATCTGCCTGACGGGAGGCGAGGAAGGGCCACTGGCAGCAGCATTTGCGAGTGATGGAAAAGACAGCGCTGACAAGATTGTCGACCGGCTGGGATCGATTTACGGCCACGGGAGTCTCTACATGGAACTTCAACGCCACCAGCAACGCGACGAAGAGCGCCGCAACCAAGGCCTTTTGGAGTTGGCCGAAAAGCATCATCTGCCGGTGATTGCGACCAATGGCGTTCGCTACGCGACGGAGAAGGATCGCGAGTTGCTAGACGTGCTGACTACTATTCGGCATCACACCTCGCTTGACCAGGCAGGACGGTTGCTTGATTTGAATGCTTCGCGATCGATACGTCCTGCCCGCGAGATGGCCGAGCTCTTCCGCGATATTCCCGAGGCCATCGCCAATACGCGGATTCTGAGCGAGCGACTGGACTTCATGCTGAATGACCTTGGATACGAGTTTCCACAGTACCCAGTGCCCGAGGGCGAGACGATGGACAGCTTTCTTGCCAAGCGCGTGGAAGAAGGCGTGCGCAAACGCTATGGATCACCGGCCAAACGTTCCTTGCTGGCGAAAGCCCGCGCGCAGGTGGAACATGAACTCAAGCTGATTGCGAAGCTTGGATTCGCAGGGTACTTCCTGATCGTATGGGACCTGATTCGCTACTGCCAGCGGCAAGGGATTCTGGTGCAGGGGCGTGGGTCGGCGGCCAACTCCGCTGTCTGTTATTCGCTTGAAATTACTGCGGTGGATCCGGTTGGGATGGAGTTGCTGTTCGAACGCTTCCTCAGTGAGAATCGCGGCGAGTGGCCGGACATCGACCTTGATCTGCCCTCCGGCGATCAACGGGAGCAGGTGATTCAGTATGTGTATGAACGCTACGGCTCGCTCGGCGCGGCCATGACCGCCAACGTCATCACCTATCGCGGACGCTCTGCAGCGCGCGAGGTGGGCAAGGCTTTGGGGTTCGAAGAGGATCAGCTCGCACGGCTTGCGGGGCTGGTTGGACACTGGGAGTGGCGCGGCGAAAACGACACGATGGCCAACCACTTTGCGCAGGCTGGCTTCGATATACGGCACCCGCGCATCGCTCGCTATCTTGACCTCTGCCTTCGGATGCAGGACCTGCCCCGCCACCTGGGGCAGCACTCCGGCGGCATGGTTATCTGCGCAGGAATGCTGAACCGCGTTGTTCCCATCGAACGGGCATCCATGGCAGGACGCACCGTGATCCAGTGGGACAAGGAAGACTGCGCCGACCTGGGCCTGATCAAAGTGGATCTGCTTGGGCTGGGCATGATGGCTGTGCTGAAGGACTCAATTGAGCTGATTCCGCAGCACTACGGGAAGAATGTGGACCTTGCCACTCTGCCTGAGGACCCGCTGGTTTACGAGACGCTGCGCAAGGCAGATACCGTCGGCATGTTCCAGGTGGAAAGCCGCGCGCAGATGGCGTCGATTCCGCCGAATGCGCCCACGCGCTTTTACGACCTGGTAGTGCAGGTGGCGATCATTCGCCCTGGCCCCATCGTCGGCAAGATGATGCACCCCTACATGCGGCGCCGCCAAGGCAAGGAGGAGGTTACGTACGCGCACCCGTCGCTGGAACCGGTGCTAAAACGCACGCTCGGTGTGCCGCTCTTTCAGGAACAGCTTCTGCGCATGGCGATGACCGTTGCCAGCTTCAGTGGGGCGGAGGCTGAAGAGCTGCGCCGGGCCGTGGGAATGCGTCGATCCATGCAGAGGATGAAAGACCTGGAAGGGCGACTCCGCGACGGGATGACGCAGAACGGCATCGACCCGACAGCACAGGAGAACATCGTGCAAGGCATCTCTTCGTTTGCCATGTACGGATTTCCTGAATCGCACGCGGCCAGCTTCGCACTGATCGCGTATGCATCGGCGTACCTGAAGGTTCACTACCTGGCCGCCTTCACATGTGGCCTGCTCAATAACCAGCCCATGGGGTTCTATTCGCCTGCCGTGTTGATCAAGGATGCGCAGCGACATGGCCTGCGGGTGCGTCCTATCAATGTGCAGCACTCGGAAGGTCTTTGCACGCTGGAGCCGGAGGCCGACGGCTCGCTCTCACTTCGGATCGGATTCAACTATGCGAAAGGACTGCGGCATTCTGCGGCCCAGGCAATACTTCGCGTACGCAACAGCGGTTCATTCCACTCCGTGGATGATCTCGCTTTGCGTGTGCCGGAGCTTCAGCGCAAGGAGTTGGTCGCTCTGGCCCGGATTGGCGCTCTCAACTCACTCGGCCAGGTCCATGATCGCCGTGATGCGCTCTGGCAGGTGGAAGAGGCAGGCCGTCCGGTTGGACCTTTGCTGAAGAGCGTCCGCGATGCTGCGGTCACAGAACACGGAGTCACACCTTTACGACAGATGACTTCTGAAGAGCGCCTGACCGCTGACTTTGCAGGCACGGGGATCACTACGGGACCGCATCCCATGGCGTACCATCGAGCGGCGCTTCAACGCGCGGGCATTCTTACGGCGCAAGGGTTGGAACACTGCTACAGCAATCAACCGGTCCGTGTCGCCGGTTGCGTGATTGCCCGCCAGCGCCCAGGCACGGCCAAGGGATTCGTTTTCCTTTCCCTTGAAGACGAGACGGGCATTGCCAACATCATCATCGCGCCCGATGTCTTTGAGCAAAGTCGCTTGACAGTGACGCGCAGCCGCTTCCTGGAAATCGATGGGCTACTGCAGAATCAGGATGGCGTGATTCACGTCAAGGCTCAGCGGTTTTTTCCTCTGGACATCGGCAGCGTCGACATCCTCTCGCACGATTTTCATTAAGTACAATTGCCTTCTGGATTTCACCGATGAGTGGAGGTCTGACCGGCGATCAAGCTTGGAATTAAGGATTTCGCACGAGGAAGCATATTTTCCCATGTTGATTTACAGGTAAAAACTTCTTGACATTCTTTATTTGACCTTGCAAGATTCGTATCCAGCAGTATCCGAACAATTTGGAAGGCCAGCGTTTCCCTTGCAAGCAAAGCAGACGACCGCTCCACTCTCATAGTAGGGCCCCACAATTAGTTGTACGAATCGTGTGCAGTGGCAAATGCGCCTCATCCTTGAGTGATGTGGCGCACATGTGTTTTTTGTGCACCGTGAAGGTCTTCGCTCAAAAACGGCGCTCTACGTTCAACAACCAGCACTTACGGATCTGTACGAGTTACTTTTGCATGTTATTGCCAATGCTTGACCAGCAAAGACACTGATTGTCCAACTTTACTTTCGCAACCCGGCTCGTGTGATACGGGTTACTTAGAAAGGTTGCAGGGACCGAATGACCACACAATGGAGCAATGACGACACTTTTCACGTTGGAATCAATATGGCGGGGGCCGTCTCCGCAGGAGCCTATACCGCTGGAGTTCTCGACTTCTTCATGGAAGCTCTGGAACAGTGGTATGCAGCGAAGCAGGCTGAGCATCCGCTGGTTCCACTTCACGATGTCTCGATCGATGTCTTTTCCGGAGCGTCTGCCGGCGGCATGTGTGCCGCCATTGCCTCGGTCATGGTACAGGGCAGTTTTCAACACATCCGGAATCCGGCTGACCCTTCTGTCAAAAACACGACCAACAAGTTTTATGAGAGTTGGGTCAACCTGATCGATATCGAGCCACTGCTGCAGGACAACGATCTTCAGAATGGCAAGCAGGTCATATCTCTGCTGGATTCCACCATTATCGACAGCATCGCAGACTATGCAATCGCGCCGGGGATTGCGACTGCGCGGCCCTATATCGCGGACTCTCTTACACTCTTTCTTTCGCTTACCAACGTGCGAGGCGTCCCTTTCTCGTTGAACGCAACAGCGGATGGATCGGCCGAGGAAGACATTGCCTATTACGCGGATCGACTTCAGTTTGAAACAGTTCGCGGTGCGGGTCTGCCCCTTTCCTCCCTCGCAAAGCCGCTTCCGATTGGGTCAAATGCAGGTGCATGGCCACTGCTAAAAGAAGCTGCCAAGGCGACTGGAGCATTTCCGCTTTTTCTGGCTCCTCGCAAACTTGACCGCAGCGCGATGGATTATCTGAATTCGCCATGGCAATCCATTGCGTCTGCCAACCCGGTGGCGATTCCGCCGCATTGGCCGTTGCATGCCGACGACACCTATTCCACCTTGAACATCGACGGCGGTGTTACGGACAACGACCCCTTCCAACTCGCGCATGACTATCTGGCGATGCATAATCCACTAGCCACCATTGACCCGCAGACTGGAAACCTTCAAAACCCACGCCCCTCCGATCAAGCCAATTGCGCGGTCCTTACGGTAGCTCCGTTTCCAAGCAGGGACCTCTACAATGACGGTTACTCCTTCGACCAGAACAGTTCGATCTTTGGGATGTTGCCTAATCTCTTCAATGTTCTGGTTGCGCAATCGCGCTTTTTCGGTGAATCGCTGGAATCGGTATTGGGCGGCACATCGTATAGCCGCTTCGTGCTGGCCCCTTCCGACACAGACAACCCGAACCTGAACGCACTTCAATGCGGATTGCTCAGTGCATTCGGGGGATTCTTTGAGCGGGGTTTTCGCGCGCATGACTATCAGTTGGGTCGTCGCAACTGCCAGAAGTTTCTCCGCGACTACTTCCGCCTTTGCACATCCAACCCTGTGATTGCCGAAGGCCTGAACAAGCTTGCGGCCGCCGATCGCGCTTCAGTTATTACCACATTCGATCCTCAGCAGCATGGCACACTCCCCCTCATCCCTCTCTGCGGCACAGCGGACGCCGAAGTGCAGGCACCCTCCCGCGCAACCATTTCATCGGCCCGCGTTGGCCATGTTCTGAACTGGATCGTGGATCGTTTGCACGCGGTGTCGAAGCCGCTGCTGGAAAGTGCAATGGGTTCCGGATTCGAGAATTGGGCGGCGCGGTCGGCTGTTGACACGCTAATTTCCACCTGGGGCAAAGCAAAACTCAGGGACTTGCTCAACGAAGAGCTGAAAGATGTAATTTCTGGATGAGTTCGTTTGATTGACGAGATGCTGGCTCGATACGTTGAGCAATGGACGCGAGGTTTGCGACTTTGCCTGTCAAGTAACAGTCCCATATCGCCGAGGCAGGACGGACTCATATGACGATGCCCGACATACAAGTTACAGATCAGCTTGACAAACCGGTCGGAACCATCAAGATCGACTTGTCTCACCCGTCTTCTCTGGTGAAATACCTGAAGACCGAACTGCTCCACCTGGCGGTTGTTCCTGATTTCCTTGCGCGGAAGGACGAGACGCTCAGCAAAGCTGCGCCCAAGCCCCTCCAGTTCCAGGCCAAGGCGCAGCAGAAGTTTCAGCTCGGCAACACCAAGCCGGAGATCGACATCACACCCACTGGGCAGGCTACGATTCGCGTGAACGCCAGCCCTGGCACCAACTTATTTGAGGGCGATCCCTTTCACGCGGCTGCCAAGGTGACTGACGCCACGGGCTACGTGTCGGTAGGTTTTGAGGGGTCGCTCGACCTGGGCGTGAGCGGCTCGGATGGAGACTTAACCTTCGGATTCGACCGGACATCTACTGTAACTCTGGAATATCTGAAGGCCTTTCCGTTGGGCGCAGGCGAGCCTACGTTGGGAGATGCTCTAGGCCAAACCTTGTCATCGTATGTGATTCCTGCAGATATCCCGGACCTGGTCGCCCTGAAGACGAACGATATTGCTACCGTCTCCGGGCAGGGCAGCCTGACAATCTCAGGAGGAGTGAAGGTCTCAGCGATTCCGAATCCGCTGGCATCGGCAGCCTTGCCCTTAGGCGCCGGTACGATTGCCGTACAGGCGGGCCCGGTAGCAGGCCTCTCCGCAAGCTTTACCATTTCTGGGTCCTACCAGGTGCGAACCCGCCGGAAGGACGCGGATACGGTCGAGTTGAGCTTTCTACGAGAGAGTGGAACAGAGTTGAAGGCTGACTTTTCCGCATCCGCAGGGGTTACCGCAAAATTGGGGACCAAGGACCTGATTGCGGCAGTACTCGGCGCAGTCAGCACTGACCCCACTGGAGACAAGAAGCTCCTTGCCGATTTGCAGCCAGGGGAGATCAAAGCGCTGGCTGCCGCAATTAAAGGCGGCCTGGATCACAGTCTTCACACTTCGGTAAACTTGGCACTCTCGTCAGCCACGGACGACGAAGCCGCATTCCAGTATGAGATTCAGCCCGCGCATTTGAGTGCTCAGGCAAATGACGCTGTGCACAAGGCTTTGGGTGGAGATCTGAGCCTTCTTACCGTCATGGAAGAAGGCATGCAAGAGGGAGGCATCCTGGCTCCTGGAGTGAAGATGCTGAATAGCGTGCTCAGCAAAGCAAGGACCAACGGGGCGACGCTCAAACTCAACTTGCTCGGGATTCTGAATTATCTGACGGTCTCGGAGTTGATCCGCAATAGCGAGATACTCACGGACGACGTGACCGGAGACGTGACGATCAAGGAGACGGTGACGGGGAACAGCATCACGGCGGTGACCGAGCCGTTGGCGCGCAACGCCGCACTACGCAAGGCGATCTTCGATTCTGTGCTGGCAACCACCACTTACCGGGCCGGAAAGGCGGTCGCACTGCCGGACCTGAATTGCGAGCAGGTGCATTTTGCTGTCAACGAAAACACGAACGGCGAGAATTTGGGTGACTACCTGAGGTGGTTTGTCGCGCTGAAACTTCTTACCCTGCCAGAAAGCGCGACATGTCTGAGCCAACTGAAACCCGGGGGACCTTCGACCTGCGTGCTGCGAACGTCCTTCGGGAATGCCGAATGCGCTTCGATGTTCTTCGGCGGGAACGCGACTCATCGAGTGCAGAATGACTACCTCGAGATTGGACGCCAGGCTATGCGCGCGCTTCTCGACCCGGAGCATGAGGCGAACGACCAACTGCGTTACAAGATCGTCGATGACGCGCTTTGGCCGAAGGCGCTGAGCACAGGCGCAAACAGCAACCTTGGACCATTGGTCGGCCTGAGTACGGGCGATGCAAGGGTAGAGTTACTGGTCGGAGATGTCTTCGTGATCACGGAATGGGCGAAGGCGATGGCCGAAGCCGGTGCGCTGGTCCAGGATATGCGAACCTTCGTGGCCGATTCCGATGTCGCGACGCTCTTCGAGAACAGCGACTTCAAGAGCAAGCGCGATGCACTCCAACAAAAGATGGCGGCGATGGTGAAAGCGAGCAGGATACGATTCGAAGAGCCTTGGGGCATGGTGTGTCTGTTTTGGTCAGCCGGTTCGCCCAATACCACGTACGGCAAGATTGCCGCGGGACGGTTGACTGTCGAGCGAGGCACGCAACCTGCCCTGGCGGCTGCCGCGGACTAGCCAGCCAGTCCTTCACAAGCGAGGAGTGCGGCTCGACGTGCTGGTTGCTTCATGTTTCACTATTTCAACCGGAGCAAGGCCTTCTTGATCTCTACTGCGTCGCGGCGCGAGGTGCGGACTTCCGCCGGAAGCAATCGGCGCTGTGGTCGTTTACTATCCCGGCGGCCTGCATCCACGCATAGACGATCACCGGTCCCACGAATTTGAATCCGCGCTTCTTTAGCGCTTTGGAGATTTCCTCTGAGAGTGGAGTGCTGGCGGGAACTGGGCCGCTGTTATTGATCGGCTTGCCGCCGGCGAGATTCCAAATAGACTTTGCGAAATCCTCGCCCTCTTCTTGCATGGCAAGAAAGATACGCGCCCCGTTGATGGTCGCCATAATTTTAGCGCGGGAACGCACGATGCCCGGGTTCTCAAGCAAACGTGCGACATCGGCATCCGTGAACCGCGCGACCTTGTTTGGATCGAATCCTTTGAAGGCAGCGCGAAACGCCTCCCGTTTGCGCAGGATGGTAATCCACGCAAGGCCGGCTTGGAAGCCGTCCAGCATCAGCATTTCCCATAGACCTCGGCTGTCGTACTCGGGCACGCCCCATTCCTCATCGTGATAGGCCCGCATCAGTGGATCATTCTCAGCCCATGAACAGCGATGGACCCGATTTGCTGTGGATGCCGTCATATGCCCTCCTGTCGAAGCTCTTGCCAGCAACATGACCACTGCGAGCTTGAGCCCTTTTGTATGGTCTCAGAACCCGTTCCGACAAACAATTCTCGCACACCGCGCGGCGATGCCCGAAGTCGCGGGTCAAGGTGAGTCTGTTGACGCTGCAATGCGCCACGAAAGGCCGATTGGCTTTCCTTGTACGGTCGAAATCGGATTGGGGAGGCGTGCAAAGCGTCGTCGCCTGCTCGATGTCTTTGTGCCGGCTCGGCGTGATCTAGTGGTCGTCGCGCGCCGTAAGGTACATGAACTCACACGTCGCTATCAATCTGCGCTGACCAAGTACGCGCAAATAGCAGGAGCGAATCCACATCACTCAAGACCTTGCACGGACTGCCGTCTGTATGCGGTCGCTGGGATATGGGAATCTTGCAACCGCGGGCTGTCCACTCAGTTCTCGCCCTGAAGCCCCGGGGCCGCTCACCGCCCAAGATGAACCGAGAGCGGGCAAGAAGCTGCAATTCTCCGCCCTTACCACTTTGCCCCGGGCGTTTTCGCTGAGAGCAGGCAGCGGCGGAGTTCGATGATCCTCAACGTCGCACAAGAACGGGCCGTCCTCTTGCTCGGCGAACCCCAGAGTGCCTTATCGGGTCTACACGACGCCTACCTTCCTTACATCGCCATGACGCTCAACAACTTCGGGCATCTTTACTGCGCGACCCAGAGCACGATGGAGGCAGAGAAGGTCTGCGGCGAGATGTTCCGCACGGATCGCAAGCCCACCGGGCCAGATCGCGATCGGGCCGAGAGCCGCCCACAGATTCAGTTGAGAAGACTGAAAACGATATACCGAGATGCCGATAGAAAGGATCAATATGGGTGACACCGCCTAGATAGAGAAGACGGGACTGAAATCGGAATCATAGACGACACATTGACCTGGCCCCATTGACTTCGACTTGCCAGGTACGCTGGTCAAAGAAAAACGCTGGTCCTTCAAGTACGTCTGGCGCAAACAAGGCGCCAATGTCTGCTCAGGATAGCAGCACTGATATGGCGCGTTTTTTACGGTCCATATCAATAGGGGTGGACGATCTGGAGATGATTTGGGAGGTCCTGGAGATACGACGGAGATCTCTCTTCCTCCAATAAGGATCAAGGGAAGCCCCGCAAAAGAAATGGATGAAGATGGCGGCTGCATCTTCGCGGCGATGGCTGTGGAGCTTCTCGTCGGTGAGATTGTGGATGCTGCAGAAGAAGTGGTAATGACACGCAAGAGGACGAACCGCGAAGGCGCCTGAAGGGTTTACAAACAATGACATTGATTCGCGATCTCAGGATCGGCACCAGACTCCTCGCAGCATTCATCATTTTGAGTGCCATCACTGCCTTCATCGGCTATATGGGCGGCGCAAGTTTGAGCAAGATTGCGGGTCTGTCCAGGACATCCTATGACAGACAAACCGTCGGCATCCAGTACCTAAAGCAAATCAATATCGATATTGCCGAAGTAGACAGGTCCGCAAAGAATGTGATGCTGGCTTCGAGCCAGGAAGAGGCCGAGCAGTACAAGGCGCGCGTCGACAAATACGAACAACAGGTCGACGAAGACTTGGATAAGTCCAGACCGTTGCTGAAGAAGCCCAAGTCTGTGGAGTTGCTGAAGAAGATCGACACGGGGTGGAAGAAGAGCCGGGATCTTACGAATCAAGCCGTTGCGCTCTCTCTGAAAGAGCCTCGCACTAAAAAGCGACCGTCAATGGAGCTCTCGATGGGCGAGGGCCTTGCGACGTCCGATTTCGTCGAGGATTTGCTGGGCCAATTGGCACAAAACAAGGCCAATGACGCCAAGACGGCCCAGGATGAGACGGACAAGACCTATAACAGCAGTCGCACTCTGCTGATCGCCCTTAGCTTGGCCGGCATTCTGCTCGGCGTTGGGTTCGGCAGTTATATTTCGCGCGGAATATCCAAGCCGCTTGGCATCATCGCAGAAGCGGCGAAGAGGATTGCGCTGGGCGACGTAAATCAGAAGATTGACTATCGTTCTGGCGACGAGGTCGGCTCGGTGGCCGAGGCTTTCCGCGCGGTGATTGATGCCGTGAACGCATTGACGCGAGATGCGGCCATACTCTCGGAGGCTGCCGCCGATGGCAAACTGGACACCCGCGCCGATGCCAGCAGACACCAAGGCGACTATCGCAAGATCATCGAGGGCGTAAACGATACGCTGGACGCGATTGTTCTCCCCGTTAACGAAAGTGTCCGCATCCTCGGCCAAATCACAGGCGGCAACTTGCGAGAGAAGGTCGAGCTTGACTGCAAAGGCGATTACCAGAAGATGAAAGACGCCGTCAACGGACTCCACCTCTGGCTGACCCAACTGGTTGACTTCATCACCATGATGGCCAACGGCGACCTCACCGCGACAATGGGGAAATCCTCCGAACAGGATCAGATTTACCAGTGGCTCCATCTGATGAAGAAGAACATCAAGGCGCTGGCGGCCGATGCTGAGTTATTGGCGACTGCGGCAGTTGAAGGCAAGCTGGCGGTCCGCGCAGATGCGGCGATGCACCAGGGGGCATACCGGCAGATCATCGAGGGCGTAAATGCGACCCTGGATGCGGTGATTGCGCCGCTCAACAAAGCCGCCAACTATGTGGATCGCATTGGAAAAGGCGATATTCCCGCGAAGATCACGGAAACGTATAACGGCGATTTCAACACCCTGACCAAAAACATCAACGCATGCATCGGCGGCCTGGACGGACTGGTTGAGGTGAACCAGGTCCTGCAGCGCATTGCTGTGAGCGATTACTCGGTCAAGGTAGAAGGCTCCTACCAAGGCGTATTCGCAGAACTAGCAAGGGCTACGAACGAAGCCGAGAGTCAACTTAAGCAGGTGGTCGGCACGGTTGTATCAATTGGAGCGGGAGATTTTCAGGCACACCTGGAATCCTATCAGAAGATCGGCAAGCGCTCAGAAAACGACAAGCTCATGCCCGCCTTCATTGAAACAATGACCTCGATCAACAGTTTGGTTGCGGATGCCGAAGCAGGCGCCAAAGCAGCCGCCAATGGCCAACTGGGCCAGCGCTCTGACGCTAGCAACCAGCATGGCGACTATCGCAAGATCATCCAAGGCATCAACGCAACGTTGGATTCGATTGTTTCGCCACTTAAGCTGACAGCAGAGAACGCCAGGACATTGGCCACCTCCGCCGACGAACTCACGGCCGTAAGCAATCAGATGGCAGCCAACGCGGAGGAGACTTCGGTGCAAGCCAATGTGGTCTCGGCGGCAAGCGAGCAGGTTTCCAGAAACATTGCCTCTGTGGCTACGGCCTCCGAAGAGATGCAGGCTTCCATTCGCGAAATTGCCAAGAACGCCAACGACTCGGCACGGGTAGCCAAGGACGCGGTTACCATGGCACAATCGACTAACGAAACCATGCAGAGACTGGGCGAATCGAGCCAAGAGATCGGCGACGTAATCAAGGTAATTACTGAAATCGCTCAACAGACGAACCTTCTGGCTCTAAATGCAACCATCGAGGCTGCACGTGCTGGAGAGGCGGGCAAGGGCTTTGCGGTTGTGGCCAATGAAGTGAAGGAACTCGCCAAGCAGACTGCCAAAGCAACCGAAGAGATCAGCCAGAAGATCGAAGCCACGCAAGAGGTTACCAAGGGGGCCATCTCGGCGATCCAAGGCATCGCAGCGATCATCGACCAGATCAACGACATCTCCAACAGCATTGCTTCCGCGGTGGAAGAACAGACGGTGACGACCAACGAAATCAGCCGCAGCGTGAACGAAGCCGCTCATGGAGTCAATGACATTTCCAATAATATTTCCGGCGTAGCTACCGCTGCGAGGAACACCACACAGGGTGCCAATGATACCAGGTTGGCTTCCACGCAATTGGCCGAGATGGCAGCACGTCTCCAGTCGGTTATGTCGAAGTTCACTTTCTAACCGCAGCAGCGGTTGAATCACGGCTCGGCGAAGGGGCAACTCAGCGCCGGGCTTGCCTTTTACATCGTCCGTTGAAAGGAAGAAGCCTATCCAAGCTGATGTGAGTGTAGATGTACTGACGGAGATTGTGAAATCCGTGTTCAGTACCATGATGAGCCTTGAGGTGTCCACCGCCGATGCGCCCTGGAGTTCCAAGGGAGAGTGGATGACCTCGATGGTATATCTGATGGGCGATTGGAACGGAGTGGTGATGCTCGCGTGTAGTCCGCATCAGGCCTGTCAGTTCGCCGGCCGGATCCTTGGCATGGATCCTCCCGAAAGTGCGGACGATGATGTGCGCGACGTGATGGGCGAACTGGCCAACATCATAGGCGGGAACATGAAGAGCAGAATGACGACAGTGGTTCGACTTTCTCTGCCTTCCGTCTTGAATGGCAGGGACTATGACGTCAAGGTCTGTGGGTCCAAGGTTCTTGAAAGGCTCGCTTATCAATGCGAAGACGGGACTTTCTGGGTCACAATCCTTGTGAACAGGGAGTGAGAGGTGCAAGCAGCCTCGTCCGCCTCAGATTAATGGATCATTTCGCGGCCAAGCCAAGCTGGCATTGGCCGCTTCACTTTCCCAGACTTTCGGTGCCGGTCCGACTCGAACCATCTTGCCTGTTACTCCGGCCTCAGATGTCGAGAAGTGACGCAAGTGCCTTTGGGGCCTCTGAAGATGGCGGCGGCGCGGTCCGGAGCACAATCGGGAGCGAAGCTACAGTTACAATGTGACAAAACCTCCTGACACAGGCCATGGGGCGCAGCGACGCAACCGTGCCATGTCCTGTGAGATCAACGTCCACCGAAAGCGGTCACCACTGACTTGGACAGCAGTGACGGGGAATAGTCGAGGCGGTCCAGAGCAATATCAAGGCGCTACGGCCAGGACGTGGCGACCGCTACCTTACCTACCTGCTACTGGGTGTGCCGTGATTGGCCGCCTCAAGGACACAACTCCTCGCTTTCCAGAAAGTCGCGCAAAAAGACAGCCCTTACGACTTCTCCTCGATGACCGTTCTTGCTTTGGATGAGTCTGGATCGAAGCTGATTCTCAGCTTGGTCAGGCCGCGCAAGCCTGCGTTTTCCCTCCAATCCACAACATCATCCTGTAACGTCGGTCTCGATAGTCTGCGCAAAAGTACGTTGAACGCAATTTGTGCTTCCATGCGAGCTAGAGGCGCACCGAAGCAGAAATGCGCCGCCCAGCCAAACGCGACATGGCGGTTGTCGGAGCGCAGCAAATCCAGACGGTCGGGATCGGGAAATCTATTTGGATCGCGGTTTGCAGCGGCCAATACCGCCACCACCCTCGAATCTTTTTGGATGCTCTTCCCGCCGAGGAGCAGATCAGCGGGTGCAATGCGGGCAGTGTGTTGAACGGGCGACTCGAAGCGGAGCAATTCCTCAACTGCCGAGCCGATGATCTCGGGCCGGCCACGCAGCAGTTCAAGTGATTCCGGATTCAGTAGCAGCGTTCGAAAGCCACTCGCAATCAGGTTGGTTGTGGTCTCATGACCACCGATCAGTGTAATGATGGTGTTTGCAATCACCTCCTCATTCGAGAGCCGGTGTCCATCAACCTCCACCGTCATGAGAGAGTAAATCAAGCCGCCATTTGGGTGCCTGCGCAGCTCTTCCATTCTTGCGCCTATATAGTTCTCGAGGTCTTCCAGGCTCCGCACGATCTCAGCAACGCGATCGGGATGGTGTTGAAAATTGCCGAGCAATTCGGCCAGATCGAGAACCCAGGCATGAAGTTGTGCATGGTCTTGGATCGGCACACCCAGAAGCTCTGCCGTAACGATCGCAGGCAAGGGATTCGCGAAATCTGAGATCATGTCCATTTGTCCCGAGGCGATGACCTTGTCAACAAGGTCGTGAGCTATTTCTTCGATCCGTGTGCGTAACTCTTCTACCCTGCGCGGCGTGAATGCCGCCGCGCAGATGCTGCGTAAACGGGCGTGCTTGGCGCCATCCATAAACATCATCTGCTCGAGCATCATTCGGGAGAACGGCTTCATGAAGGAGAGCCCGAGGCGATCCAGATAGGCAGGTGAGGGAGTGCGATCAGCCGAATAATTCAACAGGACCGTGACGACTTCCGGATAGCTGGTAACGACCCAAGCATGCATGTAAGGGTCCCAATGCACCGGATCGTACACGCGAAGGGCGCGATATAGTGCCGACGGGTCAGCTAACACTTCTGGGCTGACGACTCGAAGTAGGCTCAATTTCTTGTCATTTGCCTCTGAGGCAGTGATCGTGGCCGAGTCCCGCATCTCTGTCTTCTCCGTCAAGTTTATTCGGACGCCTTCGTCAGTGGCTGGCTCAGCAGCGTCGGTGACACTTCGCAGCCCTCCGCTATCCTTATCGCGCTACAATCATCAGCTTGTACACCGGCCATTTGTAATAGCGCAGGCCTACCTGGGGATATCCGCATCACAGGGCATGGGCCCTTCGCCGATGGTAGATGCCAAGTGAGACACGATGGCATCCGCAATGCTCCGCGCATTCCGTGTGTTTATCAACTCGCTATGATGCGCTTCTATATATTGTGTATGCAGGCCATGCGAGACTTCCGTCTGCCATCCCGGCAGAAAGTTCACATGAGGAGCGCGGTCAGAAGCCAGGAGGAGAAGTACCTCTCCTTCGTACTTCTCTGGATGATAGCTAGTGGCTGCGGTTTCAATCATCTTTTGCGCCACGCTCGTCCCCGCGCTGACGAACTCCGATCCCTTAGAAGACGGGAAATGTTTGCGCAGGTGCTCCCAAAGTTTGACTAAAGAAGTCCGCGGGCCTAGCTGTGCCACTCTCTTGGCGAGGTAACGTGGTTGAGTCAGCTTAGGTGTCAGTGAGTTATGCGACCAGAAAAATGAAGGGTGTGGCGAGTCCAACATCACAAGAAGCGAAACCTCGTGGCCGGAAGCCTTCAACTGGGACGCGATCTCGTAGGCGAGAATGCCGCCGAGACAAAAACCGCCGATAGTGTAGGCGCCCTTGGATTGGGTCGCCAGAATCTTACCTGCGAGACATGCTGCAATGCTCTTAAAAGTGGGGGCCTTGCCGAGTGATGTTACGTCCTCTGCGGTAAGCACGACGAAGAGGATAGAATGATCTTCACCAATCATCTTGGCCAAGTCTACGCTTAGATAGTGGACCCAGAATATGCGATTGCGAGTGCGGCCTGGCTGCAGGGAAAGAACTCCGGGCGGCAGCTGAGATGGCACTTTTGCCATTCTCTGCGCAAGCTCTGCTTGCTTCCGAACGGTGGGACTCTGGAGAAGATCCTCAATCGGTATCGACTGGCCTATCGCTGTGGCAATACGTTGCTGAAGAGCTGATACTAACTCTGAGTTACCGCCCATGTCGAAGAAGTTATCGTCCAGTCCGATATGGTTGTGGCCAAGCAGATTCGTCCAAATCTCTGCGATGCGCGTTGCTTCAATCATCATCTCGACCAATAAAGCAAGGCGTCCGGGCGTGGGCGATTCAAAGAGCTGTTGCAATGACAGTTCAACACCAAATGCGTTACGCAGTCGCACTATGAGCTGCATGCCCAAAAGCGAGTGTCCTCCGGCCAAAAAATAATTATCCTCAGCAAGGATCGCATCGTTTTCGAGAAGCTCCCGTACGATGCCCAACAACTCTTCCTCTGTCGTCAAAGCGAGTGCTTTATGAGCCTTGTTTTCCACCAGCGACGCGTCCGTTGGCGGCGGAAGCATGGCTGGGTCAAGTTTCCCATTGGGAGATATTGGGAGCGCATGAAGCCGCACAAAGATGGCGGGGATCATGTAGTCGGGCAAGCTGCGTTGCAGATGCCGCTGGAGTTCGCGTGTGGCGGGGACTTTTCCATTTTCTTTAGGGAGTACGTAGGCAACGAGCGGATTCTCTCCATGTTCGGTGGTTCTGGCTATGACCGTCGCAAACTCGATGCTCGGATAGCGACTGAGAACGATTCCGATTTCATCCAGTTCAACTCGTTGTCCATTGATTTTCGTCTGTCGGTCAAGGCGCCCGCGAAATTCGATCTCGCCATTCGGCCGTCGAATGCCGCGATCACCCGTGCGATACATGCGCGCACTTGTTGTTCCTGCGAAGGGATCAGGCAGGAAGCTTCGCTTGGTGGCATCTGGAATGTTGCGATACCCGCGCCCGACACCGCCGCCGCCTATGTAAATCTCGCCGACACTCTCATCGCGAACCTGCTCACCTTCGTCATCCAGAAGATACACGCTGGCACCGTCAATGGGACGGCCGATCGATGGCACTTCAGGTGACCCCGGATTTAGCACAGTGGATGTGGCAACCACGGTGCATTCCGTGGGTCCGTAGTTGTTGACTACTTCAAAGGGTAGCCGGTAGGCTGGTCCGTGTTGTAACGCGTCTCCACCCGTAAGTAATAGACGCAGCGCGGTGGTAGTCGGCCATCCCATCGCCATCAAGGGCATTGCGTGGAAAGTCGGAACGAATCCGATTGTCACACGCTCGCGAATCATCCACTGCTGTATCAGCGCGGGCGAGGACCGCACCGCGTCGTCTGCTAGGCACAGGGTCGCTCCCGCGCAGAGATTTGGCCAGATTTCCCAAACAGCCGCGTCAAATCCAAGACCTGCAAGGTGGCCCGCACGATCTTGCCTGGTGACGCCAAAGGCATTTTGGTGCCATCGGACCAGATGCGCCAAATTGCCAGTTGTAATCTCCACCCCTTTGGGAACTCCGGTCGAGCCCGAGGTGTAGATCACATAGGCGACACTCTCCGTCTGAATTGGTGTGCGTACCGCATCAGGAGCGGTAGCGATGGCTTCAGCGTCGCGGCGGGGATCGATGCCAAGTGCTTTGACCTGGAGACGATTAAGAAGAGCGGCCCGGGCCACCAGAACGGTTGCGCCAGAGTCATTCACGGCAAAACGCAAACGCGAATCCGGCCAGGCTGGATCCAGGGGAACATATGCGGCACCGGCCCGCATAATGCCGAGTGCAGTGACGATCTCGTCGAACGACCGCTCCATACAAATGGCAACTGTGCCCCCCGGCTCGACGCCAAGCTGCATCAAGTACCCCGCAACCCGGTCCGCGCCTAGATCAAGATCCTCAAAGCTCATCTGTCGATCGCCAGAGCTAAGGGCAATTGATTGCGGGTTGTCATCCCGAAGTTCTGCGATCTGCTCAGGCACGGGCCGAAGGTCCGACGTATGTGACTGCATGAGTGGAGTCTCCGATTTGCTGGCCCAAGTGCGAGTGAGAAGTGGGGATATCCGACCAAATGCACATTCTACGACCCCATCTTACATCGTTTACCACGTTGAAAACGTGTGCGTCAAGGCGGTGTAAGAAGACGTCGTCAGATGAGATGAGGAGAATGAGAAGGTCGGCCCGCGAAGAGGGATGAAAGTTCTGCAGAGAAGAGAGAATCGACTCTGCAAAGAAGAGATGATCGACTCCAACGCGGATGAAGGCGAGGAACCTGGCAGTGCGCAATGCGAAGGAAGTGTTGGCGCAAGAAACACTTGCGCGATCACAGGGTAATGGACTTGCAAGAGCGCGCCGTAATGAACTTGTATGCGCACGTCATAATAAACGTGCAGAGGCACAGAAGACTATGGCCACTCCAAGTGAAAGACTCGCCGCTTCCCTGGAAGTTCTCCGTGAACTGCAACAGAACGGACAGCACGTCTTTCAAGCCGGGCAGCTGAGTCGTGTTCACCGTGACCGGCTGGTGAAGAATGGTTTTCTACAACCAGTCGTCAAAGGGTGGCTTATGTCGACCAGCCCTGGCGCTCGTCCTGGAGATAGTACCGCATGGTTTGCATCATTCTGGGAGTTCTGCGCGGCGTATTGCAACGAACGATTCGGTACGGACTGGCATCTTTCGCCGGAACAGTCGCTGCTGCTTCATGCCGAAAACACCGTTGTTCCAGCTCAGGCCACGGTCTACAGTCGCAAGGGGCACAACAATACGATCGCGCTTCCTTTTCGCACTGCGCTCTACGATCTGAAGCAGGCGAAAATGCCGCCGCAAAGCCAATTGGCGCGTCGTGATGCGCTGCGGCTCTTTACGCCCGAAGCTGCGCTTGCGCGCGTCCCGGAATCATTCTTTCGTCATCATTCCTTGGAAACCCAAGTCGTTCTTGCGCGCATCACAGACGCTTCAAATCTTCTGCGCATTCTCTTGGATGGCGGTCATTCATCCGTCGCAGGCCGTCTCGCTGGCGCACTGCGCCGTGCCGGTAGCGCGGAACAGGCAGACGAGATTCTTTCCACAATGAAGCGTGCCGGATACGATGTACGCGAGTCAGATCCATACGCGAATGGGCAAACCATCTTTGCCGTGAATCGCCCCACGGAGGCTCCAATTGTCAGCCGAATACAGGCTCTATGGACCTCTACGCGTGGTGCCGTGCTGGATATCTTTCCGCCGCCGCCGGGATTGCCTGCCATGGCCGAGGCATATCTTGCACATGTGGATGACATTTCACGGCTGTCCGGTAAAAGTTATGCTCTGATCGTGCAATCTATATAAAACAAGCACGTTACAGGTGCTTTTTGCTTGCCGCGATTTGAAATGCGTGCCTTCATCCTGCTCGACCGCTCAAGATGAG
>Ga0255353_1000085_pt1 | contig 55578 bp, 50 predicted proteins | sample HBST25metaG_FD_189941 | JGI IMG/M metagenome (GOLD analysis project Ga0255353, IMG submission 189941) | Peat soil microbial communities from Stordalen Mire, Sweden - H.B.S.T25 | ecosystem: Environmental > Terrestrial > Soil > Wetlands > Peat | place: Sweden: Norrbotten County, Stordalen Mire...
GCTGTCCAAGGTGCTCGCGTGTCTGAGATTTACGCCATCCTCAGCCAACTTCTGTTCCAGGGGAACTTCAGCGGCTCAGGATGGAGCTTACAGACTGCTTGAAAATGACTTTTTCAGGATCGACTATTCGAGCTCCGAAACCGGCGTGAAAGCGGCATTTGTGTCCACCGAGAGCGGGAGGTATTTACTTCGAAACGGAAGGTGACTGTTCGACGAACTCCCGGACGAGGTTGGCCAGAATCTTTCCACCCACGCTATTCAGGTGCACTCCGTCGGCGTGAAAATGCCATCCGTTCAAGGCTGCGATTTGGTCCGGGCTCTTGCCGAGGATCAAGGCGCGGAAGGCATCGCGATAGATGGGAAGGAAACGAAAGGAAACCAGAGAGGGACCTGGCGACACGGCGATCCGGTCACACATGCGTTCGAAGACCGGCAAATACCGGAGCCCTTCCTCCGCCGCGATTTCGCGCACGATGGCGCTGTATTCGGCAAGATAGCGGTTCAGATCCCGCTGGAATGGCTTGGCCGAGAGCAGGTTTTGGCCCATCGGCGTCAGGGAACAGAGCGCGATCTCGGCGGATGTTCCGGCCTTCAGGCGGCGCGCTAAAAGGGTCATGTTCTGGCGATAGAGTGCGGCAGACGGTTCGGCGGAAATGCCTTTGAATATCCGGTAGAAGCGGCGCGCTTTTGCCGAGGCTCGCGCCAATACGTCATTTCCGCCGACGAGCACAACGACTTTGTCAGGAGACGAGGCAAGGACTTCAGGCACCCGCTGCAGAGCGTTCAACGCCAAGTCGCCGCCCACGCCAAAATTGCGGAATTGGACATGCTTGTCTGCCATGCTCCGGGCGAGCGATCCGATCCAGTCATACGCCTGGCCTTTACCAGCAGTGGAGCTCGAACCGAGACAAGCTACGATCATCCGACACTCTCCTCCTCCGATAAGAAACCAGAGTTGCTTCCTTTGCAAATCGACGAATTTAAAGCATATCTTTCGCGCTTCTCGCGGAAGCAGGGGTCAACCTGAGGCATGACTGGATCGACTGCGAGCTGGCTGGTTACCCCCAGGGTGGTGGATCGAAGGAATGCATGTAAGACAACTGCAGATCCTTCCGCTGCGCGTCAGGATGACAGCGGATGTGAGGATGAGTGCGGAAGAGCCAGATCGGCGGTTTCGGAAGGGTGGCCTCCAAGCCGTATGTTGGCGGACGGGCTGCCGCCACAATGCGGACTAATCGATTTCGACTGCCGGATACGCCTCAATGTACTGCTCGCCATTGCAACCGAGGTAGGCGACGGTGCGCGCGGCGAAATCCACGTCATAGCGCACGACTCCCGCACGCCAAGAGGCCTCGAGAAATTCCGGGAAGGTGCTTTTACCGGCCTGATCGATTCTGAGAGCTGCGATGAGAGCCTCCCGGTCGAAGACGGGGACGTCCACAATGCCTGAGACCAGGGGCGCACCCTGCATCACGACCGGGCCATGCTCGGTGAGGAACAGGCTTTGGCCTGCAGGGAGAGTCCAGACGTTGCGCGTGACTCCGGCGCGCCGCAGACACTCGGCGAGATAGGGGAATCCTCCCACTTTGGGCCGGATGGCGGCAGCTTGCTCCATCGCGTTCTCCAGACTGTCGATTGCTTTGCTCATGGGATTCTCTCCTTTATGGTGTGGGATTTCGTGGCGGGTATGTCAATCGACCGGAACATCCAGGATCTGATGATGTTCCGCGAGTTTGCCAAGCAGACGGCGGAGTTCAGACCTTTCGGCGGCATCCAGGCAAGCGAAGAAGTGCTCGTCGTTCCGATCGGCGATCTCCGCCAGTTGAGGAAGAACGCGTCGGCCCACGCGCGTCAAGGAAAGCAGTTGGACACGATTGTCCTCGGGCTTGATTCTGCTTGTGACCCAACCCTTCGCCTGGAGCTTGTCCACGATCTTGGAGATCGCTCCGCGAGTCATTGCCAAGGCTTCAGCCAGCTCTCCCGGAGTTGCTGGCTGTCGCTCGTGGAGATGGCGGAGCAGGACCCACTCGGCAACAGAGGTTTGCCTCGCGTGCAGGGACCGGGCAAAGTCCCCCGAGACAGTGTTGGAAACACGCCGCAGCCAATAGCCCAGGTGGCTTTCAAGGTTGGAGATGGAGGGTCCGGGGGCCGATATAGTTTCCATAGAAACAATTATGATTTCCGTGGAAACTATCTGTCAAGCAGTTTTTGGGTCCCGTCTGGCGATTTCTCAAGTGGCCGGTTCAAGCGCGGGGAACGGCGCGCGGTCGCCTGCCTCGTCGAATCAGTTGACGAGAATTCGGGGAAGTGAGCTATATCGGGCAGACCCGGGAAACAGGGAGCTGTAGCGTCTGAGCCAAAGGACGGAAAGGAAGTATATGGCAGATGAAGTGGTTGTGGTTCATGAAACTCCCAGGTCCTATTCCGGCGCACTGTTGGCGGCGATCGCAGTGGCGGTGCTTTTGGGGTTGGGCGGGATTATCTGGAGCTACGCGCTGAACAGCAAACTGGCTGCTCAGCAGCAGGCTCTGGCCGATGCTACGGCGCAGAATATCAAGCTGGCCGCGGCACAACAGGATACGAATGCGCGGCTGAACGTGGCCCTGGACGAGTTGAAGACCTCGCTTGGTCTGACCGAGAAGCAACAGGATTCGCGAGTGGCGGCAATGCAGGTCCGCGAGGTTCGCGGAGAGCAGACGGCAGCACGGCTGGCAACCGCGCAGCAGCAGACGGCGGGGCAAGTGGCGGCGGTTTCGAGCGCCGTGACCGACGTGCAGACGGATGTGGGCGGCGTGAAGACCGATGCGGCCAAGACGCGGAGTGACCTGGCCGACACCAACACGCAGTTGACGTCGATGAAGGGGGATTTGAACGGCCACAGCTCCCTGATTGCGCGCAATAGCGATGAGCTGGAGGTTCTGAAGCACAAGGGCGACCGGAACTACTACGAGTTCACGCTGGTGAAGGGCCAGAAGAAGCAAGTGGGAACCGTGAGCCTGGTGCTGAAGAATGCCAACTCGAAGAAGAGCAGGTTCACCATCGCCGTTTATTCCGACGACAAGCAGTACGAGAAGAAGGACAAAAGCCTGAACGAGCCGCTCCAGTTTTACAGCGGCAAGGAACCCATGTTGTTTGAGATTGTGGTCAACAACGTGAGCGCCAAGAACACGGTGACAGGATACTTGTCTTCTCCGAAGGGAGCGCCGGTACCGCCGGTGATCGCGGAGCGCTAGAGCGCCAAACTGGGCTCTTGATCAACGGATCGTTTAAGGATCGGAGTTTCCCACCCTTTCGCCAGTTTCTTGCTTAAAAGGCCGGCGAAAGGATGGGGTGCGGAGATTTAGTTTTCTATCCGCTGGTCACGTGTACTTCATTTTTATTCGTTCGAGTTCTCGAATTTGGGGCGCAAGCCCGGGCCTGAAGGCCCACTGTTTTTGCCCCTTTTCAGGGGGTTAACCCCCCTGCTCCCTCCGGAATCGCCGAACTACAGCTGTGGTACAGGTTGCCGTTCCCTGCTCCCTGTTCCCTATTCCCTAGTTGAACAGGTCCTTCATCTTTTCGATGAGGCTGGGCGAGGCCGGCTTGTTTTCGACCGACATGGACTCGGCCAGCTTGGCGACCAGTTCGCGCTGGGGGCGGCTGAGCTTGCGGGGAATCTGGACGATGACCTTGACGATCAGGTCGCCGGCGCCCTTTTCGTTGAGGAAGGGGATGCCGCGACCGCGCACGCGCAGTTCGCGCCCGCTCTGCGTGCCTTCGGGAACCTTGAGGCTTACCGGGCTGTCAACGCCGGGAATCTCAATTTCAGCGCCCAGGGCGGCCTGGGGAAAGCTGATGGGAACCACGCAGTGCAGGTTGTAGCCATCGCGCTCGAAGAAGTCGTGAGGCCGCGTGGCGAGCACCACGTAGAGGTCGCCCTTGGGTCCGCCGGAGCGGCCGGCATCGCCCTCGCCGGTGTAACGGATGCGGGTTCCATCCTCGACGCCGGGCGGGACTTTGACTTTGAGCTTGAAGTCGCGGGTGACGCGGGTTTCTCCGCGGCAGGTGGTGCAGGGATCGCCAATGACCTGGCCCGTGCCACTGCAGGCAGCGCAAGTGCGGGCGACGGAGAAGAAGCCCTGCTGATAGCGGAGCTGGCCCCGGCCCCCACATTGCGAACAGGTGGTGGGCCCGCGTCCCGAGGCGCTGCCCCGGCCGTGGCACGTGTCGCAGGTCTCCAGACGCCGGATGTTGACCTCGGTTTCAGTGCCGAAGAAGGTGTCTTCGAAGTTGATGGTCAGGTCGTAGCGCAGGTCGTCGCCGCGCTGCTGACGCGGGCCGCGCTGGTGGCTGCCGCCCATCGAGAACATCTCGCCGAAAAGGTCGCCGAAGATGTCGCTGATGTCCACGCCACCGGCGAAGGGACTGCCGTTGGAGCCACCGCCCCCGCCGTTCAATCCGGCATGGCCGTAGCGGTCGTAGACGGCGCGCTTGTCGGCGTCGCTCAACACCTGGTAGGCCTCGCTAGCCTCTTTGAATTTCTCTTCCGCGGCCTTGTTGCCGGGGTTGCGGTCAGGGTGAAACTTGAGCGCCTGCTTGCGGTAGGCGCTCTTCAACTCCTGGTCGCTGACCTCGCGGGAAACGCCCAGTACCTCGTAATAGTCTGCTTTGCTCACTGTATCCGAACTCATTCGCTTACTTGTTTGGGGTTGGAGGACACGCGCACCAGGGCCGGGCGCAGGAGCCGCTCGCGCAGCCGGTAGCCACGGCGAATCTCTTCGGCCACGTGCTGATCGGGAATGTCGTCGCACTCCATGGTGCCCAGCGCTTCATGCTGGCGCGGATCGAACTCCTCGCCCAGGGCCGGAACCGGAGTCACGTTCATCTGGCGCAGAACGTCTTCCATCTGCTTCACGATGAGCTCGACGCCGGAGCGCAACTGCTCGCTGGAGCCGGTGGACTTGAGCGCCAGCTCAAAGTTGTCGAGGACGGGCAGGAACTTTTCCACCACGCTGCCAACGGCATAGTCGCGGAAATCGACGCGTTCGCGCTCGGCGCGCTTGCGGGCGTTTTCAAACTCGGCCTGCAGGCGCGCAACGCGGTCGACCAGTTCGTCGCGCTCGGCCTTCAATTGCTCGAATTCCTGGCGGCTGACCGGCGGAGCCGTGTCGATTCCGACCACTTCCGCAGTGGGAACGGAAGGCTCCGTTGGCGATTCTTCACCTGCCGGGGCAGGAGCGCCCTCGCCCGGTTCGAGCTCTTTCAAATCCATTTCTTCATTTGGCATGACTCTACGTAATCTCCCCAAAATCTCGGTTATCCGTTTCAATGATAAATTCCACGGCTGACGCCGGCTTCTCTCACGCGCATCTTCTGCAACACAGACTCTGCCCAAGGGCTGTTCCGGCGGCCGTGGCGGAGGGTCCGGCCGGGGACGCATTCCTCAGTTGGAATTGGAGGGAAGTTCAAGAATCCGCTCGGAAAGCCTGGCAATATAGCGCACCGCTTGAATCATCTCCTGATATTGGATGCGGGTGGGCGCGATGACCGCGACAGTCCCCAGGTTTTCGCCGCCCAGCCGGGCCGGCGCGCCGATCAGGACCATGTCCTGCATGGCCGGCGAGGTGGCATCGAGGCCAACCACCACGCGCACCTCCTGCTGGCGTCCGTCCACATAGGCGGTCAGAAGCTCCACCAGGCGCTGCTTGGCCTCCAGGGCCAGAAGCATCTGGCGCAGACGTTCGCGGTCCGATTCGGCGGAAATCAGGTTGGCCATGCCGTCGACAAAAAGGGCCGGACCACCCTCTGCGCCGACCAGTGCGCCCTTGCGGCACAGTTCCTCGACCGAGGCCAGCATCTGGTGATAGGCCTCGCGTTCCTGGTCCACGCGGCGCTCCACTTCGGCGCGAATGCGGTCCACCAGCCAGCCGCGAAAGTTCTCGTTCAGGTAGCGTGCGGCGGTCTCCAGCTCAATGTGACTCAGCTCGTGATCGAGGGCTAGTACGCGGTCCTGGACCGCGCCGGCCTGGGTGACGAGAACGGCCAGAACCCGGCCCGTGGAAAGCCGCGAAAAATGGATATGTTCCAGTACCTGGCCCACGGTGGAACTGGCCAGGGCCACGCCGAGGCCGCTGGAAAGCAAGGCCAGCACGTGGGAAGTGCGCTCCAGGTAGTCGTTGCTGCTGGTGACGCCGGAAAAGCTCTCTTCGATCTGACCGCGCCGGGCCGCGCTCAACGGCGAAGCACCCAAGCCGGAGGAGCCTTGCGGCATCGAACTGGGGGAATTGCCGCCCGTTGCCATGCGGAGCATTTGCGCCTCAGGCCTGGTGATCTGCTCGACGTAGTAGCGGAAGGCAGCGGCGGTGGGTACGCGGCCGGCCGAGGTGTGCGGCTGCTCCAGCAAGCCCGCCTCACGCAATGCGGCCATGACGTTGCGGATGGTGGCCGAACTGAGGCCTTCCTTATGGGCAAAGGAGCGCGCAACCGCCTGCGAGGCCACTGGCTCGCCGGTCGCGATGTACAGCTCGATGATGGCCGTAAGCACCAGCCGCTCTCGCGGACTGACGCGCGCCTCAGGCATCTTCCCTGCCCTTCTCGCGGCTCACCGGCCTTGCCGGCGCCGTCTCCAGCCTTCGCACAAGAGCTGCGAATTGCCGGGTAAACTCTATCGCGTCTAACAGTTGCAGGAGAAAATAAGTAAAGTACTCCTGTTTAATTCTAGGGATTTCGATTACCTACTGTCAACAGCAGCGCGAGGCAGGCCAAAAATGCACCGGAAGGCGCGTAGAAAGGGAGATCGAGCGCTGCACGCCGAGCCCGGAAAATGGGCGGCCCCAGCGTGCTGGAGCATAATGAGGGGGAACAAAAACAAAAAGCCTGGAGATGGCATCGAAGATGAAACGTTTGGCTGGTTGGTCGGTGTTGGCGCTGTTGGTTTTTCCGTTGTGCGGGAAGCACCTTGCCCTTGGTCAGAATCAGCCCACACCGGATCAGCACGCGGCCGTCCAGGCGGTTCCCTCGGACAATGCGCAGTGGCGGCAGAGCCTGGCCGCATGGCGGAGTCAGCGGGAGCATGAACTGGCCGCGCCCGACGGCTGGCTGACGCTGGTGGGCCTGGAGTGGCTGAAGCCAGGGGTGAATTCCGTGGGCGCTACGGCGGACAACAAGATTCAGTTGCATGGACAGGCGCCCGACCACGTTGGCTTGCTGACGCTGAGCGGCAAGCCGGGCAGCGAACTGGTGCAGTTGCTGGCACCCGCAGGCGGCTTTCCGCCGGAGCTGACCGTGGATGGGCAGCCCGCCCGCGAAGGACCGCTCTCCGCCAACAATGAAAAGCCCTCGACCCTGGCCTGGCGTGGACTGACGCTGGTGGTGCTGCCGCGCGCCGGACGTTACGTGCTGCGCATCAAGGACGCGAACTCGCCCATTCGCACTGGCTTCAGGGGGCTGAACTGGTACGCGCCCAACCCGGCTTACCGCATAACGGCGCGCTGGATTCCCTTCACGCCGCCGCACATCGAGGAGATTCCCACGGTCTTGGGAAACACACTCAAGCTGCCCGCGCCGGGCGTGGCCGAGTTCACGCTGGACGGCCAGACCCTGACCCTGGAACCGGTGATCGAGGGCGGCGAAAGCGGAACGCTCTTCTTTATTCTGCGCGATGCGACCAGCACCACGACCACCTACCAGGCGGCGCGCTTTCTGCATACGGGATTGCCGGACCACGGGTTGGAGCAGGCGGGGGAGCTGGTGCTGGATTTCAACCGGCTGGAGAATCCTCCCTGTGCTTACACGGTGTATGCCACCTGCCCCTTGCCTCCGGAGAAGAACCGGTTGCCGGTGGCGCTTGAAGCGGGGGAGCGGCGCTACGCGCAGTAAGTCTGGCTCGCAGGGAAATCGCGTGAACGATATCTTGACGACGATTTCGCCTTTTGCGTCGCCCCTACGGGGCTGAAATTCAATTCTGGCCTTCTTCCCCACGCTGAAGCGCGGGGCTAGCGACCATTGCGCCTCCGGCGCGATAGGAATTGGAATCAGGCTGGTCAACGATAGGAATTGGGACCAGGCTGGTCAACCGTAGAAATCCGAATCAGACTGGTGAGCGATAGAAGTAGGAATCAGGGTCGTCAACAAGATGGATTCATGGGATTGCGCTGAGCAGGCTTGTCGCAGAGTTACAGGGGCTTCCGCCGCTGCGCTACAATTCAAACTCCACTGGTTCAAAGTCCCCGGGCAGCCCAGGTTTCATGCAGCGCATTTGTTTCGCAGCATCCCCCATTCAGGAGCCCCCTGATGCCAGATGAGAACGCAGTCGGTCCCGTCGCCACCTCCGCTTTCGACCCAAAATCCGACCCGATCTTCGCCCGTCTCGAAGACCAGATTGACTGGTACGACCGCAAGAGCCGTTCGGCGCAGAGGATCTACAAGCGCGTGAAGGTGGTGGAGATCCTGGCCGCCGCGGCCATCCCTTTTCTGGCGGGGCTGAATTACCCCCACGACAAGCTCATCACCGGGGGCCTGGGCGTGCTGATCACTGTGCTGGAAGGATTGCTGCACCTGAACCAGTACCAGCAGAACTGGACCAACTACCGCTCCACCTGCGAGGCGCTGAAGCACGAGAAGTTTGTCTACCTGGCCAAGGCCGGACCGTACACGGCTGCCCCGGACGCTCGCGCCCTGCTGGCGGAGCGCGTGGAATCCACCGTCTCGCAGGAGCACGCGCAATGGGCATCCGTGCAGCAGCAGGCTTCCAAAATCCAGGGCAATACGGCGCCAAGGGGCGCCTGAGCCTGCCTGCAAGAACGATGGCCGCGGAAGCCTCGACGCTGCTGTGCAGCCTCACGTAGCAGGGTTGGCGAGGCTTGGTCTTCTCAAAGAAACAACCTGTTTTATTCTCTTTATTCAATGCTATAAATGTGATCTGAAATACCCATCTTCCCTTGCATCGCCTTGACAAGAACGACAGAGGGCACACATGAAGCTCCTGCTCAAGTTCAATCTGATCCTGCTCGCGATCTTCGGAGTGGGCGGTCTGGTGATCGCACAACTCGCTTACTCCTTCCTCATCGGCAACGCCCGCGGCGAAGTCATGCGGCAGGCGCAGTTGATGATGGCCAGCACAAACTCCGTCCGAAACTACACTGCCACGGATCTGTCGCCGCTGTTGCAGCAGAACCCCCGGCACAAGGTGCACTTTCTTCCGGAGACCATTCCGTTCTATGGAGCCACCACCACCTTCAACAACCTGCGCAAGGACTACCCCGACTACTCCTACAAGGAAGCCGCGCTGAACCCCACCAACCTTGAGGACCGCCCCTCCAACTGGGAAGGCGACATCATCGACGAGTTGCGCAATCACCCCAACGAGACGCAGGCCGTTGGCGAGCGCAACACGCCCTCCGGCCCGTCGCTTTACCTTGCCCACCCGATCAAGGCGACCCAGGAGTGCCTGGAGTGCCACGGCGTTTCGTCCGCCGCACCCCGCGCGATGCTGAACGATTATGGCAACACCAACGGCTTTGGCTGGAAGCTGAACGAGATTGTCGGCGCACAGATCATTTCCGTGCCCATGTCGGTTCCGGTGGAGATTGCCACCACCGCTTATCACCGGCTGCTGCTCTTCCTGATCCTGCTGCCGCTGCCGGCCATTGCCGCTCTCGATGCGGGCATTTACTGGTTCGTGATCCGGCCGCTGCGGATTGTCTCAGAGACGGCCGACCGGGTGAGCCGGGGGGAAAAGGATGTGCCCCTGGTCGAGATCAGAGGGAAAGACGAGATTGCCACGGTGGCGGCGGCGTTCAACCGCATGCAGGTCAGCCTGGCCAAGGCGATGCGGATGTTTGATGAGGGATAAGGCCTGGCGTGGTGAATTTGAGGTTCGCGGCATAACTTGAGGCCTGGTTACTGCGCGGAAAGCGTTGAAAATGCAGATCCTTCGCTGCGCTCCCTATGAGCAAATAGGTCGGATGAAGAGCTTTATCAACAAAATCAGCGAGTTGGCTTCCGCTTCGCGGAAATCGCGAGTTAGCGAGTTGGCTGTAGTTCATTCCGACGGGGCGAACTTAGGTGACGGCTCACTTACAGCGGCAGGATCTGAGGAATTTGGCCCGATCTGCTTCGGCCTCGATCTCACGCGCAGCCATTTGGCAAAGGTCCTCGAGCGAGGTGCATCGCTTGGCTGCACGCTTCACCACTACCTCCGCAATCGGGCCGATAAACACCGCCAGCTCGCTGCCGACGCGCTCCATGGTCTGCGCCTCGATGGCTGGAGCAGCAGAAGCGACAGGGGCGGCAGGAGGATTCGCGTTGGGCGCGTCCATATAGGGCCGCAAGGCGTGGATCAGCACCTGCACATCGGACTTCCAGCGCGCGTGCGTCAACTCCACCGCGTTTCGGTAGGCCAAGTCTTTCAAGTCGCCGGGAAGCTGGTCGGCTTGCGGCATCTTCGCTCCCCGCACCAGCACGGGAACCACGGGAATATCGCGCCGCAAGGCCGAAGCCAGCTCGATGCGCACAAAGTCGTTGGGATCGTCCAGGCGGCGGCTTCCCGCGGCATCCGTCGACTCCAGCCACTCCCGGCCGATGACCGCCAGCAACACGGTGCAGGCGGCTACGCTCTGGTCGATGGCCTTCCTGAAGTCGCGCCCCGGCTCGATGGCGGCCACATCCATGAAGATGGACTCCGCGCCGAAATGGAGCGCCAGGTCGTCGAAGAGGCGGCCGGACTCACCCTCCGCATCGCTTCTGCGATAGTTGACGAAGATGGAACGCAGACGAGACCTCCCCAGGGAGATTGGTGATTCCGTGGTCGTGAGGAATCATAATTCATGCGAAAGAGGGCCGGTCGGCTTCCAGTCTCCGATAGGCCGGAAACCTGCTCTGAGGCCAACCTTTTGATTCCCTGTAAAATTTAAAGAAAATACCGTGTCGATCTCACGTGCTGGGGCGCTTCCTCGCATTCGGGAGGCACAGCACGAGGAGCCGAGCATGTTTCACACCACCGAAGACCTTCGCATTCAATGGACCAAAGTCGTACTTCCCCCTGTTTTTCTGGAGGAGGAGCGGCCCGTGACCGATGCGGCCTCGGCGACGATCTTCGAGGCCCGCAACGAGATTACCGCGATTTTGAACGGGCAGGACGACCGCCTGCTGGTGCTGGCCGGTCCCTGCTCCATTCACGACACCCGGGCCGCGCGCGAGTATGCTCTGCTGCTGAAGACCGCTATCGAGGAGTTCTCCAACGACCTGCGCGTGGTGATGCGGGTTTACTTTGAAAAGCCGCGCACCACCATCGGCTGGAAGGGGCTCATCAACGATCCCCACCTCGACGGCTCGTACAAGATCAACGACGGGCTGCGGCTGGCGCGGAACCTGCTGCTGGACCTGGCCGAGATGGGCGTGGCGGCGGGCACCGAGTTCCTGGACATGATTTCGCCGCAGTACATTGCCGGGCTGGTGAGTTGGGGCGCCATCGGGGCGCGCACCACGGAGAGCCAGGTGCACCGCCAGTTGGTTTCCGGCGTCAGTTGCCCGGTGGGCTTCAAGAACGCGACTTCCGGCGACGTGCAGGTGGCCATTGACGCGGTCTGTTCCGCGGCCCACTCGCACACGTTCCTGGGCCACACAAAGTTCGGGCAGTCGGCCATCTTTGTGACCACCGGAAATCCGGATTGCCACATCATTCTGCGCGGCGGGCGCAAGATGGTGAACTACACCGCCGAGAGCGTGGCCGAGACCGCGGCCAAGATGGCGAAGTGCGGCATTCCTCCGCGCATCATGATCGACTTCAGCCACGCCAACTCCAGCAAGGACTACCGGCGGCAGGCGGTGGTTTGCCACGATGTGGCGGCTCAGGTGGCCGGGGGCGACAAGCGGATTCTGGGCGCGATGATCGAGAGCAATCTGGTGGCTGGTGCACAGCCGCTGGTGGCCGGTGCGCCGCTGGTCTATGGGCAAAGCATTACCGACGGTTGCATCGACTTTGCGGAAACGCGTTTGCTGCTGGCGGAGTTGGCTGCGGCCGTCCGGGCGCGGCGCGAGGTTACCGAAGCGGTCCGCCGATAGAGGCGGCAAAGACTGCGGGCGGGGACCCGGGCCTAAAGGCCCACAGGTTTTGCCTGTATTCAGGGGGTAAAAACCCCCTGCTCCCTCCGAAATCGAAAACTTCTGTTGATCTTGAATTTTGGCGCCTGGAAGGCCTGGACGAGCCTCCAGATTTGGTCTTGCGGAATCAGTAAAAAGCGGCTTAATCTTGGAGGCTCAGAGTAGCAACGGGGGTTCCACTCAAAACGCCTTGAGGAGGTCCCGGATGGCCAACCAGGTGGTCAACTACGACGGCAGCATCACCACCACTCCCCAGCAATTAGCCTACCCACAAACAGTCGAAGAGATCCAGGCAATCCTGCGCGACACGGCGCATTATCCGAGCCCGGTGCGGGCGATGGGAAGCTACCACTCGCTCACTCCCTGCGCATCTTCCGACGGCACCATCGTGAGCCTCGCGAAGATGGCGCAGGTGGTCGAGATCGACGCCACGAATCTGACCTTCACAGCCCAGGCCGGGATGCAGATTCTGGACGCTGCCAAGGCTCTGCGCGTGCGGAATCTGCAGCTGATGCTGAACATCGAAATCGGCAACATGACGCTCGGCTCAGCCTGCTGCTGCCACAGCAAGGACGCTCTGGACGGCGTCGAGTTTGGCCAGGTCTGTTCCTATGTGACCCAGATCAAGTGGGTGACGCCGGCCGGCGACCTTGCCGAAGCATCCGTCGCGGATAACCCCGACCTGCTGCACACCATGCGGTCGAGTTATGGCCTCGGCGGCATCGTCTATGAAGTGACCTTGCGCATCAAGCCCATTGAGGCGCTTCACTTCACTTATCTGCCGCGCCCGGTGGACGAGCTGACGCAGGCGGAGATCGACAATCTTCTCGATACGTCGGAAGGGCTGATCTGCTGGACGGTGGGAAGAACCGCAATCTTCCAGCAGCGGTATCGCGTGGCCGAGCCGGGCATCCTTTCCTCGCTACTGGCCGACGCCCGCCGTTTGCTGTGGAGTTACGAGGGAGCGCACGTGGGTCAGCTGATCGACCGGTTCGCTGCCGACCCGGCTCTGCGCAATGCGCTTCAGGAGGGGAACTTCGACGCCGCCAAGCTGCTCTACGGCGCGCTTCATCTGGGCGGCGGCATCACGCTGCTGGCGCCCGACAAGATCATCGATTACCACAACACGCCGCGCAACTCCCGGTATGCTTTCACCTTCTGGGCGTTTCCACGGGCGCAATGGCTCGCGACTTATCTTGCGTATCTCGACTTCACCGATGAGTACTTCAAAACGACGGGCTTCCGCTGCAACATGCCGCTGGGTTCCTACCATATTCGCCAGGATGCGAACTCGCTGCTTTCGTATACACAGGACGGGGAAGTCTTCTCCATCGATCCTATTCACGCGCCTACCGACGAAGCCGCCTGGCAGGCCTTTCTGCGGGCGTTCAACGAATTCGCCGCAGAGCGCAATGGATTTCCGCTGCTGAACCAGAGCCCGTTCGTTACGCAGAAGCAGGTGGTAGCAGCCTGCGGCCAGCGCTGGCTTGAGTTCTCCGCGGCGGTCAAAAGCATGGACCCCGGAGGCCGGATGCTGAATCCATTTTTCGCGGCTCTTTTGTCGCCGGTCAGTTCGTAGCTCACTGACCGGATAGGTTCCGTACTGTTGTATCCGTGGTTTCCCAGGTCCCCAAAAGCGAGGGACCTGGGGCACCCATATTTTTGTGGGGGGAGGCGGGCCACCCGCCAAGAGCTTTGGTTCACAGGAGTCGCCTGTTCCTTCGCTACTCTTTGTCGTAAACCAGGCTCAGCGTCATCGGATTTCCATCGGCGTCCGTGCCCGTGGCCGTCGTCGTCATGGTCTTGCCGTCGGCTGAAATCACGAATTGTCCCGTTGCGTGGTATTTTCCAGTGGCACTTTTCGCTTCGTAACTGAACGTATTGGCATCGACCTGCTTGATCGAGATGCTATCGTACGGCGACCCCGATCCTGTAACCGCAGTCGACGTGCCATCGTAGATTGCCGTATAGCTGGAGGTGATCGGGGTACCATCCGTTCGCTCCCCGGTATTCGTCACTCTTACACCGCCGGGAACCGCTTCCCGCACGACTGTCAGGCTTTTACCGGCCAAGGCGCAGGAGTGTACTTGGATGCCGTGATGTTGGCCTTCCAGGTGCCGACGGAATTATCGACTGTCAGAGCGAACACTGTGGTGGCGATTGCCAATGTGGCCAAAGCCAAGGTGAACATCCTTTTCATCGTGATCCTCCTCTCGGAACTGAGTTGACCGTGGAATTTGAAGACCGGATTTTTCCGGTCTGATCGTCAAACGCTTCCCAGTGTCATAGCTGTTCAGAACGGCACATTTTCCGACTATTTCTGGAGCCGAAGCTACAGTCGTGATGGCGCCCAATGCGTCCGCAAGGCACAGTCCAAACCGGCCGACCCGCTATGATGGTCTCCAGCGCGGATCGCATTGGCGCGACCAGAAGAATGCCCCAAACTATCTTCATCTCGGCCGGAGAGGCCAGCGGCGAGCACTACGGCGCGCTGCTGGTGGAAGCCCTGACCCATCAGCTGGCCGCGGCCGGCCGCACCGCCAAGTTTTTCGGTATGGGCGGCGAGCGCATGGAGTCGGCGGGCCTGGAAGTGGTGGTCCGCTCGGAAGTAATGGCGGTGATGGGCCTGACTGAGGTGGTGCGCCACCTGCCCCGCATCTATGGCGAGTTTCGCAAGCTGAAGCAGATTTTGCGTGAGCGGCGGCCGGATGTGGCCGTGCTCATCGACTTCCCCGAAATCCACTTCCGGCTGGCGAAGGAGCTGCACCGCCTGGGGATTCCGGTGATCTTTTTCGTCAGCCCGCAGTTGTGGGCGTGGAAAAAGCATCGCATCAAGCTGGTACGGAGTTTCGTAGACAAAATGCTGGTGATCTTCCCCTTCGAGGAGCCGTTTTACCGCGGGCAGGGTGTGGAGGCGGAGTTTGTGGGCCATCCGCTGGCTGATTTGCCCCAACCCTCCATCAGCCGCAAACAATTTGCCGCGGAAAATGGGCTGGACCCCGCAAAGACCTGGATCGGTTTGCTGCCCGGCAGCCGTCCCAAGGAGATTCACGACCTGTTGCCGGAGATGCTGGAGGCGGCCTGGGCGTTGGAAGGGCGCAAGGGGCTCGACCCGATGAAATTCGAGTACCTGGTGCCGCTGGCGCCCACCCTGAATGCGGCCCAGCGCGCGGCGGTGCAGAAACTGGTGGAAGACTTCGGCCTCGGCCTGGAGATCCGGCTGGTCCGCGACGCCCGCGCGGCGCTCTTCCACGCCCGCGCCTCGGTGGTGGCCAGCGGCACGGCCACGGTGGAGGCAGCGCTGATCGGCAACCCTTTTGTGGTGGTCTACCGGGTCTCGCCGCTCACCTATGCCATTGCCAAACGGGTGGTCACGGTGCCCCATGTGGCCATGGTGAACCTGATTGCCGGCAAAAGGGCGGTGCCGGAGTTGATTCAGGATGACTTCACGGCCGCAAATATCGTCCAAGAAATTGAAGCTCTGCTACCGGACGGCGCCGCTCGCCAGTCCATGATGAAGGAGTTGGGGCGGATTCATGGCTTGCTGAATACGCATCCGGCGGCGGGCGAAGAGAACGGGGCCATTGGGCGAGTGGCGGAGATTACGCTGGAGTTGTTGGGTCCTGCGCGGGCGGCCAAGGCCAGTTGAGGGTTCCGGATTCCCGCCCTAGGGCGCAAAATCTAAAGACGCGCCGAAGGTGGAGTACCTTCCATCTTGAGTTTGGAAGTAGTGATAAACCTGGACCGATGGCGGAGAAGATGAGAGCAATGCGAAAGATGATGCGGTTTTTGCCCGTGGCAGGCGCGTTGGCCTGCACTCTGCTGATGACGGCGCGGCTCGGCGCCCAGAGGATCGAGCGGCCCACGCTCACCATCTCCGGATACACCATCGACGCCGAACTGGACCCGGCAACGCATCACCTGGCGGCCAAGGTGACCGTCGCCCTTACGGCGCCGGAAAACGCCGAGGTGGTGAGCTTCGGCTTCCACCCGGCGCTGAAGGTGACCAAAATCTCCGACGACGGGGGCAAGGTTCTGACCGGCGAGCGCTCGGCCGACGGGACCATCCGCGTGACGCCCGGCACGCCGTTCGTGCAGGGCCAGGCCGTGCACTGGACATTTGAGTACGAAGGCACGATCACCGGCAACGAGGACGGCCCGGTGGAGGGTCTGAAGCTGGCCGCCATCCAGGAGCCGATTACCTACCTGCTTTATGCCGCGCGCTGGTTCCCCTCAACCGGGTACACCACCAACCGCTTCACCGCGGAGATGCATATTCGCGTGCCGCAGGGAATGCGGGTTTTTGCCAGCGGCGCACAGGGAGCGGCCAAGCCGGTGACCCTGGCCAATGGCAAGCCCGGCGACCAGTTCGACTTCAACTGGACCAAGCCCGGATTCCCCGGAACCGTGATTGCCGGGCGCTATGCCGGTCCTTTCACCGCCGGCCCCGGCAACGTGAAAGTCTACCTGACCATCGCCCGCCAGCAGCAAGGCAACGAACTGGCACAGACTGCGACCAAGGAGTTCGACTTCTTCTCGGACAGCTTCGGCGTGCCGGAGACCAGTCATTTGAACGTGGTGGAACTGCCCGACGACACCCTGCCCGCGGCCTGGGCGCCTGAGCTGGCGGCCATTTTAGGTTCGAGGGTGGGCGACAAATCCGGCGTGCGGCTGCTGGCCAACACCATCGCCCACCAGTGGTGGGGTTCCGAGGTAAGCCCGCGCACCCTGAACGACGCCTGGATCACCAACGGCATGGCCCGCTACGGCGAGCTGATGTACCTGGAGGACGAGACCGGCAAGAGCGCCATGCGCACCGCCCTGCAGGATGTTTCGGCCAGCGCCCTGGCGTACGACACTATTCCCCTCTCGAGCATCGGCCGCCAGAACCCGTTCTCGCCCGAGTTCCAGTCGATGACCCTGGACAAGGGCGCCATGATCTTCCACATGCTGCGCTGGGAGATCGGCGACAAATTCTTCCTGGCCACGCTCAAGGGCGCTCTGAGCCAGTACACCGACAGCCCGATCCGCGCCCAGGACTTTGAGAAAGTGGCCGAGGCGCAGAGCCAGCAGCAGTTGACCGCCTTCTTTGCGCAGTGGATCGACGGCACCGGCGCTCCGCAGTTCAGCAACAAATACGCCGTCTACCGGCTGGGCAACAACAAGGGCTTCCGCACCATCGGCGAAATCGGCCAGGATCTGGACCTGTTCCGCATGCCGGTGGAGCTGCGCGTGGAGACCGACGGCAAGACCGAATCGCAGAAGGTGGAAGTGGTGGGCACCGATACACAGTTTGTGGTGGACACCTTTGGACGCCCGCGCCGCATCAGCATCGATCCCGGCAACTGGGTGCTGAAGTCCACCCCCGATCTGCAGGTGCGCATCGCCATCTTGAAGGGGCAGCAACTGGTGGCGCAGGGCGACCTGACCGGCGCGCTGGCCGAATATCAGAAGGCTCTCGAAGCCAATCCGCAGAGTTCGCTGGCCAGCTATCGCATCGGCGAAGTCCTTTTCTCGCAACGCAATTACCAGGCCAGCGTCAACTCCTATCGTGACGCCTTGCGCGGCGACGGCGAACCCCGCTGGACCGAGGTCTGGAGCCACATCCAACTGGGCAAGATCTTCGACCTGACCGGCCAGAGGGACCGCGCGGTGAACGAGTACCGGCTGGCGGTGCAGACCAACGACAACACCCAGGGCGCGGTGAACGAGGCCCGCCAGAATCTGCAGAAACCCTACAAGCGGCCCGAGACAGACTAATCCGGGGTTCTTGGACCAGCCCAAGAGAGCCTCATGCTTCCCGGCATGGGGCTCTTTTCTTTTGTCTCCCAAAATGAAAAGCGCTGCGGATGGTGAGAACCGGCCTCGGATCCTTTGGAGAGATCCAAGAAGCGCCTAAAGCTGGTCCCCTGCGCTGCCGACTTTTTGAAGTATGGCTGCCTTTCGAACTCTGTCGTCTCTTGTGTTGGGCTTCGTGATTTCCGCCGCCGTCGCGCTGGCGGGGCCTCCCATTTACGCTGGCTTGGCGCAGGCATCCCCTCGCGCTCAGGGTTTCGTCGATGAGTCCGAGCGCGTGGTTCTCCACGGCAACCTGCATCCTCTGCTTCCGGGCGGGTTTGCGGAGTCTGGGGCGCAGCGCATTGTGGACCTGGGCGTGGTGGAAGACTCTCTCCCCACCGGCCGGCTGTTGCTCCTGCTGCGGCGCTCGGCGGCACAGGAAGAGGCGCTTGAGGACTTCATCCGCGACGCGCACACGGCGGGCAATTCGGCCTTTCACAAGTGGCTGAAGCCGGATGAGTTTGGCCGCCTCTACGGGCCGGCGGATTCAGATGTGGCCGCGGTGGAGGCGTGGCTGGAGTCGCACGGGCTGACCATTGGAAAAGTCCACGCCGGACGCGTAGCCATCGAGTTCTCCGGCACGGTGGGCCAGGTGCGCGCGGCCTTCCAGACGGAGATGCACCGCTTCATGGTGGAGGGTGAGCCGCATCTGGTCAGCACGAAAGAACCCACGATTCCGGCGGCGCTGGCCCCGGTGATCGGCGGTCTCTCCCGGACCAGCGACCTCAAGCCGCGGCCGCAATTGAAGCTGCTGGGCCAGGCCCAATTCAACCCCAAAACCCACCAGACCAAGCCGCAATGGAGCGATCCGGCCTCGGGTGGGGTCAGTTACCTGGTTGCGCCTGGCGACTTTGCCACGCAATACGACATCGGCCCGGTCTACCAGGCGGGCATCAACGGCGCGGGACAGTCCATTGCCATTGTCAGCGCTTCCAATGTGGACCTGAGTCTGGTCGAGGCCTATCAGCAGCTTTTCTCGCTCGCCGCCAGCCTCCCCCAGGTGGTGGTGGACGGAACCGACCCGGGCGAGAACGATGCGGCGACCGAGGCCTACCTGGACATCGAGTTGGCCGGAGCGGTTGCGCCCGGCGCGAAGGTCATTCTCTACACCTCGGCCGGAACGGTTCTGGCCGACGGGCTGCAACTGGCCGCCTACCGCGCCGTGGAAGACGATCAGGCCAGCGTGATCAGCATGAGTTATGGCCAGTGCGAAGCGCAACTGGGCCAGGGCGGCAATGCCTTCTGGAACGCTCTCTGGCAGCAGGCCGCGGCGCAGGGCCAAAGCGTTTTCGTCTCCGCGGGCGACAGCGGCTCGGCCGGTTGCGACGATTTCGACGTGCAGCAAGTGGCCTATGGTGGGCTGGCGGTCAACGGCATTGCTTCCACGCCTTACAACGTGGCGGTGGGCGGAACGGACTTCTACTATAGCCAGTATGCCGCCGGCGCAGCAGCCGTCAGCGCGCAGTTGGCCGGCTACTGGTCCGGCGCCACCACTTCACCCTCCGCCTCGCTGAAAATGCCTGTTCCGGAGCAGGCCTGGAACAATGAGTTCGGCGCCAATCTGGCCGACGCGGGCAATCCGGCCAACCTGAGCACCCCGACGATCGTGGCCGGTGGGGGAGGCGCCAGCCGCTCCGCGGTCAATTTGGCCAGCGGCTTTGTCACGGGCTACGCCAAGCCCACGTGGCAAACCGGGACCGGCGTTCCAGACGACAAGCTGCGCGATCTGCCTGACCTCTCGCTCTTTGCCGCCAACGGCTCCAACCTGAGCTTTTATCCCATCTGCGCCAATTCCGGAGACTGCTCCGCCGCCAACCTGAATCAGGGGGGCGCGGTGACCGTCACCGGAGTGGGCGGAACCTCCGCCGCATCGCCCGAGATGGCGGCCATCCAGGCGCTGGTGAACCAGAGCGCGGGCAGTTGGGCGGGGCAGCCCGACTTTGTCTATTACCCCCTGGCCCTCAGCCAGTCCACCGTCTTCCGCGACGTGACCTTGGGCGGAAACCAGGCGCTTTGCTCCCAGGGCACGGCCAACTGCGCCAAGGGTAACTCAGGAATGGTTACCTCAGGCTATTTCGTGGAGGGCGGTTACGCGACTGGCGCGGGCTACGACCAAGCCACCGGACTGGGCAGCGTGGATGTGGCCAACCTGATCAAGTACTGGAGTTCAGTGAAGCTGGCCCCCACAGCAACCACGCTCAGCGTCAGCCGGTCCAGCTTTGTGCATGGCCAGACAGCCACCGTGACTGGAACGGTGGCAGCCACCTCGGGCCAAGGCACGCCGACCGGCGCGGTGAGCCTGACGGCCAACGAAGGGCTCTCTCATTCGACAGGAGTTGGTGATTTTCCGCTGGTCGACGGCAGCCTTCATGCCGAGGTCGACAACCTGCCGGGAGGAACCTACCAGCTCACGGCCGTCTATGCGGGCGACGGCAGCTTTGCCTCCAGCAAATCCGCGCCGGTCACCGTCACCGTCACTCCGGAGGACGACAAGCTGACCACCACCGGCTGGTCGTGGAGCCCCTGCGACTTGCTCCTGCATCCGCTCACTTCCGGAGCGACAGTGCCCTATGGAAGCCAAATCTTTCTGGATGCGCAGCCGGTGAGCGAAAACGCCGCCCAGTCCACCCCCGCCACCGGGACCGTGACCTTTACCGACAAGGAGGGGACGGCAACCACTGCCTCGACAGAGCCGTTGAATGCAGCTGGCGTGGCGGAGTGGTCGACCGGCGTCTTTGCGCCCGGCACGCACGCGGTCGGCGCGACCTACTCCGGCGATGCCAGCTACAACCCATCCTCCACCTCGGCAGCCGCGTTTACCGTGGTTCCGGGCAGCACCAGCCTGCTGGTCACGCCTCTGGCCACTTCCATCTCCGCCGGGGGCAATGTCACGGTGGACGTTCAACTCACTGCCGGCTACCTACCCCTCTACGGAAAGCTGCCCACCGGCAATGTGACCGTTTCGCTGGGCAACCAGTCGCAAGCCGTGGCGTGGCAGGCTTCCGGCGCAACCGGCAGCGCCAGTCTGGAAGCAGCCGCGACCTTTACGCAGATTCCAGCGGGCAATCTGCCGGTCGCAGCCGCCTATGCGGGCGACGCCAACTGGCTGGAAAGCACAGCCAGCGGCGGGATGGTGACGGTTCTCTCCGGCAATCTGACGCCCGCGGACCTTCCGACCTTCACCCCGCCGGCAGGCGCCTACGCCGCACCGCAGATGGTGGTCCTCGCCGACGCCACCCCCGGCGCAACCATCTACTACACCACCAACGGAGCCACTCCTACCACCGCGTCCCTCAAATACACCGGACCCATCTGGGTCGCGGAGAACCTGACCATCCGCGCCCTTGCCGCGGCTCCCGGCACCGCGCACTCGGCCGTGGCCACGGCGGCTTACACCGTGCCGTCGTCCACCCTCCTGCTCCCCACCGGGACCCACTAGCCGCAAGCCCGCCAAACAGCAACGGCCAGCCCGAGGGCTGGCCGTTGCTTTCATTCACCTACGATCGATTAATTTTCGCTTTGAGACCCGCCCAGGGAGAGGACTTTGATCTCAACCGGGGCCAGCCCATCCTTGGTCATGGCCAGCTTTTTTGCGGCGCCATATGAAAGATCGATCACGCGCCCTTCAAGAAGATCGCCGCGATCGGTAATCCGCACCACGACCGACTGCTTGTTGCTGAGGTTGACTACCCGGACCTTGGTCCCAAACGGCAAGCTGGGGTGGCAGGCCGTCATGGCGTTCATGTCGAACCGTTCTCCACTGGCCGTATGGCGGCCATTGAAGATCCCTCCATACCAGGAGGCAAGGCCGTGAAGGAATTCGGCCGTGTGTTTTGCGGCTTTCTTGTGCGGCGCCAGGGAAGTGGGCGTCGCGCTTATTTCCGGAGCCGCTGGCGGAGCGGTCGCGGCGGGTCGGGGAAGCCGCGCATCCGCGTGCACAGCCGGTGTGGAGAGTGCAACCACCACAGAGGCCAGCGCAACCGACGAAGCTCCCGCCAAAATCCAGATGCGCAGCGGGCTCTTCAGGTACATGTTGCGTGATTTCCTTTTTATCACCATCTGCCTATTTTACTAAATAGGTACTGCCTTGCCTAGCCATTGGCAATATATACACGGGGATTTGCACAGGATAATGGTAACCGTTACCCCTGCAATAAGCCGTTCATCCTCTGCCATTTGCATTCCTGCACTGAAAGCGGTGCAAAAGCGTGGATCTCCCTTGTTTCCATGGAATTACACACTTGATCAAACCGCGAAACAAATCATAGGCTTTTCGCTTCCACCGGGGCAGGCAAATGCTCCCGCTCCACCTCACAGGAGGAACGTTCCGTGAGCCTCAAATGTGCTGGAATTCGCACAGTCCTCAGCGCCCTTTTTCTCACCGCAATCACCGCCATCGCGCCTGCCGAGCGCCCGCGCTCCTGGCCGCGGCGGTAAACGAAGCAGATAGAATTCCTGACACGATTTGCCGATTAATTGCACGATCTTGCTAGCGTGGAATCGATGCTGCTGAGCAGCGGGAGGAAACTATGCAGTTGAGCGCGGCTGGTTTGGAGTTGCTGAAAAGGTCAGAGGGATTTCGCAAGCGGGTGTATCTGGACGTAGCCGGGTTTCCCACCATCGGGTACGGGCACAGACTACTGCACCCCGAGTCGTTTCCGAACGGTATCGACGAAGCGCAGGCGGCGGAGATTCTGAAGAGCGATGTGCGCGATGCCGAGCGGGCGGTGGAGCGGCTGATAAAAGTCGCGCTCAACCAAGGCCAGTTCGATGCGCTGGTGGATTTCTGCTTCAACCTGGGCGCGGGGAAGCTGGCCAAGTCCACCTTGCTGAAGATTCTGAACGCCGGCCGCTACGATGATGCGGTGGAACAGTTGCTGCGCTGGGACTGCGCCGGAAACCACGAGAGCTCGGCCCTGAAAGCTCGCCGCCAGGCTGAGGCTGAACTGTGGAACAGCGCTGGAATGGAACGGCAGGTTGCGGCCTAAATACTGCAGTTATACTTCGTTCAGGTTTTCGAAATGGGCGCATACCCGGGCCTAAAGGGCCGCAATTCTTTTCCATTTTTCAGGGGATTAAAACCCCCTGCTCCCTCCGGAATCGCCGATCTGCGACCGTAGCACTAGGTATGGGCCGGAGACTGTTGCGACTCAGCAACACGCGGCGCAACTTCCCGCACTTCAAGCCTCTCGTCTGCTTTGAGGTACCCCTTGCGCCGGAACCAGTCCTCCATGGCGGGTTGAAGCCGCTCAAGAGGCACGCGCAGACCGGCTTCCAGCACGCCATCGGCAATGGGCAGCGTATCGTCAAAGGCCGCGTCGTTGGTGAAATTGCGCATGGCGAAGTTGTCGATCCAGTGAAGGGGGCAGGGCTGGCGCGCGCCCGAAGCGTCGACTCGCTCGATCAAAAGCCTGCGGACAAACATGCCTTCACTCTAAGCGATGGGCGTGCAGTTGCGCGTTCGTTCCCGGCGCCGGCCGCAATGAACCTCCCAGGCAAACCGACAAGTGAGCGCCGCTTCCCAAACAATCGCCGCGACGCTGTCAACGAACTGAGCCAAGCACTCGTCTAGTTGAATGAGCACCTTCGCCGGCGATGCTGCTCGGAAGCGGAAAACAGATTCGGTTGCGGATCGATCTGATGCGGGATTCTGGCGGGCAATGGCCTGGCCTGAATTTCCCCGTGGAGCTTCGTCCCGCAGCAATCCTTCCCCTTCGAGAGGAGCACTCGCACATGGTCGATTTTCCCTATTACCTTCTGCTGGCTCGGCGGTCCGTTCTGCTCGCCAGCGTCTTCGTTGCAAGCTGCTGCGCGCTTTGGGCGCAAACCGACGGGCCGGGCGGTCCGCCTCCCGGGGGTCCGCCGCCGGGCGAGATGCAAATGCAGGCGCACGGTCCCAATGTGGAGCGCCAGTTGAAGCAGCTCACCCAATTGCTGACTCTGAGCGAGGAACAGCAAACGCGGGTGAAGGCCATCCTGCTCGACCAGCGCCAGCAAATCGAGGCGCTTTTCAAACAATCCAAAACAGGCGCAGAGGGCGACAAGGCTTCCACAGACTCCGCCGCCGCTCAGCCTGAGCCGCCCAGCCCGGAAAAGATGGAAGCACTGCGGGCTGCGCGGAAAGCGATTCGCGAAGACGCGCACGCCCGCATCGCCGCGCTGCTAACCGACGATCAAAAAGCGAAGTTCGCCGCCTGGCGGCAAAGGCGCGAAAGGTCCGCAGCGCGCGAGGAAAGCGAAGAGATGCCGCCTCCGCCGCCGGACGGCGAGGGCGGACCTCCTCCGGATGGAGGCGGTGGGCCGGGAGGCGGACCCGGTGGTGGTGGGCCTCCGGGCGTTTAGAGGAATTCAAGCTGGGAACATTGCGGGCCGCTTCCTTTGGGGGGCGGTCTATTTTTTTAGAGCGCACGTACGCTGGCGCTACTTCACTTTTTCCTTCACCAGCTTGGAGTCCTTCGCCTGCTCGGTCTCTACGCGGAAGCGCTTGTAGTCGTAGTCGCGCTCGACGAAGTGCTGGCGGACATTCTTCAGGAGCAGGATGCGAGCTTGCACGGTTCCCTCGCCCCCGGTGGGCAGCCAGATTTCCCCATTCACCGGAGCCTGGTCGAAGCGGAAGTTGGAGCCCTTGGCGATGCTGGCCACCAGCCCTCCGCCCACCTTGAAGTTGTCGATGAAACTCACCTCCAGGTGCGCTACCTCGCGGCCGGACTCGTCGATCCAGATCGTACCTTGCAGCTTCTTTGAGGCGTCCTCGGCCAGCCCGTGGGTCTTCACATCCTTGCGGCCCACAAAATCAAAGATGATCGTCGGCCGCCCGCGAAAGTTCTCGCGCCGCGGATTGCGCAGGTCCATGATCTCCAGCACCCGGCTGATGCTGACCGTCTGCCCTTCCAGCGCCTGATCCGGCGGAGTCTTCTGGGCCTTCTCCACCAACCTCGTGATCCGCTCGGTCTCTTTGGCTTCGTCGTGTCCGCTCAGAGGTTGCCCGTTCTTCTTCACGGTGCGCTCGATCACGTGGCCGTTGACGAAGAAGTCCTCATGCTCCTCGGTCTCCGTCTTCTTCACCTGCCCGCTGGCCTCCACGTCCTGCACCGTCTGGAAGGAGCTGTAGGTGTAGTTCTCGCGCACCTTGTCCAGCTGCTTCTGGTGCGCCACCACCTCACGCAGCAGCTGGCGCATGTCGGGCAGCGGAGCATTGGCCGACTGTTGGCCAGAGAGCGGCGCGATCCATATCAAAGGCAAAAGGAAGCCGGCAAACCGCAAGGTGCGAATGAAACTCATCAAGGCTGATCCTTTTCTTGAAAGAATTGGGTTCGTCCACAAGCCTGCGTCGTGAGTGTTATGAGTTTGGACCCCGCGCGGCGGAAAAGGTCGCTCTAACTCTACAGTTGTACTTCGCGAGAATGCCGCAAGAGAACAAGGGACCGGGCCTGAAGGCCCTCTCCATTTTGTGGATGTTTCAGGGGCCTGAAGGCCCCTGCTCCCTCCGCAAAACCCGATCTACAACTGTAGTACTAACTCAAATCCTGCGGCTTCTGCAGCTTCAGTCAGGTCCATGCTATAACGGAATCCTGGATAGGCGCATTCTGGCCGTGTGCGCAAAAGCCCGCCAAGGCCTCCGCGCTCACGGCCCTCGAAGGCTGCCGGAAAGAGAAGTTACAAATGGTCAGACTCCTGATTCAATGGCTGCTGAGCGCGATAGCTCTGCTGGTTGTCTCCGAACTCGTGTCTGGATTCACTGTTGAGGGACTGGGCCCGGCGCTGGTAGCTGCCCTGGTCATTGGCCTGTTGAACGCCACGGTCGGGTTCGTCCTCAAGATCATCACCTTCCCCATCAGCATTCTTACTCTTGGCCTCTTTCTGCTGGTGATTAACGGGATGATGATCCTGGTGGCCTCGAACCTCGTGCGCGGATTTCACGTGCGCGGATTCGGTCCGGCCTTTTGGGGCGCAGTGGTGCTGGCGCTGCTGGGAATGCTGATCCGCTCGGTGACCAAGAGCGCATAGCGAGCGTAATCTCCCGCCCATGCGACCGGAAAAAGTCGCATGGATGGGTTCCGGTTTTCGAGGGGGAGGCCGCGAAAATCTCGTTACTTCGTTGGCGCTACGGCTGGTTCGGTAGCGGCTTTGCTCGCCAAGGCGCCTTTGCTGCCGCGCATCGTCTTATGCGCCGGCGCAGCTTTTGCGGAGTCCTTCGCCGCCAGGGGGACAACGGCTGCCTTGTGCGTCACCACAGGACCATTGAGGGTCTGCGGGGTGCGCATGGCTCCGGCGCTTGAAAATCCGCCGGGTGTGGCCACGCGCGGAGGCAGAACGGTCACCCGCGCCGGCTGGGCCGGCTGCACACGCGAATAAACGCCCCATCCGCCGCCGACCACTACAAACACAATGGCCGCAGCCGCGGCGCTGCGCATCCAGTTGCTCTCCAGCCGCGAACGCGTGGGAAAGCTCAGAATGCGGGCTCGGCTCGAAACCCTGGCCGGAGCCGCGCTCAGTCTGGCCGTTCGCAGTCCGGCTTTGACGCGCTCCTCAAGCCCTGCCGGTGCGGGAAGACGCGCGATCAGCCGCAGCGTCGCTTCCGCGTCGCCCGGCGCTTCGCCGCAATCGCTGACAAATGCATTCTTTTTGAAGGTGCTCATCGCAAACTCCTTGTCTGGTTGAGCAACCGGTAACCGACTGCTGAAACCCGAGAACGGACGACTGAAAGCTGATCGTTGATTGCTGGAAGCTGTCCCGCGTTCATCGCTCGCTCCTGGTGTGATTCAGCAACCCAGCCATCAGGTTGCGCGCGCGGAAAAGCCGCGAGCGAACGCTGGATTCCGTAATGCTCAAAACCGAGGCAATTTCCACGCTGGAAAGTTCCTCGAAGGCCGAAAGCATCAGCACCTGCCGCTCCTTGACGGGCAACTGCTCCACGCAGCCCAGCACGTATGCGTGATGCTGCGCGGCGGAGGCTCGTTGCTCGGCGCTCAATCCGCCGGCGGGCAACACCCTTGCCAGTTCGGCCACATCGTCGGTCTCCGGTCTGGTCTTGGCCCGACGCTTGCGGTCCAGCACGATGTTCCACACAATGCGCACCAGCCACACCCGCTGGTCGCGCACTTCGCTCAGCGTGTCGCGGTGCCGCAGAACGCGGATGAACGCCTCTTGCACGGCGTCTTCAGCGTCGGCGGAGTTGCGCAGAACCGAGTAGGCGACACGGTAGAGGGTGCCGGAGTACTGGCTCACCAAGGCCGCGAGCGTCTCGTCGTCCGCGTGCTGCCGCGCTTCGTCGTCCACTGCGCTGTCTCGAATCTCCATCCAACCTGAGAATACTGCCTGGCCCGCGCTCATAGAACACCAGACGCTCGAGAAGGGAAAACTGCTCGAAATTCCGCCATGGCAAACGCGAATCTCGCCCAAAAGGAAAAAGACCCGCGGAGCGCTGGGCTCCACGGGTCCTTTTGAACGCTTGCGTCGAACTACTGCTTGGCGGCCAGTTTCTGCGCGGCGATGGCGCCGGCAGCGCCTTCCTTGTCAGAGTCCTTCACCTTGGCCCAGATGGCGCGGGCCTGGTCCGGCTTGCCGCTGGCAGCATACAGGTCCGCCAGGTCAAGCTGCGCCACGGCAGCGGATACCGTATCCGAAGGCTTGGCGGCCAGGACGTTGTAAATCTCGATTGCCTGGCTGTCGCGGGCCGTCTGGTGATAAAGCCCGGCCAAGGCCATCTTGGCCAGATTGGCCACGTTCCGGTCCATGGAGCCGGCCGCCGTCTTCAACTCCGATTCCGCCGAGCCGGTCTGGCCCAGTTCCTCGTAGGTGACACCAGCAAAATAGTGAGCCTTGGAGCCCGCGGGGAACAAGCCAAAATTCCCGGCGATGGCCACAAACTGGCGATTGGCTTCCTTGGCGCGGTCACTGGCTGCGGTGTAAACACCCGCCTCAGCCGGTGCGCCGGGAACGGCGAGAGGCGAGTTGTAAACGTCCAGGGCCGCGCCCAGCGCGGTGTCGGCGGCTGCGGTGCGCACATTCCAGAAGATCAGCGCCGCCACGGCCAGCAGGACAACCACAACACCACTGATGACCCAGCGCAGAACGCCGGAACTGTGACCGCTCAGCCAACTCATGCTGCTTGCTGCGGCCTCGGCAAAGCTGTCCTTTTTCAAGGCATGACGGGTTTGAGTATCCACGGGGTTTTCTTGTCCTTCTTCCCTAGACTTGCAGGCGGGCGAGCCAAAGTCCGGGCGCTCGAACCGCAACCCTACCATTCTATCAGCGCGCCAACAAGAGCGTCCACCGCGAACCCCTCACGACCGCGGCGCGACCGGTGCGGAACAGAGCGCCCGGATCCGCTCAATGGCGCTCTTCACCACCGGGGGGTCCAACTCCGGATGCAAACCCCTTGCAATCAGCGACTCCACAAAATCGATAACCGGCAAGCCGCGGAAATCGGCTTCGCGGCGAATCTCGTCTGTAATTTCAATGGTGATCTGCATTGGCAGAGTGCTCCCCTTTTCCAAGGTTTATCGGCGAGGCGGAAGGGAGGAAGAGAGCCGGAAACCGAAATCCGCCTCCGCGGCCCCAAAAAGCCGCAGTTTTCCAAGGCGGCTGAACTCCCTGCTTGTCGCGGCGCGTGCGGGGCGATAGGCTGATTGCATGTATGAAGAGTTTCACGTAGCCGACCGCTGGAGCGGCGAAGACCTGGCCTGCCGCTGGAAGGGCACCCTGGTCGCCATCGCCACCCGCCACGCCGACGCCGTCGATATCCGCTTCGACGTCAACGGCCGCCCCATGTGGATTGCCCTGCCACTCACGGCCTGGGTGGAGCAGAAGCAGCGCACCGGCCTGGTGATCACCGACCAGCTCGCCGCGCAGATTGCGGGCCGCTACCTTAAACAATTGATCGAAGAAGGCTACGACTCCCGGCGCGAGGTCTACACCATGACCGTCGCCGAGGTGCTCGAGCATCTGGACGCCGTAGTCGCCGAAGCCAAGGAACTGGGCGGAATACCGACCCTACCGATACTGGCGTAAACAGGGCAGGGATCAGGGAACAGGGATCAGCGCGGCTGGATCGCCCGCTGGAACTCGGCGGGCCTTCACCGCTGACTATCCCTTACCGCTGATTCTCCTTCTTTATTCGTGGCGCAAAGCCTCCATCGGCTCAACACCTGCCGCACGCCGCGCCGGAATCCAACTGGCCGCCAGTGCGACCGCGAGCAACACCAGCACGCCTGCGGACAATGTGAATGGATCGTACGGTCCGATGCCGTAGAGCATTGACTTCACCAGCCGCGTGAGCCCAACCGCTGCGGCCACTCCTGCCGCAATTCCAGCCAGAGTCAGCCAGAAGGTCTCGCGCAGGATCATGCTGCGCACCTGTCCAGGCAGCGCTCCCAGGGCCAGCCGGATGCCGATTTCATTTCTGCGATTGGCCACGGTGTAGGCCATGATGCCGTAAATGCCTACGCAGGCCAAGGCCAGCGCCAGCACGCCGAAGCCCGCAGTGAGCGCGGCGAAGGTGCGTTCGATCTGCATGGTGGCGTCGATCTGCTCGCGCTGGGTGCGCAGGTCAATCAGTGGCAGGTCGCGGTCGACCGACTGCACCACCTGGCGCAACGACGGAAGCAGCGCCGCGGCAGACAGCCCGGTTCGCACCTGATACGTCATGCCGCCCACCCCCTTCTGCTGCACGTAGGGCATGAAGAACTGGGGCGGCGGCTGGTCGCGCAGGTCCATGTAGCGCGTATCCGCACAGATGCCCACGATTTGAACCCAATCGCTCTTGGCATCTCGATCCGCCTTGAACCTCTTGCCGAGCGGATTCATGTTTGGAAATCTGCTCTGCGCAAGACTCTGATTGATGACCGCCACCTTGGAAGAGGTGGACGTATCCTGCGGTCCAAAGGCGCGGCCGGCAACGATGGGAATGGCCAGCGTCCGGAAGAAGTCGTTGCCGACGACGTTCAGGTCTTCAGACCGCCGTTTGCTCTCGACGAAGCTTTCGCCTTCGGGAATAAAATCCGAATTCGACATGCTGTGGGCAATGTAGGGCATTGATCCGGGCGCAACGTGGTCAACGCCGGGCAGGGCGGCAAGCCGCTGTTCCAATTGCGCGTGTAGATGCACGGCCTTACCTGCCGGGTAGCGCGCCCCCGGAGGATTGATCTCAAACAGCAGCAGGCTGTCCGCGTTGAAGCCGACATCGACCGAGTTGAGAGCGATGAGTGTGCGCAGAAAGAGCCCGGCGCCCACCACCAACAGCGTTGAGAGCGCGATCTGGAAAGCGACGATTGATTTTCCTCCCAGTCCCCTGCGGCGCCGGGTGGCGGTTTGGGCTGACTCCTTGAGACTGCTGCTTAGCTCCGCGCGGGCCGCCAGCCAGGCCGGAGCAAGCCCAAAAAGAATGCCAGTCAAAAGCGTGACCGCGGCCGTGAAGGCGAAGACGTCCCAATCGAACGGCGTACTGAAATCGTTGCGCTCCCACGCGTTGGTCAGCAGCCTTGGAATCGCGTTGCGGCCCAAGTAGCCGAGCAACAGCCCGCCCAGGCCGCCCAACGCGGCCAGCAGCAGACTTTCGGTGAGCAACTGGCGCAGAATGCGTGCGCGCCCCGCGCCCAACGCCAGGCGCACGCTCATCTCCCGCTGCCGCGCCGCGCTCCGCGCCAGCAACAGGTTGGCGATGTTTGCGCAGGCCAGCAGCAGCACGAAGCCGGTGAGCGCCATCAGCACGTAGACCGGCTTCCGGAATGTCTGGTCGGCCCAATGCAAGCCGCGCGCGCCTTCAGCAAGTTGCAGACGCGGCATGGTGTCGCCCGCATTCACTGTCATGGTGCTGCGCACCGCTGCCTGCAGTTCCACGTCGAGCGCCGCCTCGGCCTGCGAAACCGGCACATCGGCCCTGCTCCGCCCCATCACGTTCACCCACCACAGTTCCTTGTCGCCCAGCAGCGATCCCTGCTCGCCCTTGGGAGAAACCAACGGCTGCATGCTCAAGGGCACAAAAACATCGGAGGCTTGCTGCACATTCTTGGCGCCGGTAAAGTCACGGGGATTTACACCCACGATCGTCATCACAGCCTGGTTGAGCGTGATGGTTTGGCCCAGGACCGATGGCGAGCGGCCGAATTCCCGCTGCCACATGCCGTCGCTGATTACCGCAACCGGGCCGGTACCGGGCGCGCCATCGTCCGAGGGCTGGATTCCTCGCCCCAACTGCGGCCGCACTTCCAGTCCCGCGTAGAAGTTGCCCGAGACCATCGCCACGGTCACCCTCTGCGCATTTCCCCGGACCGTCGCATTCATGCCGTCTTCCTTGAACGCGAAGAGGTCTTGCAGAACATGGTTATGAGCGCGCAACTCGAGGTACGCCGGATAGGAGAAGACAGAACTCGTCATGCCATGCTGCGGCGTCGAATCAAAGTCGCCCCACATTCCATGCACGACCACATTGCCGTTGCCATTCCAGCGCAGCATGCGTAACTGCTCGGGATGCGGCACGTTCAACTGGTCGTAGAGCAGGCTCTTCGCGACGGAAAAAATGGTCGTATTCGCGCCGATGGCCAGCGCCAAGGAGAGCGCGGCAATCGCCGTGAAACCGGGACTCTTGCGCAGAACGCGGACGCCATAGCGCAGGTCGGCCCGGAGCTCGTCCCACCAGCGCAGGCCGAGGGAAGCACGCATTCCTTCTTTATGGACCAGCGCCGGGCCGAGCGCAATGCGGGCGCGCCGCGCCGCTTCGGCAGGCGTATGGCCGGCGCGGATCAGGTCCGCGGTCAGGGCTTCAAGATGGGAGGCCAGCTCAGCCTCCATCTCCGCTTCCAGGCGGTTGCGGCGAAGGACTGCACGGAACCAGGAACGCGGCTGGGCCAGCAGGCTGGCGAGCATTGAACGCAGCTTCATGCTTCCTCCGGTGTGGCGCTGAGGATGACGCCCATAATCCCCGTCATGCGGCGCCACTTCTCGGTCTCGGCTTCCAGGCGGTCGCGGCCGAACGCAGTCAGCCGGTAGTACTTGGCGCGGCGGTTGTTCTCGCTCTCGCCCCACTCGCTTTCGATGGCCCCCTGGTGCTCCAGCCGGTAGAGCGCCGGATAGAGCGAGCCCTGTTGGATCACCAGTTCCTCGCCGGAAATCTGCTGAATGCGCAACAGTACCCCATACCCGTGCAGCGGCCCCAACGAAACCGCCTTCAGAATCAGCAGGTCGAGCGTTCCCTGCAGCAGGTCCGTCTGCCGGTCGGACTTTTCATAAGCCATTGGTCGTTCTCCTTGACGTTCTAGGAGAGAATAGCGCCGCTCTCCTAGAACGTCAAGGAGAGAGATTGCACTGAAGATTCAGTGACGTACAGCACCTGCCAGCGCTGCCGCTTCCGTGTCACAATGTGAACTCTTTAAATCTTCTATATTTTTCGCGCGGGAGGAATTCTATCGATGGCAGTTCTTTCGACGGCGGAGATGCTTCGAACGCTGACGTCCGGACGGCAGGCGCACCTGAATCTGCCGGCGGCGCAGTTGATTGAAACAGCACTGTTGCGCGGCGAGGCGCAGCTTGCGGCCAATGGCGCTCTTGTGGCCACCACGGGGGCGCGTACGGGACGAAGTCCCAAAGACAAGTTCATCGTGGACGATGTGGTCACCCACGACCGGGTAGACTGGGGACCCGTGAATCGGGCCTTTGCGCCGGAGCGCTTCGAGGGCCTGTTGAAGCGGGTGCTGGAGTATTTGCGCGACCGGGAGCTTTTTGTCGAGGACCTCTACTGCGGCGCAGACCCTGCGTACCGAATGCCCATCCGCGTCATCTCGGAGTACGCCTGGCAAGCCCTGTTTGCTCGCCAGCTTTTTGTGCGGGCGGAAAAAGCCGAACTGGCTGCCCACACTTCGGAATTTACCGTGATTGCAGCGCCCGAGTTCGAGGCTGTGCCGGAGCGCGACGGAACCAACTCAGGAGCCTTCATCCTGGCAAATTTCACGCGCCGCATCGTGCTGATCGGCGGCACCAAATATGCAGGCGAGATCAAGAAATCTGTTTTCGGCGTCATGAATTTTCTGGTTCCCCGCCGCGACGTGCTGCCCATGCACTGCTCGGCTAACATCGGCGCCGACGGGGCAACCGCTCTCTTCTTCGGCCTCTCCGGGACCGGGAAGACCACCCTTTCCGCCGACCCCGCGCGCCGTCTGATCGGGGACGACGAACACGGTTGGAGCGCCTCGGGAATCTTCAACTTTGAAGGCGGCTGCTACGCGAAATGCATCGACCTGACCGAGGAGCGCGAGCCGGAGATTTTCCGCGCCATTCGCTTTGGTTCGGTGCTGGAGAATGTGGTTCTGGAACCGGCCACCAGGGAGCCCGACTACGCCGATGGCAAGCGTACGGAGAACACCCGCGCCGCCTATCCCATCGACTTTATCGAAAACTCGGTAGTCCCCGGCGTTGGGCCGCACCCGCGCAACGTGCTGTTTCTGGCCGCCGATGCCTTCGGCGTGCTGCCGCCCATCGCGCGTCTCACGCCCGAGCAGGCAATGTACCATTTTTTGTCGGGCTACACGGCCAAAGTGGCCGGGACCGAAGCCGGCATGGGGCGGGACCCAGTGCCCGAGTTCTCAGCCTGCTTTGGCGCGCCGTTCCTGCCGTTGGCTCCTCACCTTTATGCCGAGATGCTGGGCGCACGGCTAAGGGAGCACAAGGCCACCTGTTGGCTGGTGAATACGGGCTGGAGCGGCGGGAAATTTGGCGTGGGGAAACGCATGAGCCTCAAAATCACCCGCGCGCTGGTCGATGCTGCTCTCGATGGCCGGCTGGACGCGGTCGAGTTCATCACCGAACCGGCCTTCGGCCTGCACATTCCGGTCAGTTGTCCCGCGGTTCCGGCGGAGATTCTGAACCCGCGCAACTCCTGGGCAGACAAAGACGCCTACGACCGTCAGGCTGCCGAACTGGCCGACCGGTTCGAAGCCAACTTCCAAAAGTTCGACGCTTCAGCGAGCATCCGGGCCGCCGGGCCGATCGCCCATCAGAGACAGACCTAGGCTGAGAATCTTGCCGACCTCGCTCCGGAAAAGAGGAGACGCCGATACGCTGCGAATCGACGCCAAAACGGCCCTTCTTGGTCGCTCCGGTGTCAAATGGAGGCCATTCAGCTTCGGAGTCGATCCATCCGGATTCCGCTCTACGTCGTCCCATAAACTCTTTTCAGTGTTTTCCCTATTTTCTGTCCTGCGTAACGGGAGTATGCTCTTCTCCGTCAGAGGTCGATCGGTGGGGTTTGGAACTTTCAGCTTCCCATCACATTTCGGACAAACAAGGAACCCGCATGAATGCTTCCCCGCACTCAGCGTCCATTGTGTCTGAGCCAAAAACTGCCGGGCGTCCAACTGCCGCCGGAGCGGATTTTTTGCCGCTCAACGGAACCGATCACATCGAGTTCTACGTCGGCAACGCGCGCCAGGCTGCGTACTTTTACCGGGCGGCTTTTGGAATGTCGCTGGTGGCCTACGCCGGGCCGGAGACCGGACAGCCGGACCGCGCCTCGTATGTGGTTCAACAGGGCAAGATCCGCTTCGTGCTGACCACTCCCCTGCGCAGTGGCAATCCAATCGCCGAGCATGTTCAACGCCACGGAGACGCCGTACGCGTCATAGCTCTCTGGGTGGACGATGCGCGCCGCGCCTGGCAGGAGACCACAGGCAGAGGCGCAATCAGCGCCGCCGAGCCATCTGTCTTGTCGGACGATTACGGCAGCGCCGTCCTTGCGAGCATTCACGCATATGGCGACACGATTCACACTTTTGTGGAGCGCAGCGCGTACGCGGGACCTTTCCTGCCCGGTTTTCGCACCATCGACAGCGACCCGGTGGCGCGCCCTTCCGGCCTGCTGCACATCGATCACATCGTGGGGAATGTGGGCTGGAACCAGATGGACGAGTGGGTGGACTTCTACGCCAAAGCCATGGGCTTTTCGGTATATCAGCACTTCGACGACAAAGACATCTCGACCGAGTATTCGGCGCTGATGTCGAAGGTCATGTCCAACGGGAATGGGTTTATCAAGTTTCCCATCAATGAACCGGCCAAGGGCAAACGGAGATCGCAGATCGAGGAGTATCTCGATTTCTATCCAGGCCCTGGCGTACAGCACATCGCTCTGGCCACCGATGACATTTTGCATACGGTGAACCGACTGCGCGAACAGGGCGTCGAGTTTCTGCGCGTTCCGCACGCTTACTACTCCGAACTGCAGGAGCGGGTGGGAAAAATTGATGAGTGCGTCGACTCTCTGGAAGAGTTGGGAATTCTGGTCGACCGCGACGAGCAGGGGTACATGCTGCAGATTTTCACGCGCCCTGTGGAAGACCGTCCCACGCTGTTCTTTGAAATCATTCAACGCAAAGGCAGCCGGGGTTTCGGCAAGGGAAACTTCAAAGCGCTATTCGAAGCCATCGAACGGGAGCAACAGGCACGCGGCAATCTCTAGGATCGAGGACGGTTGAGATGAAGACCGAGATGCTTTCCATTGCTGCGCCTTACATCATTGAGCAGGACTATTCCGCGTATACCGAAGAACAGCATGGCGTGTGGGCCGAACTGGTTGGACGTGCGCTTCCTGAGTTGGAGGGGCACGCTGCCCAGGAGTACTTGGATGGCTTTGCGATGATCGGCCTGAAGAAAGACCGTTTGCCCGATCTCGAATCTATCAGCAAGCGTCTCGAACCGCAGACAGGCTGGAACTCGACGCCCGTGAGTGGTTTTCTACCCGCGCCAGCGTTTTTCGAAATGCTCGCAGCGCGCTGCTTTCCGACAACCACCTGGCTGCGCAGCCGGGAGTCGCTGGAGTACACCCCAGAGCCGGACATCTTTCACGATGTTTTCGGCCATGTGCCCATGCACGCCCACCCCATCTTCGCCGAGTTTCTGGAGCATTACGGCCGTGTCTGCGCATCCATTTCGGATTCCGCGACGCTGGAGAAACTCGGCCGTCTCTTCTGGTACACCGTCGAGTTCGGAGTGATTCGGCAGCGAGGAGAAATCAAAGTCTATGGAAGCGGGCTGATCAGTTCCCACGGCGAATGCATGCATGTGATCGATGGCCATTGCGCAATCCACGAGTTTTCGCTGGATGAAGTACTGCTGACTCCCGTTAAGGTGGATGAATTGCACAAGCTGCTTTTCGCCGTGAGCAGCTTCGATGAGATCTACGAGGCGATGCATGAGGCTGAGCGGCGCGCAGTATGCGGCCGCCTGCAAGAGGAATAAGCCATGACTGAGATTCGCTACCAATCTGGCTTCGGCAACGAACTCAGTACAGAGGCTGTAGCAGGGGCGCTGCCGATGGGACAGAATGCGCCACAGAAGCATCCACTCGGCCTCTATACCGAGCAATTCAGCGGCACGGCATTCACCGCGCCACGAGCGACGAATCGCCGCACCTGGACGTATCGCCTCCGCCCTTCGGTTACCCACCGTCCCTATGAAGAGATTTCCGCGGGACTGATTCGCAGCGGCCCTTTTAACGAAACTCCGGCGACTCCGAATCAGCTTCGTTGGGCGCCATTGCCGCTGCCTGAACAAGAGACCGATTTTGTGGACGGAATTGTGACACTTGGCGGGAATGGAGACCCAGCCACGCAAACCGGCGTCGCCATTCATGTCTACGCCAGCAATGCTTCGATGCGTGATCGCTTCTTCTCGAATTCGGATGGTGAGTTTCTTATTGTTCCGCAACTAGGGACTTTGCGCTTTTGCACAGAGTTGGGCGTATTGGAGGCTGCGCCGGGAGAGATTTGCGTGATTCCGCGCGGCGTGAAGTATCGCGTGGAGTTAGTGGAAGGCCAAACGCGCGGTTATATCTGCGAGAATTACGGATCGCACTTCCGTCTCCCGGATCTGGGGCCGATCGGCGCGAATGGACTGGCGAACTCACGCGACTTCAAGAGCCCGACGGCAGCCTTCGAAGACCGCGAAGGAGAATTCCGCCTGGTAACAAAGTTTCTGGGACGAATGTGGTCCGCGGCTATCGATCACTCGCCTCTGGATGTGGCGGCGTGGCATGGAAATTACGCCCCGTACAAGTACGATCTGGCTCTGTTCAACTGCATCAACACTGTATCGTTCGACCATCCCGACCCATCGATTTATACGGTTCTGAGCTCACCCTCATCGATCCCCGGCACGGCGAACTGCGACTTCGCGATCTTTCCACCGCGGTGGCAAGTCGCGGAACACAGCTTTCGTCCTCCCTGGTTTCATCGCAACCTGATGAACGAATTCATGGGCCTGGTTTTTGGCGTATATGACGCCAAGGCCGAGGGATTTATGCCGGGCGGAGCGAGCCTGCACAACTGCATGGCGGGGCACGGCCCGGATGCCGAAACCTTTGAGCGCGCTGCCAACGCCCAGTTGAGTCCCCAGTATCTAGACAACACGCTGGCCTTCATGTTCGAGACGCAGTTTGTGGTGCGACCCACGGAGTTCGCCATGCAAACCAAGATTCTGCAGCATGAATACTACGAATGCTGGCAGGGTCTGAAGAAGTACTTCACAACCAGTGAAATCGGGAAGTGAAAGAGCCCATGAGCGTAATTGAGAATCTGCTTGCCGGGCTGATTGACTACGCGGGGCTTTACCCGCCCGCCAGCCTCGATATGCCAACCGCATGGCGGAATTATTTGAGCTATGCGCAAGGAAAACACGCGCCGGCATTGGGACGCTTTGTGGTGGACATGACTCGACTCGAAGAGCTTCGCGAGGCAGCTGGCGATTCCATGCGCTCATCGAGACTCAGCGTGATTACCGGACCGGCTGCCGATTGGGACCGCTTGCGATTTTTACTGAGCGATGGCTTCCCTATCGATATGGTCGAGATGAAAACCGATGAGCCCGCGGAGATCGAGCGCATTGCCAAGTGCATCCCGAACGGAATCAAGACGTATTTTGAAGTGCCATTTCATGCGCACAGCGGAGATGCTCTTGAGGCTATCTCAAGAGCGGGAGCGCGCGCGAAAGTGCGCATGGGCGGCGTGGTGGCCGAGGCGTTCCCTTCCGTCGAGGCAATCGTCGAAATGATGAGAGCTCTTGCAGAGCGCAGAATTCCATTCAAGGCAACTGCCGGATTGCACCACGCAATTCGTTCCAGCCATCCATTCACATATAGGGCTGACAGCCCCACAGGAATGATGCACGGCTTCGTGAATCTCGTTTGTGCGGCTGCGCTTATTTACTTTGATGGGGTGACCGATGAAGCGGTGCGCTTGCTCGAAGAACGGGACCCTGGCGCGTGGAGCGTTGACTCTGAAAGCCTTGCGTGGCGCGGATTTTATTGGAGCGCGGATCAGCTTCGTGCGGTAAGGGAGAACTTTCTGATGAGCTTTGGCTCCTGCTCGTTTGCCGAACCCATTCACGACCTGGAGGCGCTGGGATGGCTCTGAGAAGCTGGGTCGCCACTGCTAATGCCCCTGGCTGCGATTTCCCCATTCAAAATCTTCCTTACGGCGTTTTTCGCCATGGACAGAAGAACCACATCGGCGTGGCGATCGGCGACCGGATTCTCGATCTCCAGAGCTGCGCTGACACAGGTTTTCTTGATGAGTTGCCGCGTGAGATCGTTGCAGCTTGCGGCGCGGAAGTGCTCAATCCACTGATGTCTCTTGGTCGATTGGCGTGGTCTGCGCTGCGCAAAAAGATCACCTCACTTCTCGACGCGGACGAGGCCGACGCGCAGATGCAACGCCGAGTTGAGCCTTGCCTGGTTCCCATGAGTGAAGCTCAAATGCAGCTTCCCGCAAAAATCGGAGACTACTCTGATTTTTACGCATCCATCCATCACGCGACGCGGGTGGGAAAACTGTTCAGGCCTGACAACCCGCTGCTGCCGAATTACAAATATGTTCCCATCGGTTACCATGGGCGCGCATCTTCCATTGTCGCAACTGGCTGCGAGATTCGCAGACCGTGCGGACAGACAAAGGCTTCTGCGGACGGCCCAGTCTTCGGTCCCACGCGATCGCTGGATTACGAGTTGGAGGTAGGGGCCTTTGTCGGCGTGGGCAATCCGCTGGGCGAGAGAATCCCTATTGTCGAAGCAGAGAATCATATCTTCGGCCTGTGCCTGGTCAACGACTGGTCGGCGCGCGACATTCAGGCATGGGAGTATCAGCCACTGGGTCCATTTCTGGCGAAAAGCTTTGCCACCAGCATTTCGCCGTGGGTTGTGCCGATGGAAGCTTTGACTCCGTATCGCGTTCCCGCATTTGAGCGGCCCGAGGGCGACCCGCCGCCGCTGTCGTATTTGCAGTCGGATTCATCTGATCGGGACGGGATAGATCTGAAGCTGGAGGTCAGCGTGGAGTCAGAGAAAATGCGGCAGACGGGGATGGCTCCGATGCTGCTGGGTAAAAGCAATCTGCAGGACTTGTATTGGACCATCGCACAATTGCTCACGCATCACGCGAGCAACGGCTGTAACTTGCGCACGGGGGATTTGCTGGCCACAGGCACGGTTTCCGGCGCCAGTGAGGGTTCGGAAGGCTGCCTTCTGGAGAAGCAACACAACCCTCAGCCGATTCAGTTGCCTAGCGGAGAAGTGCGGAAATTTCTGGCAGACGGCGACCGAGTGAGCTTGCGCGCGTACGCAGAGAGAGAAGGCTTGCCGAGAATCGGATTCGGCGAGTGTACCGGCACAATCATTCACGCTGTTTCTTGAGCGACGGAGGAGCGCGACTCAGGATGAACAAACTCTGGCCAAGTGCACAGGCCGCGCTGGACGGCATTGTGAAAGACGGAATGCTGCTGGCGATCGGCGGCTTTGGCCTGTGCGGGATTCCGGAGAGGCTGATTCTTGCGTTGCGCCGGGGTGGGGTGCGGGGACTGACGATTGCGAGCAACAATGCCGGGGTGGATGGATGGGGCATTGGACTATTGCTGGAGAACCGGCAGGTGAAGAAGATGATCTCGAGCTATGTGGGGGAAAATGCAGAGTTCGAGCGGCAGTACCTGGCGGGTGAGCTGGAAGTTGAATTCTGTCCGCAGGGGACGCTGGCCGAGCGGATGAGGGCGGGTGGAGCGGGGATTCCCGGGTTCTATACGCGCACCGGAGTGGGCACGCTGGTTGCCGAGGGAAAGGAACAGAAGGAATTCGACGGAGCGACCTATATTCTGGAGCGCGGAATTCAGGCCGACGTGGCGCTGGTGAAGGCCTGGAAAGCCGACCTGCATGGGAACCTGGTTTATCGTCGCAGCGCGCGAAACTTCAATCCGAACGCTGCCTGTTGCGGGAAGATCACCGTGGCCGAAGCGGAAATTGTGGTCGAGGCGGGCGAGCTGGACCCGGACGAAATCCACACGCCGGGAATCTACGTTCATCGACTGGTGCACAATCCGCATCCTGAAAAGCGGATCGAGAAGAGAACAGTTCGAGAGGAGCGGGACGGTGGCATGGACTCGTGATCAAATGGCCGCGCGGGCAGCGAGGGAATTAGAGGACGGATTTTACGTGAACCTGGGTATCGGCATCCCAACGCTGGTGGCGAACTACATTCCCGCGGGAGTGACCGTGACGCTGCAGTCGGAGAACGGGCTGCTGGGCATGGGTCCGTTCCCTCGCGAGGCGGAGGTTGACGCCGACCTGATCAATGCAGGAAAACAGACCGTGACTTTGGTCGCAGGCGCGTCGACGTTTTCGAGCGCCGACTCCTTCGCGATGATTCGCGGCGGGCACATCGACCTGGCGATCCTGGGAGCGATGCAGGTTTCAGAGCGCGGCGACCTGGCCAACTGGATGATTCCTGGCAAGCGGGTGAAAGGAATGGGCGGCGCGATGGACCTGGTGTCGGGCGTGCGGCGAGTGCTGGTGGTGATGGAGCACACGACCCCGAATGGCGGCGCCAAACTGCTGCAAAGATGCACGCTGCCGCTGACCGGAGCAGGCGTGGTTGACCGCGTGATTACCGATCTCTGCGTGATCGATGTGACGCCCGAGGGATTTGAAGTCATCGAGCTTGCGGAAGGCGTGACACGGGAACAAGTGGTCGAGCGAACGGAAGCTTTTCTGCATTTTCGGCCCACTTTTTAGGGAGAGAACAGAGTGATTTTGCCCTGATTATCTGAAAAATCGCGCGTAATTTGGCGGGTTTCGAAGGGGCCTCTGTGATTATCAAGGCTTTATATTTGAATCATTTACGACGAAAAAAGCGAACAAAAAGTGAACCTATCCCCCCCGGGGTGGGGGGACCTGTTTTTTCCCGATTTCCTGGTCAGAAACCGGGATGAAACCCCTTATTTAGATTGTGCGCTGAGCGACGATAATTATCTGCAACCACCGCCACCTGCGGTGGGGCCAACTGCCTTCGGCCGGTCCGCGCCAGAAAAAAGGCGCGGGATGGAGATGGGTGGGAATCCGAAAGTGGCTGGGTGAGGGCTTTGGTCTCCCACCCTTTCCGCGATGAGACTGCGGAAAGGATAGGGCACCCATTTTCAATGGCGAGGAAAGGGTGGGTCAGATACCACCAACTTCAGTGGCGAGGCAAGGACAGGCCATGGAATTCCTGCGCGGTTTCCGGCGCGGGGCTCATTTTGACCAGATGGGTTTGCGCTTCTCAAGGAACGCGGCAATGCCTTCACGAAAATCTGCGGACTCGCGCGCCTGGGCGTTGGCCTCCATCGCCTGGGCAATTGCGGCATCGAGCCACGCGCGGTTCTGCGCGGCCATCAGGCGCTTGGTTGCCGAAAGGGAGTGCGGGCTGTTGGCGACCAGGAGTTGGGCCAGCGAGTGAACGCGCTGGGCCAGATGTTCCTGCAAGACCACTTCATTGACCAAGCCCAACCGCCAGGCTTCAGTGGCGTCGAGGAGCCGGCCGGTCAGGAGCAGGTCGCGGCTGCGCTTGTCTCCTATTTGCAAAGCGAGAAAAGCGAAGACCAGCGCCGGCACGAAACCGATGCGCACCTCGGTAAAGCCGAACTTTGCTTCCGGCGTGGCGAGGGTAAAGTCGCAGAGCATGGCCAGGCCTGCGCCGCCGGCAATGGCCGCACCGTGCACGGCCGCGATGGTCGGGATGGGCAGCTCGTACAACGTGAGAAAGAGACGGGCGATTCGCTCCGCATCGACGCGATTCTCGCCTGGGGCGCTGTTTGGCATCTGTTGCAAGGAGGACAGATCGAGACCGGCGCAAAAGGCTTCTCCCGCGCCAGCCAGTACGAGCACCTTGCAGTCGCTTGCCGCAGCATCCTCCATGGCGGCAGTCAACTCCGTTTGCATGGCAGGAGTTATGGCGTTGCGACGTCCGGGGCGGTGCAAGGTGATGGTGCGAACCGGAGGGTCGTTGGAAACCACAATTGTCGTGTCATTCGTCATAAGCTTCGACCCGGCAGCGCGGCCTCACTCTTTGAAGCCGTCTGCGGATCCTCCACTAGAGCGCCAACGCTGCCAGCAATCAGGCTGTTGACCTGGATGAGTTCATCCAGGCGCGCCAGTGCGGGCAGAGTGGCGCCACACTCCATCAATACAGGAACGAGAATCTCCGTGGGAATGTTGCCCACCAGAGCATCCTGCGCGAACGGGCAGCCACCGAGGCCGCCGATGGCGGAATCGAAGCGCCGGCAGCCGGCGCGATATGCGGCGCGAATGTGCCCGGCCGCTTCCGCACGGCGCGCATGGAGATGGACACCGAACTCGATGTCGCGGTGCACGTCGAAAACTGCCGTCAATGTCTCCGCGATGCGCTGAGGAGGCGCAAGGCCCACAGTGTCGGCGAGCGAAATTTGACGCACTCCGGAGGCGAGGAGCCGGTCACAGGCATCGAGCACGTCCACGATGGTCCACGGCTCGCCATAGGGATTGCCGAAGGCCATGGAGAGGTAGGCCACCACTTCCAGGCCGGAATTGCGGGCGAGCGCCACGATCGCAGCCAGAGTTTGAAGCGCTTGTTCTGGGGTCTGGTGCTGATTGCGGTCAAGGAACCTGGCCGAGATGGAATACGGAAAACCCAATGTACGGACCGCGCCGGTGGAGATGGCGCGTTGCGCGCCCTTGGCATTGACGACGATGCCGAGGATTTCGACCTGCGCCGGAGGCGATAGCAAGGCGAGCACCTGCTCGGAGTCCGCCATCTGCGGAACGGCCACGGGCGAGACAAAACTGACCGCGTCAATGTGCGTGAATCCCGCATCCATCAGGCTGCGCACATAGTCTGCCTTGGCCTGCGGCGCGATTTGTACGGGGAGGCCCTGCCAGGCATCCCGGGGACACTCCACAATCTTGACTGGATGGTCCATGTGTTCCTCAATCTTGCTGCTCGAAAGCGCGCGTGGGAATCTCTCAGCCACGGGACGGGTGAACTTTTAGAATCTCCCTGGCGATGACCATGCGCTGAATCTCGCTGGTGCCTTCGCCGATGGTGCAGAGTTTGACGTCACGGTAGAATTTTTCGGCGGGATAGTCCTTGATGAAGCCGTAACCGCCGAATAACTGCACCGCCTCATTGCAGATGCGCACGGCAACCTCGCTGGCAAAGAGTTTGGCCATCGAGGATTCGCGCGTGACCGTGCGGCCTGCGTCCTTGAGCACAGCGGCGCGCTGGGTGAGGAGGCGGGCCGCATCCAATTCGGTGGCCATGTCGGCCAGCTTCCATTGAATGCCCTGAAACTCGGCGATGGCCTTTCCAAACTGACGACGCTCCTTGACATACTTCAACGCCGCATCGAGAGCACCGCGTCCAATGCCCAGGGACAGAGCGGCGATGGAGATTCTGCCCCCATCGAGGACGCGCATCGCATCGATGAATCCCTCGCCCTCAACGCCGAGCAGGTTTTCGGCGGGGATCTCGCAGTCTTCGAAGATCAATTCGCTGGTGTCGCTGGCGCGCAAGCCAAGCTTGTTTTCTTTCCTGCCGGGGCGGAATCCTTTCGTTCCCTTCTCGACGACAAAGGCCGACAATCCGTGCGTACCCTTGCTCTTGTCAGTGACTGCAATGACAACCGCGAGGTCAGCGTAGTGGCCGTTGGTGATAAAGGTCTTGTTACCGTTCAAGATGTAACTGTCGCCATGTTTCATGGCGGTGGTGCGAGCGTTGCTGGCATCCGAGCCGGAGCCTGGCTCAGTAAGTCCCCAGGCTGCGAGCGATTCGCCGCTTGCCAGCCGCGGGATGTACTTACACCTTTGCTCCTCATTGCCGGCAAGGAAGATATGATTTGTGCCCAGCGAGTTATGAGCGGCGACCGTGATTCCTATGGATCCGTCCACGGCCGAGAGTTCTTCAATAGCCAGCACGTAATCGACATACCCCATTCCGGCACCGCCATACTTAGTGGGGAAAATCACGCCGAGGAGGCCCATGGCTCCGAGTTTCTTCACCGCGTCCATGGGGAATTCGCCCGCCTCATCCCAAGCCATGATGTGGGGGGCTATCTCCCGAGCTGAAAACTCGCGGATGGCGCGCCTGAGTTGCTCCTGCTCGTCCGTGAGCACGAATGGATACAAGCTATCCAGTGTTCCTAACTCAACGTTCATGTCTGCACTCCAACGAGCGACGATTGCCGGACCCTGTGTTTCCTGCTGCGAGGTTAGATGCTCCCGTAGCCAACCGGGCCAAGCAAAATCTGGACAAATACGGAAATCTGCAAGGTGCATGGGAAAAGCTCAGGTTTGCAACACTCCAGGGTTGAAGCGAGGCACATCGGGATTCATCGAGCAAGCCTCAAGCGCCGCGGCCAACACCTGTCTGGTGTTGACAGGATCAATGATGGCATCGATCCAAAGGCGCGCCGCGCCATAACGCGGATCGGATTGCGCTTCGTACGCCGCACGAAGTTCGTCGTGCAGAGCGGACTTTTCCGCTTGCGACAAAACTTTCCCTTCGCGTTCCAACTGCTTGGCGCGAACTTCAGCGAGGGTGTTGGCGGCAGAAGCGCCGCTCATGACCGCATAGCGCGCGGTGGGCCATGCGAAGAGAAAGCGGGGATCGTAGGCCTTGCCGCACATGGCGTAATGGCCGGCACCAAAGCTTCCGCCGAGGATGACGGTGATCTTGGGGACGACGCTGGTGCTGACCGCCGAGACCATTTTGGCTCCTGCGCGAATGATGCCCGACCACTCCGCATCCTTGCCCACCATGAAGCCATTGACGTCATGCAGGAAGATGAGCGGGACCAGGCTTTGATTGCAGTCCATGATGAAACGCGCGGCCTTCTGGGCGCTCTCTGTATAGATGACGCCGCCGACTTCAATGCGCTTCATGCCGGCCGACGGCCCCTTGGCCACCGCCTGCGTCTGGTTCGTCTTCTGGTTGGCGACAATCCCGACCGCATGGCCGGCAATGCGCGCGTAACCGCACAAGGCAGTGCGGCCAAAATCTGCTTTGTACTCGTCAAATTCACTGCGGTCTACGAGGCGCGCAATGACCTCGCGCATATCGTAGACATTGCTGGCTCCAGGTGCGGGATTGAGCAGGGTATAAAGGTCGTCGGCCGCGAAGTTGGGCGCATCGCGCACGGGATCGAACGGTGTGCGGGAGAAGACTTCCGCCGCGGGAGCCGCTGCGGGGCGCTGGCCGATTTTTGCAACCAAAGAGCGCAAGCGCGCGAGGCAGAGGTGATCGTTCGGTTCCTTGAAGTCGACGGTGCCGGAGATCTCCGCATGCATGGACGCGCCGCCCAAGCCCTCGGCGTCGGACTTTTCGCCGATGGCCGCCTGGACGAGGGAGGGTCCGGCCAGAAACAGGCCAGAGCCCTCGGTCATGATCACCGTATCGGTCATGACGGGAAGGTAAGCGCCGCCGGCAACGCACATGCCCATGATGGCGGTGATTTGGGGAATGCCCAGGGAGCTCATGACGGCGTTGTTGCGAAAGACGCGGCCGAAGTCGTCGATGTCTGGAAAGACATCCTCCTGGAGGGGCAGGAAGACGCCGGAGGAATCGACGAGATAGAGCGTGGGGATACGGTTTTCAAGCGCGATGGTTTGCGCGCGGAGCACTTTCTTGGCCGTCATGGGAAAGAAGGCGCCCGCCTTGACGGTCGCGTCATTGGCAATGATCATGCAGAGGCGTCCGCTGACGCGACCGAGGCCCGTGACGACGCCGGCGGCGGGGGCACCACCGTACTCGGCGTACATGCCGTGAGCCGCCCAGAGGCCGAGTTCGAGGAAATCCGTTCCTTGATCGAGGAGCAGATCGAGGCGCTCGCGAACGGTGAGACGGCCCTTGGCGTGCTGCGCGGCGGCGGCCTTCTCTCCGCCTCCCAGGCGGATCAGGTCCTCTTGTGCGCGGAGTTCGGCGAGCAAGGCCTGAAGCGCAGCGCGGTTTGCCTGCGGACGCGCGGAATGGCGATCCAGCAGCGAAGGCAAGCGGTTTTCAAATTTGGGTTCGTCCGTCATCTCGCCACCCAGGGAAAGGTTGAGGAACGAGTACCACGATAGGAGAAAACGTATCACGTCCCGCGATCGGGATTCGAGTTTATTGATTTGAATTTCAGGGGTTGGGCATCGCACGTGGTTTCTTCGAGCTGTTGGCAGAGCAAGAGAGTGAGCGCCTGCAGGCGCACCCTACGAGACATGGAGCGAGAAGATTTGCGCATTGGGCGAAGAAGGAAGGACGTAGCTGGCTCAAATTGAGAACGCCTGGTTCCCTTGAGGGGCAAGAACGGAGCGCCCCAAAGCGTCGATGCAGCGCTTTTGAAGATTCTCAAGGAACGGAGTTGGGAGCGGACAGAAAGAGCAGAGGATTGGTCTTTGGAACGTACACGCAAGCGGTCACCGTCGATTTTCTAAAGCAATGCTCGGGAGCGCTAGCATCTACCTGCGAGTGTTTGGTACAATTCAATCACGGGACAAGGACAGGTGTTCTGTGCGATTTGTGAAAAGAACCATAGATCGCAGAGTCTTACGGCGCTGATGCTGCCAATTTGAAGCTAAGATCGACTTCATACTACGGAGTCGACGAAAGCGGAAAGTGGAGCGGCCGCACGGAGAGACTGTAAATTCCGAGACTTAGCAGATGTCGAGGAATAAGAGTTGGGGACGTAGCTCAGTTGGTTAGAGCGCTGCCCTGTCACGGCAGAGGTCGCGGGTTCGAGCCCCGTCGTCCCCGCCATAAACCCAAGAAACATAAGGGTTTACGGCATACAAAAAGTGACAGCATAAAATCCACGGTACACAACGGTACGCAACTTCTAAAACCGTACCGAACTCAAGCCAACAACAAATCAACCTGCCTCAGACTCGCACTCCGCTTGTCTGCGGAAACTGCTTGCGTGTAGAGGTCCATCGTGGTGCGTGAATTTGCGTGCCGGAGCAGCTCTTGTGCAACCTTGACATCCACTCCAAGACTGCGGAGGTTGGTTGCCAAGCTGTGCCGGAAGCTGTGCCAGCCGATTACCTTGCCCGTGACGCCCGCCCGCGTGAGAGCCGGACGGATGGCCTTCTTGAGCACCATGTCCGGCATCAGCGGCTGAGTGCCGTTCATGCGGAGTGAGGGAAAGAGAAAATCGTCATCACCCTTGTACAGTGACGCGCCCCTCCATTCTGCCAAAACATCACAGACTGACTCATGCAACGGGACAGGCTTGCGGCTTGCTTCCGTCTTCGTGTCTCCGAAGTGGTTTCGCACGCATGACCGGGTGACGGCAATCTCCATCGTGAAGAAACTGACATCACTCCATCTGAGTGCAAACAGCTCGGAGCGGCGGAGGCCGGTTGACCCTGCAATCATGACCATCGCACGCTCACGCAAGGGAAGTTCCCGCAATAGCGCCTGAAACTCTCCAGGTGTGAGCACGTCCGGTTCACGCAGCCGTTTTGCTGAGCAGCGCACTTTGCTAATCGGGTTGAAGGTAATCCACTCGTGCCGGATGCCGTGACTGTAAACCGCAGACATGATGTTGCGGAGTTTCGTCTTGGTAGCCGGTGCGAGTTCCAACGATTCCAACCACTCTTCAACGGCAACCGTCTTGACCTCAGAGAGCCTGTAGTCCTGCCACTTCGGGAGGATGTGCAGAGTCAAGTACGACTCATGCGCTTCAACCGTGGCGTAGGCTTTGCGCTCCATTGTCAATTCGTGTTTCCGATAGTGGGTTACAAGGTCCCTTACCGTCTCCGGCGCACGGACCCCGCTGTTGATGGTTGAGCGAAGAGACAAGACGGCCTTCTCAGCATCACGACGCCGTGGGAGTTCCCGCACCGTCCCGATTCTGAGATTGCGATGAACGCGCTTTCCGCCCAAGTCTTCGTAGTAGCGGAAAAACCAACTGTCATCGGCTCTCTTGTTCTTCACCAAAGTCAAACTTCCATTCTGGAATCGATTGCTATCCCTCAAGGCGTCTCCTTGCGGGAGCATCGGTGGCTGCGAGTAGTGTACTCGCACGCCTGTGTCTCAGAGGTCTGGCCGGTGCGCCGGGAGAGCATCCACGCCTCAAGGTCACTCTCCAGGAAGCGCCATAGCCGCCGCTTGCCTTCCCCAACTGGAAACGCCGGGAGGTAGCCTTCACGTGCCCATCGGGTCACTGTGCGGCTGTTGATACCGCCAAGGAATTCGGATGCCTCAATGGGCGTCAGAAATCTGTGACAGCGGGCAGCGGTTTTTCTGTCATACAAGAGCCGGGTTTCCATGACACAAACCTTTTGCTTTCTTAGATTTGCGTATGCGAATGCTCGAAGTGTGGTAAAAACGCCGCAGAATGATGTAAAATTTACACATTTTCGAGAATTGTTTGTCTGTGTAAATAAAAGGATTGCGGCGCTCTTTGAGGGGATGCCTTTGGAGATTTGACCCCACCCCCTACCCTATTTGTTATCCATGGGTTGCAAGCACCGCATCCATCAGCGTTTATGCAGCTCTGGTGACGTTGTGCCGTCATTCGAGCGCCACATATCCATGCCGTTCGGGGGGAATGAATATAAATGAAATTCCCCACGGCGACGTGGATGACGGAGTGACTGTCTATCGTCGTCGTCGTTCAATTCTCTATAGGACGACGACACGCACTCACTCACTCCGTATGCTTGGAACCCGCGCCCCGGATTGCCAGCCGCGCCATCTTGACCCATGTTTGTTTCCGCACTATCCCCAAGTCAGCTAACCCGGCAATGAGCGCGTTGACAGTCACATCAGGCTGTTCCTTGAGACGGGCTTTGATGAAAGCACGGGCTGCTTCATCCTTGCCGTCCACGTCTGCCTTTTGGCCGGACCTCTTACCGGACAGTACCGCTTTGACGCCAACTTCCCCGGTACGCACAAGCACGCCCGTGGCACGGTCACAAGACACTGCAAAGTCCTCCACGCCCTCATAGTCCCGGCACTTGACATGACTGATGAAGTTCTCAGAGTTCCAACGGTCCTCTGGATTTTGCATCCGTGTGCCGTGTGCATCCGTCACGGCAGCTCCCAACTCACCGCTGCCACGCAAGCAGTTTTCAAGTGTCAGCTCAAACACGTCCTTTGTGGTCTTAGGGCTGTGATAGAGAATGATGACCGCACCTTTCGGACCCTGACGGCGTTGAATGTCAAACAGCACATCACTGAAAGCCTTCATGTCCTTCGCTGAGTTCTCATCTCCGTGCATAAACCGGATTGCCGTATCAACAATCAGCACGGAGCCTTCCAACGCTTCATCGGGCAGGTCCATCAAGTCCAAGCCGCCAAGGTTCATGGAGCGCAGAAACAGCGTGTCACCCAGACAATTGCCTACTCCAATTTTCCGCACCCGGTCAGACAGAGAAATTAAGCCCATCTCCGGGCACAGATAGAGCACGCGTCTTGGTCTAGTCACCACGGGCAGGAAGCCAAAAAGTGGCTCTCCCGTACACAATGACCTTGCCACGTTCAACGCAATGATGCTCTTTCTCTGACCAACCGGCGCAGCAATGGCACAGATGGCTTGGCACGCAAGGAAGTTTTCAATTAGGAACGTGGGAGGCGGGCAGTTGAGCACATCATCCTTGGTGTGGAACAGCTCACGCCAGTTCTTTGGCACCGCGTCCTTGGGCATTGGCAAGTGGGCCATACTCCCAAGCACAATCTCCGGCTCGGCTCCCGGCTCCCGCTCAGCTTCACCGTGCATGAGCGCCATGAGCTGTTTGAAAGCTGCCGTATCGTGCTTATTCGCTTTGCACGTTCCATGGGAGCATTCAAACGCTATTTTGCCGTCCAGGATACCAAGCACGGTGCTGCTTTCAGCTCCGGCACCACTGCCGTGCTGAGGTTCCCACGGGCAGTGAATCCCAAGCCAATAGCCGTTGGAGACACGCTTCTCATAGTCACGTGGCTCAATCTTATTGCGGTCCATGTACTCCAAGAGCCACGTTTTCCAATCCTCCGCTATCTCATCATCCACGGTGACCGCAATGCTCGGGTCATTGGCCTTGGTGGTCAGTGAGCGCACAGATTCCGGCACCGGGCTGAGCGCGTCTTTGCACAGGACCGAATACGCCTCACCACTGTCCGGGTGAATGCTGCCCGCTGCCATGACGTACCCTGTAGAGCACCGGATGTCACCGCTTGCGTCCGAGAGCCTCCAGCCGGTTGACTTCAGACCTTCACCCGAGTAATAGAGCTGAATACCAAACTCAGGACGGCGGCCTGTACGGACCCAATACGTTGGCGGCAAGCCGCGCTCTGTCATCCAACGCACAAGGTCAACAACGTCCTTGATGCCGTGGTCCACGTCCACAACACACAACCCGCTTGGGCCTGTGGCAATGGCAACGTTGGCGTCTGGCGTCTTGGTCCACCACGCCCGGACCATGGCCTCATCAGTGGTTGCGTCTTTGAATCCCCGCTCTGTCATGGGCTTCTTGGACTTGGGCCAACACGGGAACACAAACCACCCGCGCCGGATGCAATCAAGAGCAATTTCCATCAGGCGCATGGGACCGTCACCTCCTTGGCGTATCCGCCGCGCAGTTGGTCAAAGTGCTGTTCCGTCAGCTCCTCACCCGGAGCCACGTACACAAAATTGCGGATGTGGCTGTCTAGGATGTCCAACTCAGAGCCATCCGGCCAGCGCACCAGAGGCGCAATGGCAACATCCTCATACTCTTTCGCACCGCTCTGACGAGGAATCTTGAGCGTCACAAATGCAATCACAGGCTCCAATGTGTGCTCTGGGAAACCATCGGCCTTGTCGGGCTGTGCAGGTTCCCACTTAACAAGGACTCGCCATCCTTGGCCGGGCAACGTCTGAAAAATCTTCTCGCCATTCTCACAATTGAACATAGGAAATTCCTTTCTGTTTGATTGAGGTTGATATATTGAGCGCACAAGGCCCCGTAGCCGCGCTACACGGCTCTTGGGCGCGATTGCTGCATTGTGGCGGTGGGATTTAGTGGTTCATGCGGCGCAAGGTGTTTTCAAAGTGCCGTTGGAATTTGTCCGCGTGCTTATCAAGCATTTTGTCCACACCGTCCGCGTCAATGGCGTGAATCTGTGGGGCAAAGTGCGCTTGGACGTGGATGCGCGGGCCTTGGTCAAAGCCTCCATTGCGGGCCATGTTCCGCAAGCCGTCCATGACGCCTCCAGGGACAACGCCCTCACCCGGCGTCAGCATGGCGGGCACTACGTCACTGCGTCCAATGCCGGGCACGCCGTCCGTGCCACCCTCAAAAGCCATTGCAGCGGCAAACCCAGCGGCAGCCGCAATAGGCGCTAGTATGGGACCAACATAAGGAATTTTTGACACAGCGCTACCCGCACCGCTTGCCCAAACTTTTGCCTGAGCAAGTTGCGCATCTTTCGCGTGCAAACTTGTTGCTATAGCCGCCTTCAACGAGTTGCTGATTACGCTCTCAGTAACTTGCTGTGCCATCTTTCTCATAGACTGTTGCCCTTCTGCAACGCGGAGAAACCCCTGTGCATAGTTGTTTGCCATCGTTGCCGCTGCTTGTCTATGGGCAGCTACTTCCTCCGCCGCAATCTCTTGCGTCTGGTTCACATGCTTTCTGTCCAGGGCCGCTATCTCGTCTTGTATGCTGCGCTCCGTGGCTACGCGGTCTTTGCCCATTTTTGCCGCGTCCGCCAGCTCTCGCACTTTTTCGTCATGGTTAGCGTTGTATTCCCTGTCTAGCTCTGCCCTTTTCTCAGCAAAATCGTTACCCTGTGGGTTTTGAGTTTTTTCCATAACACCGGAGTGGCGAGTTTTTTCTTTTGCGGCCACTTCACGGGCAGCTATTTGCTGCTTTAGTGCTTGGTCATTCAGCCTTGATTCGTCCTCCGCTTCTTGCCGGGCTGCTTCAACGCGTTGCCTTAGCAGTTCGTTAAAGAAGTTGGTGCCCTGAAGATTCTTGGATTGCTCTTCTTTGATGGCTGAATCAATCACGGCAAGCCGGGCTGATGAGCCTTGCTGTGTGGCCTCAATCTTTTCCCGCTCGGACTGCTCCAGGTCCCGGAGGTCACGGCTGTTGACCTCCACGGACGTTTTGGCGCGTAGCTCTGCCGCCTTGGTGTCATACTCCTGATTTATTTCAAGGCTCTTCTCTTGGAGCGCCTTGAGCTGGTTTGCGTAGTCCTTGCCGCTCTTGTCCAAGGCCGCAATCTCAGCGGAATTGGCGGCCTGTTTCAAGTCCCGGTCCCGCCCGGCAAAGTCAATGTCTGAGGCAAGCCGCTGTTCAAGGGAAGCCCGGTGAATGGTCAAGGCGGCCTCTGCCGTGGCCTTGTCAGCGGCAATGCTCTGCTCACCCATCCGCAATTGGCTCTCCGCCGCTTGCCGAGCGGCTGCCGCACGTCTGGACGCCTCTTCATTGCCCTCTTGTGTCTTGGCGTTGGAGCCGTCACTCTTTTTTATTCTGGCAACTTCGCCCTCAAGCCCCACCATTTTTTGGAGTCCATTTACAAGGACTTGCTGTGCCGCTGTTTGGTCTTTGAGGTCCAAGCCTATCTCAACGTGATACTTGGCAAGTGTCTTTTGGGCCGCTACTTGGGCAGCATAGGAGTCATCTGTAATGTCTTGGTGACCAGAGCGCAAGTCCGCTGAATGTTTAAGCGCGTATAAAACCTCTTGGGCTTGCTTCAGTGTGCCACCTAGCAGCCCACTTGCTTGCTCTTGCTTGCCCTGTGAGAGCAATGAGGCGTACTGCGTCTTGACTTGTTCAAGCGCGTGCTCCGCCCCGTCAGCGCCCTTGCCCCACGTGTACCAGTTGCCCTCAAGGTCCTTCATCACCACGTCAGCGGCCTTTGCCACTAAGTCAAAGGACTTTACCAATTCCTCCATGCTCTGCTTGTCAATCAGCTCCAATTGCAGCTTGAGCGCCCCAAGGTGGTCATTGCGTAGCTCATCCGATTTGATTTGAGCCTGAATGAGTTTTTGGTCAAGCGTGTTGAAGGCATTTTCCACGGCGGTGCCAAACTTCACTTGGTCTGTTGTCAGCTTCTCACCGGCCTCACGAATCTTTGCCAAGTGCTCTATGAGCAGCGTTGCCCCAACAATGACAGCTAAGAAGGGGAAAGCTGCCTCCAACGCGGCACCCACAGGACCAAGACTTGCAATGAAAGAGGCAAGCGCCCTTGGGATGTGGACGCCAAACTCTTCACCCAACATCATGACGCTGTGGCGGGCTTCCGTCATCCCGGAACCCATACGGCGGCCCATGCCCTCCGCGCCACTGCCAATGTCATTGAAGCTGCCACGGGCGGTGCGGGCAGCGTCACTCAAGCCGGATTGAAAAGTTGCAGTTTTGCACTGAAGGTCGACGGACAAGACCCATACAGGTTGTGCCATTGTGTCTCCTAATTCACTTGTGAATCGTTGCTGAATGCGGTCAGATAAGCCTCAAAGCCTCTATTGAGGCGTGCGACAACAGCATTGGGCAGCGGCTCAAGCTGTGTCTGTATGCCGAGTGCTTCCGTCCAGGTCATCACTCCGGCGAAGTGGAGCTGCCGTGGTGCCCACTGAATCTCCAGAGCGCAAACAGTGCTCTTCGGGAAGGGGCGCGGAGCTAGCGGGATATATTCCGCGTCTGTTCCAGTGGCATTCAAAAGCACACCCACGGCAATGTCTGCGGAGGCTACAAGGCGGTGATATGCATCAGGCACGGGCATCTGATTCCTCCCTCATCTTTGGCTCGGTTGTTTGTTCGCGCCCAATCAAGGCAAGAAGCGCAGATTCACGGGTGCGTGACAGTCGTCCGATTTTCAATCTTGGTAGACGCCCTATTGACCACCACCAGCGGATTGTGGACGGTCGCACACCGAGCAATTCAGCGGCGGATTCCGCGCTGTGTAGCTTGTCCTCAGTTGCAATTTTCAGTGTTCTCATGCTTACTCCTTATGGGCGTTGATGGGCCTCAACGTTTCTTCTCTTCAATCCCAAGTATCACTGTTTCAAAGCCATAACACGTCATGAGCCGTTACAGACCGTTACTTCTCTTGGCGTTGACGGGCGGTGCTGTGCGCCAATGTTTCATCTCCCTCTAATTTGCATCCTTATCGTTTTGCAGACCGGCTTGCACGCAGCCCATTACATGCCGTTACGCAATGCTCTCCCGGCACTAAGCGGCAAGTGAATGGGCGTTGGCTTGAGCGTTTGCGTGGACATCTTCCCCTCTTCAGTTCCAAGCCTTAATACGTCACGCTTTCGCAGGCACACTGGCAGTTACAAACCGTTACGGCGGCCATGAGCGCCTCTTGTTGGCCGTTGACGGGCGCTCTTGCACTGTCCACAAAATAGTGCTATTGTGTATTGCATGTCACGTGACTCATTACAAACCGTTACACTCCCACTCTTGGTGGACGCAGACACGCTGGATGACGCGAAGAGTGTATACGCTGAGGGCGAATGCGCCGTGTTTACAAGCCAAGGCAGGATGAGGCTGCAAAAGGTGTGCATCATTGACCCGGACGGCCTTGTGCTGTGGCTTGGTAGGGATACGCGCTCGGGTCTGACACGTGCGCTCAGGGGGCTTGGGCTGTTGCGCCGTGCCTATGAAGCGAGAGACGCTTGGGCGCTCCGGGGGGCTGTTGAGCAAGCACGCCCGTTGCTTCCAAAACCACAATTCGGAAAAGTGACTGAGGACTGGACGGGAGTGAAGATTTGGGGCGGGGCGCAGTGGCTCTACTCAGAGGCAATGAGCCACGCAATCAAGAATGCCCGTTGGGTCGCGTGGTGGCCTTTCAGTGGGGAGCATGAGGCGTTGCCGGGTCTGTACTGCCCCGAGATGAGCACAGCGGTTGCTACGGCGCTCTTCATCAAGAGTGTGCGTGTCTGCCCACAGTGCGGAGTCCCATTCGTGTCTAAACAAGACAACGTGGAGTATTGCAAGCCTGCACACGGTGTTGCGTATCGGACGGCCCGCTCACGTGAAAAGAAGCGGAGCGAACTGGAGGCCTCAAAACAAAGCAAGAAGTCTGCGGCGGAGAAGAGGAAAAAGAAGCGTTCCTTCTCTATTGCGTAACCACAACAGCAACTCAACCACAAAGAAATCCGTGGCATATTGGCGAACCAATTTATCTTCACCGCTGCCCGGAGACACGGCCCAATGGGGAGGGGCCACCGATGACCATAGCTCAAATGCAGATGCGGCTTGTTCGGATAATGCAGGATATGGATGCCGTTGCCCAAGAACTTCACACGCGTCACCTCGCTGATGACTGACCTTGCCCTCAGAACCCGTCCCTCTTAACCGGCTGGTTCTGGAGGATTTTTATTCATCCTCGTCGTAGTCGCGGCGGTGGGAATGTGAAAATCGGGTTCATCGATTTTCAAGGTTTGTGG